>Ga0315910_10002134_pt1 | contig 17648 bp, 17 predicted proteins | sample EdamamesoilMG_FD_204470 | JGI IMG/M metagenome (GOLD analysis project Ga0315910, IMG submission 204470) | Garden soil microbial communities collected in Santa Monica, California, United States - Edamame soil | ecosystem: Environmental > Terrestrial > Soil > Garden | place: USA: California... | reverse complement strand
TGGAGTTGACGAGCTCTTCGACGACGGCCCAGCGCGCTTCGACGTCGCCAGCGGTCTTGTAAACACGTTCGAGCTCGGCCTTGTAAGCCACTTCTGCGAGCAAGTTTTGGAACAATTCCGACAGCGGACGTTTCCCGAGCTCGGCGCGGTAGCGCTCGATGAGTAGCCGAAATTGCTCGATGCGCTCGCTGACGGCGTGGCTCAGCGTCCCGTCGTTGCCGGCCTCTGGCAGCATGTTCCAGATCGGCTTTCCCGCGGCAACCGCCCGCTCGAGCAGTGCCTCGATGGAGCCGGTGCCGATGCCGCGCGGCGGCGTGTTGATGATCCTCAGCAGCGACACCTCGTCTGCCGGGTTCGACAGCACCTTCATGTAGCCCATCAGATCTTTGACCTCTTTGCGGTCGTAGAACGACATGCCGCCGATCAGCACGTAGGGCACCTTCTCGCGCCGGAGCTCCAATTCGAACGCCCGCGGTTGTTCGTTGGTGCGAAACAGAATCGCGATGTCGCTCGGGCTGACCCGCTCTTCACCCCCCGCTTGCAATTTGCTGCGGATGTCGCGGACTACGGCTTCGGCCTCTTTGGTCTCGTCGTCGAAGCGGAAGAAACGCGGCGGCGGCCCGTCGGGGCGCATGCTCTTCAGCGTCTTGTCGTGACGGGTGCTGTTGTGCGCGATGAGCGTGTTGGCGAGCCCCAAGATCCCCGGTGTGGAGCGATAGTTCTCTTCCAAACGCACGACCTTGGCGTCCTGCCAGTCGCGCTTGAAGTTCAGGATGTGTGTCACCTCGGCTCCGCGCCAGCCGTAGATCGACTGGTCATCGTCGCCGACGACGCACAGGTTCCGGTGCCCCTGTGCCAGGGCTTTCACGATGCGGTACTGAAGCCCATTCGTGTCCTGATACTCGTCGATCAACAGGTGATCGAAGCGTGAAGCTTCGGCGTAGCGGGCCTCGGGGTGGTCCCGAAACAGCTCTTCGGTCAGCAGCAAGAGGTCGTCGAAGTCGACGGCCCCCGCAGCTTTCAGCGCCGCCTGGTAGCGGACGTAGGCCATGGCGCACAGGTGCTGTTGATCGCCTTCTGCGCGGGCCTCCGCGTCGCCTGGCCGCATGGACTGGCTCTTCAGCGTCGAAATCATGGACAAGAGATCGCCCGGGCGCATCGTCTCGTGACCGACGCGAATGTCTCTGAGGGCCGTGCGCGCCAGCGTCTCTTGGTCGCCGCGATCGTAGATCGAAAACTCTTTCGGGTACCCGAGGCGATCGATGTGCCGCCGGAGGATGCGCACGCACAGCGCGTGAAACGTCGAAATCTCGGGAGCTTCCGTCTTTTTGGGGCGGTTGCCGAGCAGATGGAGCGCGCGTTCTTTCATTTCGCGCGCGGCCTTGTTGGTGAAGGTGACCGCGAGGATTCGATGCGGCTGAATCCGGTGTCGAATCAGCTCGGCGATGCGGTAGGTGATGACGCGGGTTTTGCCGGTCCCGGCACCGGCGAGCACCAACAATGGACCCTGGCGCGTCGTAACGGCTTCGCGCTGGGCTGGGTTGAGGTCTGCCACGCGTCACCCATGGCAAAAGCCTGACCGATTCGCAATCTTGACAATGTCAGAGCCTGAAATGGCTCGACGGAGCGCCGCCCCCCGGCAGAGGCGACGCCCATCTAGCGTTCCCAGGCTGCTGGCGAGGTGCCTACGCGGCCATTGCGAGCGCGTAGGAGATCGCGTACCCGATCCCACCGAGCACACCGAGGACGAGGCCGACGATGGTCACGATCTTGCCCCACTTGAGTTTGGCTTCCGCATCCGTGATGTTGCCCTGATCGGCGGCTTGCATGGCGAGGTAGCAAAATACGGCGCCAACGACGCCGAAGCAGCCGGTGCAACAGAACGCTGACACGGCGGAAATGATGAGCCAGGTCTTGGCTTGCTTCGAGAGCTCTGGGTTGCTGCCGCCGGGCGGACCACCGAGCATGCCGCCGCCGCCCGGTGGCGCCATTGGCTGACCGTAGCTCGCGCCGGGGGGGCCACCCATGGGTGGAGCGCCGGGGGGTCCGTAGCCGGCTGGGCCACCGGGGGGATAGCCGCCACCGCCTGGAGGGTAACCGCCGCCGCCTGGTGGATAACCGCCACCTCCCGGGGGACCGTAGCCGCCTGGCGGAGCGCCGCCCGGAGGTCCGTAGCCGCCTGGTGGTGGACCATAGCCCCCTCCTTGAGTGACGACGCCATGCTGCCATTGCTCTTGTATCATTGATGTCTCCCTGCTTTCGCAGTCGAACCCGACGCCGACGCCATCGCTTCCGAGGCCACGAGCGCGGCGTAAGGTTAAACCGAAAGCTCTATTTGAAACCAGCGTTTCGGCGGGGTTCAATTCGCCATGCCCTTGTACGAAACTGACGCCACCGTGGCTGAGCGTCCCTCTCGCACCCCGAGCCTTCCCGTCAACGTCCGACTGGTCGGCTGGCTCTGCGCCATCGCGCCCACTTTCTTCACGCTGACCCCCGCGTGCCGGAGCCGCGAGTCCACCGCTCTCGAGGCAAAACCCGCGGCATCGACGGCTCGCATGGAGCGCGGCTCGCGCGTGATCGTCGAACGCACGGCGGGCAACTTCACCGAGGCAACCGTGCTCGAGGAGCAGGGCGAACACTTGCGCCTGCAGAGCGCTGACGGAAGCCAATCGTTGCGTGTTTCCAAGACGAGCGTCTACCCGCTGTCGCCGGCGACCACGGAATCGATGCCTGGGCAATTCGCGATCTGTGCCGTGCAGCGCCTGGTGTGGAAGGGATGCAAGGTCTTGAGCGCGCAGGCGAACCAAATTGCCGTCGTCACCGCGCAGGCGGACCAGTATCGGCTCGGACCGAACGAGGTCCTGCGCGCCAGCGAGCTCACGCGCATGAACGTCAAAGAGACGTTCGCCAAGGCGGAAGCGCGCAGCCGCTTCCTGCACGAGCTCAGCCTGGCGGGGGTTCCGCTGGCTCCAGCGGGCTGGCGCCCGAGCCCGCGTGAGCGCGTGATCGCAAAGCGTGAGAACGACTGGTATGCGGCGCGCGTGCACGAAATCGAAGAGGACGGCGTGCGCGTCAGTTGGCAAGACAACGCCACCACCCAGAAGGTTGCGAACGACGAGCTGATTCCCGAACCGCCGTATCCCAGCCATTTGACGCGGGGGCAGTTCGGCTTGATGCGCCCGCGCGTCGAGTCGGAACCGTGGGTCTACGTGAAGGTGCGCGCGTCGAGCGACTCATACAAGGTGGAGGACATCAAGGGTGACGTCAGCCACGTGGGCCACACCGCGCTGGTACCGTTGACGCTGCGCTGACGGGTCCCCTCCGACACCCAGTAGCGGGGCGGCCGATGGCTTCTCAGCGCCGGGGCGCGAGCATGCGCGTCGCTACCAGTCCGACCGCGGTGCCGTTCGTCACCTTCAACTCCGCGGTCGCATGCAACGTCCCCGGGCGGTCGAGTGCGCAGCCGCGTGCGCTCGACGATTGCGGGCCGCGCGCCAGCGCGACCTCGTGACCGTCTTCCTTGTCGAGCAAGCGGATCTCTGCCCCGATCGCGCCCGCGTCGAGAGCCAGCGTGACGTCGACGCAGCGCCCGACCGGGATCAGTACATCCATGCGTTCGAGTTTGGTGCTCGACAACTGGAACTTCTGTGGGGCACCGACCTGAGTCGCGGTCTTGATCACGCCTCGGCCGAACATTCGCGCCAAGAGCCGGCTGGCGGCGAGGGGATACTGGCTGAGGATTTCGGGTGTCTCGCGTTCTTCGCGCAACTCGACGTCGTAGTTACCAGGCCGCACCAGCGCTTCGGCGTCGAGTCTGACCTTGGCCCCCCGCGTGCACGCGAACAGCGTCGCGTTAGTGCCGCTGCGCTCGTTGGCGATGAGCAGTCCCTCGGGAGACCACAGCCACGCCTCGACCCCGTGCATCGGGTGCTGCGTCCAGACATCGAGTCGAGAGCACCCCTTCGGGAGGTCGAGTTCGACGCTCTGGCGCCGTCCGACCGCGAGCGTCCCCTTGGCGACGGAGCGGGCTTTGAGGTAACCCGCCGCGTCGAGCCGCTCGTTGTGCTCGCGGCGGGCCTCGGCCATGTCGAGCGGGGGAAACAGGTCGAAACGCAGCGAGTGGGCGTTGATGTCTTGCTCGCTGCCCTTCTTGCTCTTGGAAAGCACGACTACAGCCAGGCCGCGCCCTGCGTGCGGGCGCACCTCGAAGCTGACCCGAGCGCGCGTCGGCGAACATACGATGAGCGAACGCTCGCGTCCCGCGGCGTAGGCTCGACCGACGATGCGCCCCTCGAGATCTTTGGCCAGCACGTCGAGGTGCGACACCTCGTCCGCCGGGATCACCAGCGCGTCGAGGCACTGATCTGGCTCGATATCGCCGCCGACGTGCGACGCAACTCGGGCATCGACCGGCAGCGCCACGCGCCGCAGGTCTTCCCAGCCGCCACCGATCTGTTCGCGGTGGCGGTTGACGCTCTCGTCCAATCCCGGCCAGGACTCTGCGTCGCGAGCCCCCTCGCGATTGCGGGCCCCGATGGCCTGCGCCACTCGGTCGGCCTCGCGCGCGTCGACGCGCTGTGCCCCGATGGCGACCACCCCATTGCCTTGTGCGATACGCGCCACCACGTACAAGCGCAGGGCTTGGCCTGGGCAGACCATCAACGTGGGGCGCTTGTCGGGAGCTTCGTCCGAACCGTACGAGGTGCCGTCGTCGGCGTAGACGAAAAGGTCGACGTCCTCGACGCCTTCGGTACCGCGCGCGATCACGGCGACGCACGAGCCTTCTGGTACTCGCACCATGCCCTCGATGCGATCGCCCGGCATGCCCGCCTGCACTGCGATGACCTGCGACGCGTCCGCGCCTGCGGTGCTGGCCTTCTTCGAGTCACCGGCGAGCCACTGGCTGGCGTCCAGCTCCACGCGGGTCGCCCCAAAGCCCCCGCGCCCCCCGCTCTTCGAGGCAGACTTCGGCGCGCCCGAACAAGCCACGAGGCAGTGCAGCCCCAAGAAACAGAGCAGCCCCCAGAGTACCAAGCGCTTCATGGTCGGGGCTCCCCGAGCGCCACGCTCCCCACCTGCCAAACTCCGAGCAACCATCCGAGTCCGGAGCCGTGCGCTTCGACCTCGACCACCGCGCGGTCGTCGCCTTCGGCGCAGAACGCGAGGCTGGTGCTGGTCTCGTCGGGCTGGCTCTGGTTCTGTCCGAGAGAGCCGCCGCTCTCGGCAGCGATCGCAATACCGTTGGTCGCCCCACGAATCGCCGCAATCACCACCAGGTAGCACGCGTCGGGCAGCACCTCGACCGGCAAGAACGTGGGACCTTGCACACCCAGGCTGGCGAACACGGGGCTCTCGGTGAGCGCCGGGAACTGTGCCTTGCCGACCGCCTCGGCCATGCTCGCGCGGGCGCGCGCTCCCCAAGCTTGCGGTAGCCCCTCCGGCAGATGCCAGCTAGCGAGGACGATCGATACATCGCTGCGCGGCGCTGCCCCCTGAAAGCTCAGTTTCACGATCTCTTGTTCGCCCACACAAAATTCGACACTGGCGTCGGCGTTGTCCGAGCGGTCTTCGCCGAGTAGCGTTTCATCGGCAACCGCTTTGAGCATCACGTCGACATCCGTGGGATGTTCTTCGTCGTCGCTGGCTTCGCCGAGCACGTCGAACCGATGGCAGCCGGCGTCCAGCCGGAACAACTTGTTGCCCGTGCCCGTGCGCGAGCTCGGCACTTTGCGTTCGTAGGGGTCGAGCCCGTTGTTCTGTTCGTTTCGGTGCTGGACGCGCGCGATGCGCTCGGCGAGGGGAGCGAGCGAAGCGGGGGGGCCGGTGTCGCGCCGGCGTCCGGGCGGGCCAGGGTCCCTGTGGGGCAGGGTCTTGAGCAGCGAAGGCATCGGCTCGGACGAGCGCGCCACCACGAACTCGAGCACGCCGCGCGGTGATCGCATCTCCACCGCCACGCGGCTCAGCATGGCCTTGCGCGCGCCGCAGCGCGTGACTTGGGCTGCCCCCGCGATGCTCGGCTCGGGCCAATCGCGGCTCGCCGAACCGTCGTCGGCCGTGGGCAGGAAGCGGAGCACGAAATTGGTGCTGGGCGCGCTCAGTACAGCCACCGTGGTGCAGTCGTCCGTGGCCGGATCGATGGCTTCCTTTGGCAAAAACAGCCGGCGAATCGCCCCGCGTTCCAAGAGCCTCGGGGGCTGGTCGACGAGCTTCGAGCTGGATGCCCAAGCTAGCTTGACCCGCTCCACGTCCGCCCCCAGATCCGCGGACGCCACGCTCGCCGCGGCGAGCGTCGCCGCCAGCGCGCCGAGGGTTGGGCCGATTCCGCGTCGCATCGAGCTTAGCCTACGCCTCGACTTCGTGAAACGGAGCCTCGACGAAGGACTTGGTTTCGCCCTGCCAGATGAACAGCCGGTGCCGCGTGACTTCACCCTTGTCCACCGCGGTCACCAGGTAGCAAAGCTCGTAGCTCGGCTGCGAGCCGTCCCCCATCGTCATGCTCGCCGCATCTTCGGCGCTGAAGTACGCGCCGCAGTCGAGGTGGGAATGGAAGAACACCTTGATCGGCCGCCCGCTGCGATCACCCTCGGCGAGCGCGCGTTCGAACTTCAGGCCATTGATCTTGAAGTAGTCGTGCCCGGTGCGAGGGTGTCCCACGGGATCGACCGCGTGGTACTTGTTCGCGAGATTCTCGAGCTCCACGGCGTGGTCCGCCAGCAAGGCGTCTTCGCTGGGACCCGCGACGTAGCCGCAAGCCTCTTCGTTGCGCGCATACGCAGCGCGCGCCGCCTCTTCGATGACCTGCATGGCCGGCCGCGTGATGCGGACACGACCCTCGATCCAAGCGCGTTTCACCATGTGTAGCGTTTCTCCCAGCGGATGGGTGCAAAGTAGCGATCTCCGCGATCGCAGGCGACCGTCACGACACAGCCACCACCTTGCTCTTTGTGGGCCCGTTCTGCCAGCTTCACCGCGGCGAAGATGTTGGCTCCGGTCGAATGCCCGACGTGCAGGCCCTCTTCGGCGGCCACACGATCGGCCATGTCCCAACCATCATCAGTGGCAATCGGCATGATTTCGTCGGGCAGCTTCGGATCGTAGATGCCGGGAACGATACTGGAGGCCATGTGCTTCAAACCCTCGAGCCCGTGCAGTGCCTCCGCGGGTTCCGCAGCGACGCAATGGATCTTTCGATGGTGCTCGTGCAGCCGGCGGGTCGTGCCCATGGCGGTCCCGCTGGTTCCAAGCGACGTCACGAAGTGCGTGATGCGGTCGCCCAGCGCCTCCAGAATCTCGCGGCCAGTACCGTGGTAGTGGGCGAGGGGGTTCGAGGGGTTGTTGTACTGATCGGGGTAGAAATACTTGTCGGGCTCTTTGTCGACGATGTCGCGCACCAAGCGGATCGCCCCATCCGAACCCTCCATCGGATCGCTGAAGATGAGCTCGGTGCCGAAGGCCCGCGCGATGTCTTTGCGCGCCTTGGTCACGTTCTTGGGCATCACCAGCTGCACGCGGTAGCCGAGCGCGGCTCCCAACATCGAGTAGGCCACACCCGTGTTGCCGCTGGTCGAGTCGATCAGGATCTTGTCCTGGGTCAGCCGACCGTCTTCGATGGCGTCGAGCATCATGCGCAGCGCGGGGCGATCTTTCACCGATCCTCCCGGGTTCATGAACTCGAGCTTGACGTACACTTCCACGCTGGGCGCGCTCGCGGCCACCTTGTTCAGTTTCAAGAGCGGAGTGTTGCCGACGGCTTCGACCACGGAAGCCAGCTGGCGCGAACGATAGAGGCGAAGGCCCATAGAGGTTGGTTCCTTGTTACCTGGAGGCAGCCCGCAGGATCTCGCGGATCTGGCCGAGCGCCAGCCAGGCGCCGTGCGCGACGTCGCGGCAGCTTTCGTGCCGGAAATGCAGAGCGTGCGCGAAGGCAGGAGGAGGGGTTTCGCTGACCGTGACGCGGCGCACACCGGCCCGTGAGAGGTAGCTCCTCTGAACTGCGGCGCCCGGCGAGGGCCCGACGGCAGGCTCGGCTGCGCACAGCCGAGCCTGGCCTGGCTCACCGACATCCACCAAGCGAACTTGTCGACAGAAGCGCGGATCGTCCGGCGTCATCGACCGCCCGCGATGGCGGGAACGATACTGACCTCGTCGCCGGCTTTCAGCTCGGTCGCAAGGCCATCGAGGAAACGAATGTCTTCCTCGCCGACGTAGATGTTCACGTGCCGCTGCACGCCCTTGGCATCCAAGAGGCGCCCCTTGATGCCGGGGTGCTTGCTCTCTAGTTCGTCGATCAGGGCAGCCACGTTGGCGCCTGAGGCCGTAACGCTCTCTTCACCACCGGTGAGTGGCCTGAGAACTGCGGGAATACGTACGGTTACCTCCATGGGTCTTCTCTCCTTTAGGCGGCAGGGCGCCTTAATTTATGGCACAGTTGGGTGCCAGATAACGTGCTTCGTTGATGTCGACAATGCTCGGCCGCTCCCCGCACAGGGGGCAGGCGCTGCGAGCAGTCACCGCGACGCTTCGCAAGCGGTCGAGCTTACCATCGTAAGTGTAGATGTTGCCTTGCCGGTCGGAGGACTCTGCCAGGCAGGAAAGCGCGAGGTCGGCCATCAGCGCGCCGGCAACGCCCAGCACCGGGCCCATCACGCCCGCCTCGTCGCAATTCAGCCCCGCGTCCGCGGACGGCACATCCTCGAACAAACAGCGGTAGCAGGGGCGCCCGCCACGACCGACAGCGAAGACGGTCGCGCTCCAGCGCACGCCAGCGCCATGAACTACCGGGCGTCCAGTCAAGAAGCCGGCATCCGCGACCAGAAACTTGGTCGCGAAGTTGTCGGCGCCCTCGACCAGCAGATCGACCGAGCTCGCGAGGGCGAGCGCGTTGTCTGGCAGGAAGCGGGAGTGAGCCAACTCGACCTTCAAGCTCGGATCGAGGCGAGCGAGCTTCGCGCGCGCCTGCGTGGCCTTGTCGCGTCCGACGTCTTCGGGATCGAACAACAGCTGGCGGTGCAGGTTCGAGAGCGAGACCTCGTCGTCGTCCGCGAGCACCACACGCCCGATGCCAGACCGCACCAGCGCGAGCAGCGTGGGACAACCGAGACCGCCCACACCGATCACCAGCACGCTCTTTCGGCTCAAGGTTTCGACGTGCTTGGCTTCAGCGCGCTCGGTTCGCTGAGACATCTCCGCGTCACTCCCGAAAGTACTCGTCCAAGCTGAAGTAGCGCTCGCCGGTGTCGCATAGCACCGTGACGACGTTGGCGTCGGGTCCGAGCTCGCGGGCGACGTCCAACGCGATCGCAACGTTGGCGCCCGCGCTGATGCCCGTGAGCAGGCCCTCGAAGCTCGCCAGCGCGCGCTTGACACGATAGGCGCGTTCGTCGGTCACGGTGCGCACCTCGTGGGGCACGCTCGGGTCGTAGTTGCCCGGCACGAACCCCGCGGCGATCCCCTGAATCTTCGAAGGACCGCGTTCGCCGCGCGAGATGGTCGCGCACGACTCCGGCTCGACGGCGATCACGCGGCAGTGTGGGAACACTTCGCGCAGACGCTTGCCGACGCCGCTCACGGTGCCGCCGGTGCCGACCGCCGCCACGAAAGCGTCGATCCGCGCGCCGGTCATGGCTTTCAGGATTTCTTCGCTGGTGGTGGCGTAGTGAACGTTCGGGTTCTGGTGGTTCTCGAACTGCTGCGGCATGAACGAGTTTTCGGTCTCGGCCACCAGCTGCCTCGCCTTGGCGATGGCGCCCTCCATTTGGTCCGCCTCGGGTGTCAGCACCAGCTCGGCGCCGAACGACTCGAGCAACTGACGCCGTTCGAGGCTCATGCTTTCGGGCATCGTGAGCAGGCAGCGATAGCCGCGCTGGGCGCACACCAGCGCGAGCCCGATGCCCGTGTTGCCGCTGGTGGGCTCGATCACGACACCGCCGGGCCCGAGCTTGCCATCGTGTTCCGCGGCTTCGACCATGGCCAAGCAGATGCGATCTTTCACCGACCCGCCTGGGTTCAGGGCCTCGAGTTTGCCGAAGACGCGCCCGCGTGGAACCTCGGTCTCGAGTCGGCGTACCTCCACGAGCGGAGTGTCGTGAATCAGCTCGAGCACGTGGTTGTAGATGAGGGGGTGCGTCGGTGGGCGCACGCCCGCTCTCGGTTCGGTCTCAGATGACATAGACGTAGGGCTGCGAGCCGGGGCGCTTCAGTCCGAGGTTGTCGGCCTTAGCGCAGATATCCTGGATACTCACGGCATCAAAGCAACTTTCGACGTTGCTGGAGAGGTCCTTGAAGACCGCTTCTGTGACGAGTTTGGAGTCGTCCGTCAGCGCACGCCGGTTCCCGCCAACGCGCTCACCCAGCATGATCGGGCCTTCGAGCGCGCGCACCACATCGCCGAGGGTGATCCGGTCCGCCGGATGCGTCAGGCTGTAGCCCCCTTGGGGGCCGCGCTTCGATCCGACAATGCCTGCGCGCTTGAGATCCTGAAAGATTTGCTCCAGGAAGCGCGGAGGAATGCTTTGGCGCTCCGCAATGTCGCGCACCTGGGTCGGGCGGCCGGAGTTAAAGAACGCAATGTCGAAGAGCGCCCGAACGGCGTAGCGCCCCTTGTTGGAGAGCTTCACGCAGGGCTTATGCATTCTTACATCGGTTTTGTCAAGAACTGCAGGTTCACCCCCTGATCCCGCCCAAACCCGCCAAATTGCTCCGTGCTCGACGCAGAGTCGCCGCTCGTCCGAACCCCCTGGGCTCGAACTCGCCCGGGTTCGGGGCTATAGGGACCAGACCTATGAATTCGATGACTCGGGAATGCCTGAGTGTTCTGCTGCTCGGCCTGGTCGCAGGCTGCGAAAAAGACGCGATCCGGGCCGAGAAGCCTGGCGACGCGGCCAAAGTCGAGGACGCCGCCAAAGCCGGCGCTCAGCCCAGTGCTGCGAGCAGCGTGGGGGCGAGCGAAGTCACCCCAGCGGCATCCGGCAAGGCCAAGGGCGCTGAGAAAACCTGCGCCCCCGGCGGCTGTGCCCCCGGCAAGTGCGGCAAAGAATGAACCGCCGCGCCCGACCCCGCCGCCACCGAGCGCGAAGTCACTTCGTGTAGAGCGCTGCGAGGGCGGCTTCGTATTTGGCGAGCACGTGGCGGCGCTTGAGCTTCATGCTCGGCGTGAGCATGCCGTTTTCTTGCGTGAAGTCTTCCGTAACCAGCACGAACTTGCTGGGCCGCTCGTAGTTCTTGAAGTCGGCGCCGTAGTGGGCGATCTCGTCCTTGATCAGGGTGCGCACGGCTTCACTCTCGGTCGCATCTCCCAGCGTGACGCCCGCCTTTTGGGCCCACTCTTTCACGGCGTCGACATCGAGGACCACGAGCGCGACGTTGTAAGGTTTGTTCGCGCCGTACAGCATCACGTTCATGATGTAGCGCGACAGCTTCAGCTGCTCTTCGAGGGGTGAGGGTGCCACGTACTTGCCGGTCTCGAGCTTGTACTGCTCCTTGATGCGACCAGTGATGTACAAGTAGCCCTCAGCGTCCAGATAACCGAGATCACCCGTGCGGAACGCACCATCCGGGAGCAGTACCGCCGCCGTCTCTTCGGGCTTGTTGTAGTAGCCCTGCATTACGTTGGGTCCGCTGATGATGATCTCACCGATCTTGTCTTCGCCGGTGACCTGTTTGTCGATGCGGATCGAGACGCCGGGCAGAGCCTTGCCCACGCTGCCGATCTTGCGATTGTTCGGATAGTTCGTGGTGGCGACGGGGCTCGTCTCGGTCAGCCCGTAGCCTTCGAAGACGTCGATGCCCAGCGCGTCGATGAACTGGGCCACCTCGGTCGACAGCGCCGCGCTACCGCTGACCACGAAGCGCAAACGACCGCCGAAACGCTGGCGAATTTTCTTGAAAATGAGCTTGTTCGCGAGCCCGAGACCCGCGTTCTGCAGCCAGCCGAGGCGCTGTCCGTGATTCTTCGCGGTCGCGCTCTGGATGGCCGACGCGAACAACTTGCGGATCAAGGCCGGGCGCGCATCCATCTGCTTGTTCACGCGATCGTAGATGCGATTGAAGATGCGCGGTACCGCCACCAGCACCGTCGGCTTTACGACGGCGAGGTTGTCGACCAGCTTCGGAACCTCGTCGTTGATAGCCATCGACGCGCCGATGTTGAGGAAGGTGTAGAGCTCGGCGGTTTGACCGTACGAGTGAGCCCAGGGTAGGAAGCAGAGCGCGCGGTCCGTTTGGTCGAACTCGAAGCGACTCGCCGAGGCGACCACGTTGGTGCAGAAGTTTTCGTGGGTGAGCATGACCCCTTTGGGGTTACCCGTAGTGCCCGAGGTGTAGACCAGACCGGCGATGTCGCTGCCCTTGGCGGGGTAGAGCTCAGCGTCGGCCTTGCCGTTCGCCAAGAGCGCCTCGAACGAGGCCTCGTCGGCCCGCGGCAGCTCGAGGCCGATCACGCGCGCAGGATGCCCCGTGCGTGCCACGATCGCTTGCAGGTCGGCGTGCGCTGCGCCGCTGGCGAACACCACCTTGGGGTTGCAGTCGCCGAGGATGTACTCCCACTCTTTGGGCGGTTGCGCGGGGTACATGGGCACGAACTGGGCGCCAATGCCGTAGCTGGCGAATGCGGCCGTGGCCCACTCGACGCAGTTGTCCGCAACGATCGCGACGCGATCGCCATAACCCACACCGAGCGCCCTCAGCCCCGCGCGACACTTGGCGACCATTTGGGCGAAATCGCCGTAGCTGAGCCAAGTCCAGCTCCCGTCGGGCTGTTTGGTCCCGAATAGATCATTGTCCTTGAATTTCCCGGCACTCTGCTCCAGAAGTTGCGAAAGTGACTCAAAGCTCTGCGCCATGCATTCCCGTCTCGGATGGGTGGTTCGGCCCCCTCGCGGGGCTCGCTGCACGATAGGGTGCTCTGTGTCATAGGTCAATCGCTCTGTCCTAGGTCAATTGCCCTGTGTTTGGTCAATTGCCTGCAAGGCTAGTCAATCTTCGCCGCACGGATTTCCATGCAACACTTCGCGATCGTCACCTTTGGCTGCCAAATGAATCAGCACGATTCCGACCGCATCGGCGAGGTGCTGCGCGCGGCTGGTTTGTCCGAGGTGTCGGAACCCGCAGCGGCGGATTTCGTGCTGCTCAACACCTGCAGCGTTCGCGAAAAAGCCGAACAAAAGCTGCGCAGCGAGGTAGGACGGCTCGGCGTGCTGAAGCGCGAGCGCCCCGGGCTCGTGATCGGAGTCGCGGGCTGTGTCGCGCAGCAAGAGGGCGAACGGCTCATGAAAAAGCTGCCTCAGATCGATCTCATGATCGGCCCCGACAACATCCCCGAGCTGCCCGCCTTGCTGGCGGACTGCGTGTCCGGCGGGCCGCCGCGGGTGCGCACCGAGTTCGACGTCGACGCCCCGAGTTTCCTCGCACACTCGAGCGCACACGGGCCCAGCGAGGGGCGCTCGCCGAGTGCGTTCGTGACCGTAATGAAGGGCTGCAACGAGCGTTGCTCGTTCTGCATCGTGCCCTACACTCGCGGGCCCGAGCGTTACCGACCCGGCCGTGAGATCCTCGACGAGATCGTGCAACTCACCGAGACCGGCGTGCGCGAGGTGACGCTGCTCGGGCAGACCGTGAACAGCTACAGCGACCCGGGGGCGCTGTTCGCTCCGCCGCGCCACGAGGCCGCGAGCGACTGGCAACACACCGAGCGCGAGCGCGCGCGCGCCGACGAGAGTGAATTTCCGGAACTCTTGCGAGCGATCGCCCGGCAAGCGCCGCGCTTGTCGCGCCTTCGCTACACGAGCCCGCATCCCCGCCACCTCACGCGCTCGCTGATCCGTGCGCATGCCGAACTCGGCGTCTTGTGTCGCCACGTGCACATGCCGGTCCAATCCGGCAGCGATCGCCTGCTGAAGCGCATGATCCGCCGCTACACCGCGGCCGAGTACCTCGAGCGCGTCACGGCGCTCAAGACGGCGGTGCCCGGGCTCACACTGTCGACGGACATCATCGTGGGCTTCCCCGGCGAGTCGCGCGTCGACTTCGAGCAAACCCTCGATCTGGTCGAGCGCGCGGGTTTCGTGGGCGTGTTCGCCTTCAAGTACTCCGAGCGGCCGTTCACCCCGGCGCTGAAGCTCGGCGACGACGTCTCCGAAGTCGAGAAGAGCGCGCGGCTCGCCGAGCTGTTCGAGGTGTCGAATGCGCAGCGCCAAGCCTACCTGAGCTCGCTCGAGGGGGCCGACGTCGAAGTCTTGGTGGAAGGCCGCGGCAAAGCAGGGCAGTGGGGTGGACGCAGCGAGCGCAACGAAATCGTGCATTTTGCTTCCCCGTACGAACTTTTGGGACGCTTGGTGCGCGTGCGGGTGCTGCGCGCCAACAAGAACTCGCTGTTCGGTGAGCTGGCGCAGGCCGTCGATGACGCAGTGCTCAGCAGCGCAGTACCGCTGGCCACGACCGGCGCGAAAGAACTGGCCGGTCCGGCTGCTGCGAAACCCCTCAGGCGTCTGCCGCTCTCGCCCGTATGAATCAGCTCGTGGAGTTCCACGGCTACCAGCCGCGGCTCGGCGCGCGCGTGTTCATCGCCGACACTGCCAGGGTGATCGGCAACGTCGAACTCGCGGACGACGTCAACCTGTGGTTCGGCAGCGTGCTGCGTGGCGACGTCGGCAAGATCACGGTGGGCGCGCGCTCGAACGTCCAAGACCTGGCGTGCTTGCACATGACGCGTGACGTCTCGAACGTGGTGATCGGCAGCGACGTCACCATCGGACATGGCGCCATCGTGCACGGCGCCAGCGTGGGCGACGGCTGCTTGATCGGGATGGGCAGCGTGCTGCTCGACAACGTCGAACTCGGCGCAGAATGTATCGTGGGGGCCGGCGCGGTCGTCACGCAGAACAAGCGCTTTGCGCCGAGGAGCCTCGTGCTCGGCAACCCAGCGCGCGTGGTCCGCGAACTCTCGGAGCAAGAATTCAGCGCCGGTCGCCGCGGCGCCCAGGGCTACCTCGAGCTGGTGGAGCGCTACGGCTCGCGGCTGCCTTAACCGTGCAATCGCAGCATCCGACTCAGCCGCCACCCACGAAGTGCACGATTTCGACCACGTCGTCCGCTGCGAGCGCGGTCGAGTCGTGGCGCGCTCGGGGGACGACCTCCCGGTTGAGCTCGACCGCGACGGGGCCCTCCACGAGCCCGAGATGCTCGATCAAGGCCCGCACCGTTAACGCATCGGGGACGTCCTTGGGTTCACCGTTCACTGTAAGCCGCATGACTTCGCTAACGTAGACCAGCCCACAGGAGCCTTCAAGGCGGGCACTTTCGCTGGCGCGCGTGGCTGCGTGAACACCGCCCCGTGGCTCGGACGCCACTGGAATTTCCCTGGCTTCTGCCGGAAGTGGCGCTGCGACAACGGCGTTGACCGAGGGAACGAAGAGCAGGCAAACTGGTTCGGCATTTGCAGCGCCGAGCCTGTCCCTTGTAGGATCGGAGCGCCCTGATGAAGTGGTTCGGTTGGACACTGACTGTGACCTTGGCAATGGCCGGCAGCGCCACGCTGAGCGCGCTCGTCGCCTATCAATACTTGGTGGGGAACCGCTCGGCATTTCCTGGCACGCTCGTCCAAGGCCACCGCTACGATCCCGAGCGCCACGCCTTGCCGAGCCAGTGGCTCGAGCTCAGGCGGCGCCAGCTCGCTGACGAGCGCATCTACCTGCGTACGCCCGACGAGGTCTACGAGTACAGCTTCGCCGAACTCGGTCTCGAGCTCGATGTGGCCGAGATGCTGACGGCGTTCGAGCGCAGCGCCACGAGCGGCACCCACTTCGAGCGGGTCGAACGCGCGCTGCGCGCCCGGCGCGGCATGCAGGCCGAAGACGCCGTCTTCAGCTTCGACCCGGAACGCGCGCGTGCCGTGCTCGCGAAGCTCGCGCCGATCGTGCATCGCCCCGCCAGCAACGCCGAACTCGACTTCAAGAACCACCGCCGGGTGGAGAGTCAGTCGGGGCGTAGCCTCGACGTGCAGGCGACGCTGCGTGCGATCGAACGGGCGTCGCTCGCCCGTGTCCCCGTGATCGATCTAGAGCTTTACGAGATTGCCCCCACGGTGACCAGCGACATGCTCGCAGATATAGATGTCAGCAAGGTGCTCTCCAGCTTCGAGACGAACTTCCGCAACAAGGCGGGCAATCGCAGCGTCAACATCAAGCGGGCTGCGGCCTACCTCGACGGCACCATCCTGCCCCCGGGCGCAGAGCTCAGCTTCAACCAAATCGTGGGCCCGCGCGAAGAGACCCGGGGATTCGTGTGGGCCCCCGTGATCGTGAACGACGAACTCGAGCCGGGGCTGGGGGGCGGCGTGTGCCAGGTCGCCACGACGCTGCACGCCGCCGCCGTGTTTGGCCTGTTGCAGGTCGAAGAGCGCCGCAGTCACAGTCGTCCGAGCGGGTATGCGCCCTTGGGTCTCGACGCCACCGTCATCTACGGCAAGGTCGACCTCAAGCTGAAAAATCCGTACGACACCGCGCTCATCGTGCATGCCTACCTGCCGACTCGCTTCTCGCTGCGCGTCGAGCTGCTCGGGCGCGAGCCGCCAGGCGTCGTGCAGCACGCCTACTCGGTGACCGAGAAGCACGACTTCACGCGGCGCGTGGCCTCGAAGTCGTTTCTCGAGCCTGGTGCCAGCGAGCGCAAACAAAAGGGAACTCCCGGCTACGACGTCGTGAGCGTCGTCAGCGTGCGCTACCCCGACGGCAGCGAAAAGCGGCGGACGTACCGCAGCAAGTACTACCCGGTGCCCGAGGTCTATTGGGTGAGCGAGGGTTCGGACCTGAGCGAGCTGCCCGAGCTGCCCGAAGGCGCCACGCACACCGAGCACGCCGACGATCCGCCTGCCGGTGCCGAAACAGCCGATAGCCCTTTCTTTGGCTAGCCGAGGACGCGTGCCCGCCCACCCGCAGCTGCCCCCGGGCCATCTTCGGGGTTGATTTACCGGCCGAGAGCGATACACCCGCCGTCGTGCCCGAACGTTTCCTGGTCCTCGCGTGGTTCGCACTGAGCGGCTCGTTCCTGGGCTGCGTTACGGGTTGTGGCCAGCCCGAGCCGGACGCGAAACCCGAGGGCAAGCCCGCTCCTTCGGCGAGCGGGCCGGGACTAGCGACCTCGGCGCACACTGCGCCGCTCTCGAGCGTGGTGGTGGACCACGGCGAGCTCGACACCCAGGCACCCGCCAGCGCCCCCAAGCTCGCAGCGACCACCATTGCCACCACCGTCTACAAGCTGCCGAACCGCGAGGCGCGGCGACTCGGCTACATCCGTCTGGGCGGCATCGTAGCCCGCGATCCGGCGCCCGTGCCCGGCAAGGGCTGCAAACGCGACTGGTACAAGATCTACCCGATGGGCTACGTCTGCCTCGAAGACGCCAGCATCGATCTGAACGATCCGCTGGTGCGCGCCACCCAAAAGCGCGCCGACCTCAGCCAGCCGCTGCCCTACCACTACGGCTTCGTGCGCGCGACCGCGCCGCAGTATCTGCAGATCCCGACGAAGAAACAGCAGAACGCGAGCGAGTTCAAGCTCGACGAACACATCGCTTGGTTCGAAGCGAACCGCGCTGAAGTTCAAACCGTGATCCCCGGCGCCAACGACGTGCCGCTCGACGCGCGTGGCGTCGCCGT
>Ga0315910_10002133_pt1 | contig 17654 bp, 12 predicted proteins | sample EdamamesoilMG_FD_204470 | JGI IMG/M metagenome (GOLD analysis project Ga0315910, IMG submission 204470) | Garden soil microbial communities collected in Santa Monica, California, United States - Edamame soil | ecosystem: Environmental > Terrestrial > Soil > Garden | place: USA: California... | reverse complement strand
TGTTGCTGGCGGCGCGCTGGCTGAGCCTGCCCGCGGCGCTGCGGCCGCGCCACGAGCCGGCTCGCGAGCGCGCAACGCCGGCAACGCGGCTGGCGTGGATCGCGGCGATCGCGATCGCACTGGCGAGCTGCTGCATGGCGCCCGTGCTGCGCAGCGAAGGCATGTGGGCCGTGCGCGCCCAGGCCTGGCTCAGCCAGGGCTGGCTGCCGGGTATCGAAGGCCCGGCCAGCCGCGAGGGCGCGCTGGCGCTCGCGCCGATGATGGCGGGTTCGCTGGCGCTGCTGGCCTGGCCGCTGGGCGCGGTGACGGAGCTTGCCGCGCGTGCGCAACTGTTCGCCTCGCTGGCGGCGTGCCTGTTGTTGTGCGAGCACGCGCTGTCGCTGACACGTCGCGCGCTGCTGCCGCGCAGCGTGCTGCTGCTTGCGCTCGCCGCGGCCCTGGTGCCCGCGGCGGATCCCGAGCAAGGCGACCTGGCGTTGGCCGGCTCGTGCGCACTCGCCGTGGGCGGGATCTGCGCTTGGACGCGGCGCGCGGACGCGCGCGGTCTCGCGCTCGCCGCGCTGGGCCTGTGCAGCATGCCCCTGGCACGGCCGGGCGGTTGGCTGATCGCCATGGCGGGCCTGTTCGCGCTGCTGGCCTGCAGCGCCAGACCCAGCGTGTCGCGCGCGCTCGGCTGGTCGCTCGGGGCCGCGCTGGCGCTGTTGTTCCCCTGGCCGCTGGGAGCCTGGCTGCGGGGCGCGCCGCTGCTGGGCGAGGAACCGCTGGCCGCGCTCGCCTCGAACTGGGCCTTGAACGCGGAGTCGGAACTCGCGTGGTGGATCGCGCCGGTGTGGATCGCCCTGGGCGCGTCGCTGGGTCCTGCGCTGCTGCAGGCCTTGCGCCGGCCCGCGCCGGAGCAGGCCGGCTTGCAGCTCGCCGAGGCCGATCGTCCGCGCCGCGATCTGGCGGCGCTGCTGCTGTTCCTGGCCATGCTGCTGTCGTTCGCGACCCTGCTCGCCTTCGCGGCGGGCGCCGAGCCGGCCCTGGTCGCGAAATCCTGGGCTCCGGGCCTGCTGGTCGCGGCCGCGCCGCTGGCGGCGGTGCTCGCCGGCCGAGCGCTGCTGCCCGCGGAGTCCTCGGCGTGAACGAGATCGATTGGCTGCGCTGCGAAGCCTGCGGCGCTGCGCTCGAGGGAACTTGGGAGCAGCTGCGCTGCACGGGCTGCGGCTTCACGGCGCACCGCGAGCACGGCGTGCTCGAGCTCGGCGCAGCGCCCGCGGAGGCGCAGCAGGACGCTTGGCCCTCGAGCGCGGCGGTGGCGCAGCAGGCCCTGGAGCAGCTGCGCGCCGGCGCAAGCTGGAAGAGCAGTTTCGAGCGCGCGCTGCTGGATCTGGACGACGAGCGCGCCGAGAACTGGATGCAGCTGGCGCGCGAGGCGCGCGGCGCCTGGCTGGTGCTGCTGCGCGGCGGCGCGGGGCGCGCCCTGCTCGTCGGCAACGCGCTCTCCGGCGCGGCGATCGCCCTGGCGCGCGCGGGCTTCGAGATCGTGCTGCTCGATCGTTCGCGCCAGCGGCTGGAGCTGGCCATGGCGCGCGCGCGCGAGCTCGCGGGCGTCACGCCGACGGCGGTGTGCGGCGGCTGGAGCGAGCGCTTGCCCTTCGCCGATCGCGCCTTCGAGCTCGTGCTCGCCGAGCGCGGCCTGCCGCAGGCGCGCGCGGACTGGGGCCACGCTCTGAGCGAGCTGGCGCGCGTGCTGCGCGGCGAGCTGGTCTTCTGCGCCAACAACCGCCTGGGCTACAAGCGCTCGCTCGGCCGCCGCGGCGACTTCAAGGTGCCCGCGCCGCTGAGCTGGATCGGCGGCGCGCTGCGGCCCGCGCAGGGAGAGCGCACGCTGCGCGGCTGGCGCGCCGCGTTCTCGCGCGCGAGCTTCCAGGACGTGCGCGCGCTGGCGCTGTACCCGCACCTGAGCGACTTCACGCACCTGGTCGGCCTGGACGGGCAGGGCCCGCAGCTGGCGATCGGCCCGAAAGAACGCCGCAATCGCCTGAAGATGCTCGGGGCCGGGCTGGGCTTGTTCCCCTGGTTCGCGCCATCCTTCGGCTTCCTCGCGCGGCGCGAGCCGCCGGCGGCGGGCCGCACGACGCGGCTCGAGCGCGCGCTGGCGCAGCTCGCGCGACACGTCGGAGAGCCCTGCCCCGAGGCGGAGTTCGTGCTCGCCTCGCGCGGCAACTCGACGATCGTGCACACGCGCGCGCGCGGCGCGGCGCCACACGCGCAGGCCGGACGCTGGACGGTGCACTTCCCACTGTCGCAGCAGCAGCACGAGCAGCTGCTCGTGCACCAGGCGCGGCTGGCGCTGCTGCGCGAGCGCTTCCCGAGCGTGCCCGTGCCGCAGCCCTTGTGGATCGGCGTCGCGGAAGGCCTGCAGCTCGCCTGCGAGCGCCGCCTGGGCGGCTTGACCGCGCCGCAGTTCACGGGCAATCGCGCGATCGCCGAGCGCATGTTCGCCGAAGTCGCGCGCCACTTCGCCGCCTTGACGATGCGCGAGGCGCAGGTCTTCGACGCGGAGGACTTCGAGCGCCTGGTCGGCGCGCGCTTCGAGCTGGTCGCGCGCTTCGCCGCGCTGCCGCGCACGATCGAGAAGCTCGCGGCGCTGCGCCAGGAACTGCGCGCGTCGCTGATCGGCGCGCGCTTCCCGCTGGTCCTGCAGCACGCGGACCTGCGCTCGAAGCACGTGCAGCTCGCGGCCGACGGAACGGTGATCGGCTACCTGGACTGGGGCTCCAGCGAACTCCTGGACCTGCCTTGCTTCGACGTGCTGCACCTGATCGCGCACGAGCGCAAGCAGGAGGCGGGCCTGAGCGCGCAGCAGGCCTGGGAGCTCATCCGCGATCCGAGCCGCCTGCGCGAGCACGAGCGGCGCGCGCTCGACGACTACTGCGCGGCGCTGGAAATCCCCGCCGGCGTGCGGCGCGCGATCGAGAGCATGTACCCGGTGCTGGTCGCCGCGATGGCCGAGCGCAACTGGGACTACAGCCGGCCGCGCTGGCTGGCGCGGCAGTTCGGCATCTGACTCAGCGCACGCGCACGCGCATGTCGACCGCGCACACGCCGTCGGGAAAGGCCAGCAGCGGGTTGATTTCCAGCTCCGCGATCTCGGGATGATCGAGCGCGAGCTGCGAGAGCCGCTGGATCACGTCGACCAGCCCGGCCTCGTCGATCCCGGCCTGGCCGCGCACGCCGGCGAGGATCGGCCAGCCCTTGATCTCGCGGATCAACTCCTTCGCGCGCACGTCGCTGACCGGGCAGATCGCGAAGGAGACGTCCTTGAGCACCTCGACGTAGATGCCGCCGAGGCCGAACATCAAGACAGGACCGTAGGCAGGATCGGCGACCAGGCCGATCACCACTTCCCGGCCGCCGCCGAGCATCTTCTGGATGTTGACGCCTTCCGCATCGGGGTGCTGCAGCTTGTCGAAGGCCGCGCGCACCGCGGCTTCGTCGCGCAGGTCGAGCAGCACGCCGCCGACGTCGGACTTGTGCACGATGCCCGGCACGGAAAGTTTCGCGACCACCGGATAGCCGACCGAATGCGCGATCGCGATCGCCTCGCGCGACGTCTTCGCCAGACCGCCGGGAACCGCGGGGATCGCGTAGGCCTTGGACAGCGCGCGGCGCGCCTTCACGCCCAGCCAGCCGGGCTTCAGCGCGAGCTTCGCCGCGCGCTCGTCGACGCGGAAGCGCTTCACCCGGCCCTCGGCTCGCTTCAGGATCCGGCGGCGTTCCTCCAGCGCGGCCAGCGCGCGCACGGCGGACTCCGGGTACAGGTAGACCGGCACCCAATCCTGTTGGGCTTCTTTCGCGATCGCCTGCAGCACCTCTTCGCGCGACATGAAGCAGCCGACGACCGGCTTCTTCGCCGCGCGCGCCGCCTCGAAGACGCTGCGCGCGACCGCGACCGGCTCGTGCGTGATCGGCGGCATGAAGATCACGAGCACGGAGTCGACCTGCGGATCGGCCAGCAACACCTTCAACGCGCCGTGATAGTTCTCGGCGGTCGCGCTCGCGACCATGTCCACCGGGTTGGCGATCGAAGCCTCGGCGACCAGCAAGCGGCGCAACTTCGCCTGCGTGCGCTTGGAGAATTGCGCGAGCTCGAGGCCTGAACTCACCAGCGCGTCGGTGGCCAGGATCGCCGGCCCTCCGGCGTTGGTCAGCACCGCCACGCGGTTGCCGCCGGGCGAAGGCAGCGTGGCCAGCGCCAGGCCGACGTCGAAGAGCTCCTCCAGCGAATCGACGCGCTGCACGCCGCACTCCTTCAGCAGGGCGTCCGCCGCGACGTCGGCGCCCGCGAGCGCGCCGGTGTGGCTGGTCGCCGCGCGCGCGCCGGCGCTGGAACGTCCAGCCTTGACCGTGACGATCGCCTTCTTGCGGCTGACGCGGCGCGCGATCGGCACGAAGTTGCGCGGGTTGCCGAAGGACTCCAGGTACAGCAGCAGGCAGCGGATCCCCTCGTCGCGGCCCCAGTACTCGATCAGGTCGTTGGCCGAGACGTCGGCGCGGTTGCCCATCGACACGAACATCGACACGCCCAGGTGGATGTGGTCGGCGTGCGCGAGGATCGCCTCGCCCATCGCACCCGACTGCGAGACCAGGGCGACCGGCCCGTTCTTGGGGAAGGAGCGCGCGAACGAGGCGTTGAGCCGGATGTCCTCCTGCGCGTTCTGGATGCCCATGCAGTTGGGCCCGACCAGGCGCATGCCGTGACGGCGCACGATGCCCAGGATCTTCGCTTCGATGCGCGCGCCTTCGGGCCCGGTTTCCTTGAAGCCCGCGGTGATCAGCACGATCGCGCCCACGCCCTTGCGCGCACACTGCGCGACCGCAGCCGGCACCAGTTGCTTGGGCACGGCGATCACCGCCATGTCGATCGGATCCTCGATCGCGCTCACGCTCTTGTGGCACTTGATCGAGTGCAGCACCTGCGCGTTCGGATTGACCGGGAAGACCTTGCCGGAGAAGCCGCCGGTGATCAGGTTGTGCAGCACCTGCCAGCCGATCGAGCCGGGCCGGCGCGAGGCGCCGATCACGGCCACCGAACGCGGCCGAAAGAGCTTGTCGAGTCCGGCGTCGCCGTTTTTGCGGCGCGGTGCATGCGAGCGGGGCATCGGAGCTTCCTGAGCTAGATTCTTCCAGTCTGCAGCTCGGCGCGCGCCACGCGCGCGACGATCGCGAACAGCTCGTCGAAATCGAAGGGCTTGGCGATCAGCGGGTGCTTGCAGCGTTGCGAGAACCTCGCCGACTCCTCCGAGGCCAGGTCGCCGGTGACGAAGACGATGCGCTCGAGGGCCTGCGGGTCCTCGCGCGCCAGCCTGTCGTGCAAGCCGATGCCGCCGATGCCCGGCATGCGCAGGTCGCACAGCACGGCGTCCGCCTCGGACAGCCATGCCGCGGGAGAGAGCACACCCTCGGCGCGGTCGCATTCGCTCACGCTCCAGCCGCGGCGCTCGGCCTGCAGCCGCAACACGGACCGGACCGCGGCGTCGTCGTCGACGATCAACAGCCGCCCGGCGCAGCGCGGCGGCGTCGCGGGCGCGGACTCGGGCACGCTGGCGCGGGGCGCATGCGGGATCAGCACGCAAAAGCACGCGCCACGGCCCGCGGGAGCGTCCTCGATCGTGATCGTCCCGCCGTGCTCGCGCACGATCGCGTCGGCGATCGACAGGCCCAGGCCGGTGCCCTGCCCGGGCTCCTTGGTGGTGAAGAAGGGCTCGAAGAGCCGCGAGCGCAGCTCCTGCGGAACGCCCGGGCCGCCGTCGCTGACGCGGAACTCGATGCCCTCGGGCCGGGCGCTCGCCCTGACCAGCACTTCGCCGCGCGGCGGACTGGCCTGCAGCGCGTTGAGGATCAGATTCGTCAGCACTTGCTCCATCCCGACGCGGTCGGCATGGAGCCGCAGCTCGCCGATCGGCTCGACGCGCACGCGCCGCCCTTCGGGCGAGGCCTTGGGCGCCAGCCCGCGCAGCACGCGCTCGACGAGTTCCTCCGCGAGCAGCTCCTGCGGCCGGTGCTTCACCTGTCCAGCCAGGGCGGAAAGGCTGCGCACGATCACGCGGCAGCGTTCGGCCTGCTCGCCGACGATGCGCGCCGCCGCGTGCTCGCGGCCGGGCGTGGAGAGCATCTCCGCGTAGCCCATGATCACGGTCAGCGGGTTGTTGAGCTCGTGGGCGACGCCCGAGACCAGCGTGCCCAGCGCGCGCAGCTTCTCGTCGCGATCGAGCCTGCGCTGCAATTGCGCGCGCTCCTGCTCCGCGGCGCTCAGGCGCTGGTGCGCCGCCTGCAGCAGGCTGACCAGCAAGCCGGTGCCCAAGGCGAGCTGCACCGCGAGGTCGACGAAGGAGTTGAGCGCCAGCGCGTAGCGCAGGAGCGGGAACACCTCGAACAAACTGGCGGCCAGCGCGTGCACGCACCAGGCCGCCGCGGTCCCCATCAGCGCCAGACGCACGAGCTGCAGTCCCGAACCCGCCGCCGCGGGGCGCGGAAGTACGAGCAGCGCGGCGATCGAGCACGCGATCATCAGCGGGGCCTGCGCGACCAACAGCGTCACGATGTTCGGCGTCCACAGCGGGAGCGAGGTCGTCAGCACGACCACCGGCCACCACGCGCGCGACAACCAGCGCGGGCTTTCGCGGCCGGCGAGCAGGTAGCTGCCGCGCACGAGCAACAGGCCGAACAAGGCCTTCAGGCCGAGATACAAGATGTAGCAAGCGGTCGCCGCCGGGCCACCCTCGCTCCAGGTCGAGTCCGGGTCGCGCAACTCGTGCGTCTGGAAGAAGCGCACGCTGAGCACGGTCAGCGAGATCGCCAGCGCGAGGAACGCGTGGTGGAAATCGCGGAAGGCCAGCATCGTCGACTCCCCGCGCCGCACCCGTGCGAGGATCGCAACGAACACCCAGGCAACGAAGGCCTGCACGAACAGCCCCATGAGGGCGATCAGGTCGATGCGTTGGAGGAGGAACATGAACTCGCGGCAGCATACTTCCGCGGGCGCTGGCAACGGAACCTCGGGCCGCGAACATTCGCTGCCCCGCGCTCGGCGCTGACAGCGCGGCGGCGCTGCGCGCGATCGCTCAGAGCAGGGCGAGCCAGCAGGATCCGACCAGCAGCACGCACAGCACGGAGCCCGCGCAGCCGGACCGCTTCGCACGCGGGCCGCCGGCTGCATCGACGGGCTCGACCGAGTCGACGCGACGCTTGGCTTCGAAGAGGTCGAGCCCGCTGCCCTGGCGCAGCAGCGTGATGGCCTCGAGCTTGCGCCCGGCCCTCGCCAGCGCGAGCACCTCGTCGGGCAAGCCCTCGCTCGCCGCCGAGCGGGGCTGCGGCAGGCCTTCGCCTGCCTCGAAGCGCCCGACGGCCGCCTTCGCGTCCGCAAGCCCGAAGCCGAATTCTTCGCGCATGCGCTTGATCGCCGCGATCTTGTCGCCCTTGGCGAGCAACTCGGTCAGCTCCTGGTGCAGGTCCGGCATGGCGCCATCCTACGTCGGCCGCAGCCGGACTGGCGCGGTCGCGGGCCGGCCGGAGTGCCCGGGATCCCCTCGCGCCGAAGTCCTGCCGCCGTCGTCGTGCGCAGCCGCTCAGAAGCTGGCCGAGAGCTGCACCCCGCCGCCGCCGAAGGCGAACTGGTCGAGCTCCAACGACGCGTCGATCCGCAGCCAGGCGTGCTCCGAGAATCGAATGAGAATCGGCAGTCCGAGCTTGCCCTGGAAGCCGTGGCTTTCGCTGTCCTGCCCGGTCGAGCCGTCGCGCTGCTCGTAGTCGACGTGGCCGCCGATCACGTAGGGCTCGACCTGCCAGGACTCGCTCAGCGGCAGCCGCGCGCGTGCGAGCAGCAGCAACTCGTCCCGGCGCACGATGAGGTCCTCGGCGGGCGCGTTCGGGCGCAATCCGTCGGTGGAAGCGTGCAGCCAGGAGGCTCCCAGCGAGAATTCGCGGCCGGCGTCAGCAGAGTGCCACCATTCGGCGCGCAGCCGGCCGAGCTGGTCGTCGTAGTCCTCGCGCCCGCTCGCGAGCGGATCGGTCGGGCGTTGCTGCTTGTCGGTCAGCTCGCCGCCGAGCGCGAGCACCAGCCGCTCGCTGGGCGCGAAGCGCCAGCGCGCCTCGAGCTCGCCGATCAGGCGCTGCATGCGGAAGCGATCACCGCTGGCGATCTGGCGCTCCTCGAAGGGCAGCTGCGCCCCGAGCTCGTAGGCGAACTGCAGGCGCTGCGGGTCGCCCTGGAAGCCTGAGAACAGAAGCCCGAGCGGCGCCGTCGAGTACTCGAACTCGTCGCTCTTGCGCCAGGAGAAATCGACCAGGGTGAGCGCCACGCGCTGCGCGCCGTGCGGATTGCGGAACAATTCCGCGCCGAGCGACAAGTCCGCGCGGTCCTTCTCGGGCGTGCCCTCGAGCTGGAAAAACAGCGCGCTCGCGGGGCTGAGGCGCCAGTCCATGCCCACGCCGACACGCTCGAACTGCGTCGTCTGGTTCTCGGACTGCAGGTAGCTGAGCCGCGCGCTGGCGCCCCTGCCCATGTCGAGCGCGAAGTTGCCGACGGCCTCGATCGTGAGCCGATCCGTGGACACCGAACCGCCAGCGACGGAAAGACGATTGGTGAAGGGGTCGAGCGTCGCGTACCACCACGGCGGCACGTCGACGTAGGACGCGCGGTCGATGAAGTAGTCGGCTCCCTGCGGGTAGTCGCGCCGCACGCCCTCCAGATCGTCGCCGAGCCACAGCGCGCGATTGAGGAACTGCGCGGCGGCGCTGGGTGAGAGCGCGAGCGTCGCGGCCGCAAGCCAGCACGCGGACCGGAGCCCTCTGCGCATGCTGCCGAGAGTAGGCGCAGACTCGTGACGCGCAAGCCCACGGGCGTCCCTCATGCGGCTCGCGGATCCTGCGCGCCTGCGGCTCGCAGCGCTCAGCGACGCCCGGAGGCCATCTTCGCCGCCTCGGGCAGCTTCCGCAGTCGCGCAAGACTGATGATCCCCAGCAGTGGACCGATCGCGAGCAGCATGAAGACCGGACTCCACCCGAAGGCCTCGACCAGCGGCGGAATCAGCTGGATCGTGACCAGGGTCAGCAGGAATCCCGAGCTGGTCTGCATCGCCAGCGCGCTGCCGACGTAGCGCGGATCGCACAGCTCGGAGACCGCGGCGCTGAACTGCGCGCTGTCCGCGACCACGGCGATCCCCCACACCAGGCAGACCGCGGTGAGCGCGATCGGATCGTCGAAGAAGGCCCCCGCGACCAGGCAGCAGGCGCCGGAAACGGCCAGGCTCGCGATCGCCACCGTGGTGCGCCCCAGCCGATCGGCGAAGCGGCCGGCCAGCACGCAGCCGATGGCGCCGGCCGCGACCACCGCGAAGCCCGCCAGGCGCGCGCGCCACAGCGGGAGCCCCGCCGCCTGGTAGCTCGCGATCAGGAAGATCGGCACCCAGGTCCACATCGCGTACAGCTCCCACATGTGTCCGAGGTAGCCGAAGTTGGCCAGGCGCAGCGGTCGCTCCGTGTAGCAGCGCGCCGCGAAACGCCAGTCGAAAGGCGCGGAGCGTGCGAGGTAGGGCCCCGCGCGCACGCACAGCGCGACGACCGCCGCCGCGCTGGCGGCGAGCGCCGAGGAGCAGAACAGGACCGAGCGCCAAGCCGGCATGCCCGCCTCGCCGAAGATCGGCAGGGCGTTGAACAGGTGCGGCAAGGCCGAGCCCAAGGTCAGCGCGCCGACCAGGATGCCGATCGCGAACCCGCGGTCGGCGCGCGACCAGGAGGCGACGAGCTTCATGCCCGGCGGATAGACGCCGGCGAGGAACAGGCCGGTCGCGAAGCGCAGCGCGATCGCCTGCTGCGCACCGTGCACGAAGGGAATGGCCGCGTTGACCAGCGCGCCGGCGAGCGCGCTGAAGGCGAACAGCCTCGTCGCCGGGATGCGATCGGCGAGGTTGCTCACCGCGCTGGCCAGCGCGCCGACGACGAAGCCCAGCTGCACGCTCATCGTCAGCCACGCGCGCGAGGCCGGAGCGAGCGCCCATTCCACGCTGAGCTGAGGCACCACGGCCGAGCCCGAGAACCACAGCGCCATCGCCAGCAGCTCGGCCACGGCCAGCGCAATGAGCGAGCGCCACTTGGCCCTGCTGCCCGGCAAGGGCTCGAGGGGCGCGGCTGCGGCATCCGACATGCCGCGCAGGGTAGCGAGCCGGCGCGGCCGTCGCCTCAGCGCCGCTTCCGCATCAGCCGGCGTCCTACTCGCGCTCGAAGCGGGCGAGCTCCGCGAGCCGGCTCGACATCGTGCGCAGCGAACGGCCCGAGAGCGCGTCCACCAGCCTGCGCGCCCAAGGCGAGAGCTCGGAGCGCTCGACGTACTTCCTCGACCACAGCTGGCCGAGCGCGAGAACGAGCAGGCCGACGACCAGGTTGCCGAGAAGATACGGCAGGTGGACGCGGGCGAGCGCGTCGACGCCGGTCAGCGCCTCGAAGGGCAGCAAGAGCGCGGGCAACCAGAACAGCACCCCGCCCAGCAGCGCCCACTTGAACGAGCGGTACTCCGCGAACTGGATGCGCTCGATGTCGCGCTGCAGCCGGGTCACCGGTCCGTCGTAGCGAGCGCGCGAGCGCCACAGCTGCACCGCGATCTCCTGCACCACGTCCTCGTGGTCCGCGGCCTCTCGACAGTACGCGGATGCGATCTTGTGGATCAGCTTCGCGTTGCGCCGGATCAGCTCGGTGAACTCAGGCGTCGGCATGGCCGTGCGACATGATTCGCCGGCGATGGGCGCCGCATCACAGTCGATCTCGGGAATTCCCCCGCGCTCGGGTGCACGCGCGCCAGGGGCTGCCGCGGCGAACGGGCCGGGAAGGGCGGCGCGAGGCCGGGCTAAGGCTCAGACCGGCTTGAAGTAGACGCAGTAGATCGCGATGCCGATCAAGGCCAGGGCCAGGATCGAGTACATGCGCGCCAGCATCGGCGTGCGGAAGGCGAGACCCGAGAGCAGCGTGATCCCCACCCAGCAGCCGAGCTTGATCATGACCCACAGGGGAAAGCCGATGTTCAGCTTGGCCAGCAGGCCGAAGCCGGCGACGAGCATCAACAAGCTCGTGGTTCCCGTGTAGATCATCAGCCGCCTGCGGAACTGCGGGTGCGGCGCGATGAAGGCCTGGTAGGTGAAGGCGACCAGGAGGAATCCGGAGAGGACGTGAGCCACGGAGTAGATGAGCGGGTTCATGGGCGCTGATTGCGCCAAGTCCGGCGCTCGGATCCAAGACCTTCTCCGCGGGAAACGCGAGGTACGCCCTTGCGCCAGGGGCGCGTCAGCGCAACTTCGCGCGCCCGTCGGCCTGCCCGTCCTCGAGGTCGATTTCGCGCAGCTTGCGGCCGAACTCCTCGTGGCTGCACACGCCCTTCTCGATCAGCATGCGCTGCACGGTCTTGGTGGCCAGCGCCAGCTCGCCGAGCGCGTGTTCCAGCCGCGCGGCGTCGACTCCGCCGCCGGAATTGCGCAGCGAGGCCAGTTCGGCCCGCACCTGAGCGGAATCCTCCCTGGCGCGATCGAGTTGGCTGTGCTGGTAGATGTCGAAGATCCAGTTGATCAGGCCCATGGTCATGCTCGTGGGGGGTCAGGGAAACCGGCGCGGCCTACGCAGTCGGCGGGATGGGATTCAAGCCGGACCGCGCGCGGCTTGCTACGCTCCGCGGGTGAAAGCCCTGATCCAAAGCCTCTGCCTCCTCACCCTGCTCTGCGGCTCCTCCCTCGGCCAGGAAGCGCGCGAGATCTTCGACGGCAAGACCCTGAAGGGTTGGGAAGGAGAGCCGGGCTTCTGGACGGTCGAGCGGGGCGAATTGGTCGGCCGCACCAGCGCCGAGCAGCCGCTGGCGCGCTCGACCTGGCTGATCTGGCGCGGCGGCGAGCTGCGCGATTTCCGACTCGACCTCGACTACCGGCTGATCGGCGGCAACTCGGGCGTGCAGTTCCGCAGCCGCGACCTGGGCAGCTTCCAGGTCGGCGGCTACCAGGCGGACCTCGAGGACGGTCCGAACTGGTCGGGCTGCCTCTACGAGCAGGAGGGCCGCGGCGTGTGCGCGCGGCGCGGCGAGAGCGTGCGCTTCGACGCCGACGGCTCGCGCACCGCGCTCGAAGTCGCCGATCCCGCCGCGCTGATGCAGCACGTGCACACGCGCGAGTGGAACCACTACACGATCGTCGCGCGCGGGCCTTCGCTCTCGTTCGCGATCAACGGCGTGCCGATGACCAGCGTCACCGACCTCGACGCGACGCGCGCCGCCGCGACGGGGATCCTTGCGCTGCAGCTGCACCAGGGGCCGCCGATGGAGGTGCGCTTCAAGAACCTGCGTCTGATCGAGTACGGCAGCGCGAGCAGCGCGGTTTCCGCGGATCCGAACGCTCCGCAGTGGATCTGGACGCACGCGGGCGCGGCCGCCGGCAAGCAGGGTTTCTTCGAGAAGAGCTTCGATCTCGGCGGCGCACCGCGCAGCGCGCGGCTTGCGGGCTGCGCCGACAACCAGTTCGAGGTCTGGGTCAACGGCGCGGCGGTGCTCGACCACGACGAGTGGTCGCGGCCGGTGTGGGTCGATGTCGCCAAGCATCTGCGCGCGCAGCGCAACACGCTGAGCGTGCGCGTGCAGAACGACGGCGGCCCGGCGGCGATGCAACTCGCGCTCGACATCGAGACCGACGAGGGGAAGAGCCTGCGAATCGTCAGCGATGAATCCTGGTCGGCGAGCGAGAGCGTGGCGGACGCTTGGAGTCCGGCGGACGGCCTGGGCGTCAACGCCAAAACCGCGGTCAAGATCGCGACGCTGGGCGGCGGCGTGTGGAACGAGCTGCCCGAGCCCGTGCCCTTCGCTCCGCTGCGCGCGCTGGCCGCCGAGGAACTGAAGCTGCCCGCGGGCTTCCGCGCCGAGCTGCTCTACAGCGTCCCGCGCCGCACGCAGGGATCGTGGGTCTCGATGTGCTTCGACGATCGCGGCCGGATCATCGCCAGCGACCAGTACGGACCTCTGTACCGCGTCACGCTGAAGGACGGCGAGCCGGTGCAGGCCGAGGAGCTCGAGCTGAAGCTGGGCTCGGCGCAAGGTCTTTGTTTCGCTTTCGACGCGCTGTACGTCGTCGTGTCCGAGAGCGGCGAGGGCTACGAGCCCGGCCTGTACCGCGCGAAGTACGACGCGGCCGCCGACCGCTTCGAGCCGGCGACGCTGCTCGCGGCGCTCGACGGCAACGGCGAGCACGGCCCGCACGCGGTGGTGCTCGCGCCGGACGGCCGCTCGCTGTACGTCGTCGGCGGCAACCACACCAAGCTGCCGGCCTCGTTGGCCAGCTCGCGCGTGGCGCAGTGCTGGGCCGAGGACCAGCTGCTGCCGCAGCACGCCGATCCCAACGGCCATGCGGTCGGCATCACCGCGCCCGGCGGATGGATCTGCAAGACCGATCCCGAGGGCAAGCAGTGGGAACTGCTCGCGGCCGGCTTCCGCAATTCCTACGACATGGCCTTCGATCGCGACGGCGAAGCTTTCACCTTCGACTCCGACATGGAGTGGGACATGGGCCTGCCTTGGTACCGGCCGACGATGATCGAGCACGTGGTCAGCGGCGGCGACTACGGCTGGCGCACGGGTTCGTGGCGTTGGCCGGCGCACTACACCGACAGCCTGCCCGGCGCGGTCGACATCGGGCCCTCCTCGCCGACCGGCATGTGCAGCGTGCCCGACGAGTCGGGCTTCGCGCTGGCCGACGGCGCGCGCCTCTTGGTCGGCGACTGGGCCTACGGGACGATCTACTCGGTGGCGCTGAAGCCGCAGGGCGCTTCCTTCGTCGGCAGTTTCGCGCCCTTCGTGCAGGGCAAGCCGCTGCCGGTGACCGACATGGAGTTCGGGCCCGACGCTGCGCTGTATTTCCTGGTCGGCGGCCGGCGCACGCAGTCGGCCTTGTACCGCGTCAGCTCCACGGCGAGTGCCGCGAGCGGCAAGGCGCCTGCGCAGGATCCGCAGGCAGCGCGGCTGGTCGCGGAGCGCAAGCAACTGGAGCGTTTGCACGCGCCCTCCAGTCCGGGCGCGGTCGACGCGGGCTTCGCGTCCCTGGACTCGCCGGATCGTTTCGTGCGCTTCGCCGCGCGCGCGGCGATCGAACACCAGGAGCCGCAGCAGTGGTTGTCGCGCGCGCTGACCGAGCAACGTCCATGGGCCAGGGTCGAGGCGCTGATGGCCGTCGCGAGGCGCGCGCCACCCGAGCTGCGCGACCGCGCGCTCGATCGTTTCGGCGCCCTGGAATTGGAGAAGCAGGACGACGAACACCTGCTGGCCTCGCTGCGCGCGCTGCAGCTGGTCTGCATCCGGCTCGGTCCGCCGGCCCCGGCGCGCGCACAGGCTTTGGCCCGTCGACTCGGCGCGCTCTACCCGCACGCCAACCCGCTGGTCGACCGCGAGCTGTGCCAACTGCTCGTGCACCTCGAGGCACCCGACGTGGTGGCCAAGACCTTGGACTTGATCGACCAGTCGCTGGAACCCGCGCAACAGATCGCACTCGCCTGGTCGCTGCGCAACCTGAAGTCCAACTGGTCGCTGGGCGAGCGCGTGCGCTTCTTCCGCTGGATGAACTTGAACGCGATCGGTTGGTCGGGCGGTCTGTCCTTCACGAAGTACCTCGATCACCTGCGCGAGGACGCGATCGCGACCTTGAGCGAGGACGAGCGCGCCAAGCTCGGCGGCCTGATGGACAAGCCCAGCACGAGCGCCGACGCGACGGCGGTGACGCCGCGCGCCCTGGTCGAGGCCTGGAGCGTCGATCGGCTGCTGGCCACCGCGACGCGTGCGCGCAGCGGGCGCGACTTCGAGCGCGGCAAGCGCATCTACCGCGAGGCGCGCTGCTTCGAATGCCACCGCATCGCGGGCTCCGGCGGAGGCAGCGGCCCCGACCTGACCGGCGTCGGCAATCGCTTCGGCGATCGCGACCTGCTCGAGAGCCTGATCGAGCCCTCGAAGACCGTCTCCGACCAGTATCAGGACATGCAAGTGCTCACCAAGGACGACGAGTTGTTCGTGGGCCGGCTCGAGCGCCGTCCCAACGGCGACGTGCGCGTGTGGTCCGGCGAGGCCAAGGAGCCGGTCCTGGTGCTCGCCGCGCAAGTCGAGTCGGTCCAGCCGGCGCAGCTTTCGCGCATGCCCGCGGGTCTGCTGGACTCCTTCCACGAGGACGAGCTCGCGGACCTGCTGGCCTACCTGCGTTCCGGCGCCAATCCCAAGGATGGAGCCTTCGCGCGCGGCCAGGGCAGCACGGTCCCCGGCCGGTAGCCGTCCGCGGGCCTGCGGATAAGCCTTGCTCCCCCTACCCCGGAGCCCCCATGTTCCAGCGCCTGCTTTGCATCGGTTCCCTGATCGTTCTCGGCCTGGCCTCCTGCAGCAGCGTGCGGCACGAGAAGCTCGAGCCGCTGACCGTGCTGCGGCAGCAGGAGCTGCTGCGCGTGGTCGAGCCGGGCTCGGCGAAGTTCGAGGCGCGCTGGACTCCGCCCGAGCTGCAGAGCCAGGGGCGCAGGGTGCGCTTGGGGCTGCAGATGTTCGGCGTCGATCCGGAGTGCCTGCGGCAAGCGCTCGGTGAGGGCCCCGAGCTGCTCGGCGCCGTCGTCGTGCCGCGCGAGCAGGCGACCCGGCTGTGCGAGGCGCTGAAGCGCCGCGGCGAGCGCGAGGTGCACGGACTCAGCGATTCGACGCTGGAAGTCTTCGCGGGCGACGAAGCCTGCGTGTCGGTCGGCAACGAGCGCGCCTTCGTTGGCGCATTCGAGATCAGCACGACCGCCGCGGGCGCGATCGCCGATCCGCGGATCGACGTGGCGCAGGAGGGCATCCTGTTCCACGTCGAGGTCGAGCCCCTGCAAGGCACCGAGGAGATCGGATTTCGCTTCGAGCTCACGCAGTCCTTCCTCGATCATCCTTTCCTGCGGCGCAACGTCGGCCTGCAAGCCGGACGCGTGCCGGTGACGCTCGAAATCCCCATCGGCCTGCGCGACCAGCTGAACGCCAGAATCCGGCTGCGCGGCGACGAGGCGATCGTCTTCGCCTGCGATCGATTGGTGAATGACGGCAACGGCCGCTCGATGCTCGCCGTGCTGACCGCGGATCTCGTCGCCGACTGAGTCAGCGCGGTTTCTTCTTCGGCGAGTACGGCCGATGCTCGCCGTGCTGACCGCGCAGCTCGCCGCCGACGGCGTCAGCGCGGCTTCTTCTTCGGCGAGTACGGCCGATGCTCGCCGTGCTGACCGCGGAGCTCGCCGCCGACGGAGTCAGCGCGGTTTCTTCTTCGGCGAGTACGTCGCCTCGACCCAGTCCGCCCAGCCCTGCTGGAACTGCGCGGGCGTCAGGCCGAGCACGCCGCTGAGCATCTCCGCGGCACCCTGCCGCGTCTTCACGGCGCGCGCGATCGCGCCGAACTTCTGCGCGTGCGCGCGCAGCAGGTAGTCGCAGTAGGACCAGGCGTACATGTGCTCCTGCGGCGAGAGCTCGGTCGTGTTGCGGCCGGTGACGCCCAGGAAGCGCAGCTCCTTGCCACTTTGCACGCCGCCGAGCACCGCCTGCTCCCAGCGGCCGAACTCGAAGGCCAGCATCGTGTCGGATTCGACGTAGCAGTAGTGCCGCACCGAGCCGAAGTAGCGCACCTCGTAGGCGTGCGCGAGCCCGCAGTCGATCCAGCCGCCCTTGATGTTGCCGGGCCAGATGCCGTCGAAGACGTTGGACAACAGGCAGTGCGCGACTTGGTGCACCATCGCCTGGTGCAGCTCGAATTCCTCGTGCAGGTGGCTCTTGTCGTAGAAGATCGAGACCACCGGGCTCTTGCCCATGAGCTTGGACTCGGTCGAGGAGCTTTGGCCGGTGAAGGCGATCGAGGCGCGCTCCTGATCCGCCGCCTTCTGCCAGAGCATCACGTGCGTCTTGCCGCAAAAGTCCTTGTCGAGCGCCGAGAGGTCGCGCAGGAAGTCCGCGTAGAGCGCTTCGAGTCGATCGAGGTAGACGTGCATGCCGCCGTGCGGCGTCGAGCCGCCCTTGGCGTCGACCTGCTTGATGTTCCAGGAGATGCGGAAGTGCGCCGACTCGGCGTGCAGCGGCTTGCCTTCGACCGCGGCGTCGACGGCCTGCATTTGCGCGGACCACTCTTGCGCGGCGGCCCGCGCTTGCCGGCTCGCCTCGCTCGGTCCGAGCTCGCAATCGGGGCAATCGATGCTGCGCAGGCCCTGGCACTTGGCGCAGGCAGCGGCCTGCGAGCAGTGGATCGCGCTGGCCTTGCCCTCGCCGCCCCAGCTGCAGGTGCTCTTGGCGCAGGCCGCGCAGGCGATCTCGCCGCGGTCGGCGCAGCGCGGACAAGCGGCGAACTCCGGCGCTGCGTCGCAAGCCAGCACCGGCAGCTGAAATCCCGCCCCCGCGAGGCCCCAGCACCCCAAGCTCAAGACCATCGCCATCAACATCCGGCGCATGCTACCGCGCCAGGAGCGGATGAAACCTGGTGCCAGGCATCAATCCACCCCTCGCCCGGCCCCGTCCCGATCTGCGCCCTGCCCGCAGGAGAATCCCGGATGAAAACTGGTGCCAGGCATCAATCCACCCCTCGCCCGGCCCTGTCCCGATCTGCGGCCTGCCCGTAGGA
>Ga0315910_10002132_pt1 | contig 17676 bp, 12 predicted proteins | sample EdamamesoilMG_FD_204470 | JGI IMG/M metagenome (GOLD analysis project Ga0315910, IMG submission 204470) | Garden soil microbial communities collected in Santa Monica, California, United States - Edamame soil | ecosystem: Environmental > Terrestrial > Soil > Garden | place: USA: California... | reverse complement strand
CCCCCCGCAGCACGAAGTCGGCGCGCCCGCGATGGAGCTCGCCGCACTCGAAGCGGGTCGTGCCGCGCGCGCGGAACTCCTCGAGCGCCGCGACCCGGTCGATCAGGTCGGAGTCGCTCTCGTGCTGCGCGCCGCGCCGCGCGCCGCCGCGCTCCCGCTCGTCGCGGAGGAACGGCTCGCGCTCCGACAGGAGCGCCGCCGCCAGCGCCGCGCGCGCCGCGACGCCGAGCCGCCGCCCCTCCAGCAGCAGCCGCGCGAGCCGCGGCGCGGCCGGCACCTGCGCCATCGCGCGGCCGGCCGCCGTGAGCGCGCCGCCACGCGTCGCGCCGAGCGACTCCAGCAGCTCGCGCGCCCGCTGCAGCGCCGCGGCCGGCGGCGCCTCGAACCACGGGAAGTCGTCGAGCCGCGTCTCGCCGAACGCCAGGAGCGCGAGCGCGACGCCGGCCACGTCGACGCGCGCGATCTCCGGCGTCTCGTGCGGCGCGAGGCCGCGTTGGTCGAGCGCGCTCCAGAGACGGAGGCAGCGGCCCGGCGCGACGCGGCCCGCGCGCCCCTTGCGCTGCTCCGCCGACGCTTGCGAGACGCGGCCGAGCTCGAGGCGGTCGAGCCCGATCGTCGGATCGAACTGCATGCGTCGCACCAGCCCGCTGTCGACGACGGTCGTGACGCGCGGCAGCGTGACCGACGTCTCGGCGACGTTGGTCGCGAGGATCACGCGCCGCCGCCGTCCCGGCGCGAGCGCCGCGTCCTGCCGCTCGGGCGCGAGCTCGCCGTGGAGCTCGAGCAGCTCGACGTCCTGCGCGTCGAGCGCTCCCGCCAGCGCCTCGCTGCAACGGCGGATCTCGCCGACGCCCGGCAGGAAGACCAGCACGTCGCCGTCGTCGCCGCGCAACGCCTCGCGCACCGCCGCGCCGACCGACTCCTCGATCCGGTCGTCGCGCTTCGTCGGCCGCCACTCGACCGTGACCGGATGGAGCCGCCCCTCGACCGCCACGCGCGGCGCGTCGCCGAGGAATCCCGCGACCGCCTCGCCTTCGAGCGTCGCCGACATCACGACGATCCTCAGGTCGTCGCGCACGTCGCGCCGGATCTTCGCGGCCAGCGCGAAGGCGAGGTCGGCGTCGAGGCTCCGCTCGTGGAACTCGTCGAACACGACGACGCCGACCTCCTCGAGGAAGGGGTCGTCCTGCACCAGGCGCGCGAGGATCCCCTCGGTCACGACGAGCAGGCGCGTCCGCTCGCTCGCGCAGCGGTCGAAGCGGACGTGGTAGCCGACCTCGTCGCCGAGCCGGACGCCGCGCTCCTCCGCGATCCGCCGCGCCGCCGCGCGCGCCGCGAGGCGCCGCGGCTGCGCCATCACGACGCGCCGCCCGCCCGCGAGCCCCGCGTCGAGCAGCGCCGGCGCGACGCGCGTCGTCTTCCCGGCGCCCGTCTCCGCCATCACGACCGCGACGCCGCGTTCGCGCACGTCGGCGACGATGCGCGCGAGGTGCGGGTCGATCGGCAGCGGCGTGCGTGCGGGAGCGGACACGCGGACGAGCGTATGCTCCGCCGCCTCGTCCCTCGCAGGAGCTTCCGGTGGCCCTCCTCCTCCCCTTCCTCGCGCTCGCGCTCGCCGCGCCGCAGGGCGTCCCGAAGCAGATCCCGGCCGACGTCGAGCCCGTCGTGACGACGGCGTCGGGTCTCAAGTACTGCGTGCTGACGCCGGGCCAACCGGGCGAGAGCCCGAAGTTCGGCGACAAGGTCGCCTGCCACTACACCGGCTGGCTGACCAACGGCACCGTCTTCGAGTCGTCGCGCACCGAGACCAAGCCGACCGAGTTCCAGATCGGCGACGTGATCGAGGGGTGGGACGAGGCGCTCCAGCAGATGACGCCGGGCGCCCACTGGAAGCTGGTGATCCCGCCGGCGCTGGGCTACGGCGAACGCGGCAACCCGCCCGACATCAAGGGCGGCGCGACGCTGATCTTCGAGATCGAGCTCGTCTCGTTCGAGAAGGGGCCGCCGCTGCCGCCCTTCCATCCCGCCGATCCCGCGAAGCAGAAGACGACCGAGTCGGGCCTGAAGATCGAGACGCTGGTCGAGGGAACGGGCGACGCGCCGAAGGCGGACGACGTCGTCGAGCTCAAGTTCGCGATCTGGACCACGAAGGGGCGGCTGCTCGAGTGCACGGAGAAGAGCAAGCAGCACTTCCGCGGCAAGGCGGCGGAGCTGCCGTTCCGCGTGCTGCAGCTCGCGCCGCAGTACCTGAAGATCGGCGGCCGTTCGCGCTTCGAGGCGCCGGCCGACCTCTGCCTGCGCCTGCCGTGGTACGGCTCGACCTTCCTCCCGATCGGCTCGCCGACGGTGTGGGAGCTCGAGCTGGTGCGGACGATCGCGCCGCCCGTCTTCACGCCGCCCGATCCGTCGAAGCAGCAGACGACCAAGTCGGGGCTGAAGTACGAGGTGCTGAAGGAGGGGACCGGCGCGCAGTGCCTGGCGGGCGACAAGGTGACCGTCATCTACAGCGGCTGGACCGCCGACGGGATGCTCTTCGACTCCTCGAAGCTGAAGGGCGGCACCGCCGACTTCGTGCTGAAGAAAGGCCTCATCGACGGCTGGCTCGAGGGGATCCCGCTGATGAAGGAGGGAGCGCACTACCGCTTCGAGATCCCCGGCAAGCTCGGCTACGGGCCGGGCGGCAATCCGCGCGCGAAGATCCCGCCGAACGCGACGCTGGTCTTCGAGATCGAGCTGCTCAAGACGGCGAGGCAATGACCGCGGCGCGGCGCGACTGAGCGCCGCATGGCGCGCCACCACGCGGCCGGGCGCGGGACCGTCGGCTGGATCGGCGCGGCGCTGACGCTCGCCGTCGTCGGCGCGGCGACGCTGCCGTTCGCGGAGGGTTGGGAGCGCCGCTCGATCGACCTCCGCTTCGAGCGGGCGCCGCGGAGCGCCGCGCCGCTCGATCCCGCGATCGTCTTCGTCGACATCGACGACGGCGCGCTCGAGGTCGGCGGCCGCTGGCCGTGGCCGCGCGAGCGGCTCGCGCTGGCGCTCGGCGAGCTGGCGCGCGCGGGCGCGCGGACGGTCGCGCTCGACCTGCTGCTGGTCGAGTCGGAGGCGGCGCGCGACGGGACGGAAGGCGAGGGCGACCTGCAGCTCGCGCGCGCGCTGGCGACGACGCGCTCCGTCCTCGCCGTCGACCTCGGCGACCAGGACGCGCGCAGCGGGACGCAGCAGAGCTCCCGCTCGCTGGCGCTGCAGCAGCGGCTGCGCGCGCTCGAGCGCGAGCGCGGCGCGCTCCCCTCGCAGGACGAGTGGCTCGGCTCGCTGCGGCCCGCGGACCCGAGCGTCGTCCTCTCGCGGCGCGACGCCGAGCTGGCGGGCGCGCTCCATGCGCAGGAGCGGGCGTGGCGGGCGCTCGCGCGCTGCTGGCTCGCGGGCGATTCCGACGGGCCGCCCTTCGCGAAGGCGCCGCTCGCCTCGCTGGCCGAGCCGGCGGCGGGCGCCGGCTTCGTCAACTTCACGCCCGACCGCGACGGCGCGCTGCGCGTCGTCGCGGCGACGCGGCCGGTGCGCGGCGGCGAGGCGCTGCAGCTCGGCCTCGCGGCGGCGCGCGTCCATCTCGGCGGCGCGGTCGAACGGCCCGCGCTGCCGCTCCACGACGGCGAGCTCTGGCTCGTCTGGCCGGCGACGCGCAGCGACGGGGCGACGCCGACGTGGCTCCGCTGCGCGCCGCACGTCTCGCTCGGCCGCGCGCTCGAGATCGCCGAGGCGGAGCGCGACCTCGCGCGGCAGGCGGCGCGGCAGCGCGAGCTGGCCGCGGCGCTGGCGAAGGAGCTGGCGATCGCCGGCGAGGGCGAGGCGCTGCTGGAGGCCGTCGGCGAGGAGGCGCGCTTCCGCGTCGCCGACGCGGAGGCGGCCGCGGCGACGACGCCGCTGACGCCCGAGGAGGTGGCCGAGCTCGCGCCCTTCCGCGACTTCCTCGCGCACGACCGCGTCCGCGCCGGCGCGAGCGGGCAGCTCGCCGCCGCGCGCGCGCAGCTCGACGGAGCGCTGCGCGACAAGCTCGTGTTCGTCGGCTGGACCGCGACGGGCGCGGCGAGCGACTTCGTGCCGACCGCGTTCTCGCCGCGCACGCCGGGCGTCGTCGCCCACGCGGTCGCCGCCGACATGGCGCTCTCGGGCCGCCACCTCTCGTTCACGCCGCCGTGGCTCGCGCCGGCGGCGACGATCGCGCTCGGGCTGCTGGCGACCGCGGCGAGCCTGCCGCCGCTCTGGCTGGCGACGCCGCTCTGGCTGGCGCTGCTCGCCGGCTGGAGCGCGCTCGCCGCGGGGCTCTTCGCGACGCGGCTGCTGGTCGTGCCGCTGGTGGCGCCGCTCGCGGCGGCCACCGCGGCGTGGCTCGGCGCGGTCGCGCTGCAGGCGGCGATCGCGCGGCGCAACCAGCAGCGCATCACGCGGCAGTTCAAGGCGCGCGTCGCGTCCGAGCTGGTCGACTTCCTCGTCGAGAACCCCGACGCCCTCTCGATGGCGGGCGAGCCGCGCGAAGTGACCTGCTTCTTCGTCGACCTCGCCGGCTTCACGCGGCTGTCGGAGCAGCTCGGCGCGCAGCAGACGGTCGCGCTGCTGAACCGCTGCATGCGCGCCGCGACCGAAGCGCTGACCCGCCACGGCGCCTACGTGAACAAGTTCCTCGGCGACGGGCTGATGGCGTTCTGGTCGGCGTTCCGCCCCGACCCCGACCAGGCGACGCGCGCCTGCAAGGCGGCGCTCGCGGCGCAGGCGGCGCTGGCCGCGGTGATCGATCCCGGCCAGGTCGCCGCGCGCATGGGGCTCGCGACCGGACGGGCGATCGTCGGCGACTGCGGCGCGCCGCCGCTGCTGCACGACTACACGGCGATCGGCGACGCGATCAACCTCTCCGCGCGCCTCGAGTCGGCCAACAAGCAGTTCGGCACGCTCGTCCTCGTCGACGGCGCCACGCGTCGCGCCGTCGCCGACGCGACGCTCCGCTTCCGTCCGCTCGGCCGCGTCGTCGTCGTCGGCCAGACGACCGCCGTCGACCTCTTCGAGCTCGCCCCCGCCGCGCTGCCCGAGGAGCGTCTCGAGGCGACCGCCGCCGCCGTCGCGGCCTTCGCCCGCGCCGACCGCGCCGCCGCCACCGCGCTCTTCCGCGACCTCGCGACCCGCCACGGCGAGAGCAAGCTCGCCGCCGTCTACCTCGACGCGCTCGCCGACGACGCCCCGCTCGACGGCGTGCTCCACCTCAAGGCGAAGTGACCGCTCCGACGCGACCGCTATCGTTCCGCCCCTCATGGCCGCGACCATCCGCCTCACGCAAGGGATCGAGGCGTCGATCCGGAACGGCCATCCGTGGGTCTTCGCCGACGCGCTGAAGCTGGCGCCCGGCTTGAAGGACGGCGAAGTCGTCGAGCTGCAGGACCGCGGCGGCGCCTTCGTCGCGCGCGGGACGGTCGAGCCGCGATCGCCGCTGGCGTTCCGCGCGTGGACGACCGATCCGCGCGAGGCGGTCGATGACGCGCTGCTCCGCAAGCGGCTCGCGGCGGCGATCGCGCTGCGGCGCGAGCTCCTGCGTCCCGACGTCACGGGCTGGCGCGCCTGCCACGGCGAGAACGACCAGGTGCCGGGGCTCCAGTGCGACCTCTACGGCGACGTCGCGTCGCTGCGCACCGACGGCGCGATGGGCGTCGCGTGGGAGGAGCGGTTCGTCGCGGCGGTGGCGGAGCAGCTCGCGCCGCGCGCGATCGTCGTCCGCAATCCCCACCAGGCCGACGGCGAGGCGCGCGTCGTGCGCGGCCGCGTCGACGGCGAGGTCGAGATCGCGGAGCACGGGCGGCGCTTCCTCGTCGACGTGCGGCACGGCCAGAAGACCGGCTTCTTCCTCGACCAGCGGGAGAACCGCGACCGCGTCGCGACGATCGCGCGCGGCCGGCGCGTGCTCAACCTCTTCAGCTACACCGGCGGCTTCTCGGTCGCGGCCGCGCAGGGCGGCGCGACGCGCGTCACGACGATCGACCTCGCCGCGCCCGCCGTCGACGCCGCGCGCCGCCACTTCACGCTGAACGGCCTCGATCCCGCGGCGCACGAGTTCCTCGCCGCCGACGCCTTCGACGTGCTGGCCGATCTGGCCGCGGCGCCGCCGCGCCACGACCTGATCGTGCTCGACCCGCCGAGCTTCGCCCACGCCAAGAAGATGGTCCCGCGCGCCGTGAAGGCGTACGAGAAGCTGAACGAGCTGGCGCTGCGCGCGCTGCCGCCCGGTGGCTGGCTCGCGACCGCGAGCTGCAGCTCCCACGTCCGCGAGTCCGACTTCCTCGCGATCGTCGCGACGGCCGCCGCTCGCGTCGGCCGCGCCGTCACGATCGCCGCGATCGCCGGCGCCGCGCCCGACCACCCCGCGCGGCCCGGCTTCCCCGAAGGGCGCTACCTCAAGTTCGTGCTGCTGCGGGTGGCGTGACCGCGGCGAGGGCCTCAGCGCCGATGCCGAGGACGAAGGCGCACGCCCCGAGTCGGCACGGCCGGTCCGCTGCCCACTCCGGGTTCACGATCCGGGCGCGCCGGTCGTGACGCCCGCTTCGGCAGGACCTCCTGGTTCGCGCCGTCCACCTGGCCGTCCTCGCCATCGATGGCATCGACGATCGCGACCAACTCCTCCGGAGTCGCGAGACCGTGCTTGGCGACGATCCGGATCAGCGCGGCGACGTAGAGCTTCAGGGAATCGGACTCGGACTGGAGCTCCTGCACCTGCGCGGCCAGCTCCTTCACCGACCTCCCGAGCCGGAGCCTCGTGCTGCGACGGTGACCATGGAGCTCCGCGCGCAGTTGCTCGATGTCGAACTGCTGCCCGATGTTCCCGAGCCAGAAGAGCTGCCCCCATCCCATGCGTGCTGCTCCATCGCCCCTGCCGCCTCACCGCTCCTTCGGCTCCTTCCGCAGGAACCCCATCCGCTCCTCGCGAGCCCTCGGGCGGCCGCTGCCGCGATGGAGCCGCTCGTAGAGCTCGGCGAGCGACGGCTCGCTGCCGGGCTCGCCCGTCGGCGGCGACGCGCCCTTCGCGGCGAGCCACTCGTCCGCCTGCTCGCGCGTGAAGTTGGGGAGCTCGAGCTCCTGCAGGCAGCGGCCGGGCCGGCGGATCGCGGGGTCGACGCGCTGCACCTTCTCGTTCGTGGTGATCAGGAAGACCGCGCGCAGCCCCTGGCCGAGGATGCCGTCGGTCATCGAGAGGAGGTTCGCGATGCGCGTGCCCTGCGTCGCGCGCGACTCCTGCAGCAGCAGCTGCGGCGCGTCCTCGAGCACGAAGAGGCGCGGCTTCTCCTCGGCCCGCACGGCGCGGCCGCCGTTCCACGTCAGCGTCGGCGGCTCGGCGAGGAGCACCTGCTGGAGGTAGGCGTTGCTGGCGAAGAAGGGGTCGGGATCGCTGATCACCTCGGCCGCGACATGGCTCCACTCGCGCAGCAGCGCACGCAGCGCCCACGTCTTGCCGGTGCCGGGCGGGCCGTGCCAGAAGATCAGCCGCCCCTGCTCCCACGGCGTCTCGAGCTTCATCAGCCACGCCAGCGCGTCCTGGCACGACGGATAGTTGGCGGCGACCTCGTCGAAGCGCGGGCACTGGACGCGGCGCATCTGGTCGACCGCCTCGCCGGCCGACTGGTGCCAGAAGCGGACGGCCACCTGGTCGGGCTGGCCGACGCGCGCCACCGTCTCGAGCGCCCGCTCGAGCCGCGCCTCGACCTGCTTGCTGCGCTCCGCGTCGCCGTAGCACCAGGCGCAGACGCTCTTCGGCGCCACCTGGAGGCGCACGACGTCGCGCCCGCCGGCGCCCTCGCGCACGGCGACGCCGTTCACCTCCTCGTGGCGGTCCTCCACCAGCACGAGCTCCCACGGCGCCTCGCCCGCTTCGGCGCGCAGCGCGCCGAGCAGCGCGTTCCACGCCGCCGGCAGCTTCGCGCGCGTCAGCTCGACCAGCCATTCGCGGCGCGTCAGATGGAGGCGCGGCGCGTCCCCGACCAGCTCCGCGACCTTGCGCAGGATGAGGTGGTGGGAGAAGGTGCGCGAGTCGAGGCGGATCGAGTCGCGCGCGGAGGAGGGATCCATGGCCGGCATGGTACGAGGGGATCGCTTCGGGCTCGTGGCGCTCGCCGCCGCCTGCGTCGCGCTCGGCGCGCCGGTCGCCGCGCCGCAGGGAACGCCGCCAGCCGCGCCGAAGAAGGGCGGCTACGTCGCCGCGGCGCGGCCGTGGGAGCACGAGCGCTCCGACCTGAAGCCCGACGCGCGCTTCCATTTCGGCTCGTTCCCGAACGGGTTGCGCTGGGCGTGGGCCGACAGCAAGTCGCCGTCGCGCCAGCTCAAGCTGCGCCTCCACGTCGACGTCGGCAGCCTCGCGGAGAAGGGCGAGGAGAGCGGCATCGCCCACTTCCTGGAGCACATGGCGTTCAACGGCTCGAAGAGCTTCAAGCCCGGCACGCTCGTGCCGACCTTCCAGACGCAGGGGATCCGCTTCGGCTCCGACGTGAACGCGCACACCGGCTTCGACCAGACGGTCTACGAGCTCGACCTGCCCGACGCCGACGCGGCGCGCCTCGAGAAGGCGCTCCTCTGGTTCCGCGACGTGGTCGACGGCTTGAAGCTCGACCCGAAGGAGATCGAGGCGGAGAAGGGCGTCGTCGACGCCGAGGAGGAGCGGCGGCGCGGGCAGGGCGACGCCGCGATCCACGCGCGCCTCGACGCGCTGCTGGACGGCTCGCGCGTGCCGCGGCGCCTCCCGATCGGCGAGCAGCCGATCCGCGCGAAGTTCGATCGGAAGCTCGTCGCCGCCTTCTGGGACCGCTGGTACCGCCCCGAGAACTGCACCTTCCTCCTGGTCGGCGACCTGAACGGCCTCGATCCCGTCCCGCTGATGGAGAAGGCGCTGGCCGACGCGAAGGGGCGTGGCAAGCGCGAGGAGCTGCCCGGCGCCGGTCTCGAGTCGCTCACCTTCGCGCGCGACCGCTACTGCGAGTTCCACGGCGGCGGCGTCGCGCTCTACCTCGCGAAGGCGCGCCGCCTGACGCCGCGCGCCGACGACGCGAGGACGCGCGCCGCCGACGTCGAGCTCGCGCTGGCGTGCGACGTGCTGCAGGAGCGGATGAACGCGATCACGCCGCGCTCCTACGTCACGGCCGACGTCGCCCACGGCGAGTCGTTCCACGTCGGCGACGACCTCTTCGGGATGCGCGTGATGGACGGCGTGTCGCTCTGCCTCACCACGAACGTCGAGCAGTGGGACTCCGCGCTGGCGTTCGGCGAGCGCGAGGTGCGCCGCCTCCTCGAGCGCGGCTGCAGCGACGAGGAGTGGAAGGCGGCGGTCGCCCGCTTCGACGAGGCGACCGCGCCGCCGAAGAGCGCGCCGCCGCCGCGCGACAGCGAGGAGCTGATGGACGCCCTGCTCGACGCGGCGGAGGAGCGCCACGTCCCGATGGACCCGCAGGCGGAGCGCGAGCTGACCCGCAAGCAGGTCGCCGCCGCCGACAAGGAGCGAGCGCTCGCGGCGTTCCGCGCCGAGTGGGAGCGCGGGAAGCTGCTGATCCTCGCGACGGGCGGCCTCGACCTGCGCGACGCGGCGAAGGAGATGTTCGACGACGCGTGGAAGGCGGCGGTCGCGACCCGGCTCGACGTGAAGCCGAACGTGCGCGACGACCTCTCGGTCCACGCGCCGAAGAAGGAGCCGAAGAAGCCGGCGGCCGACGCGGCGGCGGCCGCGGCGCCCGTCGCGGCGGCGAAGTTCCCCTACGCGCTGCCCGATCCCGCGACGCCGCCGACGCCGAAGGAGCAGCGGCCGCTGCCGGCGCTGCGCGCGGTGCGGATCGACGTCGGCAACGGCGTGCGGGCGATCGTGAAGCAGGTCGAGGGGGCGAGCGGCGGCTTCGCCGTCGAGGCGCGCGTCGGCAGCGGGCTGCTGGGCGTCGATCGCGAGGCGTGCGACGTCGCCAAGGTGGCGGCGCAGGTCGTCCTCGAGGCGGGCGTCGCGAAGCTGAAGCGCGCCGAGCTCGACGCGGCGCTGGCGGCGGCGGGCGGCGCGATCGGCTTCGACGCGGGCGGCGACGCCTGCGCGCTGCACGGACGTTCGATCGGGACGGGCGGCGAGTCGGGGCTGCGGCGCACGTTCGAGGCGCTGGTGGCGCTGCTGACCGACCGCGCCGATCCGGCCGAGGCGTTCGCGAAGTTCCAGAAGGAGCTGGGCGGGCGCGTGCCCGACCTCGACCGCCCCACCTACGGCAACGCGCGCGTCGCCTTCCAGCGGGCGCTCGCCGACGGCGACCGCCGCCGCCTCCCGCTCGACCGCGCCGGCGCGGCGGCGGTGAAGCTGCAGGACGTCGCGGGCTACCTCTCGGCGCAGCTCGCCGGCCCGATCGACATCGTGATCGTCGGCGAGATGCCGGCCGAGAAGATGGCGGCGCAGCTGATGGCGACGCTCGGCACGCTGCCGCCGCGCGGCGCGGCGCCCACCTACCCCGACGCGCGCCGCGACGCGCCCCCTGCCAAGTGCGGCCTCTACGAGCCGCGCGGCGCGATCGACATCGACTCGACCGTGATGCACCTCCAGTTCGTCTATCCCGCAGGCGACGCGATCGTCTCGGCGTCGGAGCGGCGGCTCGACTTGGCCGGCGACGTCGTCGACGAGCGGCTGCGCACCGACATCCGCGAGAAGCTCGGCACCACCTACTCGAACTTCGGCGAGGCGTGGGGCGACCCGGCGTTGCGCGGCCGCGGTCAGCTCGTCATCGACGTGGAGGTCGACGCGAGCAAGTTCGACGTGACGAAGGAGGCGTGCTACGTCGCGATGGAGAAGCTGGCGAAGGAGGGGACGAACAAGGGCGAGCTCGACCGCCTCCGCGCGGCGCGCACCGGCAGCCTCGGCGCCGCCGCGCGCGACCCCGACTTCTGGATCCGCGAGCTGCGCCGCGCGTGGCGCGAGCCGCAGCTCCTCGACGACCTCGCCGACCTCGGCCACTGGTACGACCGCGTCACGCTCGCCGACGTGAACGCGCTGCTGAAGCAGTCGCTGACGCGCGACAAGGCGTCGCTGCTGGTCGTGCGGCCGCGCTGACGCGGCCGGTCACGCCGCCGGCAGGCGGAAGAGGCGGCGCGCGTTCGCGGTCGAGCGCGCCGCGAACTCCGCGAACGGCTCGCCGCGCGCGACGGCGACCGCCTCGGCGGTGTGCAGGAGGTACGCCGGCTCGTTGGCGCGGCCGCGCTTCGGGACGGGCGCCAGGAAGGGCGCGTCGGTCTCGACGACGACGCGATCGGCCGGCACCGCGCGCGCGGCGGCGCGCAGGTCGTCGCGCTTCGGGTAGGTCACGATCCCGCTGAAGGAGATCGCGAAGCCCCACGAGAGCCACGGCTCGAGGTCGGCCGGCCCGCCGTCGAAGCAGTGCATCACCGCGCGCAGCCCGCGGGCGGCGAAGGGGGCGAGCGTCGCGGCCGTCGGCGCGAACGCCTGGCGCACGTGGAGGATCAGCGGCAGGTCGCGCGCGAGCGCGAGCTCGGCGTGGAGCTCGAGCGACGCGACCTGCTGCGGCAGCGCGGCGCGGTCGCGGAAGCAGTCGAGCCCGCTCTCGCCGATCGCGACGACGCCGGGATGCGCGGCGAGCTCGGCGATCGCGGCGTGGTCGGCGGCGCCGATCGCCGCGGTGTCGTTCGGATGGATCCCGACGGCGGCGAAGAGGCCGCGCGCCGGGTCGGCCAGCGCGACGACGGCGCGCGAGCTCGCCACGTCGATGGCCGGCACCACCGCCTGCACGACGCCGGCTCCGCGCGCGCGCTCCCACGCCGCCGCGCGCGCCGCGGGTCCGTCGTCGCCGAGGTAGAGGTGGCAATGGGTGTCGATCAGGGCGGGCGCAGCCATGGGCGGCGCATCATGCCGCCCCCGGCGGCGCCCCCTTGGCGAACCACCGTTGCCGGTCCGGGGCGCCTCTCTCGCATCGGTCGTTGCCTGCGGCTCAAGGCTGGAACCGCGATCGGTCGAAGGGGGATCGCGGCCTGTTCAGCGCCGTGGGGATGGGAACCTCGGGCCGGACCTGGCAGGCGGCGCAGCGCGTCGACCTGCCGGGCCGGACCCTGAGGGTCGCGCGCCCGACGCCGCCAGCGACACGCGCAGCGCCGACGACGCGCGCAGTAGAGTCCGGCGCACTGCATGCGCCTCGTCGAACTCCCGACCGAACTCGCGGTCGCCGCCGCCGCGACCGAGCTGCTCGCGGCGACCCTGCGTTCGCGGCCGCGCGCCCGCGTGATCCTCCCGGCCGGCCGCACGCCGCGCCTCCTCTACGCCGAGCTGCTGCGCCGCGCCGGGCGGGGCGAGCTCGACCTCGCGGCGGTCCGCTTCTTCCAGCTCGACGAGTACGTCGGCTGCCGGCCGGGCGACCCGCGGAGCTTCGCCGCGCAACTGCGCCGCGAGCTGCTCGACCCCCTCCATCGCGCGCCGGAGCAGGACGCGCTGCTCGACGGCGACGCGCGCGATCCGGCGGCCGAGATCGCGCGCCACGCACGCGCGCTGCGTGACGCGGGCGGCGCCGACGTCGCCTTCCTGGGCGTGGGCCGCAACGGCCACGTCGCCTTCAACGAGCCCGGCACGCGACTCGCCGACGGCGCGCGCGTCGTGGAGCTGGCCGAAGCGACGCGCGCCGGCGCCGCGGCCGCCTTCGCGCCTTCGCCCGCGCCGACGCGCGGCATCACGCTCGGGCTGGCGGAGATCGCGGCGGCGCGGCAGGTCGCCCTGCTGGCGACGGGCGCCAGCAAGCGGGCGATCGTCGCGGCGCTGCTCGGCGAGCCGCCCTCGGCCGCGCGGCCGGCGTCGCTGCTGCTCGACCATCGCGACTTCACGTTGCTGGTCGACGCGGAGGCGGGCGCGGCGACGCGCGGCGGCGCGACGCGATGAGCGGCGCGCGCGTCGCGCGGCGCGCGCTGCCGCGCACCGTCGTCGCGCTGGGCTTTGTCTCGCTGCTGAACGACGCGTCGGCCGAGATGATCGTGCCGCTGCTGCCGGCCTACCTGATCGCGCTCGGCGGCACGGCGACGACGCTCGGCCTGATCGAGGGGATCGCCGACGCGACGGCCGGCCTCTTCCGCCTCTGGTCGGGCGCGCTCGCCGACCGCGTGCGCCGCCGCAAGCCGCTGATCGCCGCCGGCTACACGCTCTCGTCCGGCGTGCGGCCGCTGGTGGCGTTCGCGCTGGCGCCGTGGCACGTGCTGCTGGTCCGCTTCCTCGACCGCGTCGGCAAGGGGATGCGCGGCAGCCCGCGCGACGCGCTGGTGGCCGAGGTGACGTCGGCGCAGGAGCGCGGCCGCGCGTTCGGGCTCCATCGCGCGATGGACCACGCCGGCAACGTCGTCGGTCCGCTGCTGGCGTTCGCGCTCCTCTCCCGCTTCGAGGAGCCGCCCGACGTCGGCCAGTTGCGCGCGCTCTTCGGATGGGCCGCGATCCCGGCCGCCCTGGCGCTCCTGACGCTGCTCTTCGTGGTGAAGGAGCCGCCGGCCGCGAAACGCGCCGCGCCGCCGCCGCCGCTCTCGATCCGGCCGCCGGCGGTGCCGGCGCTGCGCCGCTTCCTCTTCGCGAACCTCCTCTTCGGGCTCGGCGGCTCGACCGACGCCTTCCTGCTGCTGCGCGCGGCGCAGCTCGGCGTGCCGATCGGCTGGCTGCCGCTCTTCCCCGCGCTGCTGTCGGTGGTGCGCGCCGCGCTGACGACGCCGCTCGGCGCGCTGTCGGACCGCGTCGCGCGCAAGTCGATGATCGTCGCCGGCTGGATCGTCTACGCGCTGGTCTACGCCGGCTTCGCCTTCGCGACGCAGGCGTGGCACGCGTGGACGCTGATCGCCGTCTACGGCGTCCACTACGCGCTGGTCGAAGGCGCCGAGCGCGCCTTCGTCGCCGATCTCGCGCCGGCCGAACAGCGCGGCCGGGCGTTCGGTTCATGGCACTTCGTGACCGCGATCGTGGCGCTGCCGGCGTCGTGGCTCTTCGGCGCGCTGATGACGCGGAACGGCTCTACGACCGCCTTCCTGACCGGTTCCGCCTGCGCCGCCGCGGGCGTGGTCGCCCTTCTTTTCCTGGTGCACCCGCCGCGTCGCCACGTCCCGGCCTCCGCGCTCCCGCCGGGCGCCGTGCCCGCCGACGAGACCGATTGACGGAAAGAGCGTTCCAACGCACGCGCCCTTCACGCGTTCTTGATGGCGACCGCCTCGAATCGGCGAACCTCGCGAGCCGAGGAGCGGGAAGGCGAACCTGCAGTGGACGTCCCACCGTCCTGCAGGGCGCGACGATCGGGAAGAAGATGGCTGCCTACGAGGACTTCGAGTTCTTCCGCACGAGCCGGCGGCGCGCCAGCGCCCCGCCGCGCGACCCCGCCCCCACTCCGCGCGACGCGCTGACCGCCGAGCTCGCGCGCCTCCACGACGAGGTGCGCCGCCTGCGCGCCCACCAGCGCGCGCGCCGCCGCGGCGCCCGGCTCGGACGGAGCCTGCGCCGCCTCGTGGCGCGCCTCCTCCCGCGCGCGGAGGAGCGCGAGGAACTCGCGGAGAGCGCGTGAGCCGCGGAGCTCGCGGCGTCAGGCCCTGATCAGAGCTTGAGCTGCTTCACGCGGTGGGGCTGGTCGGCGTCGCGGCCGAGCTCCTCGCGGCGCCGCTCCTGCCACGCCTGGAAGTTGCCCTCGAACCAGCGGACGTTCCCGTCGCCGTCGAACGCGAGGATGTGGGTCGCGAGGCGGTCGAGGAACCAGCGGTCGTGGCTGACCACGATGACGCAGCCGGCGAAGTTGAGGATCCCCTCCTCGAGCGCGCGCAGCGTGTCGACGTCGAGGTCGTTGCTCGGCTCGTCGAGGATGATCAGGTTCGCGCCGCCCTTGAGCTGCTTCGCGAGCTGGACGCGGTTGCGTTCGCCGCCCGAGAGGTTGCCGACGATCTTCTGCTGGTCGGGCCCCTTGAAGCCGAACTTGCCGAGGTAGGCGCGCGCGTTCATCTCGCGCAGCTTGCCGAGCTGGATCACGTCCTTGCCCTGGCTCACCTCCTCGTAGACCGTCTTCTTCGGGTCGAGCGTCTCGCGCGACTGGTCGAGGTAGTTCATCACGACCGTCGGCCCGACCGTGAGCGAGCCGCCGTCGGCCGCCTCCTTGCCGATCAGCATCTTCATCAGCGTCGTCTTGCCGGCGCCGTTGGGGCCGACCACGCCGACCACGCCGCCGGGCGGCAGCGAGAAGGAGAGGTCCTTGATCAGCACGCGGTCGCCGAACGCCTTGCGCAGGTTCTTCGCCTCGATGACGACGTTGCCGAGCCGCGGCCCCGGCGGGATCTCGAGCTCCATCGCCTCGAGCGGCCCCTCGGCGCTGTTCGCCTGCTCGAGCAGCTTCTCGTAGGCGGCGACGCGCGCCTTCGGCTTCGCGACGCGCGCGCGCGGCGACATGCGGATCCACTCGAGCTCGCGCGCGAGCGTCTTCTGGATCGACGCGTCGGCCTTCTCCTCGATCTCGAGGCGCTTCTTCTTCTGCTCGAGCCACGACGAGTAGTTGCCCTGCCACGGGATGCCGCGGCCGCGGTCGAGCTCGAGGATCCAGGTCGCGACGTTGTCGAGGAAGTAGCGGTCGTGGGTGACGGCGATGACGGTGCCGGGGAACTCCTTCAGGTGGCGCTCCAGCCACGCGACCGAGCTGGCGTCGAGGTGGTTGGTCGGCTCGTCCAGCAGCAGCAGGTCGGGCTGCTGCATCAGCACCTTGCAGAGGACGACGCGCCGCTTCTCGCCGCCGGAGAGGTGGCCGCAGCGCGCCTCGAAGGGCGGCAGCTCGAGGGCCTCGGCGGCCAGCTCGAGCTCGCGCTCCATCTCCCACGCCTTCGACGCGTCGATCTTCTCCTGCAGCTCGTTCAGCTCGTCGAGGAGCTTCTGCATGTCGTCGGCCTCGAGCTCGGTCGCGAGCAGCGCCGAGATCTCCTCGTGCCGCGTGATCAACGCGCGCTTCTTCGCGACCGCCGCCTCGAGCTCCTCGCGCACCGTCTTCGCCGCGTCGAGCTGCGGCTCCTGCGGCACGTAGCCGATGGTGATGCCGGGCTGGTGGAAGAGCGTCCCTTCGAACTCCTTGTCGACGCCGGCCATGATCTTGAGCAGCGTCGACTTGCCCTGCCCGTTGTGGCCGAGCACGCCGATCTTCGAGCCGTAGTAGAAGGAGAGGGTGATGTCCTTGATGACGACCTTCTTGAGGTAGGCCTTCTGGACGCGCTCGAGCGTCATGATGAAGTGGGCCACGGCGCGCTCTCCTCGGACACGGGCGGCACTACGGCGGCGAAAAAACGGCGCGGCATCATACGGGAGCGCGAAGTTCGGGGGGCGAAGGAGGGCGGCAGGCGCGATGGCGAAGAAGCGACGAGGGAAACGCGGGGCGCGCAAGGCGGCGGCGCCGCGCCGGAAGAAGGCGGGGCGCAAGCAGGCGGTCGCGCGCAAGGCGGCGCGCCGGAAGGCGCCGCGCGCGAAGGCCCCGAAGAAGAAGCTGGCGAAGCGCAAGCCGCGGAAGCGGCCGCCGGCGCGGAAGCGGGCGACGAGGAACCACGCGGCGCCGAAGAGCCCGCCGCCGACGCCGCCGATCGCGGTCGACGTCGCGGAGCAGGAGGCGCTGCGCGCGAAGTTCGAGCTCGGGCCGCACGAGTGGACGCGCGTGCTCGACGCGCGCGAGAAGGCCTGGACGATCCCGTGGGGCTACGGCCGCGACCGCGTCACGGCGATGGCGGTCGATCCGGAGCGCCTCTTCGTCTACTGGGAGGTGACCGACGAGGCGATCGCGCGGGCGCGCGCGACGCTCGCGACCGACGACGCGGGCACTCTGACGCTGCGCGTCCACGACGTGACCGGTCTCCTCTTCGACGGCGACAACGCCCACCATTCCTTCGACCTCGACGTCGGCCGCGCGGAACGGCAGCGCTTCCACCACGTCGGCCGCCCCACGTCGTCGGTGATCGTCGAGCTCGGGCTGCGCGCGGGCGACGGCCGTTTCGCCGCGATCGTCCGCTCGCGCCGCGTCGACTTCCCGCGCCGCGATCCGGCGCCGCCCGGCCCGATCGAGTGGCTCACCGTGCGCGAGGAGTCGTTCGCGCCGCGCGGCGCGCGCCTCTCCGTCACTCCCGCCGCGCCGCCGCCGTCACCTTCGTCGCCGTCGACCTCGGCGGACGGCCGCGCCGCCGCCGCCGCCGCAGCGCGCGCCGCGAAGCCCGCGACGACGCTCGAGCTCGACCGCGCCGAGTTCGACGAGTGGTTCGTCGCGAGCTTCGGCTCGCTCGCCTGGGCCTTCGACGGCGACGAGTTCGAGTGGCTCGGCCCCGGCCGCGCGCCCGACGAGCCGGCCCTCGGCCCCGTCCTCGTGACCGCGAGCGACGGCATCACCCGCATCGAGCTGCCGCCGTGGAGCGTGACGCTCGCCCACGACGACGCTCGCGGCGCCCGCCGCGTGCTGGCGCGCTGGAACCTCCGCCGCGCCTGGCTCGCCCACACCGCCGCGCTCGCCACCTCGCACCCCGGCCGCTGGCTTCGCACCCTCCGCGCCGCGACGCCTTCCGCCGCGCTCGACTCCGCCGCCAGCGAACGCCGCCTCGCCGCCTCCGCCGCCCTCGAACTCGGCGGCGCCAGCGAACGCGCGGCCGCGCGCTAGCGCGCCGCTCCTG
>Ga0315910_10002131_pt1 | contig 17677 bp, 15 predicted proteins | sample EdamamesoilMG_FD_204470 | JGI IMG/M metagenome (GOLD analysis project Ga0315910, IMG submission 204470) | Garden soil microbial communities collected in Santa Monica, California, United States - Edamame soil | ecosystem: Environmental > Terrestrial > Soil > Garden | place: USA: California... | reverse complement strand
CCCCCACCGCGAGCCCGAGCGCGACGGCGAGTCTCCGCCCGCCGCCCTCTTGCAGGTAGCCGAGCACCGCGAGCATCAGACCGAGATGCAGTGCTAGCGCCAGCGAGTACGGCTTGAACTCCTTGGCGAAGTCGATGGCACAGGGGTGGAACGAGATGATCGCGACGAACAGCAGCCGGGCCGCCGGCCCCGTGAAGAGGCGGCGTGCGAGGAGAGGCGACAGCAAGACGGCCACGGCACCCGCGACCCACGGCATCGTCCGGAGGACCACCTCACTGGGCGAAAAAACGACGGCGAGAAGCTTCGAGACCGCCAGAAATCCGATCGGCCTGAGCCGGCTCTCGATCAGCGGCCGCGTGAAGAGGCGCATCGCCCAGCTCGCCTCGTCGAGCCAGAGGCCGGTCGGCTCGATCAGAAAGCCGCGGAGCCTGAGCGCGAGGCCGCCGAGGACACACGCCACCGTGAGCACGGCCAGGATCTTTTTGACGGCACCCTCGCCGAGCGTCCGGTAGGCACGAACCGGCGCACTCTTGATGAAGGCGAGGACGTTCCGCACGGCGGGACGCACGCGCGAAAAGTACAGGGCCCCGGTCGGAAGTAAAGCGCCGCGTCACTCTTCGAGAGCGAAGAGCGTGGAGCGACCGGGCAAGGGGTGCTCGGTCGCGTGGGCGGCGAGGAACCGTTCGAGCGCCCGCGTCGGCGGGGTCGAAGCGAGCACGTGCGTCACGCCGTACGTTTCCACGATCCGTCGACGTTCCGCGGCCGGCGTTCCCGGGGCGAAGAACGTCGCGGCGGCGTGGGCGCGCTCGTCCGCATCGGCGATCAGGGGATTCCTGTGGTGCAGCGTGACCACCTTGGGGCCGAAGGTGGGGATCGACCACGAGGCGAGCGGTGTGCCGAGCACGACCGCGGAGGGACCGGCGAGGTTGCCGACCGTTTGCCCGACGCGGATCGGGAGGCTGTCACGCGGCTCGAGCGTCGGGCTGACCGCCACGAAGCGACCCCGCGCCATCGACACGTTCACGACCACGAGCAGCACGAGTGCGACGGCGACGGCCACGGTTGCGGTCAACCTCGGCCAGCGGCGCGAAAGAATGCCGGAGACGGGCGCCCGCGGCACGAGGCCGAGCAGGAGCCACACGAGCGCGACGTGCAAGAGCGGCATCGCGAGAAGCACGTAACGGTGGCCGAGTGGGATCGGAACGAAGGCACTGGTGACGAACACGACCAGCATCGCGAACACGCCGAGCGGCACGAACAAATGCCGGCGCCGAACGAGGAACCAACCAAGAACCGGGATCGCGAGCAGCGAAACGCCGACGATGCGCAACAGCATCTCGGCGTCGTAGAACGAATGACTTGCGGTTCGGTGAAGGGCGATCTCACGCGACACGCGCGTGGCGGTACCGCCCGCCACCATGGAAAGCGCCGGGTAGTACGGCCAGAACCCTGCGAGCAGCAAGCCGAGCACGGCCGTGCCGCCGATGCGCAGTCGGTCCCGGAGGAGCACCGCCGGCTCCGTCATGGCGAGCAGCACCGCAACGGTGAGCCCCATCGTCGCGGTGAGCGGATGCGTCACGTAGACGTCGGCCCACAAGAGGCTGAGGGCTGCGAGCAGCGGCCAGCCGGCGCGCTTAGCTCTGAGCGCCCGCACGGTCAGCGAAAACCCGATCAGCGTCATGCCGAGCGCGGCCGTCGAGGGGTAGCCGGCGACGCTGAAGTAGATGTCGAGCTGATAGACGTTCGAGAAATGGGGCGCGTCGGCCCAGGCTCCGAAAGAAACCACGAGCCCGAACAGGGAGGCGCGGGCGTCACGAAAGTAGGTCCGAAAGAAGAGCCAGATCCCGGCCACGAACAGGAGCGTGTTGAACAGCGCCGACAGGCCCATCGCACCGAGCGCATCGAGGCCGAAGAGCCGACCGACGAGCGCTGCGAGCAGGAGATGCGGATTGAACCGGGGTGAGGGTATGGGGGCCGCGATCAGCGGGTGGCGCGGATGCCAGGGATCCTCGAGCAAGGCGTGAAGGACGGCGGTGTGCTCCCAGTAGTCGGCACCGGGGTTGAACGAGACGAGGCGAAACGAGAAGGCGTCCCAGCTCACCCAGACGACGAGTGCGAGCGAAAGGATCGCGAACAGGCCATCGGCGAAGAACCTCACGGCGAGCGCCCTCGCCTTCGCCGGCACGGGCATGTCAGGCGTCCTCGGCGGGCCGGAACAGCCCGCGGCGCCGGAGCGAGAAGACGCCGGGCAAGCCGCTCGCCACCGTGTAGAGCAGGAGCACCACCCGATCGATGCTGGCTGCCGCCATGCCGAGCGCGTAGCTCGCGCCGAGCGACGACCACACGGCGGCGAGCGCCAGCTCGCGGAGACCCAGGTTTCCGGGCGTGATGTTGATCAGCGAGAGAACGACCATGGCCGAGCCGAGCAGGCCGGCGGCGAGCGGCGAGACGTGGATCCCGAGGGCGTCGAAGCAGATCACCATGCGCAGGCCCGACATCACCACCTTCGAAAGCGCGAGGCCGACGAGCAAGAGGACACTCCGGCCGTCGCCACGGATCGAGGCGACGCCCTCCGCGAGCGCGCGCAGCCGTCCAAAGAGGAACCCCTTTCGATTCGGGATCCATCCCAGCGGGAGGACGAGGGCGACGGACGCTCCGCTGAACACGGCGGCGAGGACGAGGACCAGGGGCAGCGTCGCCGCACGGTCGCCGGACAGGAGGAGCACGCTCACGAGCCCGAGCAGCGCGGCGACACCGAGATTGACGAGACCGCTGACGCCGACGAGCGAGAGATACTTGGCGTACGGGAGCGAGTGGTCTTTCTTGAGCACGGCGGCGCGCATCAAGAAGCCGGCGTTCAGCGGGAGGTTATTCAAGAGAAATCCGGCGCCGGTCAGCAGGAAGCCGTCCCAGAACGGCTCCTTCACCCCAAGGCGGCGCAGCATGGTCGTGAATTCCGCGGTCCGCTGCAGGTGCTGGACGAGCATGAGCGCGACGAGCGCGGCGACGGCGAACCAGCCGAGGTCGAGAGCGCGCGAGAGCCCGCCCCGCTCGCGATAGAGCACGCGCGCCACGTAGGCAATGCAGGCGACCTGCAACGCGACGAGCACGATCGACCGCACCCACGAGCGACGCTTCACGGGGTGCACGTCATAGCACGGGCCCCGCGATTTCTGGCTGCTCCCTCGACGAGAGCGGTAGTATGAGCGTTCCGAACGCTGCCTGGAGCCGGCGATTCAGTGAATCACCGGCAGGCAACCTGAACCCGCGGCCTGACGATGCGACTCTTCATTCAAATTCCCTGTCACAACGAGGAGTCGTCGCTCCCCGTCGCGTTCGCCGCGCTGCCGAAGGCGGTGCCGGGGTTCGACAGCGTCGAGGTGCTCATCATCAACGACGGCAGCAGGGACCGAACGGTCGAGGTGGCGCGCGAGCTCGGCGTGCACCACGTCGTCGGCTTTCCCCAGAATCAGGGGCTCGCCAAGGCCTTCATGCTCGGCATTCGCTCCTGCCTCGAGCGCGGGGCCGACGTGATCGTGAACACGGACGCCGACAACCAGTACGACGCGCGCGACATCCCCGCGCTCGTCGCCCCGATCGTCGAAGGCCGCGCCGAGATCGTGATCGGTGCCCGCCCGATCGCCACCATCGAGCATTTTTCGCCGGTGAAGAAGCTGCTCCAGCGCATCGGCAGCAACGTCGTCGCGCGCGTGAGCGGCACCCGCGTGGCCGACGCACCGAGCGGCTTTCGCGCGTTCAGCCGCGAGGCCGCCGCGCGGCTGAACGTCTTCAGCGACTACACCTACACGCTCGAGACGATCATTCAGGCCGGCCAGAAGAACATGAGCATGGTGTCGGTGCCGGTGCGCGTGAACGCGGACCTCAGGCCGTCGCGTTTGGTGCGCAGCCTGACCTCGTACGTGCGGCGCTCGATGGTGACGATGCTGCGCATTCTGGTCATCTACCGGCCGTTTCAGCTGTTCCTGACGCTCGGCGCCGTGCTGTTCTTCTCCGGTCTCGCGATCGGGGGCCGCTTCTTGTATTTCTACCTGAACGGGGAACGGACAGGGCACGTGCAATCCCTGATCCTCGCCGGCGTCCTGCTCACGTTCGGCTTTCAGACGGGTCTCCTCGCTTTCATCGCCGATCTGCAATCGGTGAACCGTCGCCTGCTGGAAGAGCTACTCGAGGCGAAGCGCACCCGGCGGCGCGACGAGAGCGATGGCTAGAGCTCCACAACTCGTCACGAGGTTGTGCGATGCGCTCTAGCGCGCGCGGCGTGCTCGGCGCGGTGGCGGCCGCGGCCGTCGTCGTGAGCGCGCTGGTCGCGCGGCCCGTTCGCGCCTTCCCGCACGTGGTCCTGCAGGGCGAGACGCTCGCTTCGATCGCGGAGCGCTACTACGGACGCATTCAGAAGGAGCGACTGCTCGTCGCCGCCAACTTTCTCGACGCGCGCGCCGGAACGCCGATCGTGCGCGGCATGCGGCTCGAGGTGCCCGCCGTCGGTCACCGTCGCATCGTGCCCGGCGACACCTGGGAGACGCTGGCGGCGGAACTGCTCGGGGCGCCCTCACGGGCGGACGTGCTCTCGACCGCGAACGGCTCGAATCCCTGGCTTCCACCCGAACAAGGCGCGGAAATCATCGTCCCCTACAACCTCCGCGTCATCGTCGGCGAGGGGGACAAGCTCGTGACCATCGCCTATCGCCACCTCGGGGAGATGAACAAGGCGTGGATCCTCGATCGCTACAACGGCCTCGACGGCCGGGACCTCGTCAGGGACGACGTCCTGCTCGTTCCGTTGACGGATTTGCCGCTGACGGAGGCAGGTCGCGAAGCGGCGACCCGCGCAGCCGGCGTCGCTTGTTCGGAAGGTCAGGGCTCGGCCCGCCAGGCGCAACGCAAGGTCGCGGCCGAATTGCCCGCGCTGGTGGCGGACGTGCGCGCCGGCCGCTATGCGGACGCGGTGACCCGCGGCACGCGCTTCCTCGCCTCCACCACCCTCACCGAGCCGCAGATCGCTCTCGTGCAGGAGCAGCTGACGAAGGCCTACGTCGCCCTCGATGCCGTCGGTCTCGCCGCCCAAGCGTGCAAGGAATGGCGAAAGCGCGATCGCGGCGCGACCCTGGACCCGGCCATGACCAGCCCGAAGATCATCCGCGCCTGCGAGCGCGCGGGCTAGCGGTGAAGCTCGCGGCGTCGCTCGATTGGGGCGCGCTCCTGCCCCTCCGGCTCCGGGCGCAGGGCGCGGCGGTGGGTGCGATGGCGGGTGCGCACCGGAGCGTGCGCCGCGGAGCGGGCGTCGAGTTCGCGGGACACCGCGCGTACACCCCGGGCGACGACCTCCGATTCCTGGATCGCCATGCGCTGATGCGCCACGGCACGCTCGCGCTCCGCGAGTTCGAGACGGAGACGGATCGGGCGATTCTCTTCCTGCTCGACTCGACGGCTTCGATGGGCTTTCGGGGGCGACGCGCGCCGGCAGCAAAGCTCGCCGTGGCGGCGGTGATCGCGGCCGCCATCGGCTACATCGCCACGCGCGGCGGCGATCGCATCGCCCTCGAATGGCTCGGCGCCGGTGAGAACCAGGGTCTCGCCGCGCGGGGCGGCAGTCCCAGCTTCGAAGCGCTGGTGGCGGCGCTCGAGCGCGCGACGCCGGGCGGTGAGCTCGGTCGCCAGGAGCTCGAGCGGGCACTGTCGCGGGCGGCGCGGGCGAAGGCCGGCTCGGTCACCATCGTCCTCAGCGATCTCCTCGACTTTCCCGACGGGGCAGCGGAAGAGCTCGCCGCGCTCGCCTCGAGCGGCCGCACGCTGCTCGTGATCCAGGTCCTCGACCCCGACGAGGTCGAGCTCCCGTTCGTGGGCCCGGTGCGGCTCCAGGCGCTCGAAGGCGATCTGGTCGTGGACACGGACGCCTCCGAGGTCCGGGCGCTGTACCTCGAGGAGCTCGCGCGCTTGACGGCGCGCTGGAGCGCGGTGCTCGCGAGCCGTGGGTCGCGGCTCCTCCGCGTGGTGAGCAGCGACGACCCGATCGAAATCGTGCGCCAGGCGCTGGCGGCGATCGCCGGGGGCCGCGGGTGAACGTCCTCGTCGGCGCGGCGCTCCTGGTCGGCCTCTTCGTGGTGCTGCCGGCGGTGGCCCACTTGCTCCGGCGCGGGCGCGCGAGCGTGGAGCCGTTTCCCCCAGTGTCACTCGTGCCTGCGGCGCGCACGGTCGCGCGCCGGAAGCGGCGCATCGAGGATCGCTTGCTCTTGTCAGTTCGGGCAGCGACGGTGCTCCTCCTCGCGGTGCTCGGCGCGACGCCCCTCGTCAATTGCTCGCGGCTCTCGCTCGGCCGCGGCGCCGGCGGTTCGGTGGCGCTCGCGATCGTGCTCGACGATTCGCTCAGCATGCGGGCGAAATCCTCGAGCGGCAGCGCGCGCTGGGACAGGGCGCTCGAGGCCGCCGAAGAGCTGCTCGCCTCCGCGCGCGAGGGGGATTCAGTGGCGCTCGTCCTCGCGGGCAAGCCGGCCCGGGTCGCGCTCGGCGCCACCACCGATCTCGGGCTTGCCCGCCGCACGCTCTCGGAGCTCTCGCCGAGCGATCGGGCGACGGATCTCGGCGCGGCGGTGGGCCTCGCCCGGTCGGCGCTGGTCGACCCCGCCCGGCGCGATCGCCGCCTGGTGGTGCTGAGCGACTTTGCCGCCGAAGCTCCGCCGCCCGGTGAGCCCCGCGTGTGGGCCCCAGTCCCCGCATTGACCGAGCCGCTGCCCGACTGCGGCGTCGTGGCGGCGGAGAGCCGCGAGAACGGGGTGCGCGTGACGCTCGCGTGCAACGATCCCGGGGCGGCCAGAAACCGCGCCGTGGAGCTCGTCCTGCTCAAGGGCTCCGGCGTCGAGCCGTCCTCGGCGCCAGGGCCCAAGCGTCCCACCGCGCAGACAGCGCTCGCCCGCGCGGAGATCGAGCCACGCGTCGGCGTCCAGACGGTGATGCTCGATCCGAAGGCGACCAAGGACGCACTCGCCGTGCGCCTGAGCGGGTCGGACAGCCTGATCGAAGACGACCTGGCTCCAGTGGCGTCGGAGACTCGAGCGATGAAGGTTGCCGTGCTCGGCTCTCCCGCCGAGCAGCAGGGACCCACCGGAGGGCCGCCGCTCCTCGAGCAAGCGATCGGCGCGCTGCAGGCGGGCGTGACGGTGACGCCGCTTTCCGTGCTCCCGGACCAGGCAACCGAGCTCACGCCGTACGCCCTTTTGGTGCTCGACGATCCGGCGGGCATCGGACCGGAAGCGCGCGATGCGCTGACGGCTCACGTTTCGAAGGGCGCCGTCGCCGCCGCATTTCTCGGCCCGCGCGTCGAAGCGACCAAACTCGGATCGGCGCTCGAACCCTTCGCGCGGGGCTCGGTCCGCTGGCAGGCGGACCCGCAGGTGCTCGGCGTCTCACCACCGTCGCTCGCCTGGCTCGGCGAGGAAGCCGCCAGTTTGCGCGACCTCGACCTACGCGGACGCACGCTGTTCGACGCAGGCACGATGAGCGGCGCGCGCGTGCTCGGGACGATGGCGGACGGTGCTCCCTTTCTCGTCGAGCAGCGCATGGGCCGCGGCACCCTGCTCACCGTGACGCTGCCGTGCTCGCTCGAGCAGAGCGACCTCGCACTAAGGCCCGGCTTCGTCGCGTTGCTCGCCCACCTGGTCGACACCGCCGAGCGAAGTCGCGGCGTCCGCCAGAGCGTCGCCGGCGCGGCCTGGGCCTTCGACAGCGACCGACCGCTGGTCCAGGGTCCGAACGGGCCCGTCGACCTCCGGGACACCCCGGAGCAAGGTTGGGTGGCGAGCCCGGCCGTGCGCGGTCTCTACCGGGTCAAGGGCGACAAGCACGACGAGCTTCGCACCGTCGTGCTCGACCCAGCGGAGGTCACGGCGCAGCCGTCGCCTCCCCCGCCCGGCCTCCGCGAGCCACCGGTCCGCGGCGGCGCCGGCTCGGTGGACGTCTCGTCGGAAACGGCCCTGCTGCTGGTTCTCTTGCTCGCGCTCGAGCTTGGGCTCAGGTTCGTTCGCGGAGCGCGTTCCCAGCCCGTCGACGCCCCAGAGCCGTTGCGCTAAGGGGGCAGGCCGTATGCTGCCGCGACGAACCCGCTCCCCGTGGAGCCGACGCCTTCTGGGTGCCCTGCTGGTGGGGGTGCTCGCCAGCGCCTGCGCGTCGGGCGGCCAGTACGGCTTCGCGCGGACCTACGAGCCGCTGTCCGACGAGGAAGACTTCGCCGAGGGAGCGCGCGAGTACGACCCGGTGATGATCGAGCGCGAGCCCGAAAGCTGGCGCGGCTCGAAGCTCAGCATCTTCGGCGTGGTGAAGGGGCGGACGCACGCACCCGGCGGAGGCGCCTACCTCACGCTCAGCGTACGCCGTCTCGAAGAGCGAAACCTCTGCGACGACATGGCGGACGACACCTGCCGTGTCACCGTCAGCGAGCACGAGTTCGCCCTGCTCCACGCGGTCGTGAAGCTCCTGCCGGAGGACGACATCGGCAAGCTGAGCCTGGCCCCCGGCTCACTGGTCCGGGTCATCGGCACGCTGACCGACAACGTGGACAAGAACGACGGCATGCAGGTCTTGACGGGCCAGTACTATCGTCACTGGCCCCGCAACTACTTCGTCACCGACGCGGACCGCGCCCACATGAAGATGTGAACGGATGCGGCGCCTCTCCACCCACCTGATCTCGGCACTCGCCACCAGCATGCTGCTCTCTTTGGTGAGCAGCACCGCGGGAGCGACGCTCATCGAACGCGTGGTCGCCGTCGTCGGCGAGCGAGCGATCCTGCTCTCCGACCTGCGCGAGCGCGCCCAGCCGTTCCTGCTGCAGATCCACCAGAGCGTGCCGGCCGGGGCACAGCGCAACGCCGCCATCTCTCAGCTCTACAAGGGTCTGATCGACAAGCTGGTGGACGAGGAGGTCGAGCAGCGCGCAGCGATCCAGGCCAAGGTCGCGGTCACGGCGCGCGAGGTCGAGGAAGCGCTCGAGCGCGTCGCCAACCAGAACGGCATCAGCGTCACGAAGCTCCTTTCCGAGGCGAAGAAGACCGGCCTCGACGAAACGGAGTACCGCGATGAGCTCCGCCGGCAGCTGCTGCAGACCAAGCTCATCAACGTGCGCCTGCAGGGGCGCATCCGCGTGAGCGAGGACGACCTCCGCACGCACTACCGGCGCATCCTCCTGGAAGAGCGCCAGCGGCTCACCTTTCGTGCGGCGTGGATCCAGTTCGTGACCCCGCCGGGCGCGCCGGCGGCGAAGGCCGCCGAAGTTCGAAAGCTGGCCGACCAGGTCGCTCACAGCGCGCGGCAGGGTGATTTTTCGGCCCTGGTGCGCAAGTACTCCGCCGATACGGCGAGCCGAGAAACCGGCGGCACATTCCCCGCGACCCAGCTCGCCCAGGTGCCCGCGGCGGTTCAGCGCGTCCTTGCGAACCTCGAAGTCGGGCAGGTCTCGACGGTGGTGGCGGTGCCGGGCGGCTTCGCGGTGTTCAAGCTCCTCGAGCGCGAAGAATCGACGCTCCCGTCCTACGAGGAAGCGCGGAACGAGCTCTCCCAACGCGTGTACCTCGAGAAAATGACCCAGGCGCGCCGCACCTGGCTCGACAACCTGCGCCGTCAGCAGCACGTCGAAGTTCGGCTGTAGAGGCCGTCCGTGCTCGCTCCGCGGTCGAGACGCAGCGAAAGAGAACGTCGACCCGCGGAGCTGCGCGCGGCCGGTCCTCCCCCTTGCGCTCGCGGACTCGCGCGGGAGGGACCTCGAGTGAGCTCGTTTCTGCGCCGCGGCCGGCCGGTCCCGAGCCGAGCCATTTTTTCTACTCGCGGGCGCGAGGGGAAAGGGTTCTGAAGCAGGACATAGCTCAGAAGCTATATTGCGTTTCGACTTGTCTTCTTACCCAAGAAATCCCTGAAATGAGCATTCCCTAATGGCTATATTCCAAGATCGGAATGCCCGCGTCGCTACCCCCCCGGAGCGACAAACGGTTTGCCGCGTCGGAAAAATCAGGCTCGGGCGGCGAGGCGATTGAAAATCGGTGCCGGACCGGGCATCGACATCGTGCCCGTAGACCCGCCGCCGAGCACCGCGCCGCCCGCCCACTACCGGTCATCGCAACGCTGCTGCGGCGCGGAGCCGCATCGACCTAGCCGATCTCCGCCGTCGCGCCCCCAAGCCCGCGGAACGCGGGCTTAAGGAGGGCGCCCGCGCTCGGAGGCCGAAGGCCGAGAACGCGGGTCGAACGGCGTCGCCCTCCGCGGGGGGCAGCCGTCACCGCCCCGGCGGCGGAGCGTTGCCCGGACGCTCGCCGCACGCGAGATCGAGCACGCTGCCGGCACCGTTGGCGCGAACACGGCGGGCGAGGGCGAGCTCCTCGCGGAGGAGCGCCTCGAGCTCGGGAGGGGACAGCGCGCCGGGCACCTTGCGACCGTTCACGAAGTACGTCGGCGCGCCAGTCACACCGAAGCGGCGGCCGAGCGCGAGATCGGCGTCGATCGCGGCGTCGTGGTCGGTCGTCCGCGCGGCGGCAGCGAGCGCCGTCACGTCGAGGCCGGCGCGCGCCGCCGCGCGCTCGAGCCCTGGATCGTCGAGCTTGGTTCCCGGGGCGAAGAGTGCGTCCGCAGCCGCAAAGAACGCCCGGTCCCCGCCGATGCGTCGGGCCTCGAGCGCAAACGCCGCCGCGCGGCGAGCGAGCGCGTGCTGCGGCAGTGGGAAGTTCTTCCACGTTGCCCGGATCTCGCCGCCGTGGCGAAGGAGCGCGCCGCGCAGCGCCTCCGAGCCCTTCCGGCAGAGCTCACACTCGAACTCCGAAAACTCGACGACGGTGACGAGCGGCGCCGGCGCCCCGCGGACCGGTGAATCACCCGGCCGGACGCAAGCCCGGACGGCCGGATCCGCACCGAGATTGAGCAGGTTCCTCGCCGTGCGCGTGCGATAGAGCGCGGTCGGCGCCACACCGCTCGCGAGCGTCAGGTGCGCGGCGGAAAGCTCGCGGTCGAGCACGTCGCCGAGCGCGGGCTTCGACGGAAAGCCCTCGAGCCGCACCCCGTTCACGAATACCGTCGGCGTCTCGCGCACGAAAAGACTCACGCCGAGGCTCCGATCGGCCTCGAGCGTCGCTCTCACGACCTCGGCCTCGAGCTCGAGCGGCGAGAGCGAAGGGCTCAACGACGAAAGGCGATTTTCGACGTTCTCGGCTTCGAGCGGGCCACCGGAACGCAAGACCTCGGCGAGCGCGCGAAAGAACGCCTGCGGGCCGTGAACGCTTTGGAGCGCGGCAAAATGCGTGGCGGCGCGCTTGCCCGCCGCGTGTTGACTGAGCGGAAAATGGCGGAACACGAGCCGGAGATCGTTGCCGCGCCGAGCCTTCTCGCCGAGCGTCGCGCGCAGGAGCGCGACCGTGTGGGGACACTCGAGGTCGCCGAAGATGGTGAGCGTGACGGGCGTGTCGCGCTCGCCCCAGAGCGGGCGACCCTCGACGACCGGCAGCGGTGCGGTGGCGTCCTCGGCGAACGGCTTTTCCGCCACGAAGGGCAGCGACACCGATCGAAACGCTCGGGGAGTACCGTCGTCCGCGGGCGCCTCGCCGCTCGGCGCGGGCGGCGCCGGCACCACGGCCACCGGTGGGGGCGGCAAAACCGGGACAGGCGTCGCCGACGCGACCGGCTTCGAGAGCCGACTCGCCATCGCGTAAACGACCGAGAGGCCAACCACCATCACCAAGAGGCCGATGGCGAGGAGCGCAGCGCCGACCCAGGCCGCACCGTTTCTTCGCCGCTCGGGCGCAGCGTGGGCCGCCGGCACCGGCACCGGATCCCCGGCCGCAGGCGGCGGCTCGGGATCCTCGGCGGTCATGGTCGAACGGTACCAGCGCGTTGCCACTTTGGCAGCACTCGACGGCCGCGAGACAGGGTGACCCGAGGGCTCGGGTCGTCCCCCGCGAATGAGTGGCCAAAGGCCCGGGATTTGCCGGCTGGCACGCCCTGTGCTCAATAGCGGGGCGATGTTCCTTCGGTGCGCTCCGTGGCTTTTCGCGAGCCTGCTCCTCGTCGCAGGTGCGGCCCAGGCGCAGACGCTGGGCGTCCCCACGGACATCGACCGCCACGAGGCGGACGGCAACATGCTCCCGAATTGGATCAACCTCGACGACTGCCTGAAGGACGAGGTGATCAACTTCGGCATCCAGGTCACCGGCATGGGGAGCCAGTCGTACGGTCTGATGGCCTTCGTCGGGTCGAGCTGCGATGTCCCGGAGAACCGGACCGGTACCAATCCCACCTGCTACCGCGTCACCGAGAGTCACACCGCGACGTACCCGAACACGACCGTGCCGGTCCGGGTGCGCGACATCATCGCGGCGGTCAAGGGCACGGGGTTTGCGACCGTGGACGGCGGAACAGGGAGCGACCCGGGCAGCAACCCGAGCGGCGAAGGCGGCGCAGGCTCCGGCACCGACAACGGCCTCTGCTCGGGTCTCCTGCACCCGACGGACTTCACGGTCTATTTCATGCTCGTCAACAGCAACAACGAGGAGCCGACCGAGAATTACATGGGGGCAAACTGGCCCGGCCAGGTGGACCTCACCGGGCCCGACGCTCCAACGGTGAACTCCGCCGGCAAGGGTGAGAACACCCTCGTCGTCAATTGGACGATCGATCTCGAGACGCCCGTCGGCGAGATGGACGCCTTCGGGATCTACTGCAACCCGCCCGCCGGCAAGGGCCCGGACGTGGACGGCGGGACGAACTGCGAAAATGGCGTGCTGGTTCCGGGTGACCCTCCGCCGATGGAGAACCTGTGCGGCGAGGCCCCGGGCACCGGGAGCAGCCGTGAGACCAACCCGCTCACGAACGGCGTCAGCTACACCGTCGCCGTGGCGGGCCGCGACACGTTTTACAACGTCGGTCCGCTCTCCAACACGGTCTGCGAAACGCCCGAGCCCGTGACGGGCTTCTTCGAAGCCTACCGCGCAGCCGGCGGCCAGGCGGGCGGCGGCTTCTGCGCCGTCAACGCCGGCCGCTCCGTCACTGGCGCGCTGTTCGCGGCGTTCGCGCTCGCTGCCTTCGTCGTGAGGCGGCGCCTTCAGTCGAAGCGGAGCGGATCAACGCGATGAAGCACGCAGCCCTCGCCGCGGCGGCAGCCCTGGCGTCGTCCCTGATCTCTCTCCCGTCGATGGCGCAGGGCGTCGACGAGTTCGGCGCCTACGGTGGTCTCGAGAACGCCGGCCGCGAACGCACCGAGCAGAGCGTCGCCTTCGAAGTCCGCGTCGGCCAGTACCCGACGCGGATCGACGATCAGGTCGCCGGCTCGCCCTATCAAGACACCTTCGGCAAGAAGAAGCGCTGGCAGGCCGGTGCCGAGCTCGACTGGCAGCTCGTCCGCATCAAGCACACGCTGAGCTTCGGCCCCGCGCTCGGCTTCGCGTACACGAATGCGACGGCAAAAGCGCCGCTCGCGGGCGGGGGCGGCCTCTCCGCTCAGGACACCAGGCTCAACATCTTTCCGATCCACCTGCTTGGCGTGCTCCGGTTCGACATGATCGCCGACCGGACGCTCGTACCTCTCGCTCCGTACGCGAAGCTCGGCCTCGGCTACGCCCTCTGGTGGTCCATCGACGGTGAGCAGGGCGCGCAAGCCAACGGCGTCGCCGGCAAAGACACCTCCTACGGCTGGGTGATGGCGCTCGGCCTCGTCTTTCGCCTCGACTGGCTCGATCCGGCCGGGGCGGCGACCGCCGACGCGGCGCTCGGCCTGAACCACAGCGGCCTCTTCATCGAGTGGCTCCGCTCCGACCTCAGCGGCTTCGGCTCCGCCGACGTGATGGACGTGGGCACCAGCAGCTGGGTCGCCGGCCTCGCCCTCGAGTTCTAGACCCCGCCTCGCTGCGAAGCAGCGCGCGTGGCGAAGCCACGCCTCGAGATAGGCTCAGCGCGCGCGGAGCAGGCGCCGGATGTGCTTCTGTTCCCAGGCGAGCGCCCGCTCGTACAGCGGGAACTCGCGCTCGCGGCGAAGCAGCTCCGGCGGGTGAACGCCGCCGGGCATGACCGGGATCACGTGGTGCAAGAGCTCGTGGTACACGATGTACGCGACGAAATAGCGGGGAACCCAGGGCCGATCGAGCGCCGGGTGGATGCGAACCAGGCGCTCCGGCGCGCTGTAGCTGCCGAGCTTGATCGTGCGGCGGGCGTCGGCGCGCGGCCGCGTGCGGCGACCCCAGGTGATGAGCACGTCGCCGACGGAGCCGGCGAAATAACGCGAGCCGACCTCCGCCAGGATCGCGGCAAGATCATGGTGCTCCCCGCGCGTCGTGAGCGGCCGCGTCACCGGCTGCGACGGGCGGATGCGGTACAGGTTCTCGTCGATGAACGCCCCGAGCGCCTGCGAAGCGCTCCGGTGCCCGTGGACGACGTAGTCCACGAGCGCCTGGCGAACCCGCTCGGGCGCGCCCAAGAACATCATGTGCACGCGGACGCGCAGGGTCCCCCGCGCCCTCGTCCGCGTCACCATGCGTCGCAAATTGTCCGTCACGCCGAGCTGCACCGGGCCCCGGTGGGCGAGGCTCAGGCGCCGCTCGAGCGCCTGCCGTGCGCCCTCGTGAATGAAGATGCGCGGCCCCCCGACGAAGGCGAGCCCGCTCTCCGTCTGCGGCGACGCGGGGATCCGAAGGGCCGCCATCGCCATGCGCGGTGCAAAAGCGGATGCGTGGCGCCCACGAAGACGCTTCGCGGAGGTGAAAAGCCTGGTGACGTCGAGCTCGGCGGACACGGTGAAAGGGCTCCCGATGTGGATCCGATCTCGACCTAAGGGACGGGATCCACCGCGTCAAGAAACTGCGATAAACTTATTGATTACCAGTGGTTACCAAGAAATCGGCCACTGGCCGGAGTGATGACCCTAAGTGCCCGTGGCTTCTCGACTTCCCACCTCCGAGGGCCCGGCGGGGGCCCAAATCCGAAGCAGGCCCGTCCCCTCCGGCCCCCAGGTCGCTCACAGGGTTATCCACAGCCCCACCCCGAGGAAACGCTCGGGGTGGGTGAGAGCACGTCGATGTGGGGGCGTTCGCCCCGAACGGCGCGTGCGCTGAGGCGTCGTTGGGTCAGCTCGGACGTGCGGGCTGAGGGCCGCGAGGGGCCTTCGCGGAGCCGTTCGGCGTCGCTCGTGACGACTCAGCTTCGCCTTTTCCCTGGGGGGCCTCCGGCGTCGCCGTGGGGGCTGCTTCCCCTGGACGCTGAATGCCGGCCGTGGCGAGGACCTTCTGCTCGAGCTTGTCGAGCAGCGCCGGGTGCTGCTCGAGATAAGTCCGAGCATTGTCGCGCCCTTGCCCGATGCGCTCCCCGTCGATCGAGAACCAGGCGCCGCTCTTTTGCACGAGGTTCATGTCCGCGGCCATGTCGAGGACCTCCCCCGAGCGGCTCACACCGAAACCGTACAGAATGTCGAACTCGACCTCCCGGAACGGTGCGGCGAGCTTGTTCTTGACGACCTTCACGCGGGTGCGGTTCCCGACGACGACCATGTCCTTGCCGGGCGGCCCCGCTTCCTTGATCGCGCCGATGCGTCGCACATCGAGACGAACGGACGAGTAGAACTTGAGCGCGTTGCCGCCGGTCGTGGTCTCGGGGCTACCGAACATCACGCCGATTTTCATGCGGATTTGGTTGGTGAAGAAGATCATGCACTGCGACCGCGCGACCGATCCGGTGACTTTGCGCAGCGCCTGGCTCATCAGCCGCGCCTGGAGGCCGACGTGGGAATCACCCATGTCGCCCTCGATCTCCGCCTTGGGCACCAGCGCCGCCACCGAGTCGACGACGACCATGTCGACGGCCCCCGAGCGCACGAGCATGTCGGCAATCTCGAGTGCCTGCTCGCCGTAATCGGGCTGGCTGATCAAGAGCTCGTCCGTCTTCACGCCGAGCTTCTTCGCGTAGGTGATGTCGAGCGCATGCTCCGCGTCGATGAAGGCGGCGACGCCTCCCCGGCGCTGGACGTTGGCGATGGCATGCAGGGTGAGCGTCGTCTTACCGCTCGATTCTGGGCCGTAGACTTCGACGATGCGGCCACGCGGGTAGCCGCCGATGCCGAGCGCGATGTCGAGACCGAGCGAACCGGAGGGGATCACCTGCACCTCACCCCCGATTTTTTCCCCGTCCTTCAGGCGCATGATGGCGCCCTCCCCGAACTCCTTGTGGACGCTGGCGATGGCAAGCTCGAGGGCCTTGCTCTTCTGCTTCTCCTCCATGACGACGACCTCGTTGCCCCGGCGCGGGGCGCTTGGGGAGCCCGCAGACGCCCACCAGAACAGCTTTCTGGCGACCTGCGCGGTTCCGACTAGGTGCCACGATGAGTACTGTGCGGCTGTTCAGATGTCAAGAAGTCTCCCCCGGTTCCTCGGTCATTTCGTGACCGATCTCGGCTGCGCGGGCACCGCCCGCGGTCACGCCCCCTTGACCTATCGATCGATAGAATTAGACTATCGATCGATAGGAGGCTCGCATGTCCGTTTCCCCGACCATCTCCGCATCGAGAGTCCGTTACCCGCTCCGTGCCGTCGTCGCCGTCGTCCTCGGCTCGCTCGTCGCGCTTGCCCAGCTCGTGACCTTCGCGCTGTTCATGATGCCGCTCTTCCCGCTCGTGCCGGTGTTCGTGGCGGTGATGCTCGGCAATGCCATGTGGCTCTCGTCTCTATTCCGATGGGCCGCTTCCCAGGGCCGCCTCGAGCCGGTAAGGAAGACGAGTGGCGAGGCGACGACCGAAAGCCGGACGGCCGGGTCCCGCTACGAAGCCCGAACGGCGTGATCCGCGTCCGCCGACCCGGACGGAGGAAGTGCTCGAGGCGGCGCTCGAGTTGATCGCCGATCATGGGCTCGCTGGCGCGTCACTCCGCCGCCTGGCGAAGAAGCTCGGCATGAGCCAGCCGAGCCTCTATCACTACTTTTCGAGCAAGGACGAGCTCGTCACCCGCATCCTCCACTACTCGGCGGAGCGCATGCTGGGCGTCGGCCTGAACGTCGCGCCGCCGAAGGATCGCGAAGATCTGCCGCGCTTCGTCAAGGAGGCGGTGCTCACGCTGTACGCCACCGAAAGCCATCCGCGCTTCGTCCGCTTTCTGTTCATGGTGAGGATCGAGAGCAAGCGCCACCGTCCGCTGATCGACCGCATGTTCGACGAGCAGCTGAACCCTTCGTTCGGCGTTCTGGCCCAGGCATTTGCGCGCGACGACGCGGATCGCGAGGAGATCACCCAGGTCCTGCGCATGATCGTCTACTCCGTCGGTTTCATGCTGCTCGACGAGCGGGCGCTCCGCGGCATGCCCGGCGCCAGCGAAACGACGAAGCAGTACGCCGAATGGGTCGCCGGCCGCGCGCTCGCTATGCTCGCGCGATAGCGGGCGCACGAGCTAGAGGTTACGAGCGTGGCTTCGCCACGCGCGCGCTACCGCGCGTCGGCTTCGGCGAGCCGCCGCACTTCGATGCGCTCGGCGCGGCGGGCACCGGCGCGCAGCACCGTGTAGCGGGCGCCGTTGCGCTCCACGCTGTCGCCCATCCGCGGCACGCGCCCGACGAGCTCGGCAACGAAGCCGGCCATCGTCACGCTTTCGGTGTCTTCCTCGATGCCGAGCAGCTCGAACACCTTGCGCGTTTCGGCCAGACCCCGGCACACCACCAC
>Ga0315910_10002130_pt1 | contig 17682 bp, 13 predicted proteins | sample EdamamesoilMG_FD_204470 | JGI IMG/M metagenome (GOLD analysis project Ga0315910, IMG submission 204470) | Garden soil microbial communities collected in Santa Monica, California, United States - Edamame soil | ecosystem: Environmental > Terrestrial > Soil > Garden | place: USA: California... | reverse complement strand
CCGCTACAACGCACGAACATCGCGGGCCTAACGGGCCTCCCCGTGGCCGTCTACGTGACCGATGCCGGTGTCGCCCGCGAGTTCACGGGCGACGATCTCGGCACCATCCAGTTGCTCTCGCACCGCGAGATCACGATTCAGGTGGGCACGCCGATCGCGCAAATTCCCCAATTCACATGGGTTGGGGAATAAATTGCAAAGAGGCGACCGAGGCCGGCTGCTCCGACCCAGTCGTAGAGCCATTTTGCCGGCCCGATTCCCTGGCATGAGATTTGCTATCGGAGGTGTAAGGGGGAATTGCCCCCTCAGCGCGGTTGGAACGACGCCCCACTCCCCGTTTTCAACCGCGGCTTAGGGAGCCCGGCGCCAGCCGGGCTCCTTTTCTTTTGCCGCCTAGGCCACCTAATTATTGACGCCTGCGTCGCGGCTGATCCGTTCCTCGATCGCCTTGAGCGCGTCCAACTGCTGTCCGAGCGCGATCCGTTGCCGTTCCGCGCTCTCGAGCGTCGCGCGAATCTGTGCGAGCTCCTTGTCGAGCCGCGCACTGCGGTACTGCTCCACGCCGAGCCGGCCCGATAGCGATGTGCTTTCGGTGGCGGCCAGATAGCGCTCGTTGATCTGGCCATACAGGATGGAGCTGAAGTCTGCGTACGCGCGGGGCTCGGTACGCGTGTCCGTCAAGAGCACCAGCGCCTCGGCCAGCGCGTCGGGCGCGGCCCCTGGCCGGCTCAACACCAGCGCCATCCGGATCGCCGTATTGCTAGAGGGCGAAGCCTCGTGCTGCGCGAGCAACCGCCGGTACTCCTGGTCGACCCCTTCGTCGTCGAGCGTTTGCACCCGGTTGCCGAAGCGCAACAGCTCCGCCACGCTCCCGGCGCGCGGCACGTCGGACACGTAGCCTAGGGCACTACACGCCGACAAAAACGCTGCCAGGAATCCGATCGCGAGAGACGAGAGGCACCCCTTGAGGGCCTCCGATCGGAACGCTGACGCGGAAATGAGCACCGGACGCCGAGCCGACCACTCTGATGTGACCATCGTGAGCCTCCACGTATTCCTTCGCGATCGATAGGCCGAGACCCGTGCCCTTCACGCTGGCGCGGTATTGCGCACTCCCCTGTTGGAACGGCTCGAAGATTCGCTCGGTTTCGGATTCGTCGACCCCGGGCCCGCTATCGTGGACGTCGAGAACGGCGCAACTGCCAGCGGCCCGCAGCGATACTCGAATGGTCCCACCACGCGGCGTGTACTTCGTCGCATTCGTGAGCAGGTTGTCGATCACGATCCGGAGGCGGTTCGGGTCACCGCGAACGCTCACCGATTCCAGGTCGGCCGTAACGTCGATGAGCTTCGCGCTCGCGGTCAGGGCCTGAGTGGCCAGGACGGCGCGGATCATCGACTCGAGATCCACCGCATCGACCACGTCGAGATCCGACCCCACGTTCTGCGTCTCGCTGAAGCGCAACAGGTCCTCGATCAGGCGCTGCAGCTGCAAGCCGTTCTCGTGAATGATCCTCGCGATCTCGGCGTTCTCCTCGGAGGAGTCGCTGAGCTCCTCGGCAAGGAGCTCCGAGCCCGAGCGAATCGTGGTGAGCGGCGTCTTGAGCTCGTGGGAAATGTGCCGGAGAAATGCCATCTTCTGCTGCTCGAGCTGCTGGATTCTCTGCCGCAACCAATTGAGGAGCTCGCCGAGCTCTTGCACATCGCGCGGCCCATGCACCGTGATGCGTTGATCGAGATCCTGCGCCCCGAGACGTCGGATCGCGCGGCCGATTTCCCTGAGCGGCCGCGTGACGAGACCGAAAAACAGCGCCGCGAGAAACAACGTTCCGGGAATGATGGCGGCAGCCTGTACGAGCATGGAGCGCTGCAACGCGTCGGCCCTGCCCGTCATGTCGTCGATACGCGTATCGATGAGGCCCGCGCTCTCGGACAGCAGCGCGCGCGCCGTATTGCTGACGTCCGTCCATGCAAGCGCGCCGTCACCGCTCGGCACCGGCGCGATCCAATGCGACGGCTCGGGCAGCGATTCGAATAGCACCTGCTCCTGCCGCACGAGATCGGCGAGGTGCTCGCGAGCCCGCGGCGTGAATTGTCGGTCGTCGAGGCTTCGCAGCGAATCGATCAACGCCGCGCGCCGCTCGAGATAGATGGAATAGAAGTCTTGATCGCCCGTGACCTGGTACTGCATGTACGGCCGGCGCATCTCGATCAGCGCGTTCAACAGACCGCGGCTCTGCTGAGTCACCTGCTGGGTTTCGCGCACCGCGTCTTGGCCGGCCTCTGCGAGCCGATCGACGTGCACGAGGGCCGTGATCACGGCGCCGATGAGCGGCGCAAGCGTCACCGACAACCCGATCAGAATCAACGTCGCGATGGACCTTGGCCGGAACACACTGTGGTCACGGCGCCATCAAGATTCGCCGTGCTCGCTGCGCCGAAACATCTCTGGCATCAATGCGTGCCGATGCAGCAACTTGTAGAACTCGGACCGATTTCGCTCCGCGAGCCGCGCGGCCTGTGCCACATTGCCGCCGGTCATCTCGAGCAGCTGCGACAGATAGCCGAACTCGAACCGATCACGCGCCGCCGCGAACGACAGCAAGGACTTCTCGTTCGATCGCAACGACCGCTCGACCAGGTTTGCCGGAAGGACCGGCGTCGTCGCGAGCGCAACGCATTGATCGACCACATTGCGGAGCTGGCGCACGTTGCCGGGCCAGCTCGCCGCCATCAGGAGCTCGATCGCGCTCTTCGAGAATCCCCGGACGTCGATCGTTGGACTCTTGATATCGGCGCACGCGCTCCTCAAGAAGTGCTCGGCGAGCAACGGGATGTCTTCGCGTCGCTCCGCGAGCGATGGAATCGTGAGCGTAACGACGTTGAGGCGGTAGTAGAGATCGTGGCGGAAGGCTTTCGCGGCTACTGCCGTCTCGAGGTCCTGATGCGTCGCCGAAATCACACGCACGTCGACGCGATGAGGCTTCACTGCGCCGACAGGCCGAATCTCTTTCTCTTGCAGCATCCGCAGCAACTTCGCCTGGAACTGCAGCGGCATGTCGCCGATCTCGTCGAGAAACAGCGTGCCCTCGTGCGCTGCCCTGATTAGCCCCTCACGCGACTGCACGGCTCCCGTGAACGACCCCTTCTCGTGACCGAATAGCTCGGCTTCGAACAGCGTCTCCGGAATCGCGGTGCAGTTGACGGGAATCAACGCCTTCGTAACGCGTCGACTCGCGCGATGGATCGCGCGCGCAAGCAACTCCTTCCCGGTGCCGCTCTCGCCGCGAATCAACACGGTCGCGTCGGTCTGAGACACGCTCCAGGCTTCGCGCAGCAGCCCTTCCATGGCCGAGCTGTGCGACACGATCTCCTTGCGCCATTCGGCATCGTCGAGCGACAGCTCGTCCTCGCCGATGAACAATCGCGACGCCTGCTCGATGGCCGAGACGAGCTCCTGCCTGTCGAACGGCTTGGTCAGATAAGCGAAGACGCCGCGCTGGGTTGCTTCGACGGCATCGGGGATGCTGCCATGCGCAGTCAGCACGATCACGGGCGTGGTCGGCTCGCGCTCGCGGATCGCTTCGAACAGCGCGAGGCCATCCATGCCGGCCATGCGCATGTCCGTCACGACGACGTGAGGTCGGAACGAAGGCAGTGCCGCGAGTGCGCTGCGCCCGTTGTCGGTAGCCTCGACATCGTACCCTTCGTGTCGGAGCCGGATCGCCAAGACTCTCAGCAGACTCTGATCGTCGTCGACAAGTAACACCTTGCGATGTTGGGCGGCCGCAGCAATGCTCGTGTCCATCGCACATTCCCTTTGTCCGTCGTCCTACTCGGTAATGTAATCCACGAGTGTTCGGTCGTGCCAAATGTCTCCAATCACCTACATGTTTCTCAAAACGGTAGGAACGCTCCTACGCGTCGCTGCGACTTTTTCGCCACTGTGCTCATCGCTGCCGCTGCTCGCTGCGCGCCTTGCCGCGAAAATTGAAACCTATTACGACGCTGTTCGAGTTGGCACGCGTGTTGAGAGTCGCGTTCCGCCAATACGAATGCTCATAACCCGCGACCAGCGACCAGACTTCCGTGAACGACCAATCGATCGTGAGCTCGGCGCGTCCGTATTCGCGCTCCGTAGTGACCACGGACAATGCTTCGCTGTCGATCGCGCGCAGCGCAAAACCGCCGCGGACGGTCGACGACAGATCGCGGCGCCACGACGCAATCAGCTCGTTGCGGAGCACGACGGTGCCGAACGAGTCGGGACGCGCTCGTCTGCTGAGCGTGAGATCGAACTCCGAACGCTCGGCGCGCTTCTGTAACTCCACCAAGAAGATCGGGTGAGTTTCCGTGGCCGTCGCAATGAAGCCGTTGGCGTCGTAGTACGCGGAGTCGGTTTCCTCACCGCCGACGGAGCCGACGATCGCCCATTGTTGCGACAACGCGCGCTCGAGTCGCACCTCGATACCAACTTTGTCGGTGATGGCCGTGATGATGTTGAAATCATTGGCGGCCTCGTACCGGCCACCGAAGAGCCGCACTCTCATGCTCGTGCGATCCGAAAAACTGCGCCCGTATGCTGCGCCGGCTTCCCAGTCCGTGAAATCCGTGCGCGCTTCGATCGGTGAGTCGTCATAGGCAGCGTAGACGTAACGCACGTCGAGTCGCACGAGCGAGTTCTCGCCGAAGTCGATCTCCGTGTAAGGGTTGATCGTAGCGAGAGTCCTGGTCTCATTGAGTCCGCGCACGGTACCGTCGACATCGACGAGATCGTCGGCAAGGCCGGGATCGCCGAGGAACTCCGTCCCGAGGATCTTCTCGCGAGAGATTTCACCGCCAAAGCCGCCACGTGCGCGCCGCCCGCTCCAACGCCCGCGGGCAGGCAAATACCAATCGGTGCTCTCGAGCTGTTGATCGAGCGGGTCCTCGTAGGCGTCGCTGCGAACCCGGGGCTCGAACACCCACTCGCCCTGCGGCGTGAAGTTCACGAGGCCGACGCTCGCCTCCGCGATCAGCCGGGTTGCGGCACGGCGAACGCCGAGGGGATCCTCGTCCGAGGCCATGGCGGGGTTGTCGTTGGTCTCGGCGCTGATGCGAACGTTGGGAACGATCTCGGCCGCCGACTGCGCGTCGCGCGCGGAAAGCACGAGCAAACAGCCGACCAGGTAAGCGAGCGGTTGAACGGCACCGACCGTCGGTTTCATGAGCTTCCTCCCGCGCGCGCTCAGTACGCGCGCTCGTCCCTAAACAACAAAGCCACAGTTTTCACGAGGATCTTCAGGTCCAGCGCCCAACACCAATGACGCATGTACTCGAGGTCGTACTCCACGCGCCGCTTCATGTCGTCGAGTGTCGCCGTCTCGCCGCGGCAGCCGTTGACCTGCGCAAGCCCCGTTATTCCGGGCGTGACCTTATGGCGAACCATGTAGCCGTTGATCAGCTTCCGGTACTCCTCGTTGTGCGCGACGGCGTGCGGTCTCGGGCCGACCAAGCTCATCGTTCCCGACAGCACGTTCAGAAGCTGCGGTAACTCGTCGAGCGACGTGCGACGCAGAAAGCGGCCGAGGGGCGTGACTCGCGGATCGTTGCGAGTCGCCTGCACGATGCGTCCGCCGTTCTCGGTCACGGTCATCGTGCGAAACTTATGCACTGCAAACGGCTCGCCATCGAGCCCATAGCGGCGCTGCTTGAAAATCACGGGCCCAGGCGACGTCAACTTGATGGCCGCGGCGATCGCGAGCATCACGGGCAACGCGCAGAGCAGCAGCAGCGAGCCGAATACCACGTCGGTCGTGCGTTTCGCGAAAGCGTTGGGACCGTGCAACGGCGATTCGCACAGCGCGATCACGGGAACGCCGTCGATGTCGTCGCTGCGCGCCTGAATCAGGTCTTGGAGCGCGATGTTCGGAATCAAATAGATCGACGACGTCGTGTCGCGCAGACTGTCGAGAAGCGCGCGCGTGCTCTCCGCTTCGATCGGGAGCGCCAAGAACACGACCTCGATGCGGAACCGATTCACGTAGTCGTGAACACTCTGCCGGGCCGCCACCGACACCTGTGCGTCGTGCGGGTCGTGCTGCAGCTCGAATGCGCGCTCGATGTTCAGGCCGAGCTCCGGTCGCATCTTGGCAGTCTGTAAGAGCCGCGAGCTCATGTAGCTCGTCCCCACGATCACGGCCCTGCGTGCGTTGCGCGGCGACGCGGCAACGGCCCTGGCCCAGGCGTTCAGGATCGTCAACGCCGCAACCATCACGAGCGGCGTGATCGTGAACCACAGCAGTAACGCTCGCCGCGAGAAGCTCTCGGACGTTTTCGTTGCGTACGCCATCAACAACAACGTGCCGACGACGGCGCCCCACTCGATCAACGTCTGACCGACCACCGAGAGCGGACCCGAAGTGGTCACCAGTTGCGGCCGCTGATCTCGGCCGATCGCGATCCACACGAGCAACGCCGACACCAACGCGAGCGCGACATAGCTTCCCGTGAAGCGCACGTCCAGTACCTGGATCAGCGTGAGCAGCACCGAAGTAGAGACGAACGGCGGCAGCAGCATGCGCACCGTGGCAAAGAACGCGAATTGCGTGTCCGTCTTGGAATACACAGCGCCGATCCAAATCCGTTGCGCCGAAAAAACACTCGGCGCAATAAGCAATGCAAGCGATGTGCCAGCGCGAGCTCGCTCGGGCGCAGAACGCACCCGCGCGACTACGGGGTCGCGTTGATTCGGATCGGTTTCTTCGGAGTCTTGATGGGGCGGTCGGAGTAGTGCAGTGCGCCCAGGTCCATGGCGGAGTTGTGCGGGAGACCGTTGAAGTCGCGATCGTAGGTGTTGTCGCCTTGCGACATCGAGCGCGGCTCGTTATCGCCGGCACCAATGCCGCGCGACCCGCCACGGATCTGGAAATCTTGCCAATCGATGTCGTCGGCTCGATTGATCGCACGCCATCCGACCATCCGCGCGAGCGCGAGGCCCGTGACTACGTTGTTCGGAGCGGTGAAATCGCCGCCCGGCGTGCCGCGACTGAAGTAGTTGGACCTCGCGACCATGCCCTCCGTGGTCGTGCCATCCACGTCACGATTGTCGGAGCCGATGCTGAGCAGGATGTTGTTGAGGAACTTCGATCCGGTTTTCGGCTTGTCGCGCAGCACGAGCTGCGTCTCGTTCTCGACGAACGTGTTGTTGAAAACCATCACGTCGTCGAACGAGGTTTGATCGAACGCTCCCCAGAAGCCGAGCCCGTGGCTCGTGCCGGCAACGAGATTGCCGTAGATCTTGGCTCCGCGCGACTGCACGGTCGCAGCGAGCTCGCCACCATTCACCGCATAGTGGTACGCCTCGTTGTTGAGGACGATGCCACCCCCAACGGAGCGCGAGCTGCGCCAAAACTCGGCGTTCGAGGTGCCGACCACGATATTGCGCCTGACTGTCGCGCTCGGCGCGGCGTCGATGTATATGCCTACGGCGTAGGCACCGAAGACGTAGTTGTCCTCGATCAGGGTCCCCGTGGAGCCGTGGTTGGTGTTGATTCCCTCGCCGTAGACCTCCACGACGCGGTTGTCGCGCACGACACCGTCGTTGGACGCGACGAGCTCGATGGCTCCGCCCCATGTTCCGCCGTTTTGACGAGCCGCAACGCCGGCGCGTGTGACCGTGTTTTCCTCCACCAACGCGTGTGGCGAGCGGACGAACTTGATGCCGCTCTTGAAGGAATTGCGCGTCTCGCAGTCCGCGACGACGCCATGATCGGCGTCCTCGAACTGGATCCCGCGCCCCTCGGAATTCACGACGGACAGATTTTCCACACGCACGTAATCCGCCCGCACGCGCACGAGGCCGTCGAATTGCTCGGGAATCGTGTCGGTGCCGTCTATCACGGGACGCGTCGTGCGAAACCCGCGAACCGGCTCGCCCTGCGCGACGTAATACGAACCCACGATCGCGGGCGCGTTGGCCGTTCCGGCCCAATCGACGATGAGTTGCCCGGCCCACACGTTGCCTTCATAGAACAGCACGCGATCGCCGGAAGCGAAACGATGAGAGTTGACCTTGGAGAGAGTGCGCCAGGCGGTGTCGTGGGAACGACCGTCGTCGGAGTCGTCGCCGCCGGTTCGCACGTAGTACGTGGCGGCGTAGCCGTCCGCCCCGGCCGCGATCGCGACCGTGATCACGAGGACGCGCAGCAACGTGGACGAACGAATGCAGCAACCCTCCATGTGTGAGATCGGCAACACCTTGCGCAACTCCCGCGCACAAGGCATCACGTACGACAAGCCGATTTGGCCCGAGTCTGCATTAGCATCATGCAAGCGTCAACGACGAGCATCTCAGTTCGACCCGACGCGGTGTTCATCTGCTCCGCGGGTCATTCGGGATCGACACTCCTCGACCTATTGATCGGATCGCATCCCGCCGCGATGTCGCTCGGCGAGATTACGCAGCTGCCGAAGAATCTCGCGTTGAACACGCGTTGCAGTTGCGGCTCGCCAATACGCGAGTGTCCCCTTTGGGCGACAGTCGTCGACCGGCTCGCCGCGCACCCCAGATTTCGCGCGATCCGCGAAAACCCATACGTGCTGGATCTCGGCCTGTTCGAAGCCGGCACAGTGATCGACGAGAAGCACCAAACGAGGTTACGGCGCGCATGGCGCAAGGCGGTCTACGCCGGCGCATATGCGCACTGGCGCTCGGGATTGAAGCCGCTCGCTGCGTTCGCTCATCCGTTGTTGCGCGGCGCGCACAACAAGTGGCGGCTGTTCGAGGTGCTCACCTCGCTCGAGCCGCGATTACTCGTCGTCGATTCGTCGAAACATTATCTCGAGGCCGCCGCGCTGTATGCAGCAGAACCGCAGCGAACGCGGATCCTGTTTCTGATTCGCGACGGTCGCGCAGTGTTTTACTCCGGTCTGAAGCGCGGCAAGTCGCCGCGCGCCGCGCTCGATGCATGGCGACTCACGTACGAGCGCGCCGAGCCCGTGCTTAATCGCGTCGTGAATTCGCGCGACGTGTTGCACGTTCGATACGAAGCCCTTGCAAGCGACCCGGCATGGGAATTGCAACGCATCTGCGGGTTCATCGGCCTTCGTTACGAACGCGGCATGCTCGATTTCCGCACGCGTGCGCACCACGTGGCCAATGGCAACGACATGCGGCTTCAAGGTGGCGCCGCGATTCGTCTCGACGAGGCTTGGAGGACGGCTCTTACGGCATCCGACCTCGAGTACTTCGAAGCGAACGCGGGCTCACTGAACCGCCGATTGGGATACAGATGATGGAGGCGGCGTGGAAAGACAAATCGTATGGACGCGAGACCCGATCGCAAACTGGGCGGATTTTAACCGCTGCGTGAAACACCGGGATCAGGAGCTACTCGAGCGCCTCGATGAGTACGAGGACAGCGTCCTCGTGTCCGGATGCCAGCGGTCGGGAACGACTGCGCTCACGCATCTGCTCAATCGCTCCGACGATTTCGCGGACTACACGTTCGGGCACGACAGCGAGCTCGATGCGGCGCTGCTGCTCGCCGGGTGCGTCAAGCGCTTCACGAGCGGACGCCACTGTTTTCAAACCACCTACCTGAACGACCGCTACCCCGAATACTTTCTCCACGACCGGTTTCGCCTAATTTGGGTCTTACGTGAACCGCGCTCCGTCGTGTACTCGATGCTGCACAACTGGCGGCGAGGCGCGTTGAACCGCCTCTATGACGCTTGCGGCCGCAGACGACACGACGTGCTGCCGGACGAGTCGTCGTTCCTCGATCGCTGGATCGGGCCGTCCCGAATCGACAAGGCGTGCGCCTCCTATGTGGCGAAAACCGAACAGGCGTTCACGCTCCACGAACGCCTCGGCGACCGAATGCTCGTGATCGACTACGAAGAGCTCGTGACGCGGCCCGAAGAGACGCTCTCGCGCGTCTGCGACTTCGCGGGTGTCCAGCTCGAGCCGGACATGCTGAGCCACTTCCACGGCCGCAGCGTGAGGCGCGGCGACCGCCTGGCTCCCTGGCAAGCGACGCGCGTCGACGAGGTGTGCACGCGCGTCTACCGCGACGCTTGGTCCTTGGGCCCCGAACGCAGGCTGCACAATGCATAACGACACCAGCATCCAACGCCGCGGCAAGCCGTTGCGCATCCTGTTCGTCACCGCGGACAAGTTCCCGCCGTTTCGGCCTGCGGCCAAGGCGATCTTCGCCGACGGCATCGCAGGCCTCGGCCACGACGTCGATTGGGTGCTGCAAGCCGCCGACACGAGAACCTCCGCAGGCGCTCGTCACTTCCGGACCGGCGTTGCGTTCGTCGCTCCGACCAATGCAGGCACCACGCGGCTCGCGCGCATACGCAAGTATTGGTACAACCTGCGCAACGACTGGGCGATCTTTCGCCTGTTGCGCGAGCAGCGGTACTCGCTCGTGCAGATCAAGGACAAGTACGTCGGTGCGCTCATCGCCATCGTCGCCGCGAAGTTGCACAACGTTCCGGTTCTCTACTGGCTCGCCTACCCGCACGGCGAGGCATCGTCGTATGCGGCATCGAACGGCGTGGCCCGATACGCGCTGCTGTATGCACTCCGCGGCCACATCCTGCAGTGGTTGCTGTACCGCGTGATCTTGCGCTCGTGCGACCACGTCTTCGTGCAAAGCGAGCAGATGCGCCGTGATATCGCCGAGCACGGTATTCCGCTCGAGAAAATGACGCCGGTCCCGAGCTCCGTGAATCTCGCGGAAATCGATACGGCTTTGGCCGACCCCACGCCCGTGCCTCGCCCCAAGACAATCGTGATGCTGGGCACGCTGCTGCGCGAGCGGCGTCTCGACATCCTCGTACGCGCTCTCGCTCATGTGTGCCGCAAGATTCCAGATGCCCAGCTCGTGTTCGTTGGCGCCGGAGAGAATCCAGAGGACGAAGCGTTGCTATGGCGAGAAGCCGAACGCCTCGGCCTGCAAGGCTCCGTCACGATCACGGGCTGGTTGCCGATGCGCAAAGCCTGGGAGCGCGTGCGCTCTGCGGGTGTCTGCGTGTCGCCCTACTATCCAACCGAGATCCTGCGTTCCACCTCGCCGACGAAGCTCGTCGAATACATGGCGCTCGGCAAGGCCGTCGTGGCGAACACCCATCCCGAGCAGTCCGACGTCATCGCGAGCAGCGATTGCGGCGTGTTGTGCGAATGGGACGAGACCGCGTTCGCGGACGCGATCGTCCGCGTGCTGTCGGATCCTGCCGCCGCGGCGGCCATGGGTCGCGCCGGTCGGCTGTTCGTCGAGCGTGAGCGCACACATTCGGCGATGACCGATCTCGTAATGAAAACGTATCGCGACGTGCTGCGCGATCGTGACGATCAACAACGTCCGGAGCTCCTGGTGCTGCCGGCCGACCGCCTCGAGTCGCCCGTCCAGACCCGATCGCCAGGCTCGCAGGCCGATGATTAACGCTCTCGTCATCGCCGTGTTCACGATCGCGCTCACCGTGGAGTATCTCGTCCACGAGCGTGGGCTCCTGCATCCGTACTTGATTCTGTTGCCGGAGCTGATGTCCGCAATCGCGATGGTCATAGTGCTGGCACGCCTGATGGCCGGTGCGCGCGCACCGCTCGAATCCCGCTACGTGATTTTCTTGGTGCTGCTGCTGGTCACGATCTTGATCGGCTTCGTCGTCCAAGACATGTCGACCGGCGCAATCGTCGCGGGACTTCGCGCCCACCTGAAGTTCATCCCGTTCTTCCTCCTTGCGATCGTTGCGCGATTCTCACCGCGCGACCTGCGAGCACAGCTGCTGGTGCTGCTCACGCTGTTCCTCGTCCAAGCGCCACTCGCCGTTTATCAGCGCTTCGTCGAGTACGCGAACATGATGCAAACCGGCGACGTGGTGCGCGGCATGGCCACGACGTCGAGCGCGCTGAGCATGCTCATGATGTGCGGCATCACGGCGATCGTGAGCCTGTACCTGCGCGGCAAGCTGCGTTTGCCGACGACGATCGCGATCATCGGGTTGCTCGTGCTGCCGACCACGCTGAACGAAACGAAGGCCACGCTGTTCTTGCTGCCGATGGCGCTGATCGCACCGGTGCTGTTCATGCCGAAAGGCAGCCGCGCGCGGCGGCGCCTGGTGCCGATCGTAGGCCTCGGCGCGGTCGCAATGGTGGCGTTCATCGCCGTCTACGATTACTTGATTCAGTACAGCTCTGCCGGCGAGCCGATCAGTCAGTTCTTCACCGATGAGAGCGCCATACGCTACCTCGCGGCGGACGAAGGCGCGAACTACATCGGCCGTTTCGACAGTATCGAGCTAGCGTTACAGGGCATCGGCGGCGACCCGCTGACCGCCGCGTTTGGCCTCGGTGCGGGCAACGTGTCGACGTCGTTCCTTCCGCAGTTCGACGGCGAGTACGCCGCGTATTACGAGCGTTACGAGGTCGGCATGACGCAGATCACGAACCTGCTGTGGCAGGTCGGATTCGTCGGCCTCGCCGTGTACCTCTCGTTCTATTACTTCGTGCTCCGCGACGCGTGGGATCTCGCACGCTACGGCGGCCAAGACGCACTGCTCGGCCAGATCTGGGTCGGCGTTACGACGATCATGATCTTCGCGCTGATCTACAAGAGCGTCTTCGCGATGAACGAGATCGGCTATCCGTTCTGGTTTTACTCCGGTCTGGTGGCCGCGCGCGCGGCGGAACTGCACCGCGCACGGCGTAAGCAACGACATCCGCGCGTCGCCTCCTCCGAACATCTCGGCGGCGCACCCGTGTGGCGAGGCTGAGCACGATGACCAGCACATTGCTCAGCATCAACAACTACCACTACGCACGAGGCGGCGCCGAGGTCGTGTTCTTCAGGCACAACGGCCTGCTCACCGATGCGGGCTGGTCGGTCGTGCCGTTCTGCATGCAGCACGATCACAACGACCCGAGCGCCTGGAGCGATCATTTCGTCGAGGAGATCGAGCTAGACGCACCCCGCGATGGGCTCGCCACGAAGGTTCGCAAAGGCCTGAAAGCCGTCTATTCGATGGAAGCTCGCGAGAAGATCCGCGACGTGATCGACTACATCGAGCCGGACGTCTGTCACGCGCACAACGTTTACCACCACATCTCGCCGTCGATTCTCGCAGTGATCCACGACCGAGGCATTCCCCTCGTGATGACGCTGCACGACCTGAAGATTGCGTGCCCGGCGTACTCGATGCTCGCGCGCGACGGCGTCTGCGAGCGGTGCCGGACAGGCGAGCTCTTCAATGTGTTTACACAGCGGTGCATCAAGGGCAACGCCTTCTTGAGCCTGCTCGTGATGGTCGAGAGCTACCTCCACCGATATCTCGGCAGCTATCTACGCAACGTCGACCGCTTCATCGTTCCGAGCCGCTTCTATCTCGACAAGTTCGTCGAATGGGGCTTCGACGAGAAGCGATTCATGCACCTGCCGAATTTCGTGGACTCCCGGTTGTACGAGTCACAGCCGCATCCGGGGCGCCGCTTCGCCTACGTCGGGCGCTTGTCGCCGGAGAAAGGCATCACGACATTGATCAAGGCTGCGGCGCTCGCCGAAGTGCAGCTCGACATCATCGGCACGGGGCCCGCCGAACAGTCGTTGCGGCAACTCGCGACGGAGGTCGGCTGCGACGCGCGATTCCTAGGGTTTCTATCGGGACGCACGTTGCGCGACACCACTGCCGGCGCGCGTGCCGTCGTGGTTCCGTCGGAGTGGTACGAGAACGCACCGCTGACCGTGCTCGAAGCCGGAGCGCTCGGCAAGCCCGTGATCGCGTCCGCGATCGGGGGGCTGCCCGAGCTGGTGGTCGAGGGCGAAACCGGCTGGACGTTTCCGCCGGGATCCGTGACCGCGCTAGCGGACCGGCTGCGCCTCGTGGCGAACATGGGCGACCGCGAGCTCGCAGAGGTAGGCGCCGCGGCACGCGCGCGCGTCGTGCGCGAGTTCGGCCCGGAACGGTACGTCGAAGGGATTCGGCAGCTCTACTCGGAGTTGGGGGTCACATGGCACTGAACGCCACGACCTATCGCGACGAAGCAGCACCGGCCACACGGCAACGACCCTTGCGGATCATGGTCGTGGGGTTGCGCGGGCTCGTCGGCGTGCAAGGCGGCATCGAGACGCATGCGCGCATGTTGTACCCGCTGCTGGCGCGACTCGGTTGCGAGATCGAGGTGCTGCATCGGAGTCCCTATTATCAGGTGGCGGATCGCCGGCCCCGCTGGCACGGGCTCACGTTGACGTACGTCTGGAGCCCCGTGATCCCCGTCCTCGAGACCGCGGTGCATACGCTGCTCTGCGTCCTGTACGCGGCATTCCGTCGTCCCGACATTCTGCACATCCATGCCGTCGGACCTGGCCTGCTGGCGCCGCTCGCTCGCCTGCTCGGGCTGCGCGTGGTGTTGACGCATCACGGCCAGGACTACAAACGCGAAAAATGGGGATCGCTCGCCAAAAGCGTGCTGCGAGCCGGCGAGAAGTTCGGAGTCCGATTTGCCAACCGTTCCATCGCGGTATCGCCCGCCATACGAGAGGAGATAGAGATGCGCCACGGTATCGATGTGACGATGATCCCCAACGGCGCTCCGCACGCGCGGCATCGCCGTGCCGGCGACGTGCTCGCGCGCTTCGAGCTCACGAAGCGGCGCTATGTGCTGTGCGTAGGACGAATCGATCCTGGCAAACGGCAACTCGACCTCATCGAGGCGTTCGAGCGCGCGCGAATCAACGGCTGGAAGCTCGCCATCGTCGGGGGCGCCCCGCCGAAGGACGCGTATCTCGCACGGCTCGAGGAACGTGCGAACTTTAATCCCGACATCGTGCTGACCGGTTATCAGGAAGGCCCCGCGCTGCGGGAGCTCTATTCGCACGCGGGACTGTTCGTGTTGCCGTCCGCGGCCGAAGGGCATCCGATCGCGCTGCTCGAGGCGGCCAGCTACGGTGTGCCGATCTTCGCGAGCGCGATCCCCGCGAACTTGTTCGTGCCGCTGCCGCGCGATCGCTTCTTCCCGGTGGGCGACACGACGGCGTTGGCGAAGCTGCTGCGCAGAGCGGCCGTCGATCCCTCCGCGATCAGACAAGGCTGCCAGAGCGTGATCGCCGCGCTGCGCGTTGGATATTCCTGGCGCGGCGCCGCACGGCGCACGCGCTCGGTATACACCGCAGTTGCGAAGCCGATGAGCAACGAGCATGGCTAGAGCCTTGTTGGTAGCCGAGCGTCTGCGCGGCCATAGTGCGCCTGCCGGTTACCTTGACGTGCTCAAGGAGCGGCTCACACCCGACAACGTCGAGCCGCGCCCACCCACGACCACGCACCGCGACGGCGTGACGGTCGTCGTGTTCGACGCCGGCCCCAGCGCCCGGATCCACGGCGAAAGTATTTGCATGGGCACGTTCTTCGGGCCCGAGGGCAACTGGCACGTGCCGGGCGGGCATCGCCCCGAAGGGTGCTACGCACTGATGCGATCCGACGCCTCACGCATCGAGCTCGTCGCCGACGCAGCCGCGACACACACGATTTGGTATGCCGTAACACCCGATCTATTCGTCGCGTCGACATCGCAGCGCGCAATCGTGATGCTGCTCGGCAGTTACGAGCCTAGCGATTCGGCCGTCACTTGGATGTTGTCCTCCGGAACGCTCGGTCCCGACACCGGATGGGACGCTCGGCTGCGCCAGGTGCTGCCCGGCGAGCGCGTGGTGCTCGACCGTAGCCGCTGGCGCCTGGCGCACGACATGACGCCCATTCGGTTCGAGGCAGCGCCCGGCGACGACGCGCACCATACTGCGCGACTCACCGCCGCGCTTTCAGAGGTTTTCAGCCGCTATGAGTTCGACCCCAAGCGTTGGGCTTTTCTGTTGTCGGGCGGCATCGACAGCCGCGGCCTGTTGGCACTGTTGCGCCGGCGTGAGGGCCTCAAGACGATCACGTGGGGAATGAGCCGCACTCGCGACCAAGCGTTCAACGACGCCTGCATCGCACACATGGTTGCCGACGCGCTCGGCTTCGAGAATCGATTCTTTGCGACCGATCTCGCGAACGAGCCTCGCGACAAGCTGATTCGCAGGTTTCTCGTGTCGGGCGAGGGACGCATCGCGAGCATCTCCCCTTTCGTTGATGGATTCGGAGTGTGGAAAACGCTACGCGACGAGGGCGTCGAAGGCGCGATCCGCGGCGACGAGGCGTTTGGCTCGTTCTTCGTTCGCAATGAATACGAGGCGCGCTTTCCGGCGAAGCTGACGCTGCTGACGGACTTCTTGACCCCTGCGCAGATCGACGCGTTCGGGCTGACCCCACAGACGCTCCCCGAGCAACTCGAGCGTCACGAAGGCGAGACGTTCGCAGCATGGCGGGACCGGCTCTATCAAGAGCATCGATTACCCAAGTTCCTCGCGGCGCTATCCGATCTCCAGTCGCCGTACGTCGAGGTCACGAACCCCTTGCTGTCGAGCACCATTCTGAACTGCGTGCGCACGCTTCCGGATCATTTGCGCACCCACAAGCGCTGCTGGCGCGGCGTCGCGCACCGCGAAAGCCCGCGCGTGCCGCTCGCACGTTGCGTCGCGGTCTTGCCGCTGCAACGCTTCGTCAGCGATACGAACACGTTGAACGAGATGCTGGCCGAGATCGAGACACACCGAGACAACGACGTCTTGAACGCCACATTCCGCCACAGGATCGCCGCAATCTTGCACACTGCCCTGGCCGCCGATCCACGCCAACGGGCGGACACCAAACAGCCGAGCATCCTCTCGTTGATGGCGCCGCAGTTCGTGCGAGAGACCGCGCGTCGCTTGATACCGCTGCGGCCAGTGTTCGAGCCCTTGGTGTTCGCGTTCCGGGGGTTCATCGCCTCGCGCATGAACTCGATGCTCACGGAGGATTCAGCCATTCTCGCAACCCAGTCGCGCCGCCGCGCGGCGAATCTCTAGTCGGAACCAACAGATGTCCCCAGCGTCGCGAAGCCTAGTGCCCGTGAATGCACTCGTATTGGGTGCGTTGATCGTGGGCTTGCTCAACAACGTAGTCATTGCCGCGACGTTCGGCCTCACGCGCAACGTCGACGCGTTCTATGCGGCCGCAACCCTGCCAAGCTTGTTCATGTTCTTGTGTGTCGATTACCTCGGCAAGAACTTCCTGCCCGTATTGGCACTGGCACGCAAGGAGGGCGACCGCAGCGCCTCGCAGATGGTCTCCACGATCGTCACGATCATGGCTTTGGTCGGCGCGCTAACGGCGCTCCTGCTCGCGGCCACGAGCAACATCCTGTTCACGGTCATGCTGCCCGGCTTCGATGACGCCGAGACGGCGCTGGTCACGAAGTACTTTTTGATCATGGCGCCGGCCGTGACGTTGATGGCGATCAACACGTTCCACGAGTACGTCTGCCAATACGACGAGGACTTCGTGTCCGTGATGGCGATCCGCCTCGCGCTGCCGGTCATGAACCTCGTCGCGATAGTGATCCTCGGCCCGACCCTGCGCGAGTACTGCCTTCCGGTCGGCTACCTGCTGGGTCATGTCGTGATGTTCGTGCTGCTCGCGCGGAAAGCGCGCTACACGTATCGGCCGCGCATCACGATCCGCAAGCATTTGGAGCGCAGGATCTTCACGAACGCGGCAATCGTGATGAGCACCGGCCTCATCGCGCGCACGAAGTCGATCGTCGTGAACGTCTTGGGGTCGATGCTT
>Ga0315910_10002129_pt1 | contig 17687 bp, 15 predicted proteins | sample EdamamesoilMG_FD_204470 | JGI IMG/M metagenome (GOLD analysis project Ga0315910, IMG submission 204470) | Garden soil microbial communities collected in Santa Monica, California, United States - Edamame soil | ecosystem: Environmental > Terrestrial > Soil > Garden | place: USA: California... | reverse complement strand
GTCGAACTGCGGGTAGGGCTGCATGATCGACACCAGCGGGTGGTCGGTCTTGCACTCGATGTTGAGCCGCAGCGTGTCGAGCTCGTCCTCGATCGTGCCGCCGGGGCCGCCGAGCATGTTGAGCGTGCCCAGGCGGATGCCGTGCTTGCGGATCCAGCCCGCCGAGTCGGTGAGCTGCTTGCGCGTGGTGTGCTTGCGGAACACCGCGTTGCGCACGTAGTCGCTGGCGGCCTCGAAGGCGATGCGCGCGTAGACGCAACCGGCCTTGGCCAGCAGCTCGATGTGCCGCTCGCTGGTCATGTTGGCCATCAGGATCACGTCGAACGGCAGCCCGATTTCCTTCGGGTAGCGCTCGCAGAACTCCTCCATCCACTCGTTGCGCAGGTTGAAGATGTCGTCGACGAAGTGGACGAACTTCAGGTTGTACTTGGCCTTGACCTGCTTGATCTCCTCCAAGAGGTGCGAGACCGAGCGCTTGCGCACGTACTCGGAGTTCTTGACGTCGTAGACCTTCTTCTTCCAGGCGTGGTGGAAGCAGAACGAGCACGGCATCGGGCAGCCGCGCTGCGAAACGAAGACCTTGCGGTCGGCGTTGCGGTAGACCGCGCCGGCGTCGTAGATCACTTCGCGGTCGGGGAAACCGAGGCTGTCGATGTCCTGGACCAGCGGACGCTGCGGGTTCTTGATGATCTCGCCGGTCGTCTTGTGCTTGAACCAGAAGTTCTCGCAGGCGTAGTAGTCCTGGCCGGCCTGCATCTTGTTGAGCAGCTCGACGATCGCCTGCTCGCCCTCGCCGCGGCACACGGCGTCGATGCCGACTTCCTCGACCATCTCGGGCGTGAAGGTCGCGTGCGGGCCGCCGAACAGGCTGAAGACCGTGGGCTTGACCTCCTTGACCTTGCGGTTGACGTCGACGAGGAAGGTGTGGATGCCGGTGGTGACCGAGTAGCAGACGACGTCGGGGTCGTAGGCCTTGAGCTTGTCCAGCCAGCTCGTGTCCGGGATGAACAGCGCCTTGCACTCGTGGCCGGCGTCCTTGATGGCCCGCGACAGCCACATGATCCCCAGCATTTCCTGGGGCAGGTATTCCTCGATGAACAGGACCTTCAAGTGCGCATTCCTAGGGTGTGAGACGCGGTGCGAGCGGGAGCAGCTGGGTCCGAGAAAGACCTGACGTGGACGGCAGAGTATACCCCGCTGGAACCTGAGTCCGGGGTGCGGGTCCCCCATGGATCGGCCATCAGCCGGCGGTTCGACACCCTAACCCCGAAGTTTCAGCTCCCAAGGCCAGGGCTCGCCTTCCAGCAGCCTCCCCAGGCGCGGCCCGACGCCTTGCGACGCCGCTCCGTGCTGCCAAGAGTCTACCCGCTCTTGAGCGGCAGGTGATCGCGAACCGCGTCGCGGCGGAATGCAGGCGGAGGTCAGCCGCGGCCGACGGCAGCCCGCAGGGCCGCCTCGACCTGCGCAAAGGTCTGCTCGGGGTCGAAACGCGACATGCGGCGCCGCCCTTCTTCGCGGAAGCGCTGCTGCAGGGGCTTGTCGTCCAGGAGCTTGCCGATCGCACGTGCGAGCTCCGCCGTGTCACCCGCGGGCACCAGAAAGCCATTGACCTCGTGCTCGATCACCTCAGGGTTTCCGCCGATGTCGGTCGCCACCGCCGGCGTGCCCAGCGCGCAGACTTCGAGCAGTGTGTGGCTCAGGCCCTCGTACTCGCTGTTGAGAACGAACACGTCCGAGGCGCGGATCAGCAGCGGGATCTCCGAATACGGCCGATTGCCGAGGAAGTGCACGCGCTGCGCGAGGCCCAGCTCGCTCGCGAGCTGTTTCCAGGGCTCGAGCATGTCCCCGTCGCCCGCGACCAGCAGATGCACGTCAGCCGGAAGACTCAGCAGCGCGCGGATGATCCCGTCGACGCGCTTCCAGACCATCAGCCGACAGATCGTCAGCAGGTAGCGCGGCTCCTGCGCCAGCCCGAGCTGCGCGCGCGCCTGCGCCGGGGTCTCGCGCACGGAGTCCGCCGCCGGTCCGTTGTACGCGTTGTGGATCAGCTGCACCTTGTCGCCGGCGACGCCGTAGTTGCCGACCGCGATCGAGCGCAGGTAATTCGAGCAGGCGATGATGCGCGAGGACGCGCCCCACCAGCGCCGCTGCAGATTGCGCATCAGGCTGACCTTCCAGCCGTATTGCTTGCGCTGGAAGGCGTCGATCGTGTCGCCGCCGATCCAACCCTTGCGGTGGCTGATCTCCCAGGAGCCGTCGACCATCATGCGCATCACCACGGGCTTGCCGCGCAGGCGGGCGGCGAGCACGTGCAGCAGCGCGAGGTGCTCCTGCACGTAGACCACGTCGAACTCGGGCGCGTGCTTCCACACGGCGAAGAATGCGCGCAGGTAGCGCACGCTCATCCTCGCCGGCAGGATCGAGACCACCTCGAAGGGATAGCCCTTCGGCGCCGGGTCGGAGCAAAAAGCGATCACCTTGACCTGGTGGCCGCGGCCCACGAGGTAGCGGCCGACGCTGGGCACGTACACCGCCGGTCCGCCGAGATCGGGCGGGAAGACGGGGGTGGTGATCAGGATGCGCATGGGGGCCGGTCGAGCCCTCAAGCGTAGCGCGGGATCGCGGTCGAGGCCCGCGCGGCGTGCCGCGGACCTCGATGGAAACGGGCGGGCCGCCGCAACCCTCCCCATGAGGTTGCGGCGGCCCTGGAAACGCGCTGACGCGGAGAACGGCGCAGCGCGGCTCAGTTGCAGAAAGTCACGGCGAGAGCGTTGGACAGACCCGAGCCGAAGCTCGCGCCGCCGTCGCGGAACCAGAACTGGAAGCGGCGCGTGGTGCCGACCATCGCGGGGAGGATCGGGATGCCGTAGGCCGCGCTGCCCTGGGCGCTGAACTGCTGTGCCGGCAGGCGCTTGATCGGCGTCGCCAGGCACAGCGTGCCGCCTTGGAAGGGCACGCTGGTCGCGCCCGTGTTGCTGTAGAAGGCCAGGCCGTTCACGCTCGGCATCGCATTCGAGAGCGTGAGCACGAAGTCCTGGGACTGGAGGCTCGGCGTGCCCAGCGATCCGACGCTCGGAAACGTGCCGATCGATGTCTGCTTCGCCACGCAGTAGCTCACGACGCTGCAGCCCGTTCCCGCCGCCTGATTGAGCAGCGCGGAGATCGAGTTCGCGGCGCTGTTGCTCGTGACCAGATCCGGCGATCCGTTGCCGTCGAGGTCACGGGCCAGGATGTGACCCGGCTCCGCGCCGACGGCGAGCAGTTGCGCCGCGCCGAACGCGCCCGCGCCGTTGTTGGCGAGCACCGAGGCATTGTTCGAGTCGGTGTTGGCCGTGGCCAGGTCCATGTCGCCGTCGAGATCCATGTCCGCGGCGCACAGGAACGACGAGTCCAACCCGCCGGTGCCGAAGCTGGTCGCGCCGGGGAAGGCTCCGCCGCCCTGGTTGAAGCTCACCGAAACGAACTCGACGCCGTTGTTGCCCGTGCTGGCGGCGATGTCGAACAAGGCGTCGGCGTTCAGCCGCGCGACGACCACGCCCTGCGGCTTGAGCGCGCCCAGCTGGATCGAACCCAGCGGCGCGAAACTGCCCGCGCCGATGTTGGCGAGCACGAGGATCTGCGCGGTGTCATGCGACGCGATCACCAGGTCGGCCAGCCCGTCGCCGGTCACGTCGCCGAAGGCCAGGGCGCGCGGATCGACGCCGGCCTGGTAGCCGGCGACGTTGAAAGCGAGTCCGCCCATGTTGCGCAGCACGTTCGCGGTGTTGCCGCTGCGGTTGGAGACCGCGAGATCGAGGTCGCCATCGTTGTCGATGTCGGCGATCGCCATCGAACGCGGCTCGGCGCCGACGCCGAAGACCGGTCCGAGCGCGAAGGCGCCCGCCGTGTTGACCAGGATGCGCACTTGATTGGTGTTTTTCAGCGACGCGGCGAGATCGATGTCGCCGTCGCCATCGAGGTCGCCCGCGACCGGCGTGTGCGGCCCCGTGCCCGATCCCGTGGGCACGGTTGCGCTCGCGCTGAACGCGCCGCTGCCCGTGTTCGTGAAGATCGTGAGCTTGTCCGGCGCGTTGCTCGTGGTGGCCAGGTCGATCCGGCCGTCGTTGTTGAAATCGCCGGCGGCGCTGGCGTCGGGGACGCTGCCCGCCGCGTAGCCGACCGCCGGGCTGAAGCTGATCTGTGCGGAAGCGGAAGCGGCGAGCGCGCAGATCGCGACGCCGAGGGAGAGTGACTGGTTCATGGAGGGTCGGTTGGAGCGAGAGTTTCGATCTGCCTCGAAAGGTTCAGCAGTGAGACCGGCTGCTGCTCGTTGCGCCGGCGTGCTCCCCCTCTCAAGCGGCGTGCCAGCGCGCTCGACGGGGCCGTCGATGGCACGCAGAGCTCGCCAAAGGCGATCCTCGACGCGTTGCAGCGTGGCGTGCGGCGAGCGGATCCAGGAACTGGACACGCCCGCCGCCTGTCTCTACCCGGTGAACGCTGCTCGGGACGTTCTCGCGAGCTTCCTGGCCTCAGACCTGCACCAGGGACTCCGTGGTCGGAGTCGCTTCGAGCGCCGGCGGCCCCTGCTCGCCACCGCGCTTGGCGATCTGGCGCTTCTCCAGCCACAGGAAGATCGGCGAGGCGATGAAGATCGACGAGAAGGTGCCGGCGAAGATCCCGAAAGCCATCACGAAGGAGAAGCTCTCCAACACGTTGCCGGTGCCCAGGTTGAACAGCAGCACGATCAGGATCGTCGCCATCGAGGTCGAGGTGATCACCGTGCGCGAGAAAGTCTCGTTGATCGAGCGCTCGACGATCTGCTCCAGCGGCGCCTGCATGTGGCGCCGGTTCTCGCGGATGCGGTCGAAGACCACGATCGTGTCGTTGATCGAGTAGCCGATGATCGTCAGGAACACGGCGACCAGGGGCATGTCGAACTCGACATGGATGAACGGGAACGAGACCAGCAAGGCCACCACGCCGATCGTCAGCAGGATGTCGTGCAGGAGCGCGGCCACGGCGGCGATGCCGTAGCTGTACTCGAGGAAGCGCACGCGGATGTACAGCACGGTCACGAAGATGCTCAGGGCCAGGGCCTTGATCGCCGAGTCGCGCAGGTCGGCGACCGCCTGACCGCCGACCAGGCTGGTCTCGGGGATCGGTTCGGCCAGGGCGAAGCTGCGGCCGGCCGAGTCCGCGTGAGCCTGCAGTGCGTTTCGCAGGCGCGTCTCGAGCTCGAGTTCGCCTGCTCCCGGCTCGGCCTGCGCCGTGAACTCGAACACATCGGCGCGCCCGCTCGCGGTCTTGACCCGTGGCTCGCGCAGGCCCGCGTCGGCGAGTCTGGCGCTCACATCCTCCACGGAGTGCGCGTCTTCGAGGTGCAGCACTCCAAGGATCGCGCTCGACGCCTCGCCGGGCTGGATCGAGAGCTCGATCGGCCCCTGCTGGAGCACCGAGGCCAGTCCGCGCTGGATGTCCGAGCGGAAATTCTGCTCGCCATCCTGGCCGCGCTGCGCCTGCTCGCGGTGCTTGAAGCTGATGCGGAACTCGGTGTACGCGTCCTCGCCCAGCTTGGAACCGGGCAGGGCGAAGACCACCGCCGACTCGCCGATGTCGCCGGGGATCGCCGCGACCAGTTCGCGCAGCTTCTCCACGTGCTGCGGCGCCTCGGTGCGAACCTTGACGGTCGCGCCGCCGAGGAAATCGATGCCGTACTTCTCGTGCGGTTCGAGTTTCGCGAACCAGCCCAGTCCGACGACGATCAGCCGCACCGACAGGCCGAAGGCCAGCCGGGTCTGCTTGAGCACGCGGAAGTTCGCGTTCGCGAACCAGCGGCCCATGCGGAAGCGCTGCGTCGGATTGCGTCGCACGTGCAACTGGATCAGCAGGCGCACGATCACCAGCGCCGCGAACATCGAGGTCAGCACGCCGATGATCAGCGTGACCGCGAAGCCGCGGATCGGACCGGTCCCCAGGTTGTAGAGGATCAGGCCGGCGAGCACGGTGGTCACGTTGCCGTCGACGATCGCCGAGAGCGCGTTCCTGAAGCCCGCTTCCGCGGCTTGCGCCGGCACAGCGCCCTTGTCCTGCTCCTCGCGCATGCGCTCGAAGATCAGGATGTTGGCGTCGACCGCCATGCCGATGCTCAGGATGATGCCGGCGATGCCGGGCAGCGTCAGCGTCGCCTGCAACGCGACCAGCGCCGCCATCTGGATCAGCATGTTGCACAACAGGCCGATCGAGGCGTACACGCCCAGCTTGCGGAAGTAGAGCGACATGAAGCCGACCACGAAGCCGGCTGCGCACAGCCCCATGATCCAACCCTTGTCGACGTATTCCTGGCCCACCGTGGCGCCGACGCGCTCCTCCTGTTCGAGGATCGGCTTGATCTTCAGCGAGCCCGAGCGCAGCACGGTGATCAGCTCGTTGACCTTGCGGTCGGTGAAGCGGCCGTAGATGATCCCGCTGCCGGGCAACTTCCCGTTGATGGTCGCGGCGGACACGACCTCGTCGTTGAGCACGATGGCCATCACGCGCTCGATGTTCGCCTCGGTGAAGTCGCCGAAGTCCGACTTGACCGCCTCGCGCATCTCGAAGGCGACCGAGGGAAAACCCGTGGGATCGGGCTCGCTGCGCACGCCGGCCAGATCCTCGCCCTGGAAGTTCCACTCGGGCCGGTTCTCCAGCAGCGGCAGCAGCGAGCGCTCCGCTCGCGGGACGAACACCTGACCGTCCTCCAAGGCCTCGGTGAACCAGCGGATGCCCGGAGGCGGGCCGCCGCGTTCGCGCGGCAGGCCGTTGTACACGGAGATCTTCAGCGTGTCGTTCTCAGGGCTCGCCAGCCAGGCGCGCACGGATTCCAGCTCGGCTTCGACGCTGCTGCCCAGCCTGGCGAAGTCCTCGCGCTCGGCCTGGATGTAGAAGCGCATGTCGCCGAGGTTCGAGATCGCGCTGTGGATCGCGTCGTCGCTGACCAGCACGACCTCGCTGCCCGCGGCATGCGCGGCCACCTGCGTGCCGGCGTTGCCGCGCTCGATGTCCACGAGCAGCTCGCCTTGGCGCGAGCGGTAACGGATCTTCTCCTGATCGATCTGCACCACGCCGCCCGCGCCGGGGAATTTCGCCAGCGCGGCGTCGAGCGCGAGCGGCGTCGCGCCCGCGCCGCGAGGCAGCGTCAACCGCAGCGGCACGTTGCCGACCTCCGCGACCGCATCCTCGAGCGCCGCGCGCGCAGGCGGCCCCTGCAACTCGGTCGTGCCGGGCAGGCACAGCTCGATGCGCTCCTGCCCGATGCGCCGGATCGTCGGCTCGCGCACGCCGGTCGGATCGACGCGCTTGCGCAAGATCGCGATCGTCTCGTCGAGCACGCGATCGCGCGGCTCGCTCGGGTCGAGCGCTCCGTCGCGGTAAGCCTGCTCGAAGTCGAGCTTGTAAACCAGCCGCACTCCGCCGGCGAGGTCGAGGCCCAGGCGAATGGGATGGGGAAGGAAGAACAGCAGGGCAGCGGAACCAAGCAGCACGGCGGCGATCAAGGCGATCTTGCGCGACAGATTTTCGATCATGGGAGGACACCGGTGGCGGCCGAACGAGTTCGGCAGATGAATGCGGGGCAGCGGACGGGCTCTTGGATCCGTGCACGCCGGCGAATGCCGCGCGCACGAGGAATCCAGGCGAAACCGCGATCCGATTCGGATGCGGCTTCGCAGCAGCGACCTCTCGCAACAGCGGAGGGCGCGCGGGTTGGCGCTCACTCGAGCGTCAGAAACCGTCCGTCAGGCGCGCGATCCGTTCGCGTCCGCCGAGCCGTTCGTGCGCAGGTGCGCCTGCAGCGGCGCCGGCGCGCTGATGCCGCAGCGCTCGAGCGCGACCGCGTGCTGCTTCGCACGCACTTCCGCGCCCCACGACCCGCCCTCCAGTCCAACCTTCTGCTCCTGTTGCGAACCGTCGGCGCGCGCCTTGGGATCGCCAAGCGTGCGCTGCACCTCGGGCGCGCCGGGCGTCGCGGGCAATCCCTCGCAATCGGGGACACAGAAGCCCTGAAGACTGCTCGGCGAGCCGCGCTCGCCCTGATCCGCCGACGCCGGGGGCGCGATCTGGCCCCACACGCCGGCGACCAGCAGCAGCAGCAGGGCCTGGAGCAGAGCCTTCATGATCGAGCGTCAGCAGTCTAGTGCGGGCGCCGCGAGGCTCACAGCCCCCGGCGGCCCCGGCTCGCTCTCGGCCCTATTGGGCCTTGGCGCTGACCAGCAGCTCGTCGAAGGAGCTGAGCGCGTCCGCCTTGGTCCACAGGCCGACGCCGCCCGCGGCGGGCAAGCTCGAGTCCGTGGCCTCCAGGAGCTTCTTCCCGTCGACGGAGCAGCGGATCCGATCGCCCTCGTGCTCCACCTCGAGGCGCTGCCACTCGCCGGCCTGCGTCTCGATCATCGCCGTGGCGAGTTGCTTGCGCACGCCGCCCTTCACCACGTAGACGCGAAAATTCGCCTCCAGCGGATTCACGCGGCAGATGTAGTAGTTGTTCGCGTCTTGCACGCGCCACATCGGTCCGCCGCCCTGGTCGATCTCGCCCGCGTCGGCGCGCACCGCGACCGAGAGGCGCCCGTCGCCGAACTTGAGCTCGCGATTCCAATGCAAGTTGAAGCGACTCTCGTCCTCGTGGTTGGCCGCGGTCATCGACAGGACGTTCGGCGCGGACAGGGCGTGCTTGTCCGCATGCACGCTCCACGAGGCGACCGGGCCCGAGCCGCCGGTGCTCTCGCTCACCCAGCCCTGCGTTTCACCCTTGTCGAAACCGATCGCGCCCGCCACGGGCTCGCCGTTTGAATTCGAAGTGCAGCCGACGACCAGTGCGAGAAGCGAAAGCGCCGCAAAGTTGGTGAGCTTCATGGCGTCGAAGCTACGCCGATCGACCGCGGGGGTCCAGCCCGACGCGGCCCGTGTGAGCTCAGGAGGCGCGCATGGCCGCCCGCAGCGCGCGCAGCTTCGTCGCGTCCAGCGCTCCGTCGCTGCGCACGCCGCTGCACAGGTCGATGCCGTGCGGGCGCACGCTGCTCAGCGCCTCGGCCACGTTGTGAGGCCGGATGCCTCCGGCGAGGAACACCGGACGGCCGCAGCTCTCGACGATGCGGCGCGACAGGCTCCAGTCGTGCGCGCGTCCCGTGCCGCCGAGTTCCTTGACCGGCAGATTGGGATTGCCCGAGTCCAGCAGGATGAGATCGACTTCGGGCGCGAGCGCGCGCGCTTCGTCGATCGACTCGGGCCCGCTGACGTGCACGACCTGCACGATGCGTACGGCGGGCAGCGCGCGGCGGATGTGCGCGTGGACACTCGGCTCGACGCGATCGACCAGTTGAACGTGGTTGGTGCCAAGGCGCTCGAGCTGCGCGACGATCGCCTCGGCCTCGGTCAGACTGGTCAGCAGGAAGGTTCCGATGTGCGCTGGCACGGCGGCGGCGATTTGCGCGATGCGTTCCTCGGAGATCACACCCGGGCCGCTGGGCATCGCGCTCACCAGCCCGAGCGCATCGGCGCCGAGGTCGATCGCCAGCCGCGCCTCGTCGAGCGAGGCGATGCAGCAGACCTTGAGACGCGTGCGGGTGATCGTGCCCATGCAGGCGATCGCCGTGGAACGGCGGCTATTTCCCGCCGTCGCCCTTGCGCCTGCGCGGCGGTCCTTCCCGCTCTACCTCGTCGCCTTCCTTGGCCCAGTAGCGGCGCCAGCGCGCGGCGAGTTCCTTGGGCTCGGAGGCCGGCTTCTCCGCGACCTTCAGCTTGTCCTTGTTGTCGCGGTACCACTTCAGCCACAGCTCGCGCGACAGGCCCTGGTCGGCGCCGGTCAAGGACCACAGCGCCAGCCGAAACTCCTTCATGAAGGGCTCGATGTTGTTGATGCCCGCGATCTCCATCATGTCGGTCAGCGCCTTGACCGCTTCCTTCGTGCGGATCTGCCCCAGTCCGAGGATCTTCGCCTGCAGCACCTGCATGTCGGGCGTGGCCCAGGGATTGTCGTTGAGCAGATCGATCGAACTCGGGCTGCCGTGCTGGCCGATCGCGCGGATCAGCGTCGCGTACGTCGGCAAGTCCTCCTTCGCGGCCTTCTGCTTGGCGCGCGTGTGCAACTCCTCCAGCGCCTTCTTGTGCGGGTTGAAGCGCAGCGCTTCGATCGCCGACTTCTGCACCGCGACGTCTTTGTCGCCCAGGCCCTTGCCGATCAGGCCGACGACTTCCGCGTCCGCGAGACTCGCCGCGGATTCGATCGCGCGCATGCGCGGACCGGCCTCGGGCTTGGTGAAGGCCTCCTTGAGCTCGCTCACCGCAGCTTTGACGCGCGCCGGATCCGATTCGACGGGCTTGGGCGGATCCTGGAGGAGGGGAAGCACGGCGAGCAGGAGCGTCAGCAGCATGAGAGGAGATCCTTGGGCAGGGTGCGGCTGGAGGACCGGGCCCCGCCGATTCTATCGGATCTGCGCAAGTGCATGAATCCACGTCTCGAGCAGATCGCTTCGCGCAAAGAGGATCCGCCGACTCGAGCCGGACGAATTCCTCGACCCTGGAAAGCCCACCGTTGCGGCGTCGCGCCAACGTGCTCGTACGCAGAGCCCGCGGGTGCAGTGTCGCGGCAACGCGTCCGTACGGAGAGTCCGCGGTCGCGGCGTCGCGCCAACGCGCCCGTACGGAGAGTCCGCGGTCGCGGCATCGCGCCAACGCGCCCGTACGGAGAGTCCGCGGTCGCGGCATCGCGCCAAGGCGCCCCTACGAAAGCTGACTGCTCCACTCGCACAATGATCGCGAATGGAGCAGCCTTCAAGCGGCCGACGGGTGCGAACTGGGCTCGATGACTAGCTGTGCGCGCCGCTTCTGCCGCGGAAGATCATGGCCCCGCCAAGCACCGCCATGACCGCGCCGCCGATCAGGTACCACATGGTCTTGTCGGTGAAGCGACCGGTGAGGCCTTCCTTCACGCTGTCGGTCACCGAATCCGAGGCGTTGAGACCGAACGCGAGCAAGATGACGCCGACGACCAGCAGAGCGATGCCGAGTACTTTGGGTGACATGGGATTTCCGAGGTTGGAGGTCGTTGAAGTGCAGCGGCGCTCACCCTTGCGAGCGCACGCTGCGTGGATTCAGGAACGCTGTTCAGCGTGTGGTGCGCACCGCATCAGGTGAGCGCTCGCTCTTCGGAACGCTGGTGTCGGAGGTCACCGAAATGCCTTCGGCCTTGTTGCGCTCCAGGATTTCCTTGGCTTTGCGTGTTCGCTCCGCGTCTTCGACGCGCACGGAAATCAACACATTGCCCGACTTGAGCTTGCCCTCGTACTGCTTGGCTTCGTATTCCGGCACGCCCATGCCGACCAGTCCGCCGGTGATGCCGCCGACGGCCGCGCCGACTGCCACACCGCTCAGCGCCGCGAGGATCGGGCCGGCCGCGATGAACGGTCCGATTCCCGGAATCGCCAAGGCGCCGATTCCCGCCATCCAACCGAGTGCTCCGCCGACAGCGCCGCCCGCGCCAGCGCCGACCGCCGCGCCCTCAGGCGCCTTGGTTCCGTGTTCGTGTGCGAAATCGCGCGAACCCGTGCGGTCGGCGAAAAGCACGGAAATGTCGTCGGTGGAGAATCCCGACATGCGCAGGTCCGAGACGACGATCTCGGCTCGCGTCGAATCGGGGACGATGCAAATGACTGACTTGCTCATGGCTGGCTCCTTGTGGTGCGGATCTACGAACTACTGGGGGTTGACGGTGATTTGGTTGTCGACGCTGAGCGTGGCGACGCAGGCATCGACGATCTGCTCGATGCGTGTGCGTTCAGCCTCTGTGGCCACTTGTCCGCGCAGGGTCACCTGACCCGAGCGCGTCATGACCTTCACGTTCTTGGCTGCCGTGGAGAGGTCGCTTGCATCGACCAATTCCTTGCGGATTTCCGCCAGGTGATCGAGATCCGCCTTGGCGTTGGATTGATCGCTAGCGGTGATCGCTCGGTCGTCCTTCTCCCGCGCGTCGACCGTGCCGCTCGACGGACCGTTCCCGTTCGTACTCTCGTACTGGTTGCTGTCGCTGCAAGCTGCTGACAGGGCGAGCGGCAGGACGAAAAAAAGCTTGCGCATGATGTTGACTCCCGAATGTGCGCACCCGTCGTCGAAGCGAGTCGGTGATGCGCGTGTCCGGTCCGGCGCAAGGAGCGTGCCACAGAGAGAAGCGGCCCTTGGGGGCAAGGGAAGCCCCTCCGCGTGCAAGTGCTACAAAGCTCCGGCTCGAGATTGCGAACGACTGCCAAAGCTCGAAGTCGGCGAGCGGCAACGAACGTTCGGCTGTGGCTGAGTCGCGGCGCGTCGAGTGCACGCCTTCCGGGCCGCGATTCCCATTCTTGAGGAGCGGCGGTTTGTTCGGCGAGGGTCACGCGGGTCTGCGCGCATTGGATGTCGGCGCAGCTGCCAACCGCGAGGGCTGGGCGCCGCACGGGCCGATCGCGCCGGACGAGCGGGTGGAGAACGGCGCGTGGCCGAGCGCCGATGACGCGACCGCGTTACGAGCGGAAGCCTGGATTCGCTGATCGCGCCGAGAGCTCGACTCAGACGATCTGCTTGTACGAAGCGTAGGCGGCGACCGCCTTGAGCACTTCGCGCGCCGACGGAGTGCAGTGTGTGAACGACAGCCGGGCGAGACTGCCTGGGATCTTGAGAACTTCGGAGAGCAGGGCATGTACGAAGGACTGCGTCGGCGCGCGGACGCCCTCGAAGTCGAACAGCACGACCTCGCCCTTCTCGACTCGCGGGCGGATCTCCTGCTCGCGCAGGCGCACGGCCTCCTGATTGTTCTCCTCGAAGTCGTGCACGCGGATCGTGTGCATGGCCTCGACATCCGCATGGGCGCCGACGAAATCCAGCCCGGCAGGACCCGACATGCGTCGTGCCTCGTCGGCGAGTTGGCCGCAGCTCTTGAGGATCGCGCTGAAGTCGGTGATGCCCGAGGTGGGAAAGTCGAGGACCACGATCGTGCCGGGCCAACCCCGGATGTCGCGGTACACACGATCAGGTTCGGGCAGCTTGAGCCGCCAGATCGCGTCGTTGTCGCCGCGCAAACCAAGCAGCGCGTTGCCGGAAGCGATCCAGAACGAGCCCCCCGCTCTCCACGCGATCTCCCGCGAATAGAACAGTCCGACGCCGGCGTTCTCGGTGCCGCTTCCGTAGATCGCGTTGGGCAGCGCGCCCGAGGAGTGCGGGAGGATGGCGATGCGCAGGCACTCCCGGTCGGAACGCAGCTCCGGATACCGGTGGCGCAGCGATGCCATCACACCTCGGCCGAGGTCGCACAACGCGACTTGCAGGCGATTGCTCTCCGGAAAGTGCTGTGCGATGGCGACGCCGCCGATGTCGGACTGGGCGTGTTGCAGGACGTTGCGCGAGAGTTCCAGCATCGCATACTTGAGCGCGTCGGCGGCCTCTTCGCAGTGTGCCAGCGCAAGGCGATTGGAACTCTTCACGAACGCCAGCATGTCCGCCGCAGTGCGAATCACGTGAAGTCCCGTGTTCTGGTGCGAAGCCGACCACTGTCGCACCACCACGGAAGTCCTACCCGTGGACACGGCCTCCGACACACCCATGTCCGCGAAGTACACATTGGATGGGACGGATGCGTCGAGCTCGGCCTTGACCTCGAGTCCTGCCTCGCGCATGTGCATTCCATAGGCCGTGAACATCGCCAGGGCCCACGGCTCCATGAACTTCACCTGCGTGAAGTCGATGGAGAGCGTTCGTGTCTTCGCCGGCAGTTTCCAGCGCCAATCCCAGGTGACCAGTCGGCTGCGCATGTCTGGAGCCTTGCCATCCCAGTCGATGGCGGGCACACGCAGCGAGTAGCTCTCGTCAGCCATCGGGATGGACAATGGCCTTGTCCGCATGCATGGAATTCGAATCCTCTCGCCCGCGCCTCAGCGCATGCTCGCGCGCGCCGGCGATTCGACCACGACCTTCTCGCGCGAATCGCAGCGTTCGCCAGCGATCGATTCCAGCATCTCCTTGGTGACGTCGCCTGTCGGGTACTCGCCGGTGAAGCAGGCGTTGCAGAAGCGCTCGACCTTGGGATTGCCCTTTTGCGCCGCGGCGTTCATGCGCTCGCGGTCGAGGTACAGGAGGTGGTCCGCCCCGATCGCGCCGGCGATCTCGGTGTTGCTGCGTCCGTTGGCGACGAACTCGGTCTTGGTCGCCATGTCGATGCCGTAGGGGCAGGGCGAGATCAGCGGCGGGCTGGTGATCGCCATGTAGACGCGCCGCGCGCCCGCGTCGCGCGCCATCTGCACGATGCGCCGCGACGTGGTGCCGCGCACGATCGAGTCGTCGACCAGGCACACGTCCTTGCCGTCGAATTCGAGCGGGATCGTGTTCAGCTTGCGCCGCACGCCGTTGGTGCGCGCGATCTGGCTGGGCATGATGAAGGTGCGGCCGATGTAGCGGTTCTTCACCAGGCCTTCGCGGTAGGGCAGCCCGAGCGCCTCGGCCATGGCCATCGCGGCCTCGCGCGAGCTGTCGGGGATCGGGATGATCACGTCGGGCAGCGGCGCGCCGGACTCGCGCCATTGCTCGGCCAGCGCCTCGCCGAAACGGCGACGCGTCTTGTAGACCGAGATGTTGTCGAGCATCGAGTCGTGGCGCGCGAAGTACACCAACTCGAAGATGCACGGCCGGTGCGGCTTGTCGCTCAGCGTGCGCGTGATGATCTTGCGGTCGGGGCCGATGTAGATCGCTTCGCCGGCGCCGATGTCCAGCGTCTTCGTGTAGCCGATCACGTCGAGCACCACGCTCTCGCTGGCGCAGGCGTACCACAGGCCTTCCTCGGTGCGCTTCTCGCCGAAGCAGATCGGCTTGATGCCGTAGGGATCGCGGAAGGCGACCATCGCCCCGTCGGCGAGGATGCACACGACCGAGTAGGCGCCCTTGACTTCCGCGTAGACCTTCTTGACCGCGAAGAACACGTCCTCGGAGCTGATCCGGCCGCCGGGTTTGATGCGCTCCTCCAGGCCGCGGGCGAAGACGTAGAGGATCACCTCGAGGTCGCAGGAGCTGCCGATGCGCACGCCCGAGAGGCCCAGGCGCTCCTTGAGCTCCAGGAAGTTGGTCACGTTGCCGTTGTGCGCCATCGCGACGCCGAACGGGAAGACCATGTGGAAGGGCTGCACGTCCTCGTCGGAGCCGGCGCCCACCGTCGGGTAGCGCACGTGGCCCACGCCCAGCGCACCGCGCAGGCGCGGCATGTTGCGCTCGTTGAACACGTCGCGCACCAGGCCCAGGCCCTTCTTGACGTGGAACGAGTCGGTGAACGTGGTGATGCCCGCCGCGTCCTGGCCGCGGTGCTGGACCGCGATCAGGCCTTCGTAGATCTCCAGTGCGACGTCGCTGCCCTGGGGCCCGTAGATGCCGATGAATCCGCACATGCTGGTTCGAGTCCCGGGAGGCCGGCGGTGCCGTGCCGCGGCGCAACCCCGGGGAGCACAGTCTAGGGCGTCGAGCGCGGAAGTTCTCGCGTCGCGACCGGTTCCTGGCGTGGAATGGCGCTGGTGGATCGATTCCAGCTGTACGAGCTCTGCGTCCAATCGCCCGCGGCCCAGGCCGCCTTCCTGCGCGCCGTCCACGGCGCGGCGCCGCTGGCCTTGCGCGAGGATTTCTGCGCGCGCGCGGCCATCGCGCGCGCATGGCTGGAGCTGGACGAGCGCGCGACGGCCGTGGCGGTCGACTTCGATCGACGCGTTCATGGCGAGGAGTTCCATCCGCGGCTGGAGCGGCGCGTCGCCGATGTGACGCAACCGTCAGGGGACGAGTCGTGCTACGACGTGATTCACGCGGGCAACTTCTCGCTCGGCTACCTGGAGACGCGCGCCGCGCTGCTTGGCTACCTGCGGCTCACGCGTGCGCGCCTGCGCCCCGGCGGCCTCCTGTTCGCCGACACCTTCGGCGGCGCTTCGGCGTTCCGCCTGGGCGCCAGCGAGCGCCAGCGTTTTCTTCCCGACGGCCGCCGCGTGCGCTGCCTGTGGCGACGCGTCGAGGCCGATCCGGCGCGCGGCAGCGTGGTCAACACGCTCTCGTTCTGCGTCGACCGCGACGGCGAGATCGAGCTGGAGCTGCCCGACGCCTTCGAGTACCGCTGGAGGCTGTGGTCGCTGCCGGAGCTGCGCGAGGCCTGCCTGGAAGTCGGCCTGCTGGGCTTCGAGCTCTACGAGCAGCTCGATTCCGCGCGGCCTGCGCCGGTGGACGGCGCACGCCTCGGCGCTGACTTCAGCGTCGGCTTCGTCGTGCGCGCGCCCGTGTCGGAGTGACGGTCGGGGAGTCCGCTCGGAGTGCCGGTCGCGGAGTCCGCGGTCTGCCAGCCGGACCGGGCTAGCTGCCACGCGCGCCGCGGCTCCGCTTCTTGGTTGACGCCAAGTGCGGCTCGAGCAGGCTGTCGACGATCGCGAGCAGCCAAGCTTGCGCGCTCTTCTCGCGGTAGATCGCCCAGGTCAGCAGCGCGCCGCTCAGCGCGGCCTCCAGCGCGCGGGCCAGCGAGTCGGGCGCGGTGTCCGCGCGCAGTTCGCCGGCTTCGATCGCTTGCTGGATGAGCTTGCGCAGCGCCAGCCGCGTCGCGCGGTACTGCGCGAGCAAGTGCTTGCGGAAATCGGGGTCGGCGACGTCGATTTGCAGGTAGGCGAGGTTGCGCGCCAGCGCGGCGGGAGAAGGCGCCAGCTGCGCCATGGCCGAGGCCCAGGCGCGCAGCGCGGCCAACGGTGAGGCGTGCTGGGCCTGGATGGCAAGCAGGTGATCGTCGCTGCCTTCGGCGGCCGCGGCGGCGAAGGCCAGCAGCAGGTCGCGCTTGCTGCCGAAGCGCTGGACCAGCGCGCCCGCGGTCAGGCCGGCCTCGGCGGCGATCTCGGCCAGGGTCAGCTCGCCCGGCCCCAGGCGCTGCATGGCCCTGAAGGTGGCGGCGAAGACCTCGTCGTCGCTGGCCTTGCGCTGGCGCGGACTCATGGCCCGGCGGCCGCGCGGCGGGGGTTGACGGTTACTGAATGGCCGTTTAGCATCGTTTCTATACCGCGGTTTAGGATAGCGATCCGCGCCGCGACCGACAACCGACCCTGGCAAAGGAGCGAGCATGCGCAAGCTGATCTACTCGGCAGCCACCAGCCTCGACGGATACATCGCCGCAGCCGACGGCGCGATCGACTGGCTGCATTTCTCCAAGGACGTCCAGACCGAGCTGGCGGCCTTCTGGCCCACGATCGACGCCGTGCTGCTGGGCCGGCACACCTACGAGGCCGCCGCAGGCGCGGTCGGCGCAGGCGGCGGCATGCAGACCTTCGTCTTCTCGCGCACGTTGAAGCAGCTCGCCGCACCCGGCGCGGAACTCGTGCACGAGGATGCCGGAGACTTCGTGCGCGCGCTCAAGCAGCGCCCGGGCAAGTCGATCTGGCTGATGGGCGGTGGCGCGCTTGCATGCTCGCTGTTCGCCGCCGGCGTGATCGACGAAGTGCACATGAACGTGCATCCGGTGATGCTGGGCTCGGGCGTGCCCTTCTTCCGCGACGCCGGCAAGCGCACGAAGCTGCGCCTGGAGTCGGCGCGCACGATCGACGGCGGCTGCGTCATCGCGCGCTACGCCGTCAGAGCCGGCAAGCGGGACACGGCGCCAGGCATCTGACCCGTCACGCAGCCGGCCGAGCTGCGCCCGGCCAGGGGCGGGTCCGGGC
>Ga0315910_10002128_pt1 | contig 17692 bp, 15 predicted proteins | sample EdamamesoilMG_FD_204470 | JGI IMG/M metagenome (GOLD analysis project Ga0315910, IMG submission 204470) | Garden soil microbial communities collected in Santa Monica, California, United States - Edamame soil | ecosystem: Environmental > Terrestrial > Soil > Garden | place: USA: California... | reverse complement strand
AGCACGTGCCGGCCACCGCCGGTCATGTGCCGCCCCCGCTGCACGGGACGGTTACGGCGTCGTGAAGAACGCGGGTGCAGATCGGCGCGAGCGCTGGCGCACCGTCAGCAGGCTCATTCACGGCGGCCACGAGGAGCGTCCGAAGGTTCAGGTCAGGTCTGACATCAACGTCACTCCGCTCGTCGACGTGGTGTTGGTGCTCCTGATCATCTTCATGGTCGTCACGCCCATGATCGCGAGCGGTGTCGCGGTGGACCTTCCGCGCACCTCGAACCACGCACGCAAGCCTGATGACGGCAAGGACATCATCGTCTCCGTCACCAAGGAAGAGAAAGTGTACGTGGGCCGCAATCTCGTGCCCCGGCTCGAGGATCTCGGCAACGTCCTGTTGGCGGAAAAGCGCCGCTTCCCGGACAAGTCGATCTTCCTCAAGGGCGATACGCGCGCTCCCTACGGAGCGGTCCGCCTAGCGCTCAACGCCATGCACGAAGCCAAGATCGACGACGTCGTGCTCGGCACCGAAGAGATCGTCAAAGAGTAAGCAGTACGAGCCGCGAGCGGCCGTCCGAGGATGTTCCTTCGGCCGCTCGCGCCTCGAGACCCCAAGTTATCCCCGATCGAGTAGAGACCTTCCCATGGCAATGGACGTCGGAGGCAAAAAGGCTGGCGCGAAGTCAGACATCAACGTGACACCGCTCATCGATGTGGTGTTGGTGCTGCTCATCATCTTCATGGTGCTGACGCCGTCGATGCTGAAGAACCTGCCGATGATGGTGCCGGACAAGTCCGAGGACCAGAACACGCCGGCGATGCCGCCGGACTCGTCCATCATGGTCGAGTACACGGCCAAGCGTGAGCTGACCGTCAACGGTGAGGCCGCGGCCATCGAGTCGCTGGCCACCAACTTGGCCGATCGTCTGAAGGCGCGCCGGCAGAAGGTGGTGTTCTTCAAGGCGGAGGACAAGGCACCGTACGGTGAAGTCGTGAAGCTCCTGGACATCGCTCGCGGCTCGGGTGCCGAGACGCTGGCCATCGTCACGGAGTAATTATCCCCTCGCAGGGAGCCTCGCCCGTTCGCGGCAGAGGTGCTGGGCGGCTCGAGTAGCCGCCCTTTCTGCGTTTGTGGGGTTGTTGGCAGCACGCGCCGGGAGCACCGCGGCCGGGTGCCGCGGGGCGACGGACGGTGCCAAACGCGAAGCGCTGGGGCTGCGGCGAGCTCGGCCGCAAGCGGAGAGGCGAGCGCGGCGCCGCGCGTCTGGGCGGGCTGGGCGAGCACGGAGCGCCACGAGTCGTCGATGGTGAGTCGAGCGTGAGCGGGTAACCGAACGCCAAGGCGTCGCGAGGCGGCGGTGCGCCCTCCCGCACCCGCCGCGGCCTGCCCAGCGTGCCGCGGGTTCTCAGGACGGGCCTGGGCCGTGACGGAGCCATCACGCGCCCGGGCCGGCGCGGGCGCGGACCTGCCTTGCCTGCCCTCGACGGCCTCTGGGGGGCGTCCGGTCCCGCGAGAGCGCTCCAACGCGCCGGCCTCGCCGCGCAGCGCGAGGCACCGCGTGGCCCCGCTGACGGCAGACGGCGCGAGCGTCCGCGCGCCGGGGCGCGCCTGGGGTGGCTGCCACGCACCCTCGCGTACGGCTCGATAGGCCGCCACGGGCGAGCGGACAGGGCCGGACGGAGGCCGTGAGCTGGGGCCACCGTCGCGCGGCGGGAACAAAAAACGAAGGGCGCCCCCAGAGGGGCGCCCGGTCGTGAAGGGCACGGACGACGGCGGTGCTGCGTCCGCGGGCGGCGCTCGTGCGCCGCGGGTTAGAGCGGGTTCAGCTCGCGCTTGGCGCGCGGCTGCGGAGCGCGGCGCGCGGATGCGGTCCGGCGCTTGGCGAGCAGCAGGCGATCGAGCCAGTGCGTGAGCGGCAGCGCCACGAAGACCGTCGAGTAGACGCCCGAGAGCATGCCGACGATCAGCGTGAACGAGAAGTCCTGCAGGGCATTCGTGCCCCAGACCAGAAACGGCAGCAAGCTGAGGATGGCCGTGCCGCTGGTGATCACCGTGCGGCCCATCATCTCGGACACGCTCAGGTTGATGATCTCGGGGAAGGACGCGCCGCGCAGGCGACGCATGTTCTCACGCACGCGATCGTAGATGACCACGGTGTCGTTCACGGAGAAACCGATGATGGTCAACACCGCCGCGATGACGGTGAGGTTGAGCTCCTTGCCAGCGAGCATCAGAGCGCCAATGGCCACGACCGCATCGTGGACCAAACACAGCACGGCGCCGGGCGCGTAGCGCAGGTCGAAGCGCACGGCCACGTACGCCATGATCGCGATCAGCGTGATGGCGATGCTCTGCAGGGCTGCATTTCGGAGCTGAGCCCCCGCCTTCGGCCCCACCCACTCGACGCGCATGGGAGCGTCCGGCAGCAGATCGGCGCCGATCTGGGCGCGCAGTGCGTCGAACATCTTGTCGCCGGTACCGAGCAGCTCCACGACGACCTTGTCGGGGTGGCGCGGATCGACGCGCGGATTGTCCGGCCCCGGGCGGACCTCCAGCCCCGGCACGCCCGCGAGTCGCTCGCTCAACCACTTCATGTCCGGCGCCTGCGCGAAGCGCGCAGTGATCCGGTCGCCGCCGGGGCTGAACTTCACCTCGGTGGCGTGGCGCTCGGGTGGGCAGTCCGCCTCGGCCGCGGGCGCCAGGCACAACCTCTGCTCTGCTGCGCGCTGAGTCACATCCGAGACCGTCGACACCTCGGAGACGCGGATGATGTAGCGATCGGTCGCGGCGCCCCCCGTCCTGACGGCGACGACGTCAGCGTCATGCAGGCCGATGGTCTCCAGTGCCGAGCGAACCTTGTCCGACGGAACAGAACCCGTGAAAGCGACCTCGATCTCCGTGCCGCCGATGAAGTCCGTCCCGAGCTTCGGCCCCGGATAGAACAGGGCGACGACGGTCGCGACCGTGACCAGAAGGCTGGCCAAGCCGCAGATCGGCGCGACCCGCATGAAGTTGTAGACCCGGTTCAGACTGAAGAAACGCATCGTGACTGTCGTGGATGAATAGTGGGGCCGGCGTGCCCCGTCGAGCCCTGAGGCGCGTAACATGAGTCGGCTCGTCATGCGAGCGTGGAGCCTCGGCCCGGGGCCTCGTCCCGCCTTTTTCCCCCCTGCTCTACCGCGACGTGGGCGCTGGTGCGCTTGCCGGGGCGTCACCCACCGCTTTATCTCGAGCGCCCGCGTGGGCAGGACCGCGCGGGCAAACACGACCCAAACGGCCCCCGAGTGGTGGGGATCACGACCACCCGCCGATGCTTCGGTCACTGGGCGGGCCGGGTCGCATGACACCGCACGAGCTGGGCAAATGTCGACGCGAGCGAATTATCCGCCGTTCCTCGCCTGCGTCCCGTGGGCGTGGCGCCTTTGCTCATCAGGGCGCGCCACCCGCGACGGCACGAGGCCAGATACGGCATCGGTCCAATGGCCGCCCCTGGCCCGAGCCCGCGACGAGAGCCCTGCCGAGCCGCGCCTCATCGCTCCGTGCGGGGCCACGGACTCGAGGCGCCGCTTTGTCGAGCACGACGACGGAGCTCGATAGTAGGACGCGCGCGATGGTCAAGCTGCCACGAGCTCGCGCCGACCTCTCGCCCACGAGCCAATCGACGCTACCTCCCGCCGAGGTCCAGCGATCGTCGCGCTCGCAGCTGCTGCGCGCGTCCTTGCTCGCGCTCGGCGTCGTTTATGGCGACATCGGCACCAGCCCGCTGTACGCGGTTCGCGAATGCTTTGGGCCGCACGGCGTCCCGGTCCAACCTGGCAACGTGTTCGGGGTGCTGTCGCTCGTCTTCTGGACGCTGACGTCGATCGTCTCGATCAAGTACCTCTCGCATATCTTGCGCGCCGACAACCACGGCGAAGGCGGGATCCTGGCCTTGATGGCCCTCTCCGTGTCTCACGATCAGCGACCACGGCAGCGGCGCACCCTCTTGATGCTGGGCGTGCTGGGCGCCGCGCTGCTTTACGGGGACGGGGCGATCACACCGGCCATTTCCGTGCTCAGCGCCGTCGAAGGCCTGACGACGGCGGCGCCCAACCTGCAGGGCGTCGTGGTACCGGTCACGGTCGCGATCCTGATCGTCCTGTTCGCCATCCAGAAGCGCGGCACGGCCGCCATCGGCCTCGTCTTCGGCCCGATCACCTTGCTCTGGTTTGTGACCCTGGCGCTGCTCGGCCTCAGCCACATCGCCGACGCCCCGAGCATCCTGATGTCGGTCAACCCGCGTCACGCGTTCGAGTTTTTGACCAGCGACCGGCAGAGCGGATTCGGCGTCCTGGGCGCCGTGTTTCTGTCCGTCACGGGGGCGGAGGCGCTCTACGCCGACCTCGGGCACTTCGGCAAGCGGCCGATCCGCATGGCCTGGGCCTGGGTGGCCTGCCCGGCGCTGCTGCTCAACTACTTCGGTCAAGGCGCGCTGCTGCTCGCCGACCCGGACGCAGCCCAGAACCCGTTCTTTCTCCTGGCGCCATCCTGGGCTCTCTATCCCCTCGTCGTGCTTTCGACGGCGGCCACGGTGATCGCATCGCAGGCGCTGATCTCCGGCGTCTACTCGCTGACCCGTCAAGCCTCCATGCTGGGGCTCTTGCCGCGCATGAACGTCCAGCACACCAGCGCCCAGCAAGAGGGGCAAGTGTACGTGCCGGTCATCAACTGGCTGCTGATGCTCGTCACCATCGGGCTCGTGCTGGGTTTCGGTTCATCGAGCCGCCTGGCAGCTGCCTACGGCATCGCCGTGACGCTCTCGATGATCATCACCACCTGCCTCGCCTACACCGTGGTGCAAGCCTGGGGCTGGGGCCCATGGCAGGCCGCCATGGTCACCGGCTTCTTTCTGCTGGTCGAAGGCACGTTTCTCACGGCCAACGCGGAGAAGATCGCGCACGGCGGCTGGTTTCCTCTGCTCCTGGCCGCTGGCCTGTCGCTCCTGATGATGACCTGGCACCGGGGGCGGCTGCTGCTCGCCGAACGGTTCCGCAAGGAGCTGCTGCCGCTGACCGAGTTCTTTGAGCGCGTCTCGCTCCGGCCACCGCTGCGCGTGCCTGGCACGTCCGTGTTCATGACGGGCCAGCTCCAAGGCACTCCCCCTGCCCTGCTGCACAACTACAGGCACAACCATGTGCTGCACGAGAACGTGATCTTGCTCACGATCCTGATGGAGGACGCCGCGCGCGTCTCCAGCAGCCAGCGTGTCAGCGTGGAGCCCGCTCCCCTCGGCTTCTGGCGCGTCATCGGGCGCTACGGCTTCATGGAGCAACCCGACGCCCCGGACCTGCTATTGCGCTCGGGGCTGCTCACCAAGCTCGATGGCGTCACGTTTTTTCTGGGGCGCGAACACCTGATCGTCGCGGACTCGGGAGTCGGACAACGCTGGCGCATCGCCCTCTTCTCCTTCCTCGCGCGGAGCTCCCAACCCGCGACGCGCTTCTTCAACATCCCGCCCGATCGCGTGATGGAGATCGGCACGCAGATCGCCCTGTGACCCGAGCCGAGGGGGTCGCCCTCGGCAGGCACGCCCTGGCACGTGCTCGCCCGGCACGAGCGAAGGACGCGCGCGTCAGCCGCGCTCGGTGGTGTTGTCTGCCACACGGCCGGGCTGCGCCGTTGCTTCCTCGTCACCTCGGCCAGCCAACCCATCCTTGAGACCGCGGATGCCTTCGCCCAGACCCTGGCCGAGGCTGCCCAATCGCTTGGGACCAAACACGATCGCGACGACGATCAGCACGATCACCCAGTGGCCCACGCTCATAGCTCCCATTGCTGACTCCTCTTCTCTTCCACTTTCAGAGTGCGCCAAGCTCGCGGCGCAGCGGCACCTTAGCCTGAATTTCGCACCGACTAGGAGGTGTGAAATTCAGGCTTAGCACGCCCAACGCGTCCGACATCACCCGCCTCGCCCCGAGCCGGAGACCCCACACTGCCCCGAGTTGCCCCAAACGGGGCGTCATACCCGCAGCTTCCGGGTGAGGGCCTCACGACAGGACACCCGCGGATCACACCGATTTCGAGCGACGTCCGATTCGTCGGACAAGCCCCCGGCTTTTGTGCCAAGAACGCCGGATGGTTTGGCTTTGGCTGGGCTTCTCGGCCCTGGTCGTCATCCTGCTCGTTCTCGATCTCGGAGTCTTCCATCGCCACGCACACGAGGTGACGTTACGTGAAGCGAGCGTGTGGACCGTGGTGTGGATCTCCATGGGCCTCGCGTTCACGGGCGTCGTCTACGCCATCTACAAGTGGCACTGGTTCGGGGCCGAGGTCGCGGGTCACGCCAGCGGCAGCGCCGGCCAGGCGGCGCTTCTGTATGTCACCGGCTACATCCTCGAAAAGTCGCTCAGCGTCGACAACATATTCGTCATCTCGGTGATCTTCCGGAGCTTCCGCGTGGAAGCTCGCTACCGGCATCGGGTGCTGTTCTGGGGCATCATCGGGGCGATAGTGCTCCGCGCCGCCATGATCCTCGGTGGCGCATGGCTCGTGCACCGCTTCTCGTGGGTGTTCTACATCTTCGGGGCCTACCTCGCGTACACCGGGATCAAGCTGTTCCGGGACAAGGGCAGCGAGGTCGACCCCGAAACGAGCGCGTTCATCCGCTTTGCCCGCCGCCTGCTCCCGGTCGCGCGTCAGGATCATGGCGCCCACCTGACAGCCCGCGAAAACGGCCGCACCGTGGTCACGCGGCTGGGGCTCGTGCTGATCGCCGTCGAAGGCACGGATGTGATCTTCGCCCTGGACTCGATCCCGGCCATCCTGGCGATCACGACCGATAGCTTCATCGTGTTCACCTCGAACATCTTCGCGATCCTCGGCCTGCGTTCGCTCTACTTCATCCTGGAAGGGATGATGGGGCGCTTCCGACACCTGCAGGTCGCGCTGGCCTTCGTGCTGGTGTTCATCGGCGTCAAGATGCTCCTGCACTCGGTCTACGTGCTGCCCAACCTGCTGTCGCTCGGCATCATCCTGGGTGCCGTCAGCATCGGTGTGCTGGCGTCGTTGTTGTCCGATCGAGAAGAGACCAAGAGCCCCGACGGCAAGGCCGCTCCCAACTCCGACGTGACCTGACGGCGCCGCGGGCTCGCGGGCGAGTGAACGCCTGGAATATGGTGCCGAGCCTCGATTTCGAGGCCGGCGCGCTCTGGTACGCGCCGAGCGTCCCACTCACCACCTGCTGGGTGCGGAGCCGGGCGTGCCAGGCAGCGACATTCGCCGACTGCGGGCGCCCAGCGATCTCGGAGCCTTGCACCTCCGCTCCGCATGGTGGAAGCTGTGGTCCGCATGCACCGATCGGTATCCCGTCGGCAATTTGCTCGGATGATGGCGGGTGCTTGTACCGCCTTGCCGCTGCTCGAGGCCTTTCCAGCGTACGGGCAAGATGCGGCGGCGCCGGGGCCACGGCGACTGGTCCTGTTCTACAACCCGAACGGCACCATCCCCGAAGCCTTCTGGCCCGCTGCCGGCGCCACCGAGACCGACTTCTCGCTCGGCCCCATCCTGGAGCCGTTCGCCGATTTGAAGGACCGCATGCTGCTCCTGCGCGGGCTGGACATCGCGGTTGCCGAGGCGTCAGGTTTGCCCGGAGGTCCTCACCAGCGAGGGATCGGCGGCCTGTACACCGGCAGCGAGCTGCAGACGGGCACCATGGCCGATGGGGATGGTTCCCTCGCGGGCTGGGCCAACGGCACCAGCATCGACCAAGAGGTCGTCCATCGCTTGAACCCACCGACGCTCCTGCCCAGCCTCGAGCTCGGCGTGCGGGCGACCGCCGCCGACGTGATGGCGCGCATCAGCTACAGCGGCCCCGGCTCGCCCGTGCCGCCGATGAACGATCCGCGCGAGGTGTTCCAGCGCCTCAACTCCGGGTTCTCGAACGACCTGGCAGGGCCCGAACAGGCCGTGGCGCGGGACCAGCGCCGGCTGGTCATGGCCGCCGTCCAGGCCCAGTACGGCGCGCTGCGCCCGCGCATCAGCGTGCTCGATCGCCAGAAGCTCGAGCGTCACGCAGATTTCCTCAACGGCATCGTGCGTCGCCTGGATTTCAGCATTCGGCCTGGCCCCGGCTGTGTAGCCCCAGCCGAGCCGCCCACGCTGGGGGTCGAGGACGCGACCGCCATGCCCGACATCACGCGCCTGCAGCTCGACCTGCTCGCGCTCGCGCTGGCTTGCGACGCCACGCGTGTCGCCAGCGTGCAGTTCTCGACCGCCATCAACGCGATCGGGTTCCCCTGGCTCGACAGCACGGCCGAGGGCCACAACCTGTCGCACCGGGGCCCCAGCGACACGGCGGCACGGGACCAGCTGACGCAGCGCTCGCGCTGGTACGCGGAGCAGATCGCCTACTTCGCGCGCCAGCTGGCCGCGGTCACGGAGGGTGACCGCAGCGTGCTCGACAACACCGTCCTGGTGTGGGGCAACGAGCTCTCGCTCGGCAACAGTCACTCGCACGCCGACATCCCCTTCATGCTGCTCGGCAGCGCCGGCGGCTTTTTCCGCACGGGTCGCTACCTGCAGTTCGGCTCGCAGCCGCACAACCGGCTGCTGGTGTCGTTGCTGCAGGCGATGGGCGTGGACGCGACCTCGTTCGGTCACAGCGACTTCGGTGGCGGACCGCTGCCGATCTGACAGACCCCCCATACCGGCGGATCGGCGCGGCACCACGCCTCAGCGCCGTGCACGCCAGGCACACTCGAGCCGGAGTGCCCCGTGGCAGCGGTGCCTTGCTCGCGCCGGCACGCGCCGAGGCTGCCAGGGGGTGCGCCCGGCACGAAGTCTGCTTCGTCGAGGTCATGGCATTGCCCTATCCCCGCGAAGTCGAAACAGGACAGCTCCCTCCCCGCCGCGCCGAGCCTCGCGTCGCGTTCGACGTCGAGGCTTCGGTCCAGGACGCGATCGTCGCCCGCGGCTCACACGTCGAGATCTTCGGCGCAGCGTATCAACTCGACGACGACGCCAGCGCGCAGGCCCTGGTCGAGCGCTACCGGAACGCCGTGCTCGTGCACTTCAACGAGCGCGTGGCCGCCCCGGACCCGACGGTCTGGCGATGGTTCGCCGATCAGGCGCATGACCAGCTCCAGCATCACCCGGTGCTCGACGATGACGTGCTGGGGGTGCTGCGCTTGACGATCGACAACCTGTAAACGCACGCGGCAGGTCAGCCCGCCATCGAGACCACCCAGAGCACCCCGAGCAGCGTGGTCGCGACCGCGAGCGGAAAACCCACCCTGAGGTATTGCCAGAAGCCAATACCTCCGACGTCGTGGCCCGCCTCGGCCACGATGATGTTCGCGACCGACCCCAGCAGCGTCAGGTTGCCCGCAAACGTCGACGCCATCGCGAGCAGCTCCCAGCCGAGCGTGGGGTTCGCCAGCGTCGCCATTTGCTCGCGCACGACGAGGATGAACGGCACGTTGGACACCACGTTGGAGCCGACCAGGAAAATGCCCGCGAGCCGCAGCCACTCGCCCAGACCGGACTCGGCCGAGGCCAGCGGAAAGCGAGCAAAAAAGGCCGCCGGAGCGCCGCTCTTCGTGAAACCCTCCACCACGACGAACAGGCCCGAGAAGAACAAGAGCAGCGCCCAGTCGATACGCGGCCAGAGCTCGCGCGTGTCGTTGCGGTGGATCAGCATCAACAGAACGAAGCCCCCTGCAGCCGTCCAGGCCAGATCGCCGCCGAACATGTAGGCCACGGCGCTCGCGCCGATCACGGCCAGCGTCAGCTTCGACGCGCGCGACAGGCCGCCCACCACGGGCAGCTCCACCAGGGTTGCCTGGCTCAGCTCGCGCCGAAACGACCACGCGAGCAACGCATGGTTCAGCGTCAGCCCCAGCACGGCCACCGGCGCCATCAAGACCAGGTGCGAGCGGTAGGACAGACCGCCCAGTAGCCCGCACAACATGTTCTGTGGGTTCCCCACCAGCGTCGCCACGCTGCCCGTGTTGGCTCCGGTGGCCAGCGCCAGGAGAAACGGCAGCGCGGGCAGCTCGTGCCGGCGAATCGTCCGCACGACGAGCAGCGAACCGAGCACACACACCGCGTCGTTGGTGATCAGCGCCGAGAGCGCGCCCGCTCCCCACACCACGATGCCGAGCAGCCGCGCCGGCGTGCGAGCCACGCGGGCGAGCCGCTGCTCGAGCTCGTCGAAGAAGCCATCGAGGCTCAAGAACGCCCCCATGCCCATCATGCCGAAGAGCAGCAGCAGCGTCGCACCGTCGACGGCCCCCAGCGCCTCGCGCGGGCCGAGCACACCAAACGCGACACACGCCGTCGCGCCGAGCAACGCCCCCGCTGGACGATCGAACCCGAGCCACCCCAGCCGCCGCGACGAGATCAGCGCGTAGGTGATGACGAAAATCAGAACACCGGCCAGGTTCATACGCTACGGAACGATCCCTGGCCGAGAGCGGCGCGAGCCAAGAGCCGTGCTGAATACACCGTCGTCGCCACCGCTCGAGGCGCCACTATAGGTGCGGCAGGGACGCGGAGCAACGGCGCATCACGGCGGCGCCGTCGCCACCGCTCGGATCGTCAGCGGACGTCGAACTCACATAGCGGCACACGCACCCCGTTGACGAGCAGCTCCGCCGCGTGCCTGCCGGGGTAGTGTTTGCGCGTGGTCTTGTCGGCGAAGGAGACGCGCGCCTCCAGCTGGACGCTGCGGCGCGGCGGCAGCTCGAGACGCCGCAGCTTGAACACCTTGGGCCGCCGCTCGCCGCTCGCCTTGACGAAAAAGACGGCGTAGTCGACCAGCAGGTCCTGGGTAGCGCGGCCCGTGGAGGCGAGCTCGAAGCTGACCCGCAGCACGTCGCCCCGGCGCGGCCGCGCCGGGACGCAGCGCACACCGCGCACGGCGATGCGTGGCACCGCACCGACACCCATGAGCTCGAGCGCCCCGGGGTGACCGCGTTTGACCAGTGAACGCAGCGCGTGTTTGACGATCCAGCGTCGCCCGTCACCCCCGCCTTCGCTCCAGGCGCGACACACCTCGACGAGCCGCTCCGGGTGATCCTTGCCGATGTCGTTCAGGTTGTTTGCGACGGAACGCTGCACGTAGCGCTCGGGATCGTCCTTCAAACGTTCCAGCAAACCGAGCACGGGGGTCGGGTCTCGCTGGTACGCCGGCAGGCGCGAAGCCCAGGGCAGACGCGGGCGCGTGCCCTCGGAGACCAGTCGGCGCACGTGTACGTTGGGATGCGCCGACCAGAGAACGAGGCGCTCGAGCGTTCGCTCCGGATAACGCTCGATGAAAGGACGGATGCTGAACTCGGCGCTGAAGCGCTTCGTGAGCTCGAGCTGCGCCTGCATCGACGGCTCGAAAAAATCGAGGCCGTATTGGGCCACGAAACAGACATGCGGCAAGTAGCGAAACGGCGCCATGCCCAGCGAATCGCTCGCCGTCAGCTCCACGCCGAGCGAGGCCACCACGAGGCGCGCGGCCGTCGGGAAATCCTCTGGCAAATGCCGACGCATTGCAGCCGCGATATGCGCGCCCCTCGCCATCAGCTCCAGGTCGGCGAGGCCGCGTACGGCGTCGGCGACAAACCGTCGGCGATCCAGGCTGGGAAACACGCCGGCGAAGGCCTCGGCGAGGCTCGTGATCAACGTTCGATCGAAGAAGTGTTTCAGCGCCTCGGCCATGACTTCGGCCTCGGTTTTATCGCCGTCACGGGGCCGCGTCGATCGGGAGCGACGTCGGCCGCGCGTAAACCTGACAGGGTGCTGTCAGCTTTCGGACGGCGGCGCCGGACTCGGCTCACTCTCGCCCGCTCGAGCCGCCAGGGACAGATAGAGCTCGGTCCGTAGCTCGTCCTGAGAGACCTGACCCGGCGTGTTCAGGTAGCGCTCGTACATCGGCCCCTCGCCGAGGCGCTGACCGCTCGACACCAGCCAGCGCCCCAGGAAGCGCGCCCAGGTGTCGGCGAGCTCGGCGTAGGGCCCGCAGTGCACCGTTCGAGCGTACGTGCCGGCAGGGATGTTCACCTCACCCAGACCCGCTGGCATCACCACGTCGACGGGTACCACGATGCCCGCGTCTGCTCTCAGCTCGGCTGCCGGCGTCGATTCGGGATCGTCGTGATACACGGCCACCAGCTCGCGAGCTCTGGCCACGAGCCCAGTGGCCCGAGCGATCCCGTCGAGCTCGACGAACGCGTCGCTGATCCTGCCGTATGGCCCGCGAAACGCGACAGCCAGGACGCGCTTGGAGGGCAGCGACGTGATGGTCACATCGAGCTCCGGGCCCGCGGCAGCCAAGATCGGCGCCGGCGCCAGACCGCTGGGCGAGAAATGCACGCCGGACGGCGCGGCCCGCCGGATCGTGCTGGGCGCCGCCCACGCCATGTGCTCTCGCCGCAGCTCGGCTCGGAACTCCGATGGCGAAGCGTCGTAGCAGGCGCGAAACGCTCGCGTGAACGATTCGTGGGTCTCGTAGCCAGCGTCGAAGGCGATCCGCGTCACGGGCGCCTCGCCCTCGAGCAGGCACCAGGCGGCCCGCTCTAGCCGCAGACGCCGATGCAGCTCGAGCGGTGTTTCGCCGACGAGCCCGCGGAATATCCGATGGAAATGCAATGGAGAGAGCGCAGCGGCCTTGGCGAGGCTGCGCAGATCGAGCGCCCGGTCCAACCCGGCCGTGATCTCGCGCACGGCGTGCGCCACCCGGTCGGCGTAGTCGTTTCGAACCATCGATGTCATCGTTTCGATCTAGTCCCCCGCTGATCGCCCCGCTTGACCTGGCTTGCGAATCTACTCCGACTTCGAGCGGGCTCGCCGGCGTGAGCCGAGGGGGCTATTCTGCACGCGCATGTTCCCCGTGTACCGCGCCAAGGACTTGATCGAAGCCGAGCTCCTGCTGCAACGCATGCGGGACCGGGGGATTCCATGCGCATTGCAAAACGCCCACCTGGTCGGGCTGCTCGGCGAGCTGCCCCTGTCCGTACACCCGACGGTGTGTGTCCTGGAGGAACGGGATCAGTCGGCGGCGCAGCTCTGCATCCGCGAAATGGAGGCCGACCTCAGCGCCCCCGAGCTTCCCGATCGCACCTGCGCGAGCTGCGGCGACACGAGCCCGGGCAACTTCGAGGAGTGCTGGAACTGCCGTGCAGATCTCGAGCCCTGACCGACTCCAGTCGAGCAGCACGGACCGTCTGCCCCACGCGTGGTAAGGAGCGCCGGGAGACCTCGAATGACCGAGCCAGACGCCAAGACCCAGTCCCTCGGACGCCTCGAAGGCGCAGTCACCAAGTTGTTCTGCAAACACGCGACGGTGGCGTCGCTGCAAGACATCGCCAGCGGCTTTCGCCGGGTCAGCCTCGCCGGTGATGCCCTTCGAGGCGTCGCCTGGACGCCGGGGCAGAAGGTGCAGCTGATGCTGGGCGGCTGGGTGCAGCGCACGTACACGCCGCTCTCGTGGGACATCGACCGCGGGGTCCTCGAGCTCCTCGCCTACGTACACGGCGAGGGGCCTGGAGCGGCCTGGGCGCGCGCGCTGGTGCCGGGCGCGAGCTGCGCGGTGTTCGGGCCACGCAGCTCGCTCGATCTACAGCGCGTGGCCCGTCCGGCGCTGCTCTTCGGGGACGAGACCTCCTTCGGTCTGGCCCACGCGCTGCGCTTCACCCGGGCCCGCGCCGAAGGCGTCCACCTGGTGCTGGAGGTCACCTCGAAGCAGATCTCGAGCGTCGCGCTCGACGCGATCGACGTCTCGGGCGCGCACCTGATCGAGCGCGGCCCGGGCGACCAGCACCTGAACGAGATCCGCGAGCTCGCGACGCAGCTGGTCGCGACCCATGCCATCGGGGCTGGCGTGCTCTCGGGTCGAGCGCCCTCGATCGCGCACGTGGGCAAACACCTGCGTCAGCTGGGCCTGCCCCGCGCCCAGCTGCAAACCAAGGCCTACTGGGCGCCGGGCAAGGCCGGCCTCGACTGAGCCTGAGCCGGCCGGCGTGCGCCCCTGGGCTTCAGCCCCCGGGCGACGCCGGTTGTGCGAGCGGAAAGCGGCGCACGCGCTCGACGTGATGCTCTCCGACGAGCCGACGCTGATGCGCCTCCAGCAAGTCGCTGCGTGTCACGATGCCCACCAGGAGCCCGCCGTCCACCACCGGTAACCGCCCGATACGCTCCCGGACCATGACGTCGGCGGCGTCGCGCAGCGTGGCCTCGGGTCCGATCACGATCGCGCCACGAGAAAACAGCGCCGGCAGGGGCGCCGCTGGGTCGACCGAGGGGTCCAGCAGCTCGCGGCGGGTCACCACGCCGAGCACGCGAGCCGCGCCATCGATCACGGGGAACCCGTGGTGGTGTTGGCTCGTCCCCTCGGCGGCGAGCCAGGCGCGGGCGGCCTGCACGTTCAGCTCCGAGCGCAGCGTGACGACCGCTTTCACGCCGAGCTCGCGCACGAGCACCTGCTCCAGGTAGTCGGCCCGATACTCCGACGGCACGGGCCGGCCGCGGCGGGCGATCTTCTCGGTCATGATCGAGTGTTTCGTGAGCACACAAGCGATCGAGTAGGCGGCCGAGCACCCGCCGAGAAGAGGCAGGAGCCCCACCGACTGGCGCGTCGTTTCGAAAGCAAAAATCACGGAAGCCAGCAGGGCTCGCGATGCCCCCGAGAACATCGCCGCCATGCCGACGAGCGCACCGAGGCGGGCGTCGATCCCGGCGTGGGGCGCGAGCCAAGCCAGCCCCGCCGCGCAGGCCGCGCCCGCGCCGCCGCCGATCGTGAAGAGCGGCGCGAGTGTCCCGCCCGACGTGCCGCTGCCGAGCGAAAACAGCCAGGACAGCAGCTTGCACGCGCACAGGGCATACAGCGCCATGCCGGTCAGGTCACCCGAGACCATATCCTCGATGTTGTCGTATCCAACGCCCATCGTGCGTGGCGCACCGATGCCGATCAGCCCGACGGGGATCGCGCCGAGCGCCGGCCACCACATCCAGTGCAACGGCAGCCGCGCGAACGCGTCCTCGACGGCGTAGACGGCCTTCGTCACCGCGACGGCGAACAACCCCACGACGGCGCCGATGACGACATACGCAAGGAGCGCGGCCGCCGCCGGCTGCACCAGCTCGCCGACATGAAAAGCCGGCGCCGTCCCGATGAACGCGACCCGCACGCCGGCGGCCGTCGCAGAAGCGAGCGCGACGGGGACGAGCGAGCGCGTGCGGTACTCGAACAACAACAGCTCGATCGCCAGCAGCACGGCGGCGACGGGGGATCCGAAGGTCGCCGCCATGCCAGCGGCCGCCCCCGCGGCGAGCAGCGTCTTGCGCTCCTCGGCCGTGATCCGCGCGAACTGACCCGCCAGCGACCCGAGCGCGCCTCCCGTCGCGATGATCGGCCCCTCTGCCCCGAACGGGCCCCCGCTGCCGATCGAAACGACGGCAGACAGCGGCTTCAGAAGCAGCACGCGCGCCGGGATCCGGCTCTGATTGAACAGGACCTGCTCCATCGCCTCGGGGATGCCGTGTCCGCGGATCGCGGCCGACCCATACCGAGCCATGACGCCGACGACGAGCGCCCCCAGCACCGGCACCAGCGCGACCCAAAGCCCGAGTCGGTTGCCAGCGGGCGAGACCTCCAGCAGCGACACCCGCCCGTAAAAAGCCAGGTTGGTCACCAGGGCGATGCTCGCCGAAAGCAGCTGCGCCACGAGCGCCGCCACGACCGCGATCAGGCAGGCAAACCCGGCGAGCCTGAGCGTGCGCGCATCGATCGAGCGGGTGCTGCGTTTCATGCCGATCGCCGCCAGTGCGGGCCCCAGCGACGGCGCGACGGGGACCCCGCCGGTCGTGGCGGCGACCTCCAGGGTGCGGGTGTGCTCATCCACGTTTGACACGACGTTTCTTTCCTTCATTCGGTCCCCTCTCGAAGAACAGTGGGGCCTCGCCGCGTTCGAGCTCGAGGGCATCGACCACTTCGCGCAGGGCCAATCGAAACTCGCGGAGACGCCTCGGCGCCAGCCCGCGCAGCGCCGCGATGACACGCGCCTGATACGGCTCGCCAGCGCGAGCGAGCAGCGCGGCGCCCTTGCGAGAGATCTCGAGACGGCTGGCACGCGCGTCGCTCGCTTGGCGAGCGCGGGTCACCAGCCCGCTCTCGACCAGGCGGCTGACGACCGTCGACACCGAGCTCGGATCCGTCAGCGTGCGCTCGGACACGCGCCGGATCGAGACGCCTGGCTCGGCTGCCAGCTCGCGCAGCACGAACAGCTGCGCGCCGCTGATGCCGAGATCGCGCTCGACGGCGTGTGAGCTGGTGCGCAGACCCTGAACGAGACGACGCAGCTCGTTCAGCGCGACCTCGGCGTCATCCTTCGCCGTCCGCAATTGCATGGGATCCCATGTATCACGCCACGCAGCGGCACGACCGGGATTGCTGCAACACCTCAGCTCTCGGCGACGGAAAAACGGCCCGAAACGCCCGCGCCTGAACGCCACCTTTGTTCCGTGCCGTCGGCCAGGCGTGCCGCTGACAGGGACGTGAGAGATCGCGCCCCGCGCAGTTTCGAAGGTGCAACATCACCCGCACGGCGCGGCGCGGACGGCCACCGAAGGCGCTCGACGTCAGCGATCGAGCGCGGGCGCGAGATCCATGCCGAGGTCCACGTTGATCATCGCCGCCGTCCGAGCGCCCATGGCCGCCGCCAGGATGGCGCCTTGCATGCGCGTCGTCAGATCTCCCGCCGCGTAGATGCCGGGAACGGACGTCTCGCCCCGAACGGGGTCGACCCGCACGTAACCCGCCTCGTCGAGCTCGAGCGCTGCGGCAGTGACCAGCTCGACCTGGCGCTGAGGCGGGTGCGCAAACAGCGCCTCGCACGGCACCCGCACCCCGTTGACGAGCTCGACCGCGGCCAGGCCTCCATCCTGCTCGACGAGCCGCGCCACCGCCGCCGTCTCCACGCGGATACCGGCCAGCGCGAGCCGCGCCCGATCCTGCTCGGGGGGCTCGAACGTTCCGCCCGTGAAAACCACGAGAGAGCTCGTCCAGCCGCGCGCCTGCAGCGCAAACGGCAACACGTGCGCCGAGTCTTCCGCGCGAACGAGACAGCCCCAGGCGCGGTCCTGTATCTCCCAGCCATGGCAGTAGGGGCACTGAAATATCGCGCGCCCCCAGAGCGCGGAGAAGCCGTCGATCGGCAGCATCTGGTCGATCATGCCGGTGCAGAGCAAGACACGTCGCGTCTCCACCACCGCCGAGCCCAAACCGAGGCGGAACGCCCCCCGCGCACCCTCGATGACCTCGACGCGAACATCCTTGGCCTCGACGTTCCGGTACCGGGCGAGTTGTTCGCGGCCCAGCTCGCGGAAGACATCGGGGGGTGTCCCGTCGCGAGTCACGAAGTTTTGAACATGGCGCGCGGCAGCGTTTCGCCGCGGGCCAGAGTCACACAGAAGCACACGCTTGCGCGCGCGACCCAGCGCGAGCGCGGCGGACAGACCCGCGGGACCCCCTCCCACGATGACGACGTCGTAATTCATGAACGTTCTCCTCGACGACGAGCAGGATAGCGCGCTGCCAACGAGACCCGAAGAGCGCCGCTTTCGACCCGATCGGCGAGAGTTTGCATCGACCCGGAGTAGCGCGGCCCCGAGGCCGCGCCACTTTCGAGTTGCTGCGAGCCCCGTTAATCGGTAACCATTTGGTTACCCCACATGCCA
>Ga0315910_10002127_pt1 | contig 17695 bp, 10 predicted proteins | sample EdamamesoilMG_FD_204470 | JGI IMG/M metagenome (GOLD analysis project Ga0315910, IMG submission 204470) | Garden soil microbial communities collected in Santa Monica, California, United States - Edamame soil | ecosystem: Environmental > Terrestrial > Soil > Garden | place: USA: California... | reverse complement strand
AAGATCAAGACGTGGATCGAGAGCCAGGGCGTTCGCGCTTCGTCTGGGGATAACTGACCCGAGCCTATCGACCCGATCTCGAGAACGACAGACCGCTTCAAAACCGCCTCAACCAGAGCTGACGCGCCCCCCCGAGGCGGATACGGCGCCGCTCCCAGCCGCTCTCCGGCGCCCCCCTTCGGCCCGAGACACGGCGACGACGCCTTCAGGTCGTGTAGTCCGCGTTGATGTGGACGTACTCGTCCGTCAGGTCGCAGCCCCACGCCATGGCTCGCTGCGTGCCGAGCCCGAGGTCGATCGAGATCTGCACTTCGGCCGCGTCCATGCCGGCTTTCAGCCGCTTCTCGTTCTCGGCCACGAACGTGCCGGCATGGTAGCCGAGCACGTCGTTCACCTTGATGCTGACGTGATCCATGGACAGGTCCGCGCCCGAGCGGCCCGCCGCCATCAAGATGCGCCCGATGTTCGGGTCGCGCCCGGTGACCATCGTCTTGACCAGCGGCGAGGACACGATCGTGTGCGCCGCGACGCGGGCCTCCTTCTCGGAGCGTGCGCCGGTGACCTCGACGACGATCAGCGTGCGCGCGCCCTCTCCGTCGCGCGCCAGGTCGCGGGTGAGCTCTTCACACAGCGCGTGCACCGCGTCGTGCAGCGGACGGCTCGCCGCGTGCGCCTCCGTGATCGTAGTGCCCCCGGCCTCACCGCTCGCCAACCAGAACAGCGAATCGCTCGTGGAGGTGTCCAGATCGATGTTCAGCATGTTGAGCGAACGATCGGCCACGTGTTTCAGGGTGGCGCTCGCCCAATCCGGGTCGATCGGCGCGTCCGTGGTCAGGAAGCAGAGCACCGTGGCCAGATTGGGATGCGCCATGCCCGACCCCTTGGCGGTGCCGCCGACCGTGTAAGATAGCCCGCCCACTTCGACCCGCACCGCGCGTTTCTTGATGACGCGATCGGTCGTCAAGATGGCCTGACTGAACGCGAGACCCCCCTCGCGTGTGGGTGTGATGGCCTGGATACCTTGGCGCACGCGATCGAGCGGGAGGGGGCGCGCGATGACGCCGGTGCTCGCGACCAGCACCTCGCGCTGCTCGATGCCGAGGTGCTCCGCCGCGGCGCGCGCCATGGACCGCGCATCCTCGATGCCACGCTCGCCCATGGCCACGTTGGAACAGCCAGAGTTCACGACGATCGCGCGCGCGCTTCGGCCGGCGAGGTGCTCGCGACTGACCGTGACCGGGGCACCGCACACGCGGTTGGTCGTGAACAGCCCCGTAGCGACGCACGGCTTTCGGGCGACGAGCAGACCGACGTCCTTGCGGTCCTTCGCGTCGCCGAATTTCTTGATGCCGGCGTAGCTGCCACCCGCTTCGAACCCGAGCGGGGTGGTTACGCCACCGTCTTCGATCCAGGTATGGCTCATGGCCCGCCTTCTTAGCGCCCTACAGGTAGGTCATCTAGCAGTATTTGTGGTCCTCGCCCGCCCCGCTACCGCGGCCGACAAACGTTTCAGGACCGGGGAGGGAACGCCGTTCTTTCTGCTGTGGCCACTTCTGTTACGGGCAAGGGCGGCGCCGGTGCCTCTCGAGCTCCCGACCCGGCAGTGCCCGATCTTCCCGCCAAGCCGGCGGCAGAAGTCGGGGAGCCACGCGGCCCCCGCAGCCGGCAGTCGGCCGTGCTGAGCGCCGTGAAAGCCGAGGACGAGGCGGCGCCCAAGGCCGCCGCGCCCGACGGTCACCTGGTGCTGATCGCGGAGGACGACGCCGTCTCTCGGCGCCTGCTGGAGCAGGCCGTCCACAGCTGGGGATATGCGACGATCTGTGTGACGGACGGCGCCAGCGCGCTCGCCAAGCTGAGCGCCCAGAACGGGCCCCGCCTGGCGATCCTCGACTGGGAGATGCCGGGCCTGAGCGGACCTCAGGTGTGCCGCATCCTGCGCGCGCGCACCGCCAGCCCGTACGTGTACCTGATCCTGCTCACCGCCCGTACCGCGCGCGAGCACCTGGTGACGGGGCTCGCCTCGGGCGCGGATGATTACGTGCTCAAGCCCTTCGATCCGATCGAGCTGCAGCTGCGCGTCCGCACCGGCCAACGCATCGTGGAGCTGCAACACGAGCTGCTCGCGGCGCGCCAAGAGCTCGAGCGCCGAGCCAACCACGACGCCCTGACGGGCGCCGCCAACCGCGGCGCGGTGCTCAGCAAGGTGGAGGCGGAGGCCGCGCGCAGCGCGCGCCAAGGCAACCACTACTGCCTGATCCTGTTCGATCTGGACTTCTTCAAGCGCATCAACGACTCCCACGGCCATCGCGCTGGCGACATCGTGCTCAAGGAGGCGGTGCGGCGGGCGCAGATCGAGCTTCGGCCTTACGACGTGCTCGGCCGCTACGGCGGCGAGGAGTTCATGGTGCTCCTGCCTGGCTGCGAGCTGCGCGCGGGCGCCGTCGTGGCCGAACGGCTGCGCAAGAGCTTCTCCGATGCCCCGTTCGAGGTCGACAGCCTCCGGCTGGACGTGACGGCGAGCTTCGGCATCGTGTGCTCGTCGCAGCCACACAGCTCGCTCGAGATGCTGGTCGACTCCGCCGACAGCGCCCTGTACCGGGCCAAGGCGAACGGCCGCAACCGCATCGAGCTCGCCAAGCCGTCATCGAGCGGTCCGCCGGGCTCGACGCGCCTGTCGGTGCGCTCGGTGCCCCAGACCGCCGGCTCGCGCCTGAGCTTCGCCGTGCCCGAGGTGACGGAACCCGCCGCCGAGGAGGGGCCGCCGTCCGTCGCGGTGCCGACCATGAACCCGATCTTCGATCGCAGCGTGCTGTCGAAGGTGCAGGACCTGGTCGACGACGGCTCGACGTTCCTCGAGGACCTGTTCGCGAAGTACCTGTCCAACGCGGAAGAGGCGCTGGCGCGGCTGGAGTCGAACCTGGCCCCGGAGGACAAGCGGCGGGTGGCCAACACGCTGCGCGGCGCGAGCCTCAGCATCGGTGCGAGCGGCGTCGCGGACGCTTGCCGGCGCATCGAGCGCGGGATTCAGGCGCAGTCCGACGTCGATATCGCCGGCTGGGTCGAGCTGCTCAAGGTGCAGGTGGAGCGCGTCCGCGAGCGTTACCCGCTCGAGATTCAGCGCATGACGACGCGCTCCAGCCAGCGCGCCAGCGGCTGACCGCCCCGGCGCCGCGCCAGCGCGGCTCGCCGGGCAGAAGACCTCGCCGGCGAGGCCTGGCTCAGAGCAACGAGTCGATCGCCGCGCGAATGCTGGCTTCATCCCCCGCGCGGAAGCCGGCGTGGACGTAGCGCACCAGCCCGCTGCCGTCGATGATGAACAAGGTGGGCATGCTGCTGATCTGATAGCGCTGGGCCACGCTCTTGTCGGCGTCCCACGCCAGCGGGAAGAGCGCGCCTGTCTCCTCCGCGAAGCGCTCGATGCCGTCCTGCTCGTCGTCCTCCGAGATCCCGACGACGATCACGCGCTCGCCGTAGCTCGCGAGCAGCGCCTGATATTCCGGGAACGACGCCCGGCACGGCTGGCACCAGGTCGCCCAGAAATCGAGCAGCACCACCTTGCCGGCGTACGCGTTCGGGCTCGCCGGCGCGCCCCCTCGCGCGGCGAGGCTGAAGTCTGGAGCTGGCGCGCCGCGCAAGGGGTGCGGAGTCTCCGGCAAGGCCGCTGCACCTGCCGCAGCCCCGCCCTTGGGCGTGCAAGCGGCCCCGCCGAGGGCAGCGAGGCACAGGCTGCCCGCCAAGAGCCAGCCCAGCCCGCGGAGCGCCGCGCGCGCCGCTGACGAAGAAGAAGCGCCGTGAGAAAGCGTCATGAGCTTCACTCGTCTGAGAACTAGCAGTCGCCCGCGGCTCGGGCAACGCGTCGGGCTCACGCTCGTGTGGGGCTGTAGTGAGCCAGTGTAGTGAGCGGGGGTGTCGTGAGCCGGCGTGGCGGTGCGCCTTGGCGTCGGTGTAACGCCGCGCCTGCGCCGCGAACCGCGGCACCGACAACCTTTACCTTTGCCGGGGCCTGAGCGACAGTTCGGGCCATGCTGCGTTCCCTCCGATCGAGGCCGTTCACCTGGCTCCTGCTGGCAGCGGCCGCCGTCGCTTGCGAGGATCCTCCGAAGGCCGAGAGCGCGCCCGCACCGAGCGCCGCGCCCGCCCCTGCCCCGACGCCTCCTGCCGAGGCGGCGCCGGCGGTGGAGAAGCCCGCCGAGCCCGAGAAGCCCGTCGAGAAGAAGCCGGTGGTGTGCACGCCGGGGTCCAAACCGGTGTTTGCCGATCCGGCGCTGGAGAAGGAGGTCCGGCGCAAAGCGGAGAAGGTCGAGGGCGAGCTGACCCTGGCCGACGTGCGCAAGGTGCGGAGCGTGGATTTGACGCGCTCCGGCGCCGAGATCGAGAGCCTCGATCCCTGCGCGTTCCCGCTGCTCACCAGCCTGCATCACCTGTACATCGGCCGCGGCTCGATCACGGATTTGACCCCGATCAAGGGCCTGACCAAGCTCGAAGGTTTGCGCATCTCGATGAACCCGGTGAGCGACATCACGCCGCTGGCGGGCATGCTGCAGATGGATCGGCTGGACCTCGGGCGCACCCAGGTGCGCGACTTGAGCCCGCTGAAGAAGATGACCAAGCTGACGGAGCTGATGCTGGACGACACGCCCGTCGACAACCTCACGCCGCTGGCGGGGCTGGCCTCGCTCGAGCGGCTGAGCATCAAGCGCACGCGCGTCTCCGATCTTTCGCCGCTGAAGGCGCTGCGCAAGCTGAAGTTCTTGTATGTCGGGGGCTCGCCAGTCGAGAGCGCCGGCGGCATCGCGCGGCCCGGCTTGAAGATCAGCGCGGACGACTGAGACGCACGACTCAGCGGCACGGCTCAGAGGCACGGCTCAGAGGCAGAGAGGCGGGCGCTCGAGAGCAGCGCCCGCCCTGACCCGCGGTCAGTTCCCGGACTCGATGGCGCCGAACGCCGCCAGGCCCACGACGCCGGCGTTGTAGTCGAGGGCGACCTCGTTGCCGAGGTAGTCGTCCGCGTTGTCCTCGTAACCCGGCGCCGACGGGCCCTCGGCGCCTTCGGTGGGGCCGCCCACCAGCGCGCCAGCGAGGCTATTGCCGGTCGCGATCTGGTTGCGGTGATGCGGTTGCGTCGGCGGGTTGTTGCCGAAGCCGATCACGAACGAGCGACTGTAGCCATTCTGGCCCATGACATAGTTGAGCTGGGACAGCGCGAGGTCGCGCGCCGTCGTGTCGCCGGTGAGCTCGTAATACAAGCTGGCACCAAACCCCGCGCCGGTCGCGTAGCGCAGCGAGCCCCACTCATCCATGTGCATCATGCCCAGCGTGTTCGGCAGCGTGCTGATTTTCGCGATATAGTTCTCGACGTCTGCTTGCAGGTCCTCGGCCACGAACTGCGCAGCCTCGAGGTTGCCGGCCTCGCGCAAGCCAACGATCAGGCTGTGGCGGCAGAAGTCCGCTGCCTGACTGAAGTTCGGAGCCCACTGGTGCGGCCCGAGCATGTCGTTCAGAGCGAGCGCGTCATCCAGGTACGTCTGCTCGCCGGTGGCGCGGAACAGCTCCGTCGCGCCGCACAGCGGCTCGTCCACCCAGCCCAGCGGCTCGGTCGTTTGCCCATACAGGCCGGGGTTGGAGCCGCGCGGATTGGCCTTGGCGATGTCGTAGATCTGGCGCGCATGCGACAGGTACTCCGCTGCCAGCGTCGCGTCGAGCGGCTGATAGAGCCGCGCCGCGAGCGCGAGCGCGGCGCTGGTTATGCCGGCCACGTCGGCGTTCGACTCCATGCTGATGGGACGCTGGATGCCCTGCGCCTGCTGGCTGCTGCAGCGACCGTTGCGCAGCGGCAAGCCGTGGTCGCTGTTGATCTCACCGATCATCGCCACCAGCTGATCCGGCGCGATGTGCGCCTTGACCAGGTAGTCCGTGCCGTAGCGCACCTCGTCCAGCACGTCGGGGATGCCGTTCGGAACGCCCTCGTAACGTGGGCTGTCGCGATCGTCGAAGACCGAGCCGAACGCGTCGTAGCCCTTGGCCACGACGTAGGCCGCGTAGGCGATGCTGAGCGTGACCTTCAAGTGGTCGCCGGCGTCATACCAGCCGCCAGTCAGATCGCGTCCGATGCTCTGCCCGTCGTTCATGTGACAGGTCTCGCCCGGCTCCAGAAGCCAGTTGGCGCCGTCACCGCTGCGCTGCGCGCCGTAGAACGTGTACGCGAGGCGCGTCAGCTGGCGAGCGTCCTGCACGACCGGGCCCCCCTGCCCGCGCACGAGCACGGGCGGCGTGAGCGGCAGCAGCTGGGGAACGAGCTCATCGCCCGGAGCACCTGCTGCGGGAGCGCCGCCGGCGCCCGGGGCCACGGGCGGCGCCTGGCCGACGTTGCCGGTCGGCGCGGGGCCCGCTTCGCCGGGCGGCGTGGCGCCGGTGTTGCCGCCGCTCACGACGCCGCCGGCGTTGGGCTGACCGGGAGCGGCGCCCGGGGCCGTGGGGGCCCCTGCCGGGGGCGCACCGACGAACTCGGGGAGCGTCGACTCACCCGAGTCGCTGGCGGAGCACGCCGGCAACGCGAGCGCGAGGCACAGGGCGTGACGACTGGAGCGAGAACACCGAGACCAAGAAAGGGCTGCCACGATAGCTCAGATATCCGCGCGGCAGGTCCCTGGTCAAACGCTAGATGACGTGCGCGCAGAGTTCGAATTCATCTGCAAAAGTTCAGCGTCGCGTCGCGGTCGCTGTAGCTTCATTCGAGGCGTCGCACTCCATTCGAGCTTCAATCCAGCGGCTGAAGCCGTGCTCACATGGCCGATCGCTGCACCGAATTGCATCGAGCGTGATCTCATCGGTGTTGCACGGATGATCGGGCGCATCGCACCCCCCATCAGGCGTGAAGGCGTCGTCGGGGTCGTCGTGCACGCCGCGACTCGGAGCGGGAGCGACGCGCCGGTTCGCTCGGGATGCAACCGTCGGTGGCGTCTCCGGCGGCGAACGCGCAGCCCGAGGAGGAGTGCGCAACGACTGCGGCGACCTGGTGCGAGCGCGGCAGAACGCTACCATCTGACGCCGAGCCCGTCAGAGTATGGCGCGGTGCGTGCCTCGGGCGAGCACTGCAGCCACGTCCTGCTACCTTCGCATCCAGCGAGTTTCGTTCAGGTCTCGGGAGAAACTCCGGATCCGTGGGGCTCGCCTTTCCAGGCCTCGACGCCGCCGCGTCGGAAGCCGCTGCCGTTGCCGTCTCCGCCGGCCGGACTGACGCCGTCGCCTCGAATGCGGTACGCTTCACCGAAGCGCCATGGCGGGGGCAGAGGTCATCTCCGAGCAGGTCCGAACGCTGTATCGGCAGGCCGAGACCGTGCTGCTCGCCAATTGCGTCAACGCCACCATCATGGGCGCGTTGCTCTGGAGCTCGGCGCCGCAGGTGCCGCTCGCTGCCTGGCTCGCTGCGGTGGCCGCCGTCTCGGCCGTTCGCTGGCGCATCGTGCTCAGGTTCCGCGGCACGCCCGACGCTGCCGCCGCGGCTCGGCGCTGGGGCAGGCGTTTCACGCTCGGCTCCGCGGCGTCGGGCCTGTTGTGGGGGCTCGCCGGGTTTGCCTTTTTGGGACACGCTTCGGCCCCGGCGCAGCTCGCGATAGTGTTCTTCGTGGGCGGGATGTGCTCGGCGGCGGCGGGCACGCTGGCCGTGTACCTGCCTGCGTTTTTTGCTTTCGTGGGCCCGGCGCTGGCCATCCTGGCGCTCGGCGTGGCGCTGCTCGGCGGGGCACTGAACCAGGTGCTGGCGAGCGTGGTCGTGCTGTACGGCGTCGGACTGTATGCGGTCGCCCGAGTGAACGCGCGCGCGCTCGGCGAGGCGCTCGCGTTGCGCTTCGACAACATGGGGCTGCTGGCGACGCTGAGCGAGACGCAGCGTTCGCTGGAGGAGGCCAATCGCACGCTCGAGCGCCGCGTGACGGAGCGCAGCGAGGCCCTGCGCAAGCAATCGGAGGCGCTCAGGGACGCCCAGCGGCTGGAGGCGATCGGACGGCTCGCGGGCGGCGTAGCCCACGACTTCAACAATCTGTTGACCATCATCCTGGCCAACCTCGGCGAGATCATGGACCGGCGCGATCTCGACTCGCGCACGCGCGGCGCGTTGCGCGAGATGCGCGACGCCGGCACGAAAGGCGCCGACCTGGTTCGCCAGCTGCTGACGTTCAGCCGGCGCCAGCGCTCGACCCCGGAGACGCTCGACCTGAACCGCACGCTGAACGGCATGGATCGCCTGCTGAGCCGGCTGCTGGGTGACGGCAAGGAGCTGGTGCTGAGGCTGCAGTCCACCCCGCTCTTCGTGCACATGGATCCGACGCAGATGGAGCAGATCATCATCAACATGATCACCAACGCCCGGGATGCCATGGGGGCCGGTGGCGTCGTGACGGTCGAGACCGAGGCGGTCGAGCTGGACGTCCCGTGGAGCGGGCTCGCGCCCGGGCCGTTCGTGGTGCTGAGCGTGACGGATACCGGCGCCGGCATGGACGCGGAGACGCAGCGTCACATCTACGAGCCGTTTTTCACGACCAAGGCCCCGGGCAAGGGCACGGGCTTGGGCCTCTCGACGGTGTATGGCATCGTCGAGCAGGGCAGCGGCCACATCGATCTGGCGTCGCAGCCTGGCAAGGGCACCTGCTTCCGCGTGTATCTGCCGCGCGCGCAGGCGCCCGAGCGCAGCGGCGAGGCCGACCCGTTGCGCCGCATATCGGGGTTTCGGCACACGATCGCGGCCTCGGCCACGGTGCTGCTCGTCGAGGACGAGCCCACCGTGCGCTCGGTCACCCGCCGCATCCTGGAACGCGCCGGCCACCTGGTGTTGACCTCGCCGAGCGCGGAGCGCGCCCTCGAGATCGCCAACGAGCACCCCGAGGGCATCGATTTGCTGATCACCGACGTGGTGATGCCCGGCATGAGCGGCCCGTCGCTGGCGGATCGCTTGCGCGCCGATCGCCCCGAGCTCGGGACGCTGTTCATATCCGGCTACAACCAGGAGCAGCTAGTGGCCGACGCGGAGCCCGGTCGCACGACGTTCCTGCCCAAGCCGTTCACGCACGAGGCGTTGATCGCCTCGGTCAGCGATCTGCTCACTTCGGCGGCGCGAGCTCGGCGCGCCGCCACGGACCGCTGAGGGTTCAGTCCACGCGCGCGTAGCCCGGCGCCACGGGTGTTTTGGCCCAGCTCGCGACGAGCCGCTGCGTGCGCTGCTTGACGAAGGCCGTGAGCGGCTTCTCCAGCCACAGGTGCGTGGCGACACCGACGAGGGACACCAGGATCAGCGTGAGCCCTGCCCCCGCCAGCGCCACCACCGGGCTCAGCCCGATCGACCTGCCCAGCTTCTGGGTGGCCTGCGTGACGAACGGGTGCGTGAGGTACAGCGAATAACTCGCGTTGCCGAGCGCGAGCAGCCAGCGATTCGACCAGCGCACCCCCGAGTTGTGCAGGACGATGGCGCACGCGACCACGATCAGCGCCGGCAGGCCGTGTGTGAGCAGCCGCGACGCCGTGGGGTAGAAGACCGGCACGATCGCGACGGCGCTCAGCGCGACGGCGCACGAGAGGCCGACCGCGCGGCGCCCGAGCGCGCTGCTGCAACGGGCACCCGAGCCGATGACAGCCAGCCCCATGCCCGCGGCGAACTCCAGGATGATGGGGCGCGTATAGAACGCGGCCTGGACGTTCTCGGGCCGAAACCACCAGCCCAGCGTGACGAGCGCGCCGAGCGCCAGCACCACGACCAGGGCGCCGCGGCGCCGGTCGCGAAACGCGAGCCCGAGCGCAAACAGCGCATAAAAGAACATCTCGAAGTTCAGCGTCCAGCCCACGAACAAGACGGGTTGAACGAGCCCGTTCGACTTGCGAAACGGGATAAATGCCAGCGACAGCAGGAGCTGCTCCACGTCGGCCACGGTCGCTTGCATCAACCTCGGCGCCAGCCACGCCACGCCGAACGTCGCGAGCGTCAGCAGCCAGTAGATCGGCGCGATGCGCGTCAGCCGGTTCAGCATGAACGCGCCGGGCCCGATCGGCGCGCGCGCCTCGCTCCGCGAGGCCACATGAGTCGTGTGGACCATGATGAAGCCCGAGATCACGAAAAACAGGTCCACGCCGCCGTGACCGGTCGTCGGAAGCCCGAGCGCACGGGCAAAGACGTCGAGGTGCACGAACACGACGAGCAGCGCGGCGACGGCGCGCAGCGCCTGGATGTTGTCGATCATGAACGCTCCTGGGGCGAGCGATGGCTCGACCTGACCATGGGCGAAGGCGCGCGCGCTTACCAACGTTTTTTTGCGAGCGACGCAGGAGTGTCTCGCTGCGACAGCTGGGTGAGACGGCCCTCAGACCCAGCGCAAGAGCTGGCGCAGCGCCGCCCCACTCCAGACGCGGCCCCGCGCGGCCCGCACCTCGACCGTACCCCCGTCGCGCAGGATGCGATCGAGCTCCGTGGTCAACGTGCGGAGCCGGTCGTAACGCAGCCGATCGAAGCGGGCCTGGCGCTCGCGCAGCGGCGCCCGCGCCGGGGGCGGCAACGGCGGCTCGTCCGGGGCGAAATCGCCGACCGTCACCAGCTCGGCGGCGCGCAGCGCGAGCGCGCGGACGCTGGCGCTGCCGGGCTCGCGAAACACGACGCCGCTGTCGCCCAGCAGACACAGCCAGCGGGCGCGCGCGAGCAGGCGGTGCCCCTGCAGCAACGCGCGCTCCAGGTGGCGGCCGACGCGGTCGACGTCCCAGAGGGCGGCCCGCCCGGCGTCATCGGCTGCAGCGGGCTCCTCGCGCTCGGCCAACGCATCGGCAGAGAGCAAGGTGCGCGCGGCGCGGCGCAGGGCGCGCTCGGCGGGCTCGACAGCAGCCCCCAGGCCGTGCTCCGCCAGGAAGCGCGACCACGCCTCCTCGAACACCTGCTCGCCCGGGGCCCAGCGCTCTCGAACCTCGACGGCCCTCGCCCGCAGCGCCGCCGTCGCTGGAGCGCCGCGCACGAGCGCGGTCAACGCGCCGAGCGCCAGCACCGCCGAGGTCGACGGCAGAGGCCCGCGCACGTGCTGCGCGTCGGGCGCCCGCGACGCGGCGTCGAGGCCGGGGCTGACGAACCAGACGTGCCCGTCGTTCATCAGCTGCAGGTTGTAGAGCGGCCGCTGGCGCTTGATCTCCTCGTTTTCGAGCAGCGCCGCCTCCAGCGCTGTGGCCGTCGGGGTGACCATCACCTCGTGGACTTGCGTCAACATCTCGAGGGCCCGGGCGGTCGTGGCGGCGCCGGCGGTGTAGTGACCGCTGACCCGCTTCTTCAAGCTGGCGGCCTTGCCCACGTACAAGAGGTCGCCGTTGGCCCTCGAGAAGCGATACACGCCCGGCGCGTCCGGCAGGCTTCGATAGCGAGCGCTCGGCAGCGGGAAACGCCGCCGCCCGCGCGCCGGCTTCGGCGCGCTCAGCCAGAGCCCGAGCTCTGCCCACGTCTGGACCCCGCGCTCGCGCAGCTCGCCGACCAGCTTGTGCCAGATGAAGGCGCTCGCCTCGACGTGCGCCGAGCAGCGCCGGGTCAGCCCGAGCCCGTGGCCGAGGTAGCCGGCCAGGGCGCGCAGCGATTGCCGCGGCAAGTCCGGGTGCAGCCGCTCGGCGATGGCGTGCAAGCACACGGCGTCGAGCGGGAACTGTTGCCCGGGCTCGAAGCGACCCGCCCAGTCGCGCAGGAAGGCGAGCTCGAACTTCGCGAAATGGATCGCCGCCGGCACGGGCGCTGCGGCGGTCAGACCAGCGCGCAACCGCGCCCAGACGTGCTCGGCATCGAGCGCTGGCGCGGCGCTCCGCTCGTCGAAACCCGTGAGCTGGCGGACGCGCTGGCTCACGCGCAGCCCCGGCGGCAGCGCCACCCAGTACGACTCGGCGCGTTCGGCCTCGGGCTGCCGAGCCAACGCAACGCCCCAGCCAATCTCCAGCACGACACCGTGGGTCGGGCTCGCGCCCGTGGTCTGACAATCGAAGAGCCAGACGGGCAGCTCCGAGAGCTCGTCCATGCGGCGGGCATGTAGAAACCCACGGACGGCGTCAAGGGTCGGCCCCCCGCGGGCCTCTCCCCGAGAAAACGAAACCCGCCTCGCACACGCGGTGCGGGGCGGGTTGTCGTAAGCTTTCGGCCCAGGCGGGACGCTGGAGGTCCCGCGGGCCTCATCCGGCCCGTTGCTTCACTGCTTCACTGCTCACTGGAGCGCGGGCGTCTGCCAGGTGATCCAGCGCGCGCGGTCCGGCGTGATCTGATCGCTGGCCAGGACGTTGGTGTCGGCCTCCTCGGTGCCGACCAGGAACTTCTCCACGAACGCGGCGAGCCCATCGAGCTGCGCCTGCGGCACCTCCGAGCAGTGGGTGCTGTCGCCGACCTGCGACGCGCCCATGGCGCCCTGCACGCCGAGCCCCGTCCAGATCTCCGCGGCAGCGACGGAGCTGGTGAAGCTGCTCTCGTTGCCGAGCCACATCATGTCGGTGTTGTCGACCACGAACAGGGCGCGCGGGGCGACCAGACCGAGCACCATGTGATGATCGAACGGCAGCTTGGTGACGTCCTCGCTCGTCCCGCCGAACTGGCTGAACGAGGCACGGAACCAGGGCTGCTCGCCAGACGCCGACGACAGCGTCTGGACGCCTTCGCCACCGGCCGGGGTCGGGTTCACCGTCGCCCGGTAGTTGTCCATCATGGCCTGCGAGATGCGCCAGCTCGCCGAGCCGCCAGCGCCCGACTCCTGGGGCACCGTGAGCGCGATGCGCTCATCGAACGCGCCGACCACCAGCGCGCCCTTGCCGTTGCGCGAGCAGCCGGTGACCGCCAAGCGTGTGGTGTCGATGTTGGCTTCCGGAGTGGCCTCGAGGGCATCGATGATGCGGCTCACGCCCCACGCCCACGCCATCATCGAGCCCGCGCCGTGATCGGCGCCATACAGCTCGTAGAATTTCCCCTGGCCACGAGTGTTCGTATAGGTGTCCCCCTCCTGGCGGTTACCCTGGGCGCCGATCTCGCCATTGTTGAACGCGATCGTCGCCATCCCTCGGCTCGCGAACGCGGGGGACAGCGCGCTGCCGTTGCCGATCATGATCAGCGCCGGGATCGGCTCGGCGGGCGCGCCCTCGGGGCGCGTGACCGTCACGGTGAAGTCGATGGTCTTGTCGGCCTCGCCCGTCGTGATCGTCAGCTGATCGCCAGCCAGCGCGCCGCTGACGATGCTGGGCTTCGCCGGCTTGGGGCCGAGCTCGTATTCTTGTACCTGAGCCGCGATCTCTGCGCGGCGGCAGGCCCACTGCGCTCGGCTGGTGATCGGAGTTCCGTCCATCGACACGAACGGATCGGGCAGCGCCGCCTGGGCGGGCAGGTCCGCGAACGCCGCCAACGCCGGTACGCTACAGGCCTCGGAGCTCGTCGCCTCGCCGATCGACGGCTGACCGCCGACGAGCGGCAGGTTCGGGTCCAACCCCTCGGGGCTGCCCTCGCCGCCCGGAGCGGCGGGATCGGGCGCTGCCGGATCGGGCTGCGCTGGCAACTCTTCCGTGCTCGGCGTCGTGTTCGCAGTGTCGTTCGAGTCGTCGCTCGAACAAGCGAGCGCGAGCCCCGCCAGCGCCATCAGATATGGCGCGCACAACCGTGTCTCGAGCCTCAGATTGATAAAGCCAGTTCGCTTGGATGCCATGTCGTGTCTCCTGCCCTCTCGAAGGCGGCGAACGTACCACGCCGCCCGGATCGCCGGAATCGCTTCCAGGTCCGCTCGCTCGACGGCCGCGTACGGCTGATCATCGGCGTCGGACGCCAGCGCCGATGGCGACGGGTGACGGCGCAATTGACGCACCGAATGCAGCAATCGCGGTCAGCCCACGCCAAGCACGAGCAAATCGTGGCGCAAAGGCCGCGGCTCGCGCTGCCCGCGCGAGCCGCGACTCGCTCTCGCTGGCGGCCTGCCGTTGCCGGGGCAGGCCGCCTCCCCCTCGTCCCCTCTGCTCCAGCCTCACCCGGAGCTGCGGCGCGCTCACTGCGCCGGCGGCGTCCACTCGTAGCCGTACCAGCCCGAGGTCGCGAGCAACCCGAGCAAGTACACGCACTGCTGGTAGTAACGATACAGCCCTGTCTGCTGGTACACGTTCCAGGCGTTCTCGACGAACTGAACGCGGGCGGGGTTGCTGGTGGCGAGCGCCGCGGAGCCGAGGGTCTGGGTGAGCGCCGTCGAGCTGCCGCCGCCATCGCCCGAGAGCTGACCACCGAGCTGGAACAAAGCCTGCGTGACGTTGTCTTCGCCCACGTAGCCGTTGTTGGCGAAGAATGCGTGGTACTTGTCGACCTGCGTCGTGAAGCGCTGATCGGCGCCGGTCCACGCGAAATCGATGGCCATGTTCATCGGCACGCGCCAGGCGTCGTACTTGAAGTGATTGTGATTCGCCCCGTCGTTGACATCGACCGGGGCGCCGTCGAACCCCGCGTAGTCCGGGTGCAAGCCCGTGGTGGGGTTCGCGGAGGTGACGAAATACTGCCGGCTGATCTGGGCGATCTGGCGCCAGCGGGCCGAGTCCGCCGCGTTGCCGTCCTGCGCGAAGATCTCGTAGAAGGCCGGCAGGTGATAGCTCGGATCGCTGTGCTGCGCCGAGTTCCCGCGCGGGTAGAACACCACCATGTTCGACTGCGGGTTGATGATGGCCGTCTGCCCGTTGGCAGGCGCGTTGTTCAGCATGGCCGTGGCGATGGCGTCTGCATCCGCCTCGTAGTTGAACGCACCGTTGCTGCCCCAGCGGCGGTCGGCGAGGTAGAGCGCAGCCGCGAAATACTCATCACCATCTGGCGCTGGGCCGCTGTTGTTGAAGTTGATGGTGACGTTGTTTCCGTTCTCGTTCACCAGCCCTTGCCAGTTGAAGTAACGGTTCCAGGCGCCGCCCGTGACCTGCATGTTCTCTCGGGCGAACTTCCAGAGCTTGTCGAACTGCTCCTGCATGTTCATCTGGACGGCGATCATCATCCCGTACGACTGCCCCTCGCTGCGGACGTCGTCCCCGTCTACACCCCAGATGAAGGCCTTGCTCGGGTCTTGCGGCAACTCGTAGTACAGCCGGTAGCCGTTGTTCTGGTCCATCGGATACATCGGCTCGTTCGTGCCGATGCCGAAGACGCGATTGACGGCGGTGCGCACCTTCGCGTCGACCTCGCCGACGGGAATGTTGAGCAGGTCCGTGAAGAGATTGCTCGTGCCGCGCGTGGGACGATCCGGATCGGGCAAGCTCGGCACCGGCGGTTGCTCGCCAGGCGGCTGCTCACCGGGCGGCGGCTGCTCACCGGGCGGCGGCTGCTCGCCGACGGGAGTGCCGGGGTCCTGCGCAGTAGGCGTTTGCCCGGGATCGGGCGGGGTCACGCCATCGAGCGGCAAGTCACCGCCGGGGGCCTCCGTCGCGGGCGTCTCCGTGGTGCTGGGTCCGCCGGGATTTACGGGCGTTTCGCCGCCCGGTGGGGTCACCGCGGGGCCGCCCGGAGGCGTGGCGCCGGGACCCGCGAAGTCCGGGACAGTGGCGGCGCTGTCATCCTCGCCCGAACCACAGGCGGCGACGAGCAGCGTGAGCAACGAGAAGGAAGCAGTGGCGAGACGAGAACGGCGGCGGAGAAGTGTCGTCATTCGTGTTGATGTCCGGTGAGCCCCAGCGAGCGATTGTGGAAACGATCCCGCATAGTTTACGGGATCATTCCTGACCGTCGCAAATGCGTCCTCGCTTGCCGCAGTGCGGCGGTGGAAGATTTATACGAGGGAGGCTGTACAAGGACAGCCAGGCTCGATTTGCTTAGATAGCGAGCGCAGCGCGGGGTTTGGCGGTGGGGCTCCGCGCCGACGTGCCCATTCGGTGCAACCACCATCGAGCTCGGCGACGGTGTCATCGGTGCGGGTCGTCAGAGCCTGGTCGTCAGGACCTGAGACGGCAGTTGTCGTGATGGCATGCGATCGGCGTCGTCGGTCGTGCGTCGCTCGCGCGAAGGCGCGGCGCTGCCGGTGCGAACGGCGAGCGATGCTCTCGCACGACGCTGCTCCCTGGGAGCGAGAGCGCGCTCGGACGCACGAAGCGACGACCGCGGTGTACGTGATCGCGACGACGCGCGGCTGACGTCGAGCGACATCGGAGTGCGGTTGGCGCCACACCCCTCAGGGCCGCGAGCAGCCGACGCGCGTTCGCTTCGAGTCACCGGACGCTGCGCTCGGACTCGAGGTAGCGGATGGACGGCATCCGGAGTCTCGCCCGCTCGTCGCCAGCATGACCAACGGCTGGATCCCATTTCGGGACAGCCCCCACCGCCATGCTGATCGGACGCTACGCCGTGAACGGAACTCGTGGGTGCATCATCGGTTGTCGCGCGGCATGCCGTCACGCTGGTCCGATCTGACACGAAGCGAGGGCTCCGCGTGCCTGCGCTGCCCACTGCAGCGCGCGCTCCACCGCACGCTCGAACGCCGAGGAACGCGCGTGAACGCTGCGATTCCCGAGCGCTTGCCGCACACGAAAGCCCCAGCGCTCGCGCTGCGAAGCGCGGTTCGCCGTGGCATGCGGCAGCGCCGCGTGTGGCGCAACACGCATGCCCCGTATCAGTGACGCGAGTTTCGCTCGAGTGTCGCCTGCTATTCGAACGCCCGCTTTCATCGTGGACGTCAGCATCCAACTCGAGCCATGGAAGCGCCCGCGCGGAGTCGTCTAACAGCACGTCGGCGACGTGGCACGATGGTCGGCTGACCTTACTGATGTGCCAGACCCGCGCGAGCCAGTTTTGCGCGACGCAAATACGGCAAATGCAACGTGAAGAAACTCATGGGCGCCCTGGACATCGAGCATCGGTGACACCAGGAGAGGAGAACGAGACGACGGAGCCACGAGCTAGCGCGATGGCCCCAGTCCCAGGCTCGTGCGAATAGAATGGCGCCCATCAGCGAGGCATCCGTCGTCGTGCAATCGGCGTCCCCGGTGGGGAGAGCCGTTGCGCTCGTGTCCATTCCCCCGCGGGTGCGCACGCTCGCGTCTTTCCTGGCCCACCTGTCGCCGCTGCTCGGCGCGGGCCTCGTCTACGAGCTGCTGCGAGGGCTCTTCCATCATCGCGGTAGCGTCCACGTGGGCGACCTTTTCGAGCTCGAGGCGCGCCTGTTCGCGGTCTCGACCCCGAGCGGCCCGCGCGCGCTGAGCGATGTGCTCGCGCACGCGACGACGCCCTGGCTCGACGCGCTGTGCGGGCTCACCTACTTCCTCTTCCTGATCGAGGTGGTCGCCGTCGCGGCCTACCTGTTCTTCGCGCGCTCTCGCGCCAGCGCGCTGGAGCTCACGCTGGGCTTCTTCTTCGTGAACCTGCTCGGCTGGGGGCTCTGGTTCCTCTATCCCGCCGCACCGCCCTGGTATGTCGACCAATACGGCATGGGGCCTGCGGTGCTGGACGTGGTGTCGAGCCCGGGCGGCCTGGAACGCGTGGACGCTTGGCTCGGCCTGCCGCTCGCCACCACGTTCTATTCGAAGAGCGCCAACGTATTCGGTGCGATGCCCTCGCTGCACATGGCCTACGCCAGCCTGGTCGCCTGGGTGGCGGCGCGGCACGGTGGCTGGTTGCGCGTGGTGACCCTGCTCTACGCCGCGAGCATGGCGCTCTCGGCCGTCTACTTGCGCCATCACTACATCCTCGACGTGCTGGCGGGCATGGCGCTCGCTC
>Ga0315910_10002126_pt1 | contig 17695 bp, 15 predicted proteins | sample EdamamesoilMG_FD_204470 | JGI IMG/M metagenome (GOLD analysis project Ga0315910, IMG submission 204470) | Garden soil microbial communities collected in Santa Monica, California, United States - Edamame soil | ecosystem: Environmental > Terrestrial > Soil > Garden | place: USA: California... | reverse complement strand
CGTGCGCTCGTTGACGGTGACGTCGGCGCGCCCAGCCAGACTGAGCAAGCTGCCGCGTGGAACCACCCGACCTGCCCGTCGCATCAACGCAGTGAGCAGGTCGAACTCGAGCCCGGTCAGCTCCACCGGTGTGCCGAGCACCGTGACCAATCGGGTGCTCAAGTCGATCTCGATGTGCCCCACCTTCAGCCGCTCACCGCTGCTCTGGAGGGTGCCGCGCCGCAGCACCGCGCGCAGCCGCGCCAACAACTCGCGCGCGCTGAAGGGCTTGGTGAGGTAGTCGTCGGCCCCCAGCTCGAGCCCCACGACGCGGTCGGTTTCGTCGCCCTTCGCGGTCAGCATGATGACCGGGATCGCGCTCTTGTCTCGGATCCGCCGCAGCACCTCGAGGCCGTCGATACCCGGCATCATGATGTCCAGAAACACCGCGTCGAAGCTGCCTGAAGCCAGCAGCCGGAGGCCCTTCGTCCCGTCCACGGCGTGCTGGCAGAGCACGCCGTTTTGGTTCAGATACTTCGCCACCAGTTCGAACAGGCGCGTATCGTCATCGATGATCAGGACTTCCGAAGTCATGGGTGTGCTTTTCGGCTGCCAGCCTAGCAGACCCGAGACCGCAAGTGTCACGGCTTCACACCGGCTGCTGCCTCACCGCGACGCGCGGCCGCGTCGCGCCGTTGGCGCTCCGCGGCGCCGACACAGAGATCCGCCACTTCTTCCTTCCACGCTCGATGTCGGTCGTGGCGATGGTGCGATCCGAAGGCACCAGCGTAGCCAAGGAGCGTGCCGAGGCCGAGGACCACGAGCAATAGTTTGCGTCTCATGCTGCCTCCGTCGTGCGGCTGCGGTACGGTCCGTGGTGACAACCCCTGAAGTATGCGCCGCGTTCGATCAGCTTCGCGAGTGATTCGCGCTGGCGGTCGTCGAGCACTTCGTGTGCCTCGGCGAGCGCCCCCACCGCAGACTCGCGTACCTTTCGGAACTCGTGTTCGCGCGCGACGAACCAGTCGTTCACGCGCTGGTTGTCGAAGTTCGGCTCGCGCAGGAGCTCGGCCAATTCGCGCCGCGAGCTCTTACCGCCCTCGACGAAGTCCATAGCAGCAGTCCTGATGGAGTCGAAAGCGTTGCGCAGAATGCGTTCCTGTCCGGGGCTGGCGTCCAGCTTGTGGAGCAGCCACCGATGCAGAGAGCGGTGAAATCGGTGGTGGCTGCCAGCGCGCCAGACCCCGATGAATCCTATCAAACATGCCGTGCCTATGATGAATCCGAACATTGCCGTTCCTTTCGAGTCGTACTTTGCCGACTCGTTTGCTTGCGACACGAGTAGCTTGGGGTACGACCTTTAAGGAATCGCTGGGCGCAGCGTGAAGAAGTGTTAAGCGCGCACGGCTAGCGTCGGTCCGCCTGAGCGCCGAGCTGGCTCAGCCGCTTGCCGGCCGGTCTCAGCGACGGCGCAGCACGACCAGCCCTGCGTCGTAGCGGAATACGGGGACGGGGGCACCCGCGGGATCTATCTCGAGCGCTTCGACGTCGAGGCATGGCCAGGCCCAGGCTTCACCGGTGACCTGGGTTCCTTCACTCGAGTGGCAGGTCACCCACTGACGGGCATCGCTCGCGAAGGCATGCTGAACGTGGGTGGTTTCGGCGCCGATGTCGCGAAATGCGCTGGCGTTTTCCACGACGCCAGCGGTCAAGCACTCGAACTCGTCCGGTCCGCCCAGCAGGTTCTCGTCCGATCCGCAGTACTCGACGACGAGTCCGCGGCCGTGGTCGACGATGCTGATCGAGGTGAGGTAGTCATCGAGGTCGTTGCCCATCTGAAACTCGCTGCCGAACTCCGTCGCGTCGGGCGCGAGCTGGCGCATGAAGGGCGCACCCTTGTCGTCGAAGGTGCTGCCGGTGTCGCGGGCTCGAGCCACCCACAGCGCGCCGTCGCTGGTGGCACCCGCGCTGGGCAACGTGGATGCCGCGTAGGGATCCGCGACCGGACCTTTGTCCTCTTGCCAGACGTCGTCGACGGGGCGAACTCGGTGCCAGCCGTCCGTGGACGAGAACCACACGGCGGCGCCATCCGGTCCGCCCGCGAGCAGCGTACGTTCGCTCACTAGCACTCCCGTGGGCACGGCCTGCCACGCGTCGCTCGTAGCCTCGAACGCGATCAGCTCGGGTGGACTCGAGGTGCTGAGGGCGAAGGCTGCCAGATCCCCCGCGCTCGTCCCGTAGAGCCTGAGAGTTTCCGGGCGCACACCCGCGCTCGGCAACTCCGTTTCCAGCCAGGTGTCAGCATCGAAGAGCGCGATGCCGAGTGGATCGCCGCCGAGCGCGAGCGCGACGCTGCCACTCTCGAGGCTCACGCTCACGAGCACGTCGATGTCGCCAGCGATGGGCAGGGTGCCCGCAATTTCGTGCGAGGGGGTGAAGCTGCCCGCGTCGTCCGAGCCCTCGTCGGTTTCGACGCTGACCAGGCCTTCGTGAGGGAAGGGGACGCGGAACACGATCTGGGTCTCCGTCCAGCGTTCGACCTCGACGGACTCAGGAGTCAGGGTCAACGAAACCCCCACGCTGAGCTGGGCAGTACGCGAGGCATCGCCTAGGTCGCTGCCGTCGATCGTGACCTTGGTGCCCCACGGCCCGCTGCTGGGCGTGAAGCGATCGACCAGCGGCGGGCCGAAGCTGAGCGTCGGGTCACCGCCCGCGCCCGTTCCGCCAACGCTCGCTGAAGTCCCTGTCGTGGTGCTGCTGCCCCCCGCCGACGTGGTAGTGCCGCCCAAGCCACCCGAGCCGCCCGAGCCGCCGGCGTCGTTCTCGGCGCCGCCAGCCGCGACGACGTTCGCGTCTCCGAAGCTGAGCTCGACAGGGGTGCCCTGCTGCGCCGTGCAGGCGCTCAGAGCCAGGAGCCAGGTCAGCGTGCTCGGTTTCATGGGTCACACCCCGACGCGAGACGCACGACGAAGCGGCGATCTTTGCTGGTCGTCACGTCGATGCTTTCGGAATAGGTGGAGCGCAGCGTCTCGGCCTCGATGGCGAGCCCGAGCTCCGCCGCGTCACGCACGCCGTCGAACGAGAGCACGACGAGGTCGTTGTCGCCCTCGAGCAGCATCGAAAACTCGCCCGCCACGTCCATTTCTACCCGGACTCTGCTCCCGAGTAAGACCGGCAACACGGTGCAGTAGGCATTCGTGGTATGCCCCGCCAGGTCCGCGACCGTAGTCTGGAGCTCGGCGATGGCTGGGCCGCCCGCCGACTCGCCTCCACAGCCCAGAGCCAGCAGGCCGAGGACGAGAGCATGCGCCGAAACTCGTGGGCGGGTCATGGGAACAGCACCAGACGCAAGCCAGCGCCGAGCCACACGTGCCACGCGGGGTCGTCGACCTTGCCGACGTAGCTAGCTTCGCCGTTGATCTCGGTCCGCGAATGGAAGAAGCGCCCGACCGAAGCTTCACTGTAGAGCCCTAGACCCATGCCGCTCCTCGAGCGAAAGTCGACGCCCAGATCGACCTTCGCGACCGTGAATGAAGTCGACAGCGTGCGCTCCTCGAAGCGCCGCGTGGAGTCGTTCAGAGATTGGCTGACGAGCTCGACACCGGTGCCGTAGCCCACCCAGGGATTGTAGCGAGCCGACGGTGCCAAGTGATACTGTGCTTGCACGCCGAGCTTGTAGGCTAGCGTGGCACAGCTGATGTCGTTCGCGAGGTCACCGTCGTCGTCGTCGCAGTAGTCTTCGACCGTGTCAGCGTTGCCTTCCACACCGTAGGCGAAGCCTGCATAGCCGCCGACATGGATGTTGGGCGTGACCTTCGAGCCGATGTCGAACACCAGCGGCAGCTGGTAGCTGTAGCGCGCTGCGAGCGTGTCGCCCGGCGCACCGCTGGCATCGCCCATGGGAAACCTGAGCCCAGTGCTGAGCGCCATCTGCAGGCCTTCGCGGGCCTTCAGATACGGGCGCTCGCCCTGGGGCGGGGCGGTCGTTCCATAGTCCATCACGCCGCTGACCTGCGCCGGAGCCACGGCCGTGAGCGTGAGGCAGCCGAGCGCACTAGCGGTTGCACACAGGCGGCGCTGCCAGGCGTGTCGTGCGAGCCCGCTCCGCTGTCTCACGGAACTCACCGCTGCCCGCTCCACACTGGACGCATCGCCTCGAAGCTTATCATAGGAGCGTGCCGAGCCACCACGGGTGAGCTTGGCCCCCGCCCCCCCGGAGTCACGCGCACACAAAGGACTACCTATCGGTTCCCCCGGATTTGCCCGAGCCACCTGCGCGGTGCAGCGCCGGTGGAACCAGGCGCTTCTTGTGCTCGCTTTTCGCATGCGATCACCGTACGCTAGTGAGTCACGAAGTGATGCGTTCATGGGAGTGTTTGGGGCGAGTGGCCGCGTTCGGCTGCCTCGTCAGTGCGTGTAGCAACCTGCCCAAGGCCGACGCGCCCACGCGCGGGGGTGGAGGTAGCGACGTGGCGGGCCGCTGCCAGACGGTCGGTGCGTCCGCCAATCCCTTGGTCACCGAATGGTCTGCCTCCGACAAGGCGCACTTGCAGAGCCTGACTGCGTCGCAGCCCGTGGCCGTGCGTTTCGCGGGCTGCGATCTCAAGATCATTCCCGGCTGCGCGCTGCCCGGGCGCTACACCTGGCAACTTACGACGCTGGCGACGGACACGCTCGAGATCGAAGACAAGAACGAGCTGTATTCGAAACTTCCGATTGGCGCGGTGAGCCTCGAGGCGACGCTCGAACAAGCCGGAAAACTCTCGGTGAAGAGCACCGTTTCCGGCCAGCTGACACTCCTCGGAACCGATCTCGAACGCCTGGCGTTGGGCCCCGGTTGCGCGGACGCCACGCACGTCGTCACACGCGTCAGCGTGGGTGCCTTCAAGATGTACAGCGGCAGCGACTTCAGCGGCAAGGCCGGCGCAAGCGTGCCAGTGGCTGGGGCAACCGCCGGCACCAAGCGTCACGAATCGCTGCTCCGCGAAGCTGGCGATCCGGCGGCTTGTTCGCGAGCTACGGGCGATGCCCCGGCGGACCAGTGCGCTTCGCCCATCCAGGTGTTCCTCGCCAGCCTGCGGCCAGACCAGGAAGCCAAAGTGGTCTCGTCGGGAGCCGTTCAAATAGCCATCCCCGGGCCCGACAACTGGGAAGAAAGCTGGTCGCTCCGGGATCAGGGGGGCGCTTTGATCTGCCGCTTGCCCTGTACGCAGTGGGTCAATCCCGGCAGCGGCTACTACCTGATGCGCGAGCCCGCTCCGGACACACCGGCAGCGAAGATCCGTCTGCCCAACGCGTTTCCCCATCCGCCAGGCTCACAGCTCGATGCCAGCTATCAAATGGAGCAAGGCTCGCCGTTCTGGTCGACGCTCGCGTTGTACGGCGTAGGGATCCCCGCGACCTTGTTCGGGGGCTACGCTCTCGGCATGGGCATCCACGGTGTGACGGCCGATCCGTGCGCGCCGGGGGATTCCGCGTGCGAAGGCGCACGCAGCCCGGGCACGTACTTCGGCTGGTCCGCGGTCGCGTTTGGCGTCGCTGGGGCCACGCTGTGGTGGAGCCTGTACAGTCAAGAAGAGCGTTTCGAGACGTACGGTCCCGGCGCAAGCGCGGCGGCGCCTCCTCGCCACGAGTTCGGGCTCGGCTCCTACCGCACGCGCTTCTAGAAACGTTTCGGCCTGTTCGCATTTTTCATGCGCTAGCCGAGCTCCCGGCGGGCGCGGGCTCCCGCGGGTGTTGCCTGCGCGGCTGCGCTTCGCCGGGCAACTCCTTCGCGTGGCGGTCGTGGGCTCGAGCCAAAAGCCGAAAGCCCGCGACCGTGGCCAGCACCGGTGGGTGCGGGCACGGGCACGGGCAACGAGTGCGGCCGCTGACTACTCGGCGGGAGGAGGCTGGGAGGGGGGCTGCGACCAGCCGCTGGTGGGTTCGGCGCCGTTGTCCTTGCGCTTGTTGCCCTTGGCCTTCTTGTGCTTCTTGCCCTCGGGGGCTTCCGCCTCCGACGCGAGAGCTTCCTCGATGCTGTTGGCCACCGGTTGCTCGTCCTCGGCGCTTGCGTCCGGCGCCTCGTCGTGAGCTCCTGCCAGCGCGGCGGCTTCGCCGCTCAGCGCAAGCTCGACCGCGTCCCGAGCGGGCGCTTCCGCGGGTGCTTCGGCTGCCGCTTCGGTGAGGGGCTCGGAGATGTCGGCTTCGGCGACGGCGGGTAGTTCGTCGCGCGCTTCTGCCACAGCGACGCTCGGGGCGGGGGCGGGCTCTTCGACCCTGTCGTGCTCGGAGGGTTCGTCGCCGACCGAGAGCTCGCAGTCTCCGAAGATCACCTGCTGCCCCTTGGCGGAGGACAGGCGAACCTCGAGCGACCGGGCGCGGATCACGGTCTTGTCTTTCACGGTACCCGAAAGCTCGACCGTGTCGGCTTCGAACTCGCCGGACAGCTCGCCTTCGGAGTGGACGGAACCGACCTTGGCGTGGCCGTGCACGGCGCCGCGGGCGCTGACGGTGAGAGATGGTGCTTGCACGTCTCCCTCGACCCGGCCGCGGACATCGATGGGGCACGTCGAGCTGAGGTTACCCGTGAAGTGGGTGCCCTCTTCGACCACCGTTCGTTTGCTCGTAGGATTGATACTATTGCTTGAACTCATCGCCGTGACTCCTTACTCCGCCGCCTGCCCGAGCTTCGGTTGGGCGATCTTGACCCGCAGCCGACAACCCGGCTGGAACGCAAAAACAGTCGAGTCGGCGGCCTGCTCGATCGCGCCGACCACAGCGCCCTTCGCGCTCACCACCAAGCGCTTGACGCCGACGATGCCTGGGCTTTGCCGTTCGAAAAAGCGCCCGTGGATCGTCACGTTGCCGGCGCCCATGATCTGGCAATCTTTCAGGATGCCGGGTTCGCCGACGGTGAGTTCGGCGCCCTCTCCCAGTTCGATCGAACAGTTTTCGAAGCGGCTGTCGATGTGGATCTGCGAGTTCTTGCCGAACTCCAGCGTGGCATCGCGCAGCACGTCGCCGCGTCCGAAGTAGCGGGTGGTCGGCGCCTTGACCTCGCCGGCGCCCGTCAAGAACACGGCGATCTGTTCCGCGTGCGCGCGCTGGCTGCCGTCGGCTTGGGCGCTAATGTCGATCGACGCGGCGATCACGGAATGCAGCTCGAGCCCTTCCAGCACCGCCGCGTGCAACTTGGCGCCTTCCAAGGTCGTGCGTTCGAAGCGCACTCTCGAGAGCACTGCGTGTCGCAGATCTGCCCCGCCCAGACTGGCTTCGCTGAGGTCGGCGCCTTCCAGGTTGGTGCGCATCAGGGACGCGCCGTCGAAGCGTGCGCCGCGACCTGCGATCTCGCTCAGGTCGGCGTCCGCCAGGTCGGCGTTCTCGAACAGAGCCTCTTCCAGGCGTGCACCCTCGAGATTGGCGTTTTGCAGCTGCGCGCCGCTGAAGTTCGCGCCCGCCGCTTCGCAGGACAACATTTCGGCCCCAGAAAGGTCCACCCGGGTCAAAATCGCCTGACCGAGCTTGGCGCCACTCAGCTCTGCGCCGCTCAGCATCGCCTCGTCCAGGTTTGCCTGCTCGAGCCCTGCGCCCTCGAGCGAGGTGCGCTTGAGGTTCGCTTTCTCGAGTCGGGCCTGCTCGAGGTGCGCCCCGTTCAAGTCTGCACGCTCGAGGTTGGCCCCCGAGAGATCGGCTTGCTTCAGGAAGGCTTCGCGCAAGCTCGCGTTCTTCAGTAGGGCACCCACGAGTTTCGCGCCTTCGAGGTTCGCCCCGTCCAGATCTGCGCGGCCGAAGTCCACGCCCGACAGGTCGGCCCCCGACAAGTCGACCCCCGACAGGTTCGCGCCTCGCAGTTTCTGTTTTAGTCTGACGCGGCGTAGGACTTCATCGCGTGAATAGTCAGCCATGCTCTATCTCTCCCGATACGATGGTTAGGGTGTTGATCCGTGCGAGTCGTCGAGCGCACCCAAAAGGCGCTCGAGCTCCGAGGCTTTCTTGTCGAACGGCATCCGCTCGATTCGTTCCGCGGTGCCGAGCTCGCCCAAACGGGCGAGCAGTAGGCTGACCTGCGACATGGTTTCAGCGCGTTCGTCGCGAAGCTGGTGGCGCAGGCCGAGGCCGGCTTTCGACCAGTCGTTCTCGAGCGCTTCGTGCCTTAGATTCTGTTCCTTCAGAGTGCTCGTGAGTCGCTTCAAGCGTTCGCGTTCCGCCGAACGATCGGCTTCCGGTGGCACCGAATTCAGGCGGCGATTGAAGCGCAGCACTCGCTCGAACACTTTGCTGGCGAGCTCGGGCGCGAGACCGGCCGCCACCAACTCGTCTCGGCTCGCGCTGCTCAGCTTCTGAACGTCGCTGTAGCCAGCCGCTTCGAGCTTGCTGCGACCAAGCGGTCCCAGACCGGGTACTTGCTCGAGGATGGAACGCACGATCAACTTCACGCGCTCTCGGCGCTCAGCCTCGAACTCACCGAGCTCGGGAACCAACGACGCGACGGCGTCGTACTTCTGCCTGACGATGAACAATTCGTCCTCGCGGTCAGCGCGTTCGCCGAGCGCCCTGTGGAGTTCCGCGCAGGCCGCTGCCACCGCGTCGCCGAGACTCTGCGTGGCGCCATTCAGCGACCCCAGCACGCTCCTGCACACCTCGAGGCATTCGCCGCTGGGCCTGGATTCCAGGTCCAGCTCGATCAGGTAGTCGCGTACCTGTCGCAGCGCGAACAAGAGGTGCTCCTTCGAATGCTTGCTGTCGGATTTCGCCGCTAGCTCTTCGATCTCGAGCTCCTCGTCGGGAACCAGCTCTTCACTTGCGCCGAGCTTGTTCGAATCGTCCCAGTCCTCGTCCAGCTCGAGCGGACCGTCGGGCAGCGCGGGATTCAACGACAGTGACTCTCGGTCTTGGCTCTTTTTCATCGAGCTGCCGCAAGCCATGCAGAAATGCGCGCCTTCGAACATTTCCGCGCCGCAGCTTGGGCATTGAAATGAAACTTCCATGTGCACTACGCCCTCGCCGCCCGAAACAGCAAGGTGATCGATATACGGATCGCCCAGAGGTCGAATTAGGGCCGTCCGGTCAGCAAACAAAGAAAAAGAAATCGTCAGAAATTCATGCTGGATTCCCCACTCGCAGACGATCGAGCGTGGTCACGCGCGCCCCGAGTGCGCACGGCACGCTGGGCTCGAACGCGTGATCCCGAGCTCGCGCGCGTCACGCTCTGCCGACGTCGAAATCGAGTCCGACGAGACATGGGGCGCCCCTGAAAGCTGTGGCCGAGTCGCTGGGTGTCTCAGAAGGTGAGCGCGACCCCACACGAACCCGCCAACCCATGTAGGTGTCGCCCCGACGCCGCGGCTACTGTCCTGCCTCTAACGTGACGAATCCAGACTCGTCGTGCTAGAGGTGCATCTCTTCGGCCCCATAGCTGCCGTAGAAGTAGGTCTTTTCGAGCCCGCTCGAGAGGGCGGCCACCAGCGATAGCCCGTTCGTGGCGTAGGTTTCAGGTTCTCGGATGGCGTCCACGATGCTCTGCGCCTGATGGCAGGCGCGGCACGCCTCGAGCGCCTCCGGGCTGTTGGGCAACACCTCGAGCTCCTTCTCGATTTCGTTCAAACACCGGTACACGCTGCGTGGGAACCAGGGATCGAAGAGCAAGAATCGGATCGCCACTGCGGGTTCCGTGCGTGCGTGATAGCGCCGTAGGAACATGTGATCGGCGGCCAAGTACTTCAGCGTACCGAGCCAGCGGACGTTCGCGAACGGCTTCGACCGGTCGCGGTTGGTGAGCACGTCGGCGAGCATGACGATCACGCGCAGCGTCACGTCCGCGCGCTCGATCATCCGCCCCATCTGCAAGAACGAGTACGCCTCGTCGCGGGACATGCAGCCGTCGATCTGCCCGGTGAGACGCTGGCAGTGCTCGACGACGCGGCTGAGCGTACGCACTACCTCGGTCAGCGAGCCCATCGGCCGCAGCGCTTCGAGTAAGTCGCAGGTAGCGTTGAGCACCTGCCAGCTTTCTTTCGGCAAGAGTGGGCGGCTCAAGCGCAGATCTTCCTTGGCGTTGTGGAGCGTTCGATAGATCGAGGCGGGGTTGTCGGCATCGCGGACGAGCAGGTCGGCGACCCTGCCAGGACTCGCGAGCACGCTCGAGCGATCTGCGGGCAGCTCAGCGCCACACAGCTCCACCAGCGGCGTCCAGGTGGAGGCTTCCTTTGGCATGTCGAGATAAAGCTGCTCGTGCGCGATGATGACGCGCGACAGATCTTCGGCGCGTTCGACGTAGCGGCCCAACCAGAACATGGTTTCGGCCAAGCGGGAAAGCAGCATGGTCGGACTCAGTCTTCGACGACCCAGGTATCCTTGCTGCCGCCGCCCTGGGACGAGTTGACGATGAGCGACCCGCGCCTGAGCGCGACGCGCGTGAGGCCACCGCGCGTCACGTAGTGCTTCTCGCCACTGAGGACGAATGGCCTGAGGTCGAGATGGCGCGGTTCCAACTTGTTGCCGCACAGCGTCGGCGCGGTCGACAGCTGGATGATGGGCTGCGCGACCCAGTTCCGCGGACTCTGCATGACGTCTTCGCGGCAGCGCTTGAGTTCGTCTTCCGAGGCGGACGCGCCGACCAGCACGCCGTGCCCGCCAGCCTCGTTGGTGGGTTTGACCACGAATCGGCTGAGGTCGCCGAGCACGTGGGCGCGTTCGACGCTATCGACCAAGCGGAAGGTGGGAACGTTCGGGAGGATCGCGTCTTCTGCCAGGTAGTAGCGAATCAGATCGGGGACGTACGAATACACGAGCTTGTCGTCAGCCACGCCAGCCCCCGGCGCGTTGACGATGGTGACGTTGCCGCGTTTCCACGCGCGCATCAAGCCAGCGCAGCCGAGCAGCGAGCCGGGGTTGAAGACCTCGGGGTCTAGGAAGGCGTCGTCTACCCTGCGATAGATCACGTGCACTTGCTGCAGACCTTCGATGGTCTTCACGTAGACGCAGTCGTCAGAATCCACGATCAGGTCGCGACCCTCGACGAGTTCGATGCCCATTTGCTGCGCCAGGTAGCAGTGCTCGAAGTACGCGGAATTGAACACTCCGGGTGTCAAGAGCACGATGGTCGGCGCCATCACCGAGTCAGGCGCAAGCGACAGCAGCAGATCGTACAGACGCGAAGTGTAGCCGTCGATCGGTTGGACATGCTGGTGCTCGAACAGCTCCGGGAACACGCGCTTGGTCACGGTGCGGTTCTCGAGCATGTAGGACACCCCCGACGGCACCCTGAGGTTGTCTTCGAGCACGTACACCGTACCGTCTCGATCGCGCACCAGGTCACTGCCGCCGATGTGGGCCCAGCTCCCGAAGCGGGGCTTGACGCCCTGGCAGACGGGCAGGTAGCGCGGCGAGGATTCGAGCACCTCGCGCGGGAAGATGCCGTCCTTGACGACGCGCTGTTCGTTGTACAGGTCGTCGATGAACAGGTTCAGCGCCACGAGTCGCTGCTTCAGGCCCTGTTCGATGCGCCGCCACTCGCCCGCCGAAATCACGCGCGGGATGATGTCGAACGGCCACTGACGATCGATGGGGGTCGCTTGCTCGTAGACGGCGAAGGTGATGCCGCTCTGGCGGATGTCCGTTTCTGCATCCCGCTGGCGGCTTTGCAGCTCGTCGTGGCTCATCGAGTTCAAGAGCTGGGTGACGCGCTGAGCGACGAGCCGCGGCTGTCCTTCGGAAAGGAACAGCTCGTCGTAAGATTCTTGCGGGGAGTAGCTCGTCGAAAACATGCTGAGTCTCCAGTTCCTTAGATCGGGGTGGAACGCGCGCAGGTTGCCCTGGCTCGCGCTACCGGCATGTTTCCGAGTGCGAACTCGCTTGCTTCTCGCCGCGCTTATCAGGATACAGTCCTGGAAACACGCGCAGTTATGCGCAAGAACTGCGCGTGCTTTTGTGGCATTCACCGCTCGCCTCAGCGCTGGCTCAGGCGCCGAGGCGGCGGGCTACCCCCGGCGTCCGAGGGCTAGCCCTAGAAGCAGGCGTCTGAACTTTCCCAGGTCAGGTTCGGACCGCAGGCGGCGCAGGTGACGCTGGGGAGAGCGCCACCGGAACCCCCGGCGCCCGTCGATACGGCGGTGAAGGCGCCGCCCGTCGCGGCAACCTGGGTGGCGGTGGACGGGTTCGGGACGGGGTCGGACGCCCCGGTGTAGTCGCAGTACGCGGGGTAGTCGGCGGGGCAGCAGGCTTGGCCCAGCGTCGGCGGGTACGTGGGGCACGTTGGTTCCGGTATGGGTCCGCTCGTGAACGACCCCGACGGCCCGGTCCCTACGCTGTTGCCCGCGCCGCCGCCGCCGTCAGGAGGTGGCGCCGCGTCTTCGCCTACCGGTCCGTACTGCCAGTAGCCGTCGGTGCAGTACACCTCGCGGAACACGCCGCAGGCGTCGTAGACGGTGCAGGGGCCGGTGCCTTCCGGCACGCCGCAGGACGCCCCGAGGTAGACGTTCGGTGGGCACTCGATGGGTTGGTCCTCACAGACTGTCTCGCTGCCCACCGACCATGCGCCGTTGATGCACTCGAGGTCATGACCATTGCGATAGTCTGGAGCTACGCAGTTGGGGTACGAGCAGATCTGCGAAGGCTCTGAGCAGCCCGATCCCGGCGCGGGCTCGACGCTGGGGCAGTCGTTGTCGCCGCCCGTGGTGGTGGGGCCGCCGTCGGTGCTTGGACCGCCTGTGGTGGTGGGGCCGCCGTTGGTGGTGGGGCCGCCGTTGGTGGTGGGGCCGCCGTTGGTGGTCGGACCGTTCGTGGTGCTGGGGCCGTCCGTGGTGGTGGGGCCGCCGTCGGTGGGCCCCGTCGAGTCGTCGTTGGAGTGGCTCTCCGTGGTGCCGCCGCAGGCCAGCACGAGCCCGAGGAGAAGCCCGCTGGCTGACACGGCCAAGCGAGCGGTTGTGATGAAACGATGTGAGTGATGAGTCATAGTAGTCGCTATTCGGAACAGGCTTCCCAGATCATTCGTGAGCTGCATACGGCGCAGAGCAAGGGAGGGATACCGCCGCTAGTGGCGGCTGCGGCCCCGCCGCCAGTGGCGGCTGCGAGCCCGCCACTGGTTGCGCCGAAACTGGTCTGCGTGCCCGTGACGCTGTCCGAACCACTCTCCGAGTAATCGCAGAACGCGGGGTAGCTGCTCGGGCAGCAGGAAGTGCCTTGATAGGGTGCGTAGGCGGGGCACTGGACCGGCGGCGGGCTCGTCGTTACCGTTGCCGAGATTACCGTCGACGCTGCGGTGCCCGCGCCCCCGCCGCCGTCGGGCGGTGGGGCGGCGTCTTCATCGGCTGCTGCCTGCTGCCAGTAGTGATCGACGCAGTAGGCGTCGCGAACGTCGCCGCAGGCGTCGTAGTACGGGCATGGGCCTTGGCTCTCGGGTGGACCGCAGTAGCTCCCGAGGTAGATGTACGGCGGACATTCCTCGGGCGCCGTGCACGGGTTCGTAGCCATGAGTGACCACGCACCGTCGGCGCACTCGAGCACGCGGCCGTCGCGGTAATCGGGCGCGACGCAGTTGAGGTAGGAGCAGACCGCATCGAGTCCAGCGCAGCTCGAGCCTTCCGCGGGTTCGACGCTGGGGCAGACACCCTCACCGCCGCCGCTGCCGCCGTTGCCCGCGCTGCCGCCGTTGCCCGCGCTGCCGCCGTTGCCCGCGCTGCCGCCGTTGCCGCCGCTATTGCCTCCGTCGTCGCCGTTGTTTTCCGTGGTGCCACCACAGGCAAGTAGCAGCCCGAGGCAGAGCGCACTCGCCGATACGGCGAACCTAGCAAGAGTCATGGTGCAAGAATTGGTCATCGGGGAAACACTGGGAGGTCATCCCAGCTTACTTGATCGGACAGGACGCCCAGGTCATTTGAGCGCTGCAGACAGCGCAGCTCAACGTGGGCGGAGGCTCGGCGCCCCCGCCGCTGGTGGCGGCTCCGGGAAGGATGATGAAGGACGCGCCCGCAGCGCCGTCGGGGCCGCCTTGGGTATAGTCGCAAACCTCCGGCACTGCTGTCGGGCAGCACGGGTCGCCGAGGTACGGAGGATAGAGCGGGCACTCCGGTACGGGTGGCGCGGGGAGTTCATCTTCGGGATACGGCGCATCGGAGTCGCCATCGACTGAAGTCTGCCAGCTGCCGTCGATGCACAGGACTTCGTAGGAGCCTGCGCAAGCATCCACGAACGTGCACGGGCCAGGGGTGAAGTCCTCGTCACAGGCGCTGCCAGGAACGGTAGGCGTGGCGGGGCAGGGCCCCATCTCACACGTGCTCAGGGCTGTGAGCGTCCAGGCTCCGGCGAGACACGTCAGTTGATGGCGATCGTTGTAGTCAGGCGGCTGACAGTTCTCGAAAACGCACACCTGGCCCTCCTCTGGGCAGGTGCTGCCCGCCGCTGGCTCGAACGACGGGCACAGGCTCGAAGTTGTGCCACCTGTGCCAGTTGTAGCGCTTGTTGGACCGCTCGCTGTCACACCCTGCGTGGAGCCGCCTCCCGAACCCGTGACCGTCGTTGGTTGACCGGTGTTGTTGGTGCTTCCGTCGGAAGTGTCCGTATTTGCTTGGTTTCTTGTCGTGTCGCCACACGCGGCATGAAATAGGGCCGAGCAGGCTAACGCGACAAGGGCTCCCGTTCGGTGCATCATGAAGGGCGTTTCTACGCATGGAACATGCCAAGTCGCGGCACACTCCGCCGTGTTGGAAGCCCGTTTCATCGAGGCACGGGCGTTGCAGTGCACTGCTCGAGTCGACCATGCGACAATTCTGGATTGGTCTCGCTGCCGCGCTGCTCTTGGGTTGCGGTTATCCCATCGTCGAACGCACTGGGGCGACCTGCGAAGCCGGGGAGGTCACCCGCGAGCTCACGATCAACGAGGTGATGAGCAATAACGACGGGGCGTCACTCGACGACCAGCTGGAGACCGAGGACTACGTCGAAATCGTCAACGTGACCAAGCACGAGCTCCGGCTATCGGATTTCGAAATCGGCCATGTCGACCTGAAGCGTACCCCCCTGCCGGATCTGACACTCGGAGCTGGCGAGCGTGTCGTGCTCTACGCCGACGATTCGCCCGGCCAAGGGGATCGCCACCTGCCGCTCAAGTTCAGCGCCGCTGGCGAAGTCTTACAACTTTGGAAGAAGGGGCATTGCGAGGCCATCGATCACGTCCAGTTTCCGCCCCTCGACGAAAACGAGGTCTTCGCGCGCTATCCGGACGTGAGCGGTGATTTCGAGATCTGCCGCTACGCATCCCCCGCGCGGTCGAATGGGGACGCGTGCGAGGTTCCCGAACAACACATCGAACTCGATGACGTATCGTTCGAGTCCTACGCCTGGCCCAAGATCTGGCCCGAACCCGTCGTGCCACTCGACATCAACGAAGTGGCGCTGCCAGAGGACGACGCGCCCGGCTTCGTAGAGCTCTTGAACACGACGGACGCCGACCTTTCGCTCGACGAGGTCATGGTTCGCATAGCGCCGCAACCACCGGGGACACCCTGGCCGACTGCGGCCGAGGGCATCGAGCTGGCACTGGCATCGGACGAGGCGGTCGAACCGGGAGCGTTCGCGCTCTTCGACATCGATACTTCGTTGTACGAGCTCTTCGGCGTCGATCGCAACGACGATATGGTCGTCAGCGTCTTCGATCGCGAAAACGGCGATCTGGTGACGCGCCTCGATTTCATGGTGTTTCCGGCAGGAGCGGCGTTGGCCCGGCCCGCGCCCGACGTCCCGCACGTGTTCTGTGAGAACCCGAGCCCCGGTACCGTCGAAGAGTGCGAGATCGTGCACGAGCGCGATGTGGGCTCGCGGCTTCGTTACCTGCGCACGCCCACCGACTTCGAGAAATTGGCGCGCGGGGGCACTGCCCTCGATTCGGCCGCCGTCAAGGTGGTCATCGATCTGGATTCGGGCGGCGTCGTGCATCTGCTCAGCTCGGCGGCCTGGGACATTCACTTCACCTTCGCCCGCGAGGTGCTACTCGGCATGCCGCACCTCGATCGCTGCATTCCGGAAGAACGCGCGGAGTACGACGCGGGTTGGTGGGAGTACAGCGGCAAGAACTACTTCGTGGCGGAAGGCCGCAGCTACTACGGCGCAACGTTGGTCGAATACCCCGGCTACGACCAGGGGACGCTCGAGTTCGCCGTGGGTGACGTCATCACCGGCGAGCAGATGCGGGATGCCTTCTTCAAGACCGTCGCACACACGCTCGACCCGCGCTTTTGGGCCGTCAGGTTGCAAGCCGCCGATCAGATCGTGCGCGCGCGCGACGTCGAGGGAACGCTGCCCTTGGTGGGGCCGAACGCTCCATTCACGGATATCGAGTTTCAGCCGCTTTCGGTCGCGGAAGGCTACGGTGTGCTCGAGTTCATCGCCGCCCGCGATCTCGATGAAGCGCGCCTCGGGGCCGACGTGATCGTGGTCACCGACGACGTTCCGAACGATATCCCACTGGTCGGGGGGCTCATCACCGAAGCCTTTCAGACGCCGCTCTCGCACGTGAACGTGCTGAGCCAGAACCGCCGCACTCCCAACATGGCGCTGAGCCACGCGCGCGACGACGAGCGCATCGAGCCCTACTTGGGTGAGCTCGTGCACTTCGAAGTCACCCCTGCGGGCTTCGAGATCAGCCCAGCGTCTTCCGAAGAAGCCAACGAGTTCTGGGAGTCGCGGCGCCCTTCGGGCGACCCCTTCGAGCCCCGGCTCGACCTCGAGGTGACCGACCTCGTCGATCTCGAAAGCGCGAGCTTCGACGACTTGCCCGTCGTGGGGGGCAAGGCCGCGCAGTTCGCGGAAATGTATCAGGTGGCGGCCGCGGTGCGCGGCTGCGGGCATTTCACCGTACCGCCGCGCGCGCTCGCGATACCGATGGCCCGCTTTTGGAAGCACGCGGAAGACAGCGGTGCACGGGCACGTTACCTGGCTGCGCTGGAAGATCCGGATTTTCTGGCGGACTATCACGAGCGGCAGAGCGTGCTCGAGGAGGTCCGAGACTTGATCTTGCAGCATCCCGTCGACCCTGCGCTGATGGAGGATCTGGAAGCCGCGGTGAGAGAGCGCTACGGGTCCCGCCGAATTCGCATGCGCTCGAGCTCGAACTCCGAAGACTTGCCTGGCTTCAACGGTGCCGGTTTGTACACGTCCGAAGGCCTCGCGCTCGACACCTCGGGCGATTCACTGGAGGATTCACTTCGCGTCGTTTGGGCGAGCTTGTACGGCCAGCGCGCCCACGACGAAAGACAGTTGGCCAACATCGATCATAGCCAAGTGGCGATGGCGGTGTTGGTGCACGAAGCTTACCGCTCCGAACGCGCGCAGGGCGTCGGCGTGAGTCGTAACGTGCTCGACCCGGTTCGGTCGGACGTGCACTACATCAACGCTCAGATTGGAGAGGCTGCCGTCACCAACCCCGCGCCGGGCATCACGACGGACCAGATCGTGTACGAACGACTGCGCAACCCGCCGACGATCACGTACCGGAGCCACTCGAACCTGACTGAAGACAACGTGCTGGAGCCCGAAGAGATCCAGGAGCTCTCGTGCGCGCTCAACTTCTTGAACGAGCGCTTTTCGGCCCTGCTCGATCCAAACCAGGAAAACCCCTATTTTGCCGTCGAGGTCGAGTACAAGTTCATCGGCGCCTACCGAGACCTCTTGATCAAGCAGACGCGCCAGCACCCGATCGTGGCGAACGGTGCGCTGCCAGAGTGCCGGATGTACTAGACCC
>Ga0315910_10002125_pt1 | contig 17697 bp, 14 predicted proteins | sample EdamamesoilMG_FD_204470 | JGI IMG/M metagenome (GOLD analysis project Ga0315910, IMG submission 204470) | Garden soil microbial communities collected in Santa Monica, California, United States - Edamame soil | ecosystem: Environmental > Terrestrial > Soil > Garden | place: USA: California... | reverse complement strand
AGCCACACCCGATGCTGCCGTAGCCGCGATCCCCACGGCCGTTCAGGAAGAGATCGCCCACCTCGCGCGCTCCGGCACGCCCTGGGCGCACGCGAACGAACCGCTCGAGTTCCACGAGAGCGAGCGCGTGAACGTCGCGGTGAAGCTCGAGGAGGGTGCGGCGCGCGCACTCTTCAAGTGGGATCTCCGCCCGACGCTGCCCGGCGACGTCGCCGCGTTCGTCGCGCGGTTCGATCGCGCGTGCGCCGAGATCGAAGACCACGCCGATTCCGCGCGACTCACGGCGTTCGCCGACCAGGTCGAGCACCTCATCACGCGTCTCGGGACGAAGCTTCCGGGCAAGCTCCCGGACGATCCGCGCGAGCGCATGCGCGCCGCCGCGGATCGGGCGCACATGCGGCTGATGAACCTGCTCCCCGGGGACCTCGAGCGTCACGCCGTGTTCGACGGTCAGCCGTGGACGACGCGCAAGGTGCTGCGTCGCCTCGCCGCACTCGCCGTGGACGAAGCACGCGCCGCCGTCGCCTCGGCCGCCAGTTCGGCCACGCCCGCACCACCCACCCCGTGAACGAACTCCACCCCGTCGTCGTCGTGGGCGGGGGAGCGGCCGGATTCATGGCCGCGATCTCGGCCGCGAAGCACGGCGCCCGGGTCGTGCTGCTCGAGGGCACGCGCCGCCTCGGCACCAAGATCCTCATGTCCGGCGGCACCCGGTGCAACGTCACGCACGACGTCGTCACCGCGAAGGACTACTTCGGCGGCTCGCGGAACGTCGTCGCCCGCCTCCTCCGCGAGTTCGGCCACGAGGACACCAAGCGGTTCTTCGAAGAGGATCTGAAAGTCGCTCTCAAGCGCGAAGACACGGGCAAGCTCTTCCCAGAGAGCGACGACGCGCAGGAAGTGGTCGACGCGCTGATCAAGCACGCGACCGATCTGGGTGTCGCGATCTGGCCCGGAAGGAGGGTCCTCAAGCTCACACCAGGGAACACCGGCCTCATGCTCGAGACGGAAACCGGAAATCCGATCCACGCGAACAAGGTGATCCTCACCACCGGCGGGCTCTCGTTCCCGCGCACCGGTTCCGACGGCACCGGCGACCGCATCGTCCAGGCGCTCGGCCACACGATGACGCGCCGCTCGCCCGCGCTCACGCCGCTCGTCGCGCGCAGCGGCGAGATGCACGAGCGCCTCCGGGGCGTCACCCTTGATGTCCAGCTCACGGTGCTCCTCGGGCCGAACAAGAAGCGCTTCTGGCAGGGGACCGGCTCGTTCCTCTTCACCCACTTCGGCTACAGCGGTCCGGTCGCCCTCGACGCGAGCCGTCACTTCGTGCGCGAAGCCTGGACCGATCCGCCCACCACGGTGATCGCGAACTTCCTGCCCGAGACGACGAGCGAGAAGTTCGAGCGGGAGCTCCTGCAAGGTGCCGACCACGAACCCCGAAGAACGCTCCCGGCGCTGCTGCGCGGTCGGATCCCCGAGAGCCTCGTGCAAGAGTTGCTGAAGGAAGCAGGCGTCGAACCCGAGCGGCAACTGGGTCGCCTCTCGAAGGAAGACCGCAAGCGCGTCGTCCTCGTGGTCACGAGCTACACGCTTCCGGTCCTCGAAGTCATGGGCTACCGCAAGGCCGAGGTCACCGCCGGCGGCATCCCGCTCCACGAGGTCGATCCCACGACGCTCGAATCCCGCATCGTCCCCAACCTCCACTTCGCCGGCGAAATCCTCGACGTCGACGGAAGACTGGGCGGCTACAACTTCCAGTGGGCGTGGTCGACGGGGTGGGTGGCGGGAAGAAGTGCTGCAAGATCCGCGGTGCCGGAATCAACTGCGGGGCCGTGAGTTCCGGTGCGTATGGATTCGTCATCGTTGTCAGCAGAGTCAACAGCAGGTGCGTCGGACACACCGGATTGTGCCCGTTTTGTGCCCATCTTCGCTGAGCGCGTGCCGTCCCATCGATCCGACGGGTCGTTCGCGGCGTCGTGGAACCGGGCCAACCTCGCCACCCCTTCGGACAGATCTGCCTCTGAGACGATCGCGTAGCGCCGGTAGATCAGCTCCGTCTTGTGCCCGGTCAACTTCATGGCCGCCGACCGCGGCACCCCGGCGCGCTCGAGGTTGCGCACGGCGCTCCGGCGCAGGTCGTGCACCAGTCGTCCGGGCACGCCTGCGAGCCGGCACGCGCGAATCCACGTGTCCCGATGATCCCCGAGCTGGTGGCCACTTTTCCAGAACACCCAGGGGATGATCTCGCCGTGCAGGCGCTGCCAGTCGAGCGTGCGCTCCCGCTGGCGCTCGAGGAGAGTTTCGAGCTGTGGGAACTGGCGGAAGGGAAACAGGCGCCCCTCGCGATTCTTCGTCGTCCCCGGCTCCAGACGGATGGTCCCGGCGCGGAAGTCCACTTGCGACCAGGGCAGGCCCTTGACCTCTCCGCTCCGCCAGCCGGTCCACCAGGCGAACTCGATCGCAGGCGCGTACCACTCCGGCAGGTGCGAGAGCACGCTCCGGACTTCCTCGTCCGTGAAGAAGCCCTTGCGGACGTTGTCGAGGCGGGGCATCGGGAGTCGGGGCTTCGTGTGGAGGAGCCCAGACGTCACTCCGAGCACCAGCATGCGGCTCAGCGCCGCCACCTCATGGTGGATGGTCCCCCTCGCCGCTCCCTCATCGATTCGCTTCGAGATGTAGCGGCTCACGCGGTCGTAGGTGATCCCGATCGCCGGAACGCGTTCGAACTCCGGGCGGAGGTGTCTCAGGGAGTGCTCGACACGGTCCCACGTTCGGTTCTGCTTCTGCTCGTAGTCGGCGCGAATGAGCCGGACAAGGTCCTCGAACGTCGTTCGCTCCGCACGGTGAGTGGAAATCCCCTTCTCGATCTCGGAGAGCCGCCGCTTAAGAAGGCGAACCGCGTCGGAACGGAGGGTCGAGCGGGAGGACTCGCGCTGCTTGACGCCGTGGAAGGAAGTCTGAACCCACCAGACCTTGCCCCGGAGGTAGACGTGGCCGATTCCCCACCGAGGAGTCGACGCACCTCGGCGTGTCATCGGCGCTCTCTCTTTCGGTCGAGCCACTCGCTGACAGCCTGACGCACCGCTTCGGTCAACGCGAGGAGCTCGCTGCGTGCGGCTTTGACCAGGCGAGCATGCATCCGCACCGGCAGGGCGATGGTGGTCACCACCATCTCCTCGCGCGACTCCGCGCGTCGCGGCCTGCCAGCGAATCGAGCACGGACGGCTCTCTCTTGTGCAGGAGTAAGATTCCACCGCGCGTATCGGTCAGCCGGAGAACGAGGGAACTGCTCGCGGAGCCAGTTCCGCACGGTCTTGCCGCTCACTCCCAGTTCGTCGGCCAACTCTTCGGGGCGCATCGTATCGGTCTCCACCGGTCACAATCGGAAGTGACAATACTGCGTCGGGCGTTCTTCGTCAAGGCCTCGTCTGCTCCAGGTACCGCGTCAATCCGGCCTCGGAGAAGAGCAGTTTCTTGCGGCCCAGGCGTCGAGTGAACGGCCACTTGCTCGCGTTGCGGTAGACGTACCGAACGGTCGTTCGAAGCCGGTCGGCGAGTTCTTCGGCCGTGAGCAGTCGGTCGCGTTGGGCCGGCGGTCCGCTCGCGGCCCCCGAGGCCGACACCACCCGGAGCCGGTCCTGGAGAGCGAGCTGAAGCGCGGTCAGCTCGAGTTGTCGCTGCGCCAGATCCGAAGACGCCGCCGCCACCTCTCTTGACGTCAGCGTACGAACGCGAGATGGATCCGCGAGCAGATCCTGCAGATCAGCCATGAGCGCGCTCCGCCTCAGCGCGGGCCTGATGTCGAAGGTCGGCAAGGCACTCGGAATGAGCGCCTTCGGCGATCCCATGCAACATCAACGAGTTACCCGTTGGTGCCTGCCGAAGGTGCTCATGGTCGAGAACGGGAGACGACCCAGCCTCCGCCTCTGGTTTGTCTGTCGTATCCGGAGGAGGAACGCCTTCGAGTCCCAGCGAGAGGCAGACTTCGACGGCTGCGTGAGATGGCCGAAGGGGATCATCCGCGGTCGTGTTGAACACGTTCGCATTCGCTTCGGTCACCTTGCTCCCCTTCGGTTCAGGCAGGGCAATCAGCCACCCCTGTCCGTCACGCCCGGGCTGGCCGGTCTTGATGCCGACAACTCCGAGCTGTGCGCGCGCCCTCCGGAGCGTGGCCTTGCTGATTTCCATCTCTAAGGCCTCGGCAGTGACCTCCTCGGAACCCCGAGGGCCGTCTTTCAGTGCGTCCCGCAGGAAGTCCTTTGCCGTGTCGAGGGCACTCCGCATTTGCGGTTCCATCGGTGGGGCCAACAGAGCTGAAGCCGTGTACTCGCAGGCGCCCAACCATTCGACTCGGGAAGCTGCGCCGCCAGGGAGATCGCCGATTCGGAGGCGAAGGGCGGGGGGCTTCTTCGCCAGGTTCGACTTCATGACCGCGAGGACTCGGGTCTCGTCCGGCGCGCTCGGATCGGCCGCCATGAGCAGGGCGATGCGGGCGGCTCCGATGATGCCGATGCTCCCACCGCCTCGGTAGAGAGGCGTGCCTCCGATGCTCTTGTTGAGGTGGCGCACCGCGACGACTGCAACGCCGGTTCGTTCGGCGAGATCCCGGAGGAGGGCAAGTGCGCTGCGAACGTCCTGATCACGGTTGGCATCCACCTGCTTCGGCAGGTAAGGCATCAGCGGATCGAAGATGATCAGCCTGGCCTCGACCTGCTTCGCAGCCTCAGCCACTCCCTGCAGGTCCGCTCCGTCGATCCTCGGCTCGCGCTCGCCGTCCGACGTCCGGACACGAACGACCGCGATCCGCTCAAGGTCCGCTCCAGCGGCCTCCAGCCTTGGTCTCACCACGCAGGCAAGATCGTCCTCATGCGTCATGAGTACCGTCCCGGACGGGCGCAAGCCAGGCGAGCCATCCGGCATGGGGCTGCCAACGGACAGCAGAGCAGCCAGGTCCAGGAGAACCGTGCTCTTGCCGAGCCCCGGATCACCGTCGAGGAGTGTGAGCATGCCGAGCGGAACATAGCCCTGCCAGAGCCACTCGAGCGGCCGGGCCTGAATCATCGAGAGTCGCGTGATAATCGCTCGACTCCGCGGTTCTCCTGACTCTCCCGCAACTTCTGCCCACACGGACGCGCTGTGGACCATTTCGTCGAGTTCGCTTAGCAATTGCGAATCGTTCGCTCCCTCGGCACGGCGGTGGTCCAGCCAGTCATCGATTCCCTGGCCTTCTGTGGTCCCGGGCAGCCCGACGACGCGGATGTCCTCCACGCCGGCGGCACGAAGCGAACGCGCAACATCTTGTGCATGGCGCCGGCCAACGTCGTCGTTGTCTTCCCAAATGACCACTTGCGGAGCCGACCGCAACGAGTGCGAGTGTTCGCCGGTCCAATGTCCAGCGCCGCAGTCGTTGCAGGTCGCTTGAAGCCCCAAAGCAAGCAGGAGGTGGACCTTCTTCTCGCCTTCGACGACGTGAATGACGGCATCACTGGCGATGGCCGCACGAATGTCGGGCAGGCGATAGATCGGTCGCGTTCCCTCACCGCGTCCAGCGTGCCATTTTCCCTCGGAGTCCGGATGGAAGATGGCGTACCTCTTGCCGCCATTCGGGCTGACGTATCGCGCAACGCGAAACTGCAGCTCGTTTCGTTCGTCTCGGTACTCACAGGGATATGGCGCGACGCAGGGTCGGTTCCCCCTGACAGGCCGCCGTGGACTTTGACCTCGCCAGGAGTGGAGCGCGCGGGGTTGCGCACCATGTCGTCCGCCACACTTGCAGTCGCCCGCGAGTACGTGCGCGTACGTTCCGGAGGGCCCGGATGTCAGTCCGGCGGCGTACTCCTCGCGGGTGCAGTGGGCGAAACTGCCATCGTGAGACAAGTACCCATGGCAGCGCCGCCCCTTCCCGCGACGCTGGGAGGCGAACCCTCCGCAGATCGGACACGGGAGATGTGCGGAGAACCGCTGGCCGGCGCCGACCCGCGTCGTGGTCATGAGCTCGAACCGCGGATCTCGTCCCGGTCGGACAAGAAGCGATGGAGAGCCGCCTCGATTCGAGCCCGGCAAGTGGATCGGATCGTCTGGTCAGCTAGGTAGCGCTGGAGTGTGCGTTCGCATACGCAGGCGTCGACGGCGATGCCGCGTCGCTGGTGGGGCGTGAGCTCGGGAACTTGGATGGGCTTCATGCCGCCATGATGCGAGCACCTAAATGTGCTTTTGAAGTGACGGGCTTCTGTCACCCCTTCGGCCGGCCCACCTTCAGCTGTTGCCTGCCTCGGAGCACCTGTCGGCGCAGGCTGTCCACGGGCACGGCAGAGGAGATCAAACCCAGATGCTCCGCCAGGGCCCGGAAGGCGACCCACTTCTCGGGGACCGATCTAGTGCCTCGCGGCCTCCGGCCCCGGTGCCTGGAAGCGACGCAAGCCGCAAGATATTGGCCCACATAACGTACGACGACTGTGTTGCCCGCGTTCGAACGCGAATCATGGCGCCCAGGGGTGGACTCTCCGGGCGTTGCCGAGGTCGCATTGGAGTTCTGAGGCTCCTCTGGCCGGGCTGGGATCACTGCCAGCAGCTCTTGGGCGAACCGGCCGAGGGCACTCAACGGGAGCGACAAGGGTTCGCCCTTGATCCACGGTCGTCCCTTGGTCTCGGCCGCCATGCATTCGAGAACTTCACTCAGCCAGACGAGTCTTCTGATCCCCCTTGCTACCCCGGTCAAGCGGTCGAGCGCAGCGTCACAGCGTTGGATGGAGTTGCGGAACTCCTCGGGAGTGACGACCCAGGCACTCTCGAGATCCTCGAGTCCAAGGAGTCGATGAATCTCCAGCAACTTCTCGCGCAGCAACTGTTTGTGGAGTATGGCGAGCTTGAGATGCAGCGGCGGTCTCGGTTCGTTCATTGCCATGTCTCGAGCCTTCGGAGAGGTGAGGCGGAGAGGTGGTGCCCGTCAATCTGTCAACCTGTCAACCTGGAATTCTGATGTCACCCTAGCGAAAGTCCGGGGCCGCCGGCCACCCGCGCGGATTGCCCGGGAAGGACCCGTTTCGTGGCACCCATCCTATACCCTCCCCCGGGGTGGGTCCTTCCCAGGCAATCCGCACGGGTGCCGGCGGCGGCGGGTCTCAGTCAGCGTCAGAGGAAATTTTCAGGTACGCACCCGGACGCGACGCACTCAAAGTGCGGAGCTTCCAAGACGGCGCGGGCGATCCGGACCCTGGCGATCGCTCGCCTTGACGGTTACGACCGCCGTGGGGGATGATCCGCGAGTGCGTCCCCGTCCTCTGACTCCATTCCTGCGCCGCTTGATGCTCCTGGCCAGCCTGGTCTCGCTGGTTCCGGCCGCCGGCATTGCGCTTTGCCTCGGAGAACAGGGGCACGTGGCGATCGAACTGATCGCCGAGAGTTGCGACCCCTCCGAGGTCGCGCCTAGCGGGCCATGCGATACCGAGTGCCGTGATTGCGAGGACATCCCCCTGTCCATCGGCCTCGGGGAGCGAGTCACCCTGCGTCTGGAGTTCCAGGGATTCTCCACGGTCGACTTCTACGAAGCCCCGAGCCTGATCTGCAGTTCCCCGAGGCTCGCTTTCTCGTCGACGCCTCGGCGCGAGGCGATTCGCCCGGTTTCCTTCGCATCACATCCCTCCCCGCTTCGCTGCTGATTCCTTGCCGTTCGTGAACCACGGGAGATCCATTCCCGTCTGATTCCGCCGCGCCCACCGTGCGTGCGGCCGTCGGTCACGTTCGCAAGGAGACCCTTCCGGTGAGCTCGATTCCTGTTTGCGCCGCGGCGCTCGCCGCGAGCGTGGTGTTGTTCGTCTTCGGTCCTGTCCATCCTGCCCGTGGACAGGCCGCGGACTCGTCCGGATACCACTCGGACTCTGTCCTCACACTTGCGGATGCCCGCGCCCTGACCCTCGAACGGCATCCCGCACTTGCATCGACGCGAGCGCTGATCGACGCGGCGCGGCAGCGACGCTCGGATGCCGGGCGCCGGCCCAATCCGGTGCTCTCCGGAGAGGTCGAGAACTTCGGCAATCCCCGCAATGACCCGCGCCTTGAAACGACGGTTCAACTCGGCCAGACGTTCGAGCTGGGGGGCGACCGCAAGGCGCGTTCTCTCGTTGCCCAGGCCTCCCTACAACTCGCCGAGGCCGAACTCTCGGCCGAGGAACGAACGGTTCTAGCGACCACTGCGGAGCGGTTCCTCGACGCCTGGGGCCTGCAGGAGCGCCTGGGTGCGCTTCGAGCGGCCGAGCAGCTCTCCGCCGAAACGATTGAGGCAGCCCAGGAGAGACATCGGGCCGGTGCGGCCCCGGTGACCGAACGTGTTCGGGCGGAGGCGCAGCTCGCGCTTCGCCGAGTGGAGCGTGAAAGGGCCGAGAACGAGCTCGTGCTCGCCCACCATCTCCTCGCCGCTCAATGGGGCGACACGGTGCCTTCCTTCTCGACGCTCTTCCCCGGAGAGCAACCGGTTGCGACGACGCCCGACGCGGAGTGGACGACGGTGGTCGATTCGCATCCGCAGCGACTGCGCGCGGCCGCGGAGGTGACCCTCCAGGAGGCGCGTATCCGGGAAGCGCGCGCCGCCCGGGTTCCCGACCTCGATCTCCAATTCGGTGTTCGCCACCTGGCCGAGACGGGTTCGTCGGGGTTCGTGGCCGGCGTCGCGTTTCCTCTTCCGCTCTGGGGCACACCTCGGGGAGGAGTGGGCGCGGCCGAGGCCGAAGCCGCGGCGGCCCGCCTCCGCGAGCAAGGGACCCGCACCGTCCTGCGAAGCGAACTGGAAGCCGCGGCGAACCGCGTCGCCATCGCGTCGTCGGCGGAAGAAGCCTACCGGAATCGCATCCGTCCCTCCGCCGAGGAGGCGCTGCGACAGGTCCGCGGCGCGTACCGCGCGGGACGGCTCAGTTACACCGACCTCCTCGAGGCACAGCGCGTGGTCCGCGAAGCGGACCTCGCATTGATCGATGCCCACCTCGACCTGTGGAGGGCGCGAGTCGCGCTCGATCGACTGGTCGGCGCCTCCGTTCCCGAACCGTCCCGAGAGGATTCGCGATGAGACACACGATGGGAAAGCAGTCCGCACGGGCGGCCGTCGTTCTCCTCGCAATCCTGGGCCTGGCCACGGGATGCGGGAGCCGTTCGACCGAAGAAGGACACTCCGACGTCCAAGCGGAAGGCGAACACGAAGGCGACAGCCACGACGAACACGCCGGGGAAGAGGCGCGAGGGCCGCATGGCGGACGCCTCTTCGAGAGCGACGGGACGCGCCTCGAACTTGCGATCGTCGAGCAGCGCGAGGAGCCGCACTACGACGCCTATCTCCTGGACGCCAAGAACGAGCCGATGGCCTGGGGTGGGGCGCGTCTGACGCTCGTGCTGCGCCGCCTGGGAGGAGATCCCGACACCATCGAGTTCCAGCCGGCAGGAGATGGGCTGCGCAGCCGCGAACCCGTCGAGGAGCCGCACTCGTTTGCGGCGCGCGCTCTGCTGGACGCCGGAGGACGTCGCCAAGAATGGACGTTCGAGGAAGCCGAGGGGCGGATCGAACTCGACCCCGAGGCGATTCGCGCCGCCGGGATCGACACTGCAACGGCCGGCCCGGCGAGCATCGAGGTGACAGTGGAGGCGCCCGGCGAAGTTCGCATGAACGCCGAACGCGTCGTCCAGGTTCGTCCCCGGTTCCCCGGCCTCGTGAAGGAGATGCGCAAGCGACTGGGGGATCCCGTGCGCCAGGGCGAAACGCTCGCCCAGGTCCACAGCAACGAGAGCCTGTCGAACTACGAGATCACGGCGTCCCTGAGCGGAACGGTCGTCTCGCAAGACGTCGCGGTCGGCCAGGCCGTGGACCACGAATCGATCCTCTACACCGTGGCCGACCTGTCGAAGGTGTGGGTCGACTTCCCGATCTACTCCCAGAACTCCGGGCTCATCCGGCCTGGCCTCCAGGTCCATGTGCGTTCCGAGACGGGGCCAACCCTTTCGGGACTGGGTACCGTGCGCTACGTCGGGCCGATCCTCGAGCAGGACACGCGTGTCTCCTACGGCCGCGTGGTTCTCGACAACCGCGACCGGCGCTGGCAACCGGGCATGTACGTGGCAGCCGCGGTCGCCATCGAGCGCGTCGACGTGCCCGTCGCCGTGCCGGAGGAGGCGATCATGCGGCTTGCCGACGGTCCTGCCGTGTTCCGCGCCTCGGGCAATCGCTTCCAGGCACAACCCGTGAAGGTCGGCCGCACCGACGGAACCATGACCGAGATTGTGGAGGGCCTCGAGCCGGGGGCGACTTTCGTCGTCCGGAACGCGTTCCTCCTCAAGGCCGAGATGGGCAAGTCGGAGGCGCACCATGAGCACTAGTCGCGCCATCGCCGAGCTGTGGAGGCGCGCGTGATCGAGCGCCTCATCGCCTTCTCGATTCGCCAGCGCTGGCTCGTCATCGCCGCCGTCCTGGGCATGGCCGCGCTCGGCGTCTTCAACTTCACCCGTCTGCCCATCGACGCGGTGCCCGACATCACGAACGTCCAGGTGCAGGTCAACACGGTCGTCGAGGGACTCTCCCCGGTGGACGTGGAGCAACGCATCACGTTCCCCATCGAGACGGCCATGGCGGGCCTGCCCGACCTCGAACAGACGCGGTCGCTGTCCCGTTACGGGCTCTCGCAGGTGACCGTGATCTTCAAGGATGGGACCGACATCTACTTCGCCCGCCAGCTCGTGAACGAACGGCTGCAGGAGGCCCGCGGGAACCTGCCGCCCGGGCTGGCCGACCCGCACATGGGGCCGATCGCGACGGGGCTCGGCGAAATCTTCATGTGGACGGTCGAGACCAAGCCTGGGGCACACAAGCCCGACGGCTCACCGTACACCTCGATGGACCTGCGCGAAATCCAGGACTGGGTGGTCAAGCCGCAGTTGCGTACCGTCGCGGGTGTGACCGAGGTGAACACGATCGGTGGCTACCAGAAGCAGTATCACGTGATGCCCGATCCGACGCGCCTCGTCGCCTACGGGCTCACGTTCGAGGACATCCAGCTCGCGCTGGCGAGCAACAACAGCACCGCCGGCGGGGGCTTCATCGCGCACAAGGGCGAGCAGTACCTCGTTCACACGACGGGGCGCCTGCAATCGGCGGCGGACATCGGCCAGGTCGTCGTGGCCACCCGCAGCCGCGTGCCGATCCGGATCCGCGACATCGCGACGATCGGCCTGGGGAGTGAGCTTCGCTCCGGCGCCGCGACGGAGAACGGAGAAGAGGTCGTCCTCGGGACGGCGTTCATGCTGATCGGAGAGAACAGCCGGACGGTGGCCGAGCGGGTCGCGGAACGACTCACCGAGGTGAATCGCAGCCTGCCCCCGGGCGTCGTGGCGAAGGTCGTCTACGACCGGACGAAGCTCGTCGACGCCACGCTCGAGACCGTGAAGGCCAACCTCCTCGAGGGAGCCGCCCTCGTCGTCATCGTCCTGTTCCTGCTGCTGGGGAACTTCACGGCAGCCTTCATCGTCGCCCTGGTCATTCCGCTGTCGATGCTGTTCGCCGTGACCGGCATGGTGGAGGGAAGGATCAGCGCCAATCTGCTGAGCCTCGGCGCGATCGACTTCGGCATCATCGTCGACGGGGCGGTGGTCATGGTCGAGAACATCATCCGTCGCTTCGCGCACCGCTCGCACGAGCTGAGCCGGGGGCTGACGCGCACCGAACGCCTCGAGGAAGCCTTCGAGAGCTCGCGCGAAGTCGCGCGGCCGACATTCTTCGCGGTCGCGATCATCATGATCGTCTACCTGCCGATCCTCAGCCTCACGGGCATCGAGGGGAAGATGTTCCGTCCCATGGCCCAGGTCGTTCTGCTGGCGCTCGCCGGGGCCCTGATCCTCGCGTTCACGTTCGTCCCCGCCATGGTCGCCTTGGTCCTTCCGGCACGGCTCTCCGAGAAGGAGAGTCCGGTCATGCGGTGGGCGCGGCGAGGGTACGTTCCCGCCCTGGGATGGGCGATGCGTCGGCGCCGAACGGTCGTGGCAGGAGCCGCCGGGCTACTGGCGCTCTCCCTGCTCGTGGCCACCCAGCTCGGCAGCGAGTTCATTCCCACGCTCGACGAGCACGACATGGCCGTCCAGGCATTGCGCATTCCAGGCACGAGCGTCGAGCAGGCCGTCCTCATGCAGAAGGACGTCGAGAAGGCGATCGCCGCCATGCCCGAAGTCGACTTCGTCTTCGCGCGCATTGGAACGGCGGAGATCGCCAGCGACCCCATGCCTCCGAGCATCGCAGACGTCTACATCATCCTGAAGCCGCGAAAGGAATGGCCTGATCGCCGGCGCTCGAAGGCCGACCTCATCGCCCACCTGGAGAAGCGGCTCGACCTCCTGCCAGGCAATCTCTACGAGTACACCCAGCCGATCGAGATGCGGTTCAACGAGCTCATCGCAGGCGTGCGCGGCGACGTCGCGGTCAAGGTGTTCGGCGACGACCTGGACGTCATGCTGGCGAACGCCAATCGCGTCGCCGAGGTTCTGAAGGAGACGCGGGGGGCGGCGGACGTGAAGGTGGAACAGGTGACGGGCCTGCCGACCCTCGCCGTGGAGATCGACCGAGCGGCGGCGGCGCGCTTCGGATTGAATGTCGAGGACGTCCAGAATGTCGTTCGGACGGCGCTCGCCGGCAGCGAGGTCGGAGAGGTCTTCGAGGGCGACAGACGCTTCGACATCGTGGTCCGCCTTCCGGAGTCGGTTCGCACCGATCTTCGCGCCCTCGAGCGCCTGCCGATCCCGGTGACGGCCGCGCCGGCGTCGCTGGTTCCTTCCGCCCTCCCGGCGGCCCACACCGAGGGGCGCATCGAGTTCGTGCCCCTGAGCGCGGTGGCCAAGATCCGTCTCGCCGAAGGTCCGAACCAGGTGAGCCGGGAGAACGGCAAGCGGCGCGTCGTCGTCCAGGCGAACGTCCGGGGACGCGACCTCGGGAGTTTCGTCACCGACGCGCAAGCCCGGATCGGCCGCGACGTTCGACTGCCCGCGGGCTACTGGCTCACCTGGGGCGGACAGTTCGAGAACCTGATGGCAGCGCGGACGCGGCTCCTGATCGTCGTGCCGCTGGCCCTGCTCCTGATCTTCGCCCTGTTGTTCATGGCGTTCGGGTCGATCCTCGACGCGCTCCTCGTGTTCAGCGGCGTTCCCCTGGCCCTGACGGGAGGAATTCTCGCGCTGGCGCTGCGCGGCCTGCCGATTTCGATTACTGCGGGAGTGGGCTTCATCGCCCTGTCGGGGGTCGCCGTGCTGAACGGCGTCATGATGCTGTCGTTCATCCGCAAGCTTCGGCAGCAGGGAATGCCTCTCGACGAGGCGATCTTCGAGGGGTCGACGACCCGACTGCGGCCCGTGCTCATGACGGCGCTCGTGGCCTCGCTCGGATTCGTTCCGATGGCGCTCGCGACAGGGACCGGCGCGGAAGTGCAGCGGCCACTGGCGACGGTCGTGATCGGGGGAATCCTCTCATCGACCGTGCTGACGCTGCTCGTCCTGCCCGCGCTCTACCGCATCGGGCACGGACGGCGCAAAAGCGCCGTGGCGCCGACGGCCTGATCGGCGATGGCGGATCACGGGCACACCCACTTCGGGACCGAGCGGCGCTTTGGACTCGCGCTGGGGTTGAACCTGGCCTTCGTCGCCGCCGAGGTGTTCGCCGGCCTCCGGTACGACTCGCTCGCGCTGCTGTCGGATGCCGGACACAACTTGAACGACGCCCTGGGTCTCGGACTGGCCTGGGTGGCACACGCCATGGCGCAGCGGGCGCCGACGCGACGACACACCTACGGCCTACGCCAGCTGTCGACGCTCGCCGCGTTGGCCAACGCGCTGCTGCTCCTCCTGGTCGTCGGGGGCACGCTGTGGGAGGCCGTTCGCCGGTTCGATGAACCGATCGCGACCTCGGGCCAGGTGATGATGCTCGTCGCCGGCGTGGGCGTGGTCATCAACGCGCTCGCCGCGGCCTTGTTCCTCGAAGGTGGGAAGCGGGACCTCAACCTGCGCGGGGCCTACATCCACCTGGCGGGGGATGCCGCCGTGTCGCTCGGAGTCGTTCTCGCTGGTCTGGCGATCGCCGCCACCGGCGCCCCTTGGATCGACCCGGCGGCCAGCATCCTGGTGAGCCTCGTCATCGTACTCGGGACCTGGGGACTGCTCCGTCGTTCCTTCCGACTGGCTATGGCCGGCGTGCCCGACGGAGTGGATCTCGACGGGCTCGAGGCCCATCTTCGCGGCGTCCCCGGAGTGACGGCGATCCACGACCTCCATGTCTGGGCCGTTGGGACGACGGACACGGCGCTCACCGTCCACGTCACCGATCCGAACGGACGACTTGGTGACGCGGAACTGGCCCGGCTCGCGCGGGATTTGCACGAGACCTTCGGTATCGGGCATGCGACCGTCCAGGTCGAGCGCGGGACGATCCCGTGCGAGAGGGGTGTCGCACGTGCACTCTGAATCCATGGCGTCGCCCGAGCGTGTCGAGGTTCCGGGCCGAGGGAAGTTGCTGCGCCGCGGCCTGCGGCTCGAGTACTTCACCGTGGGCTGGAATCTCGTCGAGGGCATCGTGGCCGTCCTCGCCGCGTCGGCCGCGGGAAGCATCGCGCTTCTCGGATTCGGCATCGACAGCTTCGTCGAGACGGCCTCCGGCGTCATCCTGATCTGGCGCCTGCGGAGCGAACAGGGTTCGGCAGATCCCGCCGCCATCGCACGACTCGACCGCCGGGCCCACCGCCTCGTCGGACTGAGCCTGTTCGCCCTCGCCCTCTACGTCGCCGTCGACGCGGCCATGGCGCTGTGGCGAAGCGAGAGACCCGAACCGTCCACGATCGGCATCGCACTGACGGCGGTCTCCCTGGTCGTCATGCTTCGTCTCGCCCGCGCGAAGCGAGCCGTCGGGCAGGCGCTCGGCAGCCGGGCCATGGTCGCCGACGCGTTCCAGACGACGGCCTGCTGGTGGCTGTCGCTCGTCGCCCTCGGCGGGATGGCGCTCAATGCCGCCGTGGGCTGGTGGTGGGCGGACCCCTTCGCCGCGCTCGTGATGTGCATCCTGATCTTCCGGGAGGGACGAGAGGCCTGGCGCGGAGAAGTTTGCTGCTGATTTGCAGCGGTCTTGCAAGTTGCGGACGAGTGCGGCGATCCCGCGCTGACGCATCTCAGGTGGCGCCGTCTGCCCGCGGCGCAGCCTTCTTCGGCTGCGGGCCGGACAGAGTGTCGAACGCACCTGACAGCTTGGCCGCGTTCCTGGGGCAACCAGGCCATGGCAGTGATGTCCATGGTCCCATCGCTGATGCGGGAAATCTGTGGCCTGCAGTGACTTGCGCCCGTCTTGGGGTTACCGCGGGTTCCCGCAATCCCGTGGCGCGTAGCTTGCTTCAGATGAGGATGGCCGAGTTGGGCCACCGTCAGCACTCGTTGTCTTTGGCAGGGGGATCCGATGGGGTCTCGGAGGTGCGCTGGCTTCGCCGTCATGGCTCGTACTCGAGAGAGCATCGGCCGGCTCGCCCTTGGTTGGATCCTTCTCCTCTTTCCCCTCGCGCTGGGCGGAGGTGACCACTGTTCAATGGCCGCCCTGCTGTCCGCAGAGCAAGCGTGCCAGAGGACGGACAGTGGCGAATGTGAACACCAAGGTAACCTCCAACAAGTTGCCGCCCAGGGTGACGAATCATCCGGCAGTGATGGGTCATCGCGATCTCCAGATCCGGCGTCTTGCTGCATCGACTACCAGGCGGCGCCGACAACCACTCCGATCAAGCCTGCTCTGCGCTCGGGCGAATTCGGCCCTTGGGCTCTCGTTCAGCAACCCGCAGAACCTCCGGCCACGCTGTCCTCGATTCTGCCGCCTCGCCACAACGGGCACTCCCCTCCGCGACGATCGCCAGCGACCTCCTCTCCTCGCGCACCCCCGACCGGTTAGCGCCTTCGGGCGGCTCGCGTTCGAGCAGGCCACGTTGTCCGGCTGGGCTCGATGCGCGATGCCCATTCCTGCGCGGGCGCTTCAGGTTTGACCGCAACCCGATCGAAGGATCTCGCGGGTGGTCTGTCGGCTCCACTTCTGTGGCATCCGGCGGCCCGTGCGTGAAGCGGAGCAGACTGGAGGGAAGCGTGCCATGGACAATGCCGTCGATCTCGTGCAGGCCTACCTACGCCTGAATGGTTACTTCACCGTATCGGAATTCTCGGTTCTCGAGGCCGACCGGCGCGGGGGCACTCGGACCGCCACCGACCTGGATATCCTCGCGTTCCGGTACGCAGGTGCCGGACGTCCGGTGACCAACGCAAGAAGACAGGTGCCGCAGCTCCTGCGTTTCGAACCGGATCCCGTGCTCGGGGCAGCGTCGGACGCAGCGGACATGATCGTGGGCGAGGTCAAGGAAGGCCGCGCACAAGTGAACGAGGGTGCGCTGCACCTCAAGGTGCTGGAGTCGGCGCTGTCGCGGTTCGGCTGCTGCCCGGCCGATACCGCTGGTCAAGTCGCGCGGCAACTCCTCGCCGAGGGCGAGGCACGGAATGCACACGGCCATCGGGTTCGCATGATCGCGTTCGGCTCCGTTGGCGAGTCATCGAGAAGGTGGCGCGTCATCACCATGGGGCACGTCGTCCAGTTCCTCGAGGACTACATCAGCGAATGTTGGCAGGTACTGCGCGACGTGCAGTTCAAAGATCCCGGACTGGGCGTGCTCCAGCTGCGGGCCAAGGCGCTTCGAGCGCTTCCGGCTGCCAACGAAGAATCGTCACCGACGCGCCCGAGCGGGCGGGTCGACAAGGCCGAGAGGAGGGTCTCGTCATGAAGGAACCCGGTGAGTCGCGGGGAGGTGGCCTGTTCGGATCGACAAGCGGCTGGATCCTGATTGGGTTCTTGGCCATCGTCGGTTTCTTTCTCATCACGGAGCACCGGGCGCACCTGTTCGGGTATTTCCCGCTCGTCCTTCTGCTTCTGTGCCCCCTCCTCCACATGTTTCACGGGGGCCACGGGGGACATGACCAGCATCGGGCCATGCGCACGCCCGGTGATCGCGAGCACCGGCATGATCGGGAGGGGGGGAAGCCATGAACGACGGCGCTCCAGCCTATGGCCTCTGGCCACTCGTGCTCGTCAATTCCGCCGTGTTCCTCATCTTCGCGTTCAGCTTCACGAGGCCCCGGACGAAGCGGGACTGGCGCTCATTCGGCGGGTTCTCGGCCTTCATCGTGGCGCTGTTCGCTGAGATGTACGGGTTCCCGCTCACCATCTACCTTCTGTCGGGTTGGCTCGGCAGTTCGTATCCGAGTTTGAATCTCAATTCCCACGAGGCTGGACACCTCTGGGAAACGCTGTTCGGCTGGAAGGGCGATCCGCATCTGAATCCGCTTCATGTCCTGAGCAACCTGCTCATCTTCGGAGGGTTTGTCCTGATCGCCTCGGCGTGGAACGTCCTCTACCGCGCGCAAAGGCGCCACGAGCTGGCCCTCGCGGGGCCGTACGCGCGAATCCGCCATCCGCAGTATGCGGGGTTCATCCTCATCATGCTCGGCTTCCTGCTGCAGTGGCCAACCCTCGTCACCCTGGTGATGTTCCCGGTTCTCGTCACGGTGTATGCGCGGCTCGCCCGGAGTGAAGAACGAGAAGTCGAGCAGGAATTCGGGGACGAGTACCGCCGCTATGCCGCCGTCACTCCGGCGTTCATCCCTCGATGGGGA
>Ga0315910_10002124_pt1 | contig 17700 bp, 8 predicted proteins | sample EdamamesoilMG_FD_204470 | JGI IMG/M metagenome (GOLD analysis project Ga0315910, IMG submission 204470) | Garden soil microbial communities collected in Santa Monica, California, United States - Edamame soil | ecosystem: Environmental > Terrestrial > Soil > Garden | place: USA: California... | reverse complement strand
CGTCGTGTCGCCGATCCCGTTCGTCGTCGAGATCTTCGTGCTGTTCGGCGTGGTGTTGACGTAGCCGAAGTGGGTCGAACCCGAGTATTGCTGGTCCTTGATCCAGGTATCCTGCAAAGTGTCGACGTATTCGTTTCCACCGGTGTTCACGGCCCTCAGGTAAGGAGACACCACCAAGCTGACGGGGACGCGCAGGACGGGTTGCCTGCCCGAGTTGGTCACGACGAAGATCGTGCCGAGGTAGACCCCCGGTTCGAGACCGGTAGTATCCACGGTCACTGTTAGGGTCTTCGACTTGCCAGCCGGGACCTTGCCACTCGCGGATTCGACGGTGAGCCACGGAATATCGCCGAAAGACGGTACGCCGCTCTCCATCAAGTACACCTCGTTGGGGTTCTGAGCCACGACCCACAGGTTACCCTCGATGTCGAGGTCGAGGCCTGCACCCTGGAACGACCCACCCTGCGGCGGCGCGAACGCCCCCAGGATGGTGCAATCGTACGGGTTCAGCTCGTAGATAGTGTCTTCGTAGCTGTTGGTGGCCATCCACAAGACATCCATCGCCGAGTTGTAGGCTAGACCCGAAATGGCCCAATCTGGGGACGTGCATGAAGAGATCACAGACCCCGCCTCGTCGCCATAGCTGACACCCGCGACGTGGTAGACGATCCCCTCGTTCCAGCCGCCGACGAAGAACGTATCGTCGCTCGGATTGTACGCGAGGCCGCGTTGCGAGGTGTTGCTCCAGGGCGAGCCCGTGATGGTTTCCACGACGTCACCAGTGCTCTGATCCCAACAGTGGATGCCGTTGTCACCGCCGACGGCGAGCTGGCACACCAAGTTGCGGGTCGCGTCGTAGGCCATGTCCGCGGGCCAGGACCCCGACCATGGAGTCGAGTAGCTGAGCCCAGTCGGAGCGCCATCGATCGTGAACTCGGCGTTCTGATTGCCGTAAGCATCAGAGAGCCAGAGATTCTGCGCTTCTCCGATACCCCACGCCAGCCCGAGGCCGGTCGGCGTGAACGAGCGGATGACGTCACCCGGGGCGTCTGGCGTGACCACGGCACTCGCCGTGATGTCCAGGTCTGCCGTCGTGAACCCGGTCGAGTCGACGGTACCGCTTGGCCTGGAGGCCTTGTTCACGGTCCTGCCAGCGCCGCCCGCTTCGCGGACTTCGTAGTCCATGGTCACCGAACCCTCGTTCTTGAGAGTCAGTTTGCGGGTACGCACGTCGCCTGCGGCGAGCACGAGTTCGATCGTCGACGGCGTGAGCACGCCTTTGGCCGTGGCCAGCGTGAAGTCGCTGACGGCGGTTTCGTCCTCCACGACCGTTACTTCTGCCGTCGCCGACACGTAGTTGGTCTTGGAAGCCTCCAACGTGTAGACGCCTTCGGTGAGCTGCAAGCGGTAGACGCCGTTGCTGTTCGTACTCGCAGAGCGAACCACGCCGTCGGCGTTGCTCGCCGTGACGCTGGCCCCGGCTACTGGGAGTCCGTCGTTGCCGTCGGTGATGACGCCCTGCACGAACCCGGAGAACGGCACCTCGTAGAGCACCGCGGTTTCGGACGTGACGGACGGCGTGTTGTACGAATACTGCAACGCGTCGTCACCAGCGGCGTTCTCGATGCCGATGGTAGCCGAACTACCCTGCGTGAGCTCGCTGTCTGCAGTCAGGTACTGCATCACGATCTCACCCGTCTCGTTCAGCACGATCTCGAAGCTCGCGCTCTCGCCGTAGTAGTAGAAGCCCACGCCACGCCACTCGACGACGAACTGGCGATTGGGGGCGTCGCCGATGGTGGCCGTGAAGATGGCGCCACCGTTGTACAGCGTCATGTCGTCCCAGAAGGCGTAGATCGCCGCGTTGGGGATCTCGGTGCTAGGAATCGTAGTGTTGAAGTAGCGGCCAAAGTCCGACTCGAACGCCATGTAGCCGGTCGAGGTCACCCACATCGAGTCGTAGGTTTCACCGTAGAGGGTGAAGGGGAATGGCAGACTTACCAGTGTTTGCCCACCACCGTAGTAACCGAGGTTGAGCTGCGTGTCGCCTTCGATGTAGTTGAAATCCACCTCATGGCACTGATAGCCGTAGGCGTCCGTCTTGAAGGCGGCCGTGAGCGGGAGCGATTGATCGGCGTCGCTCACCACGACCGTCACGTCGACATCGACGTAGCAGCCACCGGCACTGGCACGCAGGGTGTATTCACCCACGGGCACTGCCGGGAACTGGAAGAAGCCGTCGTCGTCGGTGGTCAGCGTCGGCAGCGGAGTACCTAGCAACGTCACGCTAGCGCCAACGAGAGGCGCACCCGCTACGTCACTCAGGTTGCCTTCGACTACGAAGGACGGTGCACTCTCGAGCGAGAATGGGAGCTCGACGGTGGCGCCTTCGGCGATGCTGACGCTCTCGGTTTCCGTCAGGTAGCCGAAGCTGGAAGCCGACACCGAATAGTCGCCGATGGGCAGGCGGATCGAGAACGCGCCGGCTTCGTCGGTGTTCGCTTGGCGGTTGAACGGGCCGCTTGCAACGATCTCAGCGCCGACGATCGGCTCACCATCGCTGTTGGTGACAGTACCAACCAGGAACCCGGTGGGCCCGATCGGAGCTTCCGAAAGCGATGCGTAGACGTCGAGCTGGCCTTCGCCGAACGAGTTGTTGTCTTCTGGCTCACCGCCGCACTGGAGGTCTTCGTGGTCGACGGCGGTCGAGTCGAGCAGGACGCGCGTCGCCTCGACGTCACCTTCCAAGGCAACGGCGGCAGACCACAACAGCGCCACGGAACCGGCAACGTGCGGCGAGGCCATCGAGGTGCCGCTGAAGAACGCGTAGCCATCGGGTACGGAGCTGCGCACGTCGACGCCAGGAGCCGCGATGTTGGGCTTGATTTCGCCGAACAGCGAGGGACCCTTGCCGGAGAAGCCTGCAATATTGTTGCCGAAATCATAGGCACCTGCGGAGTACGACTCTGGATAGTCGCCCGGTGACCCAGAGGTCCCGCAGCCGTAGTAACCGTCATTGCCGTTCGAGAACGCCGGGAAAATCCCTGCAGCTACCCAGGCTTGCACGACGGCCCGGTAAAACTCGTCCCCACTGCCACCGCCCCAGGAGTTGTTCACGATGTGCGGTCGCAGATCCGGGCGGGGGTTCTCGCCGTTCAGATCCGTGGGCGCCAAGATCCATTCACCGGAGCTGAGCAGCGCTTCGAACGAGCAGGAATTGCTTTCGCAGCCCTTGGCGGCAATCCAGCGGGCTCCGGGGGCCACACCGATCTGGTTCTCGCCGCCGTCGTCACCCACCATGGTGCCCATGGTGTGCGTGCCGTGGCCGGCGTTGTCACACGGCTCGTTCGAAGGAAAACCACAAACGTTCGAGGGGTCGAACCAGTTGTAGTTGTGATCGAAACTGCCATCACCGACGCTGCCGCGGTACTGGTTCACCAGTGCCGGGTGGTCGAACTGAACACCGGTGTCGATGTTCGCGACGATGATGCCCTCGCCGCGCGTCCCGAAGGCGTCCCACGCTTCCGAAGCGCGGATGTTCTCGATGTTCCATTCGACGGCGTCGACGGACTGGCCGTTGCTCGGGATGGGCTGCGGAATCTCGAACTGCCCATCGTCGAAGACGCGCGCCACGTCCGAGCGTTCCTTGATCTCGGCAATCGTCGCTTCGTCGGCCTCGACGCGGACGGCGTTCACGATGAAGTGCGCCTTGTACTTCGTACCCTTCTGGTCGAGGAAGCGTTTCAGCGCAGCTTGTGACGTGGACGCGGTGCTGGTCAGCGAATTGTACACGCTCGCGCCACGTGCTCTCCAACCGCGCGTCTTGCTGGCGGTAGTGAGCGACGCGCTCTCCTTCATCAGCACCCAAACGGCGCGCTTGCCACCGGCGAGCGCCGCTGCTGACGTCGGCCTTTGTTGGGGCGCGATGCCCGGGGCTGTCGTCGGCTCAATGTACCGACCACCGAGCCCTTGCTTCACGTCGCTTGGCTGTTCCCCAGAGCAGCCAACCAGCCACAACAGCCACACCAATAGGGTGAGGCGTGACCAGTGGAAGCTGCTCGACATGAGGAGGGAGGAGCCCCCACCGTCTATCGATCTCTTTTCCATGTGATACTCCTGAATACTTCTCCGAACAAAAGACGACCGGCCCGATCACCGAAACGGCGTCGGTTCGATTCGTCAGAGCGCAGGGCATGGCCCAATCCCCGCAGGAACTCGCTCTATCCACGCCCTGTCGGCGCGCGCGAGCCCGGAGAAAATCAGCCCACACCTTGTCGCTATCCCCATCGAACGCGTGGCAACTAGATTGGCCTCGAAGGCCAGTCCGTTACCTCGTTCTGCCCACTCCACTTGGGAGCGACGGCCGAACGGTCATTCCACCTAACTGCGATCCGCCGACCACGTCAGCGCGACCGCTTCAATTCCCTTCAATCCAACAACGAGCTGGGGCGCAGCTTTAGCCTACCTCCCAAAGACCCCACGTCCTTCCTTGACGTAGTATCATACCGACCCCGGGGCGGGGTTCAAGTGCGAAAGTCGCGCAAGTGGTCCCACCCTTCCAGGGGCACCAGCCTCTAATCGTTGGCTCATTCTATCTGATCGCGGTGGCTCGCCCTGAATCGATTCCTACGCGGGTTTCGGCGAGTTTCCTGCCCAGTGGAAGTGCCGAGGATCGATCGAGTGCTGCGTTCGACGCTATCAGCGCCGATGCGCTGCGTCGTGAGCATCTCTTTCGCTCGTGAGTGAAGTCGGTCACCGCGAAACGGACGCACGAGCGAAACTGCCCCGAGAAGGTGTCAACTCGTCCAAAACGCGGCGCGCAACGGCAGCGGCGGACTCGCGCTGTGCCCGCACACGCATCCAAACCCCAGATCGCGTCTGTCAATCGACCGGCGCGACGGCCAAGTGCTCACCGGGTCGCAGACCGACTTCGGCCTCCACTAAGCCTTCAAGAGCTCGAACTCTCCGGCCAAGCTTTTTTCGCCGCCGAAGTTGGTCGTGGGGATACCGACGGCGTTCATGAACATGGTGAGCAACTTGTTGTGAGGCGCTTCGATGCCGCGCATCGGATCGTACTCGGTGACCTGCACGTACTCACCTTGCTTGAAGTAGCCGGCGCCGCCCACGATGATCCAGGGCAGGTCCTTGAAGTCGTGTGCCCTCCCGTCGGAGAGCTCGTTTGCATACACGATGACGCTGTTGTCGAGAACGCTCGTGCCATCGCCCTCCTGGTAGGCGTCCAACCGCGTGAGCAGATAGGCGAACTGCTTCATGTGCCAGGTGTCGATGTCGAACAGCATCTGCTCGTAGCCCTGCACCTCATCGCCTCCGTCGTCCAGCGTCGTGCCGTGGCTCAGCTTGTGGTGGTTGTACTTGTGGTGCATCCCATCCCACGTGAAGATCGGCCCGCCGGCTCCATTGCCGATCTGAAGCGTTGCACTGCGCGTATGGTCGCAAGCCAGGCTGAGCGCGATCACGTCGATCTGCAGGCGAGTCAGACGTGCAAACTCCGAGTCACTGTCGACGTTCACCGTCTCGAAAGCGAGTAGGTCCGCCTCCGTTGCAGCGCCCAGGTTGCATCCGACGCTCGCCGCGAGGCTGACTTCGACATCGCGGATCGAGTCGAAGTGGGCTTCTATCTTCTGCTGATCGGAACGGCTCAAGTCGGCGCTGCGCAGATCGTCGAACTCGCGGTTCACCAGGTCGAGCACGCTGCGGCGACGGAGCGCCTCTGCATCGGGGATCACACTTTCACCGGCTTCGGTACCAAGGCCCATGAAGTCTTGGTACGCGAGCCAGGGGTTGTTCTCACCGGTAACCGGCTCTTGTGGGCCCGTATAGGAAATGTGCCCCAAGACCCCGTCCTTCTTGCGGCCGACGCGCAGGGTCAACGCTTGCCGCCCCTGGGGATTGACGGCATTGGCGATCGCTTGGTCGACCGAGATGCCGAGGGCGTACTCGTCGGGGGTGTCGGCCAGGAACTGCGCCGTCAATTTGTGCCCCATACCCTTCGCGTGATCGTCGCCCGCGCCGCCATCGAGATTGTAGCCGCGCGGCACCGCGTGAATGCCTCGTGGGATCAACGAGCGCGGGGCGAAAGCCGAAAGGGGCTCGAGCGCTGTGCCAACGAAGCTCTCGGGCGTGAGTGCGCCGAAGCTGCTCGGGAAGAAACGCTTCATGTTGACGCCGTTGCAATTGAAGAAGCAGAGGAAGCGCTTCGGGGGCGTCAGAGCTTGCGCGCGAGCGGAGCGAGGCGCCAGGCTCTCGAGGAAGGGCAGCCCTACTGTAGCTCCCAGCGCGCCGCGCAGGAACCAACGCCGACCGAAGACTGTCTGTGTGTGCCTGTGCATGGTCAGTCTTGCTCCGTGGGGGCACGATGCGTGAACGCGCGAGGACGCGTGAGCTCTACCAAGAGCTCGCGAACCGAGTAAGCGTCGTCCGCCAAGTGTTCGGCGAGCGCGGCCAGTGTTTGCGCATCCGAAACGGCTTCAGCGCGGGCGTAGGCATAGCGCAGCCATTGTTTGGCGTAGCAGCCCCGCACCGATTCGCTCTCGCTGAGTTGCAAGATCAAGTCGAGAGCGCCCGAGAATTCCAGCGTGCCCGTGCTCAATTCGACGCTGCCTGCGGTGTCCAGCGGAGCTCCATTGTCGCTGTCGCGCGCGGCGCCCACCGCGTCGAAGCCTTCGAACGCGAAGCCGATCGGGTTGATCAACGAATGGCAGGTCGCACACACCGGAGCGGCGGTGTGTACTTCGACTTGGTCGCGGGTAGTCACGATCTCATCGGTGGTTTCGGGGAGCGTCAGGTCGATACCCCCGGGCGGATCCGGGATTGCTTCGCACAAGATCCGTCGCAAGACGAACACTCCGCGATGGATCGGTGAGGTGTCGGTGGTGTAGGCGTGCGCGCTCAGAAATCCGAGCCCCGTCAAGATCCCAGCGCGTTCTTTGTCAGCAAACTCGACCAGCGAAAACTCGTCGCCGAATTCGTTCACGTCGAGGCCGTAGAACGGCGCCGTCCGCTGATTCACGAAGCCGTACGGTGCGGAGAGCAGGCTCACGAGACCTCGCCCCTCGTCGAGCGTTACGTGCTCGACGAACCTGCGGGCTTCTCCGATGTAGTCGTCGGCGAGATCCGGGGAGAAGTCGGGGAACAGTTCGGCGTCTTTGCTGAGCTCGCGGTAGGCCTTCAAGTCCAACCATTGTTCGTGAAAGTCCAAGACACGCGGTCGAATCGCGGCGCTCGCCGCCAAGCGCTCGGCCTGAGCCCGAATGCCCTCCGACGTCGTCAGCTCACCCGCCGCGGCCGCCCGAAACAGCTCCGCGTCGGGCATGCTCGCCGTCAGCATGTAGGACAGACGGCTGGCAATTTCGTAGTCGTTCAGCGGGATGAACCCCTCGCCGTCCTCTTCGGTCGAAAGCTCGCCCCGGTAGAGAAAGTTCGGAGATTGCAGCATGGTCTCGATGACCAGTAGTGCGCCGTCGGCGAGGGCTGCGCCGCTCTGAACGAGCTCGGGCCCCTCGGCGAACAGCGCGACGTAGCGGGCGATTTCTGCTTCTCGGAGCGGGCGCCGGAACGCACGCAGTCCGAAGCTCGTGACGAATTCAGTCGCACATTCGACGCTCGGGTCGTCGCAGGGGAGCGCGCGAGCAAGCAACTCTTCGGAACCCACTACCTCGCGCGCGAGCGCTTCCGCAGCGCGCCGGTAGTCGCGCCCGAGGCGGCCTGCCACTCGGAGTCCGTCGGCGTTGTTGTCGAAACCGGAGAAGCTGGGGTCATCCAAGAACTCGCCGCTCGAGCCCTCGCCGACACCCAGCAGATCCGTCACCGTGCGCTCGTACTCGGCGTGTGTGAGCCGCTGTAGGCGAGTCCCATAGGGGACGCCGTTCTCCAGGGTACCCGGATCGGGGCGCGCAGGCTCCGAAGGTTCGGGTTCGACGGGCTCGACGGGCTCGATCGGGTTCGCGGCTCGCGGTGCTGCCGAGTCGCAGCCGAAGAGCAGGACGAGCAGCAGCCCAGCCGCGGGGATGAGCAGCACGCGAAGCAGACTTAGGACGCGGAAACCTGGCACTTTCCGCTTGTATGGCCACGCGCCCGCCCTAGCTTCGGGAAAACGGCCGCGCCGGCTATGAGCGTCGGCTAGGGGGTACACTCTCGATCGGTGGTGCGCCAGGGCCAACGGCACTCATCGTGGTAGCAGACCATCTGCTGAGGGCAATCGGCGGACTCGGCGCAGGGGAGACTACAATTGTGATCGCAAATGGGGTCGAACCTAGCGCCCTCGGCCCGAGGACATTCACTGGCATCACTGCACTGTATGTTGCAGAGCCAGTACCCGTAGCAGCCTGCATAAGTGCCCCCCGACCCGCCGTTGCAGAGCTGCGGGAAGGCTTCGCCAGTCTCGCGGACCGTCATCGGGTATGGTTGCGGCCCACCATAAGCGTTTGCAAACCCGTTTTCAGTCGCGCCGGACGTACCCACGGTGCCGATCGAGACGGAACCCGAGCTGGTCGTCGCCACCTCGGCCGCCGGTGGCGTCTCCTTGGTCGAATGGTCCGTGGTCCTACCTCCGCAGGTAGCCAGAACAGGAACGATCAACGTCGGCCAGATCGGAAACGCGCGCATCGAACCTCTGCCCAAACACAGTATCGCACACACTTCGTCAAAAGTACGCGCAACCCAGCGAATTTCTCCCGGATTCGGGGCTAGTCGCTGCGGCGTCCCGCCTTCGAGCGCAGATTCGACCTGCACCCGAGGTTCATGCTAACTGAAGGCGATGCGAGGAGCGGCGATCGCGCTGTTGTACGGACTCAGCGCCGGTTGTACGGCCAAAGCCGGAGGGCAGCAGAGCAGCGAGGCACTCGCACCTCCCAGCTCTGCACCAGCCACGGCCGCGAGCTCCGCTGCTCGAGCCGCCGCCGAACCTGCGAGCCCCGAGCTCGAGCCGAGCGCAGTGTTCTTGCGAGCGGTGCGAGAGCTCGATTGGAGCGCCGCCGCGACGCGTTTCGACAGGCTCTCGAGCGAAGAGCAACAGAAACCCGAGCTCTGTTTCGCGCGCGCGTACTGCGCTCGCGAGCTCGGCGATCATCAGGCCGTGCTCAGCCTCACCGAGGGGCTGGAGCAAAAGCTACCGCTGCTCGCGACGGAAGTCGTGCGCCTACGCGCCGAGGCAGCGCTAGGCACCGGCGAACACGCGCAGGCGATCGCGTTTTTCTCGAAGCAGCAAGATCCTGCGGACCTGTTGAAGGCGGCTCGGGCAGAAGTCGCTTTGAGCAAGCTCGACCCGAGCAAACTCGACGCGGCGCGCCAGCTGACCGATCGCGCTTTGAACCTCGCGGCCAAGCAGAAGGACAGCCACGACCTCGTCGCGGAAATCCGCGCGGAGCGCGCCGGCATCGCCACCCAGAAACGCCAAACTCAACTGCTGGCGCTCGATCTGCGCTGGTTGGCCGTGTCCGCCCCCACGACCGCGCCCGCGCGCGGTGCCGACCAGAAGCTCGAGGCACTGGAAGGGCAGTTCTTGACTCGGCAAGAACGCTACGATCGAGCTCTCGCCTTCGCCGAAGCGGGGCGCGTCGACGACACCGAAGCCGAGCTCGCGCTGCTCGCCAAAGCCCGCGGACCCGCCATTCCCCCGGGCGACCTGTTGCACGTGCAGGCCTGGGCTCGCTACGCGAGTCGATCGTACAGCGAGGCCGCCGCACTGTTCGATCGGGCAATCGCCGCCGGGACTCAGTATCGCCTGAAAGACTCGTTTTATGCTGCGCGCGCACTTTCGCGCGCAGACAAAGACTTGGCAGCCATCGAACGCTACCAGCTGTTCCTGCGCAGCTACCCTACTTCGGGCCTGGCCGAAGAAGCCCGCTACCTGATCGCGCGGCTCTACTACGTGATGGGGCGCTGGCCCGAAGCCGCCACCGCTTACAACAAGTACCTCGGAGCGTTCTCGAAGCGCGGACGCTTCAGCAAGACCGCGCGCTACGAACTCGCGGTGACCCGCCTAGCGCAGGGCGAGTACGCCGCAGCGCTGACGGGCTTTCGACAGCTGGTCAAGGACGAGGACACCGATCGACTGAAGACCCGTTACCAACTGCTCGAAGCCGCAGCCTTGATGGGCGCCAAGAACCATGAGGCCGCTGTGCCTCTGCTCAAACAGGTGATCGCGGAGAGCCCGCTGTCGTTCGCGGCACTGGCTGCGCATCAACGCCTGGTTCGACTCGGCGAAACCCCACCACCCGTGTTGCCGAAAGGGGCCGACGTCGCGGCGCCCGCACCCTTGACGATAAACCTGCCGGAGAAAGCCGCGCTCTTGGCGCGTGCAGGGCTCGATCAGCTGGCTGAAGCCGAGCTCGAGGCCCACGAAGCGCGCCTGATGGCGACGTACCGCCCGCGCGAGTACGAAAGCCTGTGCCAGGCCTACGGCACGCTCTCCGGCGCAGAACGTCGTTACCAGGTGGGGCAACGGGCGGCGAGCTGGGCGCTGCTGGTCAAGCCTCCGAACCCCCGTTCGCTCTGGCTGTGGGACTGCGTATATCCCCGCCCGTATCCAGACACCATCCGGAATGCCGAGGTCGAGTTTGGCCTGCCACCGCACTTGATCTACGCGGTAATGCGGCAAGAAAGCGGCTTCCGCCCAGCCGTGGTTTCGCCCGCCAATGCGATCGGTTTGATGCAGCTGATAGAACCCACGGCGCGGCGCGTAGCCGAGGCGCTGAACGACGACTACGCAGGCGAAAAGCTGAGGGTTCCTCGCCACAACGTGCGCTACGGCGCCTATTACCTGCGCCGACTGCTCGACACCTTCGGCAACAACGTGGTGCTGGCAGCCGCTGCCTACAACGCAGGGCCGCTGGCAGTGAGCCATTGGCTTGCGGGGGGAGAACAGCTCGACCTCGACGTCTTCGTGGCCCGCATCCCCTATAGCGAAACCCGTGGCTACGTAGAGCGCGTGGTCGAGAACCTCGCGCGCTATGCATATCTCGAGGGCGGCGCCACCCGCGTCCCCGAACTCCCACTGAAGCTACCGAACGGGCTTCGCGCGAGTCCCGACGCGTACTGAGCGTCGTCCGAAACGAGCGAGCACCACCGCGACCAGGAGGCAAGCACCGCCCACGCCACCTGGTCTCGCCCGACCGAGGTTGCAAGCCTCGGGCTCGGACTCGGGCTCGGGCTCGGGCTCGGGCGCCTTTGGCTCAGTCGGTACCGGCGGCTGGAAACCGATCTCGGGGACGGCGTCGAGCAGTAGCGCGTCGAGAAGCTTTGGGTACTCTCCGGCGCGCAAGAGGTCGCGAGCGACGTCCACACCGCGCCAATGCTGGGTCTCTGATTTCCAACGCTTGCCCCAGCGCCAGCGTTCCGGCCGCGCGCAGGGCAGCGCTCCTTGCCAGGCATGCGCCGCATGGAAACGCACCTGGTAACGGTCGGCGTTGGCAGGGCGTATGGTTCGATCGAGCTCCGCGCTCGGACCGCGCGGCACCCCGTAGCCCCCCGTCTGGTGCGCCTCGCTAGCGGCGAGTTCGAGATCGCTCGGCGTGGCCGCTCGGGTCCCACGCAGGTGCAAGCGGGTCAACACGTAGCGCTGCCGCGCTAGCAACGCGCGTTTCTGCCCGAGCCGCCGCTCGAGTTCGAGGCGCTCTTTGCTGCGAGCCCGAGCGGCCGCGGGCGGCAACGGGTCTGCCGGCGCGGGGGGCCCCGCTTCGGGCAGTGCGGTCGGTGGCGGCGTCCGCTCGCTCGGAGAGACCGTCTCCGCTTCGAGCACGTCACCTCCGAACGTCAAGAGCTCGCGCAACTCGAGGGGCGCGTTCGAACACGGCTCGCCGCACTCATCGCTCGGCCCTACGAACTCGGTGATTGCCGCCGCCGGTTGCGCGCGCTGGAGCCGTTCGAACAGCGTATTGTAGAGAGGCCCCACCTTGGCGCCCACGCCCGCCGTGACCAAGAGATTCGTGGGAACGAACACGTTGCTCAGCTTCGCCGCTTGATAGCGTTTCTGGCGATGCAAACCGTAGACGAACAGGTCGTGAAGGGGAGCACCGTACGCTTGACCGAGGCTGCGGAAAATGGGCAAGAGTGGACGCCGTGACCAATAGCGAATGCCGCCGAGTTGCAGGCGCTCGCTGTCGATGAGCTCGGCGTGATCGACGAGAACCTCAGCCACGAGGAGCTGCGCTTCGGCGCCGAGCACGCCGAGAAGAGGATCGAGCGCCGTCGGGTCGACCCGGTAGCCCCGCTTCTCGAGCCACGCGCGAAGCTCCGCGGAGCTCTTCGGACGCAGCAGCTGGTAGCTGAACTCGTCCTCGGCTTCCTTGAACACGGGCTTCTCCGGAAGGCTGAGTTCGTTCGGGACCTGATAATGGGCGTCGCGCGGAGGCATCACCTCCGGCGTCAAGAAGCCGCGATTCTTCACCGGCACCTTCTCTTGCCAGGCCTGCTCGGGCGCGCCGGGGACGCAGGGGTCTTGCTCCCAAAACTCGAACACGCGCGGCGCCGTCATCTGTTGCAAGCGCGCGATGAACTCGTGCTTCACGGTGCGGAGGCGACCCCGCACCACGTCGCGCGGCACCGGCAACAGCAGCGCGAAGCGCTCGAAGGGGCCCCGGTAGTCGACGGCCAGTGTCACGATGCTCACGTCGGCGTGCTGCATCACCACCAGCTCCGTCGTGGATATCGTGGGTCGCGTGCCAGTGACACTCACCGCGACACCAGGGAAAGCCCAGGTCGTGGACGCCGAGGACAGCGTGATGGCGAACGCTACGAGCGCGAGCAGCACTGGCAAAGCTCGAGCACGAGAGCGCATGCCGTTTTTGCCTCAACGCACGTACGCGTGCAGGTAACGCGCGACGGCTTCAGCTCGACCGAGCCGGGCACCGGCTCGACCCGGCACGCGCCCGCGCTCCCAGCTCAGGCCTTCGGCGGCCACGACCGCTTCGAGCGCCCCCTTCTTGATGCGCGCGCCAGCCAGCCCGCGGTACACGGCTTTCAGTGTGAGGTGACCGGGCGCGTCGGAGAGCTGTCGCATCAGGTCGAAGCTGCTCTTGTTCCAAGCCAGCACGAGGTCGTCGGACCTCAGGAAAGCTTGCCAGCGCGCCTTCAGCTCCGCGAGCGAGCCGGCCTGCTCGAGGTCGTGCTGAGACAGCTCCAAGAGCTCGCGGTGGCACTCGGAGAGGGCAGGCTCCGGCCGAACCAGCTCTGAAAACACCCGAGCGTCACTGAGCCGCTTGGCCGTCCACTGCACGACGGGCGCGAACTGGCCCGCGCGACCGCTGCGTCCCACGGGGTTCGCCTCGCCGTAGACCACGACCACCCGCTCGAACGCTTCAGCGAGCGCCCGCGGCAGCGCGCGGGCCTGTGTCGCTCGCTGCTTTCTGTGTCGGGGCTGCCGCGCCGCGCGGTCAGTGGCTGCAATGTGCAGATCGATCATGCGCCGGAATGGCGGCAGCAGCTCGCGCGCGCCGAGGCCCGGTTCGAGCAAGTCGAGGGCAGTAGCCACTGCCTCCACGGTAGAGACGTATTCTTCCTTCGGCTCGCGCCGCACCCGGTACTCGGTGGGCTGCGACGGTACGAAACAGACTAGCGGGAGCCGGTGCAAGGCCGGGTGGTCGCGGTACAGCGTCCGCGCGTGGTGCCAGGTCCCGTCGAGCGCCACCAAGGCCCGTGGCCGCTCGTGGACCGGAATGCTCGCTAGTTCTCGCGCCCCCCGCCCGGGATACAAGAGCGCGGCGCCTTCCGGGAAGAGCTGGGCAGCGCCCGCGCGTTCCCAGCCGGGGTGCGCCACGACGAGCTTCACGTTGCTGAGGCAGCGCGCCACGATGCGCGCGGTACCCAGCGGGTGAAACTGCTCCCGCGGATGCTGCACGACGGTCACGTGCGTGCGATTGTCGATCCGAAACGCATGATCGCAGTAGCAAACCGCTGCCGGCCGAAAGCACGTGTAACAAACCAGCCGCGGCTCTGCGCTGGGTTCGTCGAAGTAGAATGAACGGGGTGCGACCGAAGCTCTCACCCTGAGAGCATATCAGGGCCGAGGCCGAGCGGGGCCGCGAACGGGTCCCAGCGACTCCGAACCGTTGCCCCCGACACGCTGGCGCTGGGTCTGAGCGCGGTGTCGCTTGCTGGGACGCTCGAACGGCCGGGAAGCGGACCAGTGAACACACGATGAGCGTCCGATGGGGCAGCATGGTCGACGCCTTCTCCAGAAGGTTAGACGCCCTTCCTCTGGCGAACGCTGGGTAGCCCAACCCAAGGCTCGGACACCACGGCAGCTCACAGGCAGCACCGCTGCGGCTGGAAACGTTGCATGTTTCTTCACTCATTTCACGAATTTATCGATCCGCAAGTGCGCACGAGCGCACCACACCCGAGGGACGCGGCCCCGATCCGCGGGGGCCTCGAGCCGCATTCCGCAACAAGAGTTGCAGCGCGCGCACGCTGTGTTTAGCTTCGTGGGCCTTGAGCACCCTCAGCATGCGTGACGCCGACGACGACGAAGAGACGCGCGTGTTCAGCGCGGGCACGGATGCGCCTCGGCTCTCACCCAGTGCGCCAGCTCGCGCAGAAGGCCTGCCGCCTCCGCGTGTCGAGGACGAGTCCGTAGTGGTAGAGCGGGTTCTCGCCGCTGAGAGCGCGCTCACGTCTGAGAGCGCCGTGACCGAGAGCGCCCTCACGCCTGGGCGCCTGAGCGCGAGTGACGACGACGACGCCACGCGGCTCATGCCAGCCACGCCGGCCGCAAACCCGCAGAAGTGGCTGGTGAGTGATGGCCCGAATGCTCCGATGGACCTCAGCCACACCGATCTCTGCGCCGCGCTGAAGAGCGGCAAGGTGTCGCGCGCGGCGCTGGCCTGGAAGAAGGGCATGCGTGAGTGGCAAAACGTCGCCGAGATTCCGACGCTCAGCAGCGCGCTCACGTCGCTATCAACGCCAGCACCTCGGCCAGCCCCGCCGCCTCGGTCTTCGCCCCGTTCGAGCCCGCCGCCCAAGCGCAACTCGCGCCCGCGGCGCGAGCCCAGCGCCCCACGGCAGAGCAAGCCCTCGAAGTCAGCGCCTGAGTTGTCTCCCAAGATCGATGCCAAGATCGACACCGAGGCGGACACGCCCCCGAGTGGGTCGGTGCTGCTCAGTGCGTCGGTCTCCACTGCCGACTTCTCGGAGATCACGCCCGCGCACACGCCTCACAGCCAGCGCGCGCAGCTCCTTGCGACTCATTCAGCAGCACCGAAGCCAGAGCGCATCGAGATCGAGCCGTTGCCCGCGCTCTCGGCGCGTCCCGGTACCAGCGACAGTCTCACCAAGCCCAAACCATCGATCCACACACCCCGCCCCGCTGCAGGTCGCCCACCAGCGCCGGGCGAGCCCGTGGCCAAAACGCCCGAAGTGCCCGACGCCAAGGTCGCGCTCGATGCCAAGGTCGTGATCAACGATCCACCCGCGAGCGTGCTGGCCACGGGGCTTGCTCAAGCCAAGCTGAACCCGACCATCGAAACCCAGCGCGAAACCACGCAGCCCGCGCGCTGGCGGCCACCGCTTCACCAGCTCCGCGCCGCAGGGCAACCGCCGAACGTCGTGCTCTGGGTGCTCGGTGCAGGTGGCTGGGTGCTCGCAGGGGTGCTCGCTGGCCTCCTGATTGCGAAGAACGAGCCCGAACCAGCGCTGGTTTCGACGACCCCTACCACCATCACCACCCACGCCTCGGTGACCCACGAGCCCGGCGATAGGGCGCGCCGAGCCGCCGCGCGGCCCGCGCCCGCCCTAGCCGCGACCAGCGAAGCGCCCGCCACTCCCGAAGCGCTCGCCACTCCCGACGCGGTCGCTGCTGCCGACCTCGCAGCGCCCCCCGCATCCGGCACGAACGGAGCAGCGCGCCCCGCAAAACCGGTAGCTCAGAAACCCCCTGTCGTCGCCGCCGTCAAGCCCGCCACCGCCGACCCCTCCGGCCTGTCAGGCCCCACCACCACCAAGGATATCAATACCCCTGGTTTCTAACGTGCCCGTGCCCTTGCCCGGCCCGAGTGCCCAAGGCACTAACGCGGCCTGCACGGGTCAGGCAGCTGATCCGGCACCCACCAGTTGCCGGACATGACGAGCATCGACAAGAGCCGTACCGAGTCGGCAGCATAGCCTTCGGGTTCGGCAGCCTCGATGTGATCCCACAAACGATTGAGCCAATCCTGGTACTTCGGATCGCTCATGGCGGCGACCCCGAGGGGCGCGCTGAACAAGGTGCTCGCAGGGCCTGACAGCGGTTCACCGCTCAAGCTGTAGCCCCGAGCGATGCGACTCGGTTCGCCTGCAGCCTGGCTCTCGATGAACGAATTCATGCGTTCGAGGACGCGTTTGGCCCGCATGTCGCCGTACGCGACGTAGTCGGTTCCGACGCGCAGGGGCACACGACTGGCGTGGTCACCGAACGCCCCGTCTTCGTCACCGCCGTGGGATTTCGGCGCGGCGGGACGCGGCTCGTCGCTATCGGCGGCGTCGATGAAGTTCGGGACGAGGCCGGCGCTTGGACTGTGCGCGGTTTGTAGGCGATCGAGCAGCCAATAGCCATTGTCGACGACCTGCACCCACCAGGCCTGATGCATGAAATGCTCGAAGCCGCGAAAATGACCGGGCATGAAGTCAGCCGGACGAGTCGTGTCGTAGTTGGCCTCGTCGGTGGGGGCGACCCAGTCGCCCAGCATCATGTAGCGCCCCTCGCGGTGCATATCGGCGCTCGCGATGGCATCGATCATCCAGCGCGCCTGGGCCGCATAGTCCACCCCTCGGCAGCTGCCCCACTGCTTGTCCGCAAGCAGCAGAGCATAGGCAATGTCGAGGTCTCCTTCGGACGCGCTGTTGTCACCTTCCGAGTCCAAGCAGGTCTCACCCTGATGCCAGGCCATCAATCCCGGAGTCAATGCGCTTTGGTGTCCGCGAAAAAAACGCAGCAGTCCGTCGAAATACTGCTTGGCCTCCGGGTCGTGACCCGCCATCACGCTCGCGAAGAGCATGCCGTAGCCCGTGGCTTGAGAGAGTGAAAGGCTGCCGGGCAGATCCGTAGCGACGTGATACTCACCAGGGCGACAGCCGGACCGCAGGTAGCGCGCTTTCCACGTCGCGTAAAAGGCGGCCGTAGCCTGATCGAGGGCCGAGGCTGCCTTGTGATTGGGCAGCACCGTACCGGTCGCGTACTCGAAGCGATGGTTGGCGAACGGCTGCCTTGGCCCTTGCGTCCGGGGGGCTGGGGTCTTGGGGTCAGGCTGGACGTGCTTGGCGCATCCGCCGCAAGCCAGCACCAATACGAGCCAGCGCCAGCGCCAGCGACGCTCAGCCACCGAGCAGCCTCAACGCCAGCACGAGCGCGCTCGTGAACTCGGTCAGCAAAGCTTCCCGAACGTTGAGCGCCGGGGTCAAGACCAAAACGTCGCGCGCCCCGCCGCCGGTGCTCGTGATGTAGCCACGCTCGAGGAGCGCGCGCGAGAGCGCTACCGCTCCACCGCTCAGGCGCGGACTCAGCTCGATGCCGATCATCAGCCCCTCGCCACGCACGGCCGCCACCAGCGGGCTCTGCCCCACGGCGGCTACGAGCTCGGAGAGCCAGCGAGCGCCAAGCTCGCGCGCACGCCGAGGCAACTCTTCGCGCGTGAGCACATCCAAGAGCGCGAGCGCCGTCGCACACGCCAGAGGCGATCCGGCGAACGTCGACGTATCCACGACCTCTTG
>Ga0315910_10002123_pt1 | contig 17700 bp, 12 predicted proteins | sample EdamamesoilMG_FD_204470 | JGI IMG/M metagenome (GOLD analysis project Ga0315910, IMG submission 204470) | Garden soil microbial communities collected in Santa Monica, California, United States - Edamame soil | ecosystem: Environmental > Terrestrial > Soil > Garden | place: USA: California... | reverse complement strand
CTGCTTCTCGGCCTCGGCGCCGCTGAACGGCGTCGTCACCCTGGACGGTCAGGGCAACCCCGACGCGGTCTTCGTGTTCCAGATCGGCAGCACGCTGCTGGCCACCCTCGGCTCGTCGGTCGAGCTCGTCAACGGGGCCGAATCCGACAACGTTTTCTGGCAGGTCGGCAGTTCCGCCACGCTCTCGGGCGGCGTCGCCTTCAAGGGCAACCTCATCGCGCTCTCCAGCATCACGCTGAGCGTCGGTTCCAGCCTCGACGGCCGGGCCCTGGCGCGCACGGGTGCCGTGACGATGGACACGAGCAGCGTCTCGGTCCCCTCCGGCAACGCGTGCAGGCCGGCCTCGGTCGTGCAGCTCTCGCGGGGCTGCGGCGACTCCGCCCCCGTTCTCGGTTGCACCGCGCCAGTGCTGGGCCAGCTCACGACGGTCACCCTGAACGGCACCGTCCCCGCGGTGATCGGCGTGCTGCGCATCAGCCCGTACCGCTCGCCGATGGCCTCGCTCGAGGACTGCCACCTGTTCGTGACCCCCGGGAACCACTGGTCCGTGCCCTTCCTCACGAATGGCAACGGCGACATCGCCTTCGGCCGGACCATCCCCGCGGATCCGCTGCTGTGCGGCGCGCGCCTGGTCCTCCAGGGTGTGCTCCACCTGCCCTCGCAGGGCCGGCAGTTCACGGCCACGAACGCCTTGCTCCTCACCATGGGCAACTGAAGCGAGCTGTCCCTGCGCAGTTCGGGCCGTCACCTCACGGGAGGTGGCGGCCCTTTTCCTTGTCCACTCGCGGTTCCCGCTCCTCGGCCAGGCCCGCTCGCCCACCTGCGCGCCCCGGTGGCGCGCTTCGTCGCTCGGGGGTAGCTTGGCTTCTTGTCCGGGGACGCTCGTCTCCCCAACTCGTCGGAGGCTTCCATGTGCTTGCCCTCCCGCATCCACATCGGCACCGGGATCCTCGTGCTCGCGTCCTCGATCGGCGGAGTGCAGGCCCAGACGACCTGGCACGTAGCCGCCGGCGCGGTCCCGCCGGGAAGCGGCACGCCCGAGGCGCCCTACGCGAGCATCCAGTACGCGATCGATCGCCCCGCCACGATCGCCGGCGACACGGTCCTGGTCGCGCCCGGGACCTACGTGGAGCGCGTCCACCTGACGAAGGAGATCACCGTCGCTTCCGAGCGCGGGCCGACGAAGACGCGCCTCGTGAAGCCGGCCAGCCCCGGGGCGGAGTTCGTCTTCCTCGGGCCAATGGACACGATCTACGCCGACAGCGTGCGCCTGATCGGATTCACGATCACGGGCGCCGTCGGGACGGGCACGGTCGTGAACATGCACGGCGGGAGCCTCGACCACTGCATCGTCGCCGGCAACGACAGCCTGGGGGTCTCGAGCCTCTTCGGCACCCTGCGGCACTGCACCATCACCGACAACGGCACGGGCCTCTTCTTCGCCACCTTCGGCGAGACCACGCTCGAGAACTCGATCGTGTGGGGCAACGGGACCGACATCGCGGGCATCGGCGGCTTCGGCAGCGCGCGCTACACGACCTACGGGACGAATCCGGGCGGTTTCCTGCCGAGCGCCGGACCGGGCAACGAGAGCGCGGACCCGCTGTTCGTCGCCCTCGACGACTTCCACCTGCGCCCGGACTCTCCCTGCATCGACACGGCCGACCCGTCCCGCCCACCGGACCTCGACCGCACGCCCGCCGACCGCGGCGCGCTGGCCTTCCGCCCGCCGTTCCGGCTGCGCCGGCGCTGAACGCCCGCGGGATGAGCGAGTCGAAGCTCACCGTCCGCCCGCTGACGCCCGGCCGCTGGGGCGATCTCGAGACGCTCTTCGCGGCCCGCGGGTGCTCGGTCGCGCGCGGCTGCTGGTGCATGGAGTACCGCCGCCGCGGCAAGGCCGCCGTGCCGCGCGGGACGACGCGGGCGCGGGTGAATCGCGCCGCGCTCAAGGCGCTGGTCGATTCCGGCCGCCCGCCCGGACTGATCGGCTATCGCGGCAAGGCTCCGGTGGGCTGGGTGTCCATCGGTCCGCGTGAGGACTACGCCAAGCTGGAGCACTCGCCCGTGATGAAGCCCGTCGACGGCCAGTTGGTCTGGTCGATCGTCTGCTTCGTGGTGCCGTCGGCGTACCGCGGCCAGGGGGTGGCGGAGGCGCTGCTCGAGGGGGCGGTCGCCTACGCCAAGAGAAAGGGAGCCAAGCTGGTCGAGGGCTACCCCTTCGACCGGCCGGCGCGCGCCAAGGACGTCGACATGTGGTTCGGCGCCAAGTCGATGTTCGACCGAGCCGGGTTCGAGGAAGTCGCGCGCCGGAAGCCGCAACGGCCGGTCGTCCGCGTCAAGCCGGTCTGACGAGTGCGGATCCCGCACGCGATCCTCGAGCGGGAGCTCAGCGGATGACCTGGATCAGGGCCGTGCTCAGGCGGCCGGGCGGGTTGGTGGAGTCGAAGCAGAAGCCCTGGACCGTGTACGAGAACCCGATCAGCGCGGTCGTGTTGGGCACGACGAAGCCGCTGCCGCCGGTGAGCGAGACCACGTTCTGGGAGTGCGAGCCGTTGCTGACCACGAGCTTCGGTCCGCTGAACCACAGGGAGCCGAGGCCCGGCAGCGACAGCGGCGGCGCGATCGTGCCGGGATGGATCTGGATCGTGTACAGCCCGGGCGCGCCGGCATTGGAGCAGTCCAGCGAGACGTTCAGCGTCTCGACCGCATCGTTGATCTTCGGGCCGCGCAGCGGATCGCCGCCCGTGTCGAGGACGACGGGATCGGTCCCGAGCTGGGCCGGCGCACGCAGGTTCTCGATCTGGCCGCGGATCTCGCCGCCCGAGTGGCTGACCGTGTGGATGTTCAGGTACAGCCCGCCGTCCAGGAGCTTGGAGAACTGCGTGGGCGTGAAGACTCCGCTGCCGGAGAAGGTGCCGGACGTGCCGCCGGTCCCGGCCAGGGTCACGATGACCCCGCCGCTCACGCCGATGACGCCCTGGTGGATGTGCGCCAGGGTCTGATTGGTGGAGAGCCCCGAGTAGGAACCGGAGACGCTCACCGCCAGGGTCTGCGTGTCCACCGTGACCGTCGCGGTGGCCGTGCCGGGAGTCACCACCACGGGCGCCTCCTGCGCGCCGTTCATGACGACGCTGGCGGTGAGGGTCTGGGCGTGGGCCAGGGCGGCGAGGAGGGACAGGCAGACGGGGATCCCGATCCTGCGGGCGATCGTTGTCGATCTCGGTGCATTCATCGCGGGCTCCGATGGACGTGGGAGGACGTGGGGACGGGGGACGTGTTGAACGAGACGGGGTGAACAGGGACCCTCCAGCCTAATGCCTCGCTGCGCAGGCGGGGGTTTCTCGTCGTTCAGGCTTCTCACGCCCCCGATGGCTCGATGGCTTTCGACCGGGGCCGGACGAATGCCCGGGCCCCCTACGGAAAGCTTTGCCATGGGCGGCGGCGTGACCGCCGAGGCGACACCGTCACTCCACGCGCTCGATCGTCACGGACTCGCCGAGCGATGCGGAGAGGCTCGCGAGGTATTGCTCCATGGTCGAGTGGAACCCGAAGACGAAGCGCGCCAGGACGCGGAAGAGGGCGGGCTTCACGAAGCCGTCCTCGGTGATCGAGAGCGTGGTGCCGCCCGCGTCCGGGGCGAGGGCGAAGGTCCACGTGCCGCCGAAGGGGAGCGCGTCGTCGGCGATGCGCAGCACGCGCTTCCGCCCCGGCTCGTCGAGCTCGACCACGTAGCGGATGGCGCCCTGGCTCGTTTCCTCGACGAAGGCGGGCTTGCCGTCGAGCGGATCGAGCCTCTGCACCGACTTCACGCCCGCGCGCCAGGCGGGGTAGCCCTCGACGTCGGCCAGTGCCGCGTGGAGCGTCTCGGCGCTCGCGCGGAACCGGGCGCGGCAGGTGGCGCGGTGCTCGCGCGGCAGGAGGCTGCCGATCAGCGCCAGCACGGCCACGAGCAGGGCCAGGGCGCCGGCGACCAGCAGGATCCACTTCATCGCGCTCATCGCGCGCGCTCCACCCGCTGCATCTCGCGGCAGCCGCGCGCGAGCAGGCCCAGGCCCTCGACGGCGGCGCGGCGTTCCCTGGGGGTGAGGTGCTCGAGCGCGCGCGCGAGGCGCACGTCGTCGAGCACGGACGTGCCGCGCAGGGCCTCGGCGCCCGCGGCGGTGAGCTGGACCGGCAGCGCGCGCCGGTCGGAGCCGGAGCGCACGCGCTCGACGTAGCCGGCGCGCTCGAGGCGCTTCAGCGCCTCCGAGAGCGTCGGGAGGCCGACGCCGAGGTGCGGCGCGAGATCGCTCGGCTTCTGCGCGTGACGCAGCGAGAGGTGCGCGAGCAGCGCCTGGTCGCGCTCCGAGACGCGGAAGCGGTTCGTCGCGCGCGAGCGCGCGTGCCGTGCGTGGCAGGCGTGGTAGACCTGCGGGTAGAGCTGCTGGATGGCCAGGAGTTCGTCCTCCATGGCGCCCCTTCTAGGGCCCCGGACGACGCTTCGTCAAAACGAAGCATCGGGGTCCGCGGGGCTCACCCCGGGATCCGGATCGTCTGCGGATCTCCCCGGCGCCCGTTCCCGCGCGCCCTTCCGAATCGCCGCGGTAGAGTGTGCGCGTCCGCCACGGGCGACACGAGGAAGCGCGCATGCGAGGGAGCGGGACGGGAGGGTGGCTCAGGGCGCTGGTCGCGCTCACGGCGCTCGCGTCGACCTCCGCCGCGCAAGAGCCGAAGCCGCCGGCCAAGGACGGGCCTTTCGGCACGGGCTCGCCCACCTTCGCCGCCCGACGATCCGCGAAGGCGCGGCCTCCGGGGACGACCGAGGCGGGCGAAAAAGCCGTGCTCGAGGGTCTGCTCTGGCTGCTGCGCCACCAGGAGCCGGACGGCTCCTGGAGCGCGCGCGCGCTCGCCGCGCGCGGCTGCGGCACGGACGAGCCGTGCCTCGCGCCCGAAGCCGCCGGCTCGATGGCCTCCGACGAGAGCCTGACCTCGCTCGCGTTGCTCGCCTTCTTCGCGCGCGGCGAATCGATCGCCTCGAAGGTCGAGCTCGAGGATCCAGTCACGGGCGAGAAGCACGCGCTCGGTCCGGCCCTCGAGCCCGCGCTCCGCTGGCTGGTCGGTCGCCAGGGCACGGACGGCGCGTTGCCGGCCGCCGACGCCGAAGGCCCCTTCTACGACGACGCCCTGGTCGCCCTGGCGCTGGCGGAGGCCTACGGGCTTTCGCTCGACAAGACGCTGCGCGAGCCCGCCCAGCGTGCGCTCGACCACCTCGTCGCGCTCCAGAAGGCGATCCCGCGCATGGGCTGGAAGTACGCGGACGAGGCCAAGGTCGCCGATCCGAGTGCGACGGCCTGGGCCGTGCTCGCGCTGCGGGCCGGACAGGTCGGCGGCCTGAGGGTGCCCGAGGCGGTCCTGCCCGACGCGCTCGCCTGCTCGCAGGTCCGCGCCGGTCCGGACGAGCGCGCGAGCCCGCTCGCGCCGCCGCTGCACGCCTTCGTGCGCGCCTTCGCGGGCGGCGATGTCGCCGATCCGTTCCTCGCGCGCACGGCCGCGGCGCTCGCGAAGAGTCGGCCTGGGCTCGAGCCGGACTACTTCGGCTGGCACGTCGCGACGCTCGCGCTCGCCCAGTACGACGGCCCGGGCAGCCCGCGCCCGGACGCGGGCGCGGTCTGGAAGCCCTGGAACGAGCGCGTGCTCGCGCTCCTGGTCGAGGGGCAGGACCGGAGCAAGGCCTGCCGGCGCGGCGCCTGGCTCGCGCCGGACGCGTGGAGCGCGCGCGCCGGGCGCGCGCTCTACGCCACGGCCCTCAACGTGCTCACGCTCGAGACCGTCTACCGCTACCCGAACGAGTTCCAGGCCCGGGCTCGGCGCGCGTCCGCCGGCCGGTAGCTCGCCCGCGTCCGGCCAGCGCACGAGCTCCTGGGGCCTCGGCGAGCGCGCCGATGTGGCGCTCGCGACCTAGCGCTTCCTCGCGTTCGCGGGCGCGTCGGCCGGCAGGCGCGCGATCCAGGCCTCGCTCTTGCCGTCGGGATTGCGTCCGGCGCCGATGACGTAGCGGCCGTCGCCGGAGATGCCGCTGGCCGACTCGAGCCTCCAGCCCGCGAGGGCGCGGGCGAGCTCCTCGCTCGACTGCGCGAGGACCGTCTGGAGCGAGCGCAGCCCGTTCTTCTCGTCCCATACGAAGGCGGCCGGACCGTGCTCGTCCTCCCCGCCGCCCACGACGACGTCGCCCGCGTGGTCGACGTCGAAGGCGCGCGCGAGGCACGCGCCGCCGGGGAGATCGCCGAGGGCCTGCATGCCGCCTTCCTTCGTCCAGCGGAAGGCCTCGACGCCGGCGGCCGTGGCGCCCTCGCCCACGATCACGCGCGCGTCGGGGGTCATGCCGAAGGCCTCGCTCGAGAACTCGCCGCCTTCGAGGTCGCCGAGCCCCATGAGGCCCGTCTCCTCTCGCCACAGGAAGGCCTCGCCGCCGCGCACCGTGTAACCCGTGCCGGCCACCGTCTGGCCGTCGGCCGAGACGGCGGCCGCGGCGCTGTTGTGCGGGCCGCCGGGGAGGTCGCCGAGAACGCGGATCGTGCCGCCCTTCCACAGCACGGCCTCGTTGCCGCGGGCCGACGCGCCCCAGCCCGCGATCACCGCGCCGTCGCCGGACACCGCCAGCGCGCCCGAGATGAAATCGCCGCCGGCGACGTCCCCGAGCAGCGTCCAGCCGCGGCCTTCCGCCCACAGCGCGGCCTCGAAGATCCCGCGCGGGGACGAGGTCTTGCCGACCAGGAGGGCGCCGTCCGGCGACAGCGCGCGCGGCTCGCTGTCGGGGGCGAGGCCAGGCGGACCGCCGAGCCCTTGCATGCCGCCCGCGAGCGTCCAGCGGAAGCCCTCCTCGCGCGAGGCCGCCGAGGCGCTTCGTCCCGCCACCACGCGCCCGTCGTCGGAGATCGCGAGCGCTTCGCTCCAGGAGTCGCCGCCGGGGAGGTCGCCGAGGCCCAGGAACCGGACGGGCGGGCTTTCCCCGTGTTGCGCGCGGGCCTCGTTCGAGCTCGGTTCGATGCCCGCCACGGCGACGAGCGCGGGGATCCACAGGGCAAGCGGAGGGCGTCGCATGGGGGTCGGCTGAGGGTTCGAGCCTTCTCCGGACGAGCCCGCTCGTTCGGCCGACCTTTCTCGCGTCTTCTCCGCCCGGCTCCGCGGCGGCGGCTCAGGGCTTCGAGCCGCTTCCCGCCGCCTTCTTCGCGGCCTCGGCCTTACGCGCGGCTTCGCGCTCCTCGCGCTGCTTCTCGAGCTCGGCGCGGCGGGGTTCGTCGGGGTCGTGGGACCAGTCGAGCGCGATCTCGAGCTTCTCCTCGCCGCGCTGGATGCCGAACAGCTTGCGCGGCGCGCCCCCGCGCACGGCGCGGCTGATCTGGATCTGGCCCTTCACCTCGGCGCCGTCGATGGTGAGGATCACGTCGCCGACCTGCAGGCCGGCCTCCTTCGCGCGCCCGCCGTCCATCACCTCGGCGAGCTTGTTGCCGTCGAGCTGCACGCCCATGCGGCGCGGCTCGGGCGCCTTCATGTGGGTGCGATCGAGCCGCTCGGGCAGCTCGGCCACGCGGTAGGCGGTGATGGCGGCCACGAGCGCCGAGTGCTCCTGGTACTCGGGGATGGCGGCGTCGAAGGTGTCGTGCTGCGTGTGGTGGTAGTGCTCGTAGTCGGAGCGGCCGCTCTGGCGCCAGAAGAAGCCGGGCACGCCGGCCTGCACGAAGGGGTCGTTGTCGCTGCCGACCATGTTCGGCAAGCCCTCGACCTCGGTGAGCTCGAAGGGGAGCTCGGGATCCAGGCCCACGAGCGGCGCGCAGGCGCTCTCCAGCGCGGGCATCATGGCCGCGGGCGCGCCCAGGCCCGAAAGGTAGTTCGTGCCCTCGTCGTGGTTGAAGAGCGCGCTGATCTGGCCGAGCTCGGCGGCGTGGCTCTTGATGTAGCCCTCGGAGCCGAACAGGCCCTGCTCCTCGCCGGTCCACAGGATGAAACGGATCGTGCGCCGGGGCACGATGCCCGCGGCCGTCAGGAGGCGCGCCGCCTCGATGGTCGTGGCGCTACCCGTGCCGTTGTCGACCGTGCCCTGCGCGCCGTCCCAGGAGTCCAGGTGGCCGCACACGATCACGTACTCGTCCGGCTTCTCGCGGCCGACGAGATCGGCGACCACGTTGTACTGCGGCACGGGGCCGGGGACGAAGCGGTTGTCGACGTCGAACTCGAGCTCGACCGGCTCGGCGCGCTGCATGCGCAGCCACAGCTGATCGTGCTGGTCCTTGCGCACGCGCACCTGCACGAGCTTGGGGAGATCCGTCCACGCGACGCGCTGGTCGCCGCCGGTCACCAGGAGCTCGCCGCGCGAAGCGCGCACCTCGCCCAGCGCGCCGGCGGCGATCAGGCGCTCGCGCACCTTCTCGACGAAGTCGTTGGAGGGCTGCGCGGGCTTCTCGAACAGCACGGTTCCGGCCTCGTCCTTCAGCTCCGCGGCCGGGGGGCGCACGAGCCACGCGCCGGCCAGGCCGGGCTCGAGCGTCGCCAGCTCTTCCTCGCTGGTCGGGTAGGGCAGCGCGGGCCCGCGCTTCGGCCCGTCGGTGCCCGGCGACCAGGCCATCGTGTGGAACTCGAAGTCCATGCGCTCGGGCGCGACCATGCCGCCGTGCCACGGCCCGCGGTCGAAGCCGACCGGGAACTCGCCCCACTGCTCCAGCGTGGCCGTGAGACCGAAGCTCCGGAACTGGTCGCGCGCCCACTCGCAGGCCTCCTGCAGGTTGCTCGAGCCCGTCAGGCGCGGACCGATGTCCACGCACAGGTGCTCGAGGTGCTCCTGCACGTGGTTGTCGGTGCGCCCGAGCTCGATCAGGCGCGCGAGACGGTCGACCGGCTGCGCCTCGGCCGCGCGCGCCTCGACCGCAGGCTGCGCGGGCGCGCCCGTGACCGGCGTGATCGCCGGAGCGGGGGCGCTGGCGCACGCGCCGAGGAAGGCGAAGAGAAGGCGAGGGAGAAGGGCGAGACGCGCGGCGGGGAGACTCATGGGCAACGAGCGTACTGGCGCAGCGCGCACACGGCCACGCCCGGCCGGACGAGCTGCGCCGCGTGCCCCGCTCAGCGCGCCGCGCCGGCGCCGCGTCGCTCGCCCTCGATGCGCCAGACCTGCACCTCGCTGCGGTGCACGACGTCGGTCGCGACCGCCACGAGGTGGTCCGGCAGCGCCGCGGGGCGCGCGGCGGCGTCGATCAGGAGCAGCCCGCCGGGGTCGTGGGCACAGAAGGCCTCGAGCTCGGCCTCGCCCTGCAGCTTCTCCAGGTCGTCGCGCGCGGCGAGGAGCGAGTAGATCCCGTGGTGAGCGGAGCCGAGGTACGCGATCGGCGTGGCCCGGGCCGCGCTCAGGACCTCGGCCAGCGCGTGCGGGTAGAAGAGCTCGCCCGCCAGGCGCTGCATGGGCAGGAAGCTCGCGGCGCTGCTCGCGAACGCCACGACGAGCAGCGCGAGCGCGGACTCGCGCTTCCACGACGTGGCCGCGAGTCCCGCGAGCCCGGCCACGACCGTGACGGCGAGCGGCCACCGGGCCTCGCCGTCCGCGAGCAGCTCGCGCCCGCGCGCGCTGACCGCATCGACGAGGCGCGGCAGCAGGACCATGCCCGCGAGCGCGAGGACGAGGAGCAAGGCGAGCTCGATCCGTACCCCGGCTCGCAACCGCGCGCACGCGCGCGGCTCGTGCTCGAGCCTCCACGCGAGCCACAGCGCGAGCCCCGGCGCGGCCGGCACGAGGTAGTGCGCCTGCTTGCCGCGGATGAGCGTGAAGGCGATCAGCACCGCCAGCAGCGCGCGGCCCAGGCGCCGGACCCACTCGGGCACCTCGCGCTCGTGCCGGAAGAGGAGGAGCGTCCCGGGCAGCGCTCCGAACAGCGCCACCGGCACGTAGAAGTAGAGGGCGCGCGCGTGCGCCGCGCCCGAGCCGATGCGCCCGGCCCAGCGCTCCCACAGCAGGGCGTTCGCGAACTCCGGACCGCCGCGGGCCGCGGCGGCCAGAGCCCAGACCGCGAGCGGCACGAGGGCCAGCGCGAGCGCGAGGCTCGCGCGCCCGAGGTCGCCCCGCGCGGGGCCGCGCAGCGGCCGCGTGGCCCACAGGAACGGGATCAGGAACAGGAGCCCGACCGGCCCCTTGGCGAACAGCGCCACCGCGCTCCAGAGCGCGAGGCGCACGTCGCGCCGCGCCACCCACGCGTCGATCGCGCTCCACACCGCGAGCGAGAGCAGCGGATCGAAGTGCAGGAACTGCCCGGCCACGAGCGGGATCCACAGCGCGGCCTGCACCCAGCCCGCGAGCGTGATGCCTATGCGCGCGCCGAGGCGCGCCACGACGAGCACGGTGCAGGTCGAGACCAGACCGGGCACGAGTCGCAGCGCGACCTCGGGCGGGATCCCGAGCCAGGTCAGCCCCCGGCCCAGCCAGAAGAGCAGCGGCGTCTTCTCGGCATACGGCTCGCCGAGCAGGTGCAGGAGCAGCGGGCTGCCGCTCAGGCTCTCGCGGAAGACCTCGAGGTAGCGCGTCTCGTCGATCGGCAGCGGCGGGCGCACGAGCACCACGCCGAAGGCCAGCGCGAGGACGAGCAGCGCAGGGAACAGCGCGCCGCTCCGATCTCCAGGCCACGCCCGCGCGGGGGGCGCGTGCGCGGCGGGGAGCGCGGGAAAGGTGAGGTCGGGGTCCACCTGTGCGAGCGCGCCGACGCGCCCATGCCGCGAACGTCGAGGGCGACCATGCTAGGCGCGCTCGGCGACCCCACCGATTACGAGGCGGACACGGCCCGTCCCGCCGAGACGCGTGCGCGTTGTGACGAAGAGCGCGTGCACGCTCGGGGCTCGCACGCGCTAGGGTGCGTGCGGGCAGCGCACTCGCTTCGAGGCCGGTCGGGCGCCGCCATTTCCCGGACTTGGCGCTCATGCCGCGCGCCTCGCTCGACGATCCATGACAGCGGTGTAACCGCTACGCGCCTCCGGCGCTCAGTACCACCAACATCTTGTCGCTCGAAGTCTCCAAGCATCCTGCGTGCGCGCGCGAGCGCACGCCGAGCGCGCTGCAGCGCGCGCGCCTCTCGCTGACGCACTCGGTGCGCGCCGTCGGCGCGCGTGCGAGCCTGCGCTTCGCGAGTCTCCTGCCCTGGAGCGCCACGCAGCGGCTCGGGCGCTTCCTCGCGCGCGTGGCGATCCGCTTCCACGGGCGTGCGCGCGATTCGATGCTGCTCAACCTATCGATGTGCTTCCCGGAGCTCGACCCGCTGGCGCGCGGGCGGCTCGCGCTCGAGAGCCTGACCGAGGCCTTCCGCACGATGCTCGAGCTCGGCCCGCTCTGGCGCTGGCGGCGCGAGCGCGTGCTCGCGCTGGTGCGCGAGGTGGTCGGGCTCGAGCGGCTGGAGGCGGCGCTCTCCTCGGGCCGTGGCGTGGTCCTGCTCGGGCCGCACCTGGGCGCGTGGGAGATGGTCGGGCTGTACGTCAGCTCGCGCGCCGCGATGACCTCGCTCTACCGTCCGCCGCGCGTGCGCCGGCTGGACGCCCTGTGCCGGCGCGCGCGCGAGCGCTTCGGCGCGCGCCTGGTGCCGGCCGACGTGGGCGGCGTGCGCGAGCTGTACCGGGCGCTGCGGCGCGGTGAGCTCGTGGGCGTGCTGCCCGACCAGGACCCCGGCGGCCACGCGGGGGTCTTCGCGCCGTTCTTCGGCTGCCCCGCGAACACGGGCACGCTCGCGATGCGCTTGCTCTCGAGCACGGAGGCCGTGCCGCTCTTCGCCTGGGCCGAGCGCCTCGAGCACCAGCGCGGCTACCGCCTGCACTTCGTCGCGCCAGAGAACGAGGACCTGCGCCACGACGAAGACCTCCCGGGCGCGGCGCGTTCGCTCAACCGCGAGCTCGAGCGCCTGATCCGCACGCGCCCGCAGCAGTACCTGTGGAGCTACCAGCGCTTCCGCAGCCGTCCCGCCGGGCAACCCAACCCGTACCGGCGCGAGCACCGGCGCGCCGTGGCCTCGGGTGCGCGGGTCGCCGAAGGCTTCGACGCGGACCTCGCCGACGGCCGGCTCGACGACTGACGCGCCCCCCGTCGCTCCGGACGGTCCGCGTCGAGCTCGCTCCCCTTGCGCCCGCTTCCCCGTGGCGCATCTCGGGCGCATCTTGCTTGGCACGACAAAGTGCTTTACCTTGGTCGCGGTTCGACCGGCCCGACTCCCCAGCCCGCGGCCATGCAGCTCACCATCGCCAACCTGTCGAAGACCTACCCCAACGGCACCCAGGCGCTGAGGGACGTGTCGCTCGACATCCCCAGGGGGATGTTCGGGCTCCTGGGCCGCAACGGCGCCGGCAAGTCGACGCTCATGCGCATCCTCGCGACGCTCCAGCAGCCGGACGAGGGCACGGCCAGGCTGGGCGACATCGACGTCATCCGCGACAAGCCCAGGGTGCGGGAGACGCTCGGCTACCTGCCGCAGTCGTTCGGCTTCCACCCGAAGGCGAGGGCGGAACGGCTGCTCGACCACTTCGCGATCCTCAAGGGCATCGAGGAGCGCGGCGCGCGGCGCGACGCCGTCGAGGCGCTGCTGCGGCAGACCAACCTCTGGGACGTGCGCGCCCAGACGCTCGGCACCTTCTCGGGCGGCATGCGCCAGCGCTTCGGCGTCGCCGTCGCGCTGCTCGGCAATCCGAGGCTGATCATCGTCGACGAGCCGACGGCCGGGCTCGACCCCGAGGAGCGCGTCCGCTTCCTCAACCTGCTGAGCCGCATCGGCCAGGACAGCGTGGTGATCCTGTCCACGCACATCGTCGAGGACGTCGAGGAGCTGTGCACGTGCATGGCCATCATCGACCAGGGGGAGATCCTGCTCGAGGCGCAGCCGTCGCGCGCCATCGCCGGGCTGCGCGGCAAGATCTGGCGGCGAACCGTGACGCACGCGGAGCTGGACGCGCTCGAGCGCGAGCAGCGCGTGATCTCCACCAAGATGCGCGCGGGGCAGACGAGCGTGCACGTCTACGCCGAGGCGTCTCCGGGAAAGGAATTCGAGGCGGTCGAGCCGGACCTGAAGGACGTCTACTTCAGCGTCATGGCACGCCACCACGGACGTCGGGCCGAGGCGGTCGCGTGAGATTTCGCGAGGTCTTCCGCTACGAGCTCGGGTACCGGCTGCGCCGGCCGCTGACCTGGGTCTTCTTCGCCCTCCAGGGCCTGCTCACGCTCTGGACCAGCCTGGCCACGTACGAGGACGGCGACGAGCTGTTCAACGCGCCGGTGCGCCTCGCCGGTGGCGCCGCGATCGCGGGCATGGCCGGCATCCTGATCGCGGCGGCGATCTTCGGTCGCGCGGCGTCGTGCGACTTCGAGGCCGAGATGGATGCGCAGCTCTTCACGTCGCGGCTCACCAAGGCCGAGTATCTCGGCGCGCGCTTCCTCTCCGCGTGCACGGTCCAGGCCCTCGTCCTGCTCGCGATCCCGTTGACCCAGGCGCTCGCCACGCAGCTGCCGTTCCTCACGCCCGCGATGCTCGGCCCGTTCCGCCTGGGCGCGCTCGTGCAGCCGTTCCTGCTCTTCCTGCTGCCCAACCTCGTGTTCGTCGGCGCGATCCTGTTCACGATCGCGGCGCTCTCGCGCCAGACGATCCCGGTGTACCTGGGCGCGATCGGCATCTTCGTCGCCTATCTCGTCGCCGTGAACAGCCTGAGCGAGGCCGAGACTCCCCTGCGGCTGGCGCTGGGCGACCCGCTGGGCATCAGCGTGCTGCAGCGGCTGATCCGCTTCTGGACGCCGGCGGAGTCGAACACGCGGCTCGTGGGCTTCCCGGCGGTGCTGCTCCTGAATCGTGCGCTCTGGCTCGCGGTCGCGGCCGGGGTGCTCGCGCTGCTGTACCGGCGCTTTCCGTTCGCGCACCCGGTCGGAGGTGGGAAGCGCGGCAGGCGACGTCCGAGCCGCGACGTCGGACTTCGTCCCGGCGCCCCCCGCTCGCGTCCCACCTCGGCCATTCCGCTGGTCCAGCCCAGCTTCGGCCGCCGGACGCGCATCCGCCAGACGCTGGCCGTGGCCCGGCGCTCGCTCGGGGAGGTCGCGCTGGGTCGCGCCGGCCTCGTCACGCTGCTCGTCGCGATGGGCCTGACCCTTCTCTGGGGCTGGAACGTGGGCACGTCGATCTTCGACACCTCCACCTGGCCGGTCACCTACCTGGTCACCGAGGAAGTGCTGGGCCGGCGCAACACCCCGCTCATCGTCCTGCTCATCGCCGTCCATGCGGGTGAGCTCGTCTGGAAGGACCGCGACGTCGGCGCGGCGGAGGTCGCCGACGCCGCGCCGGTTCCGGTGAGCGCGATGCTGCTCGGCCGGTACCTGGCACTCCTGGTCATGCTCGCGACGATGCAGGCCGCGTTCCTGATCGCGGGCGTCCTGCTGCAGACGCTCCAGGGGTACACCCGTTTCGAGCTCGGCCTCTACCTCGAGATCCTCTTCGGCCTGAGCCTGGTCCACTGGGCGCTCATCGCCGCGCTCGCGATGGTCGTCCACGTGGTCGTGAACCAGAAGTACCTCGGCCACGTCGTCGTCCTGCTCGCGTTCGTGTTCACGATGACGTCGTCGATGTTCGGGGTCTTCCACAACCTGCTGCTCTACGGGAAGGATCCCGGCTGGACCTACTCGGACATGAACGGCTTCGGCCGGTTCCTCGGGCCGTTCCTCGCGTTCAAGCTGTACTGGGCGGCCTGGGCGTTCTTGCTCGCGGTGGTCGCGAACCTGCTGTGGGTGCGCGGGCGCGAGACCCGGCTCCGGCAGCGCTTCCTCGAGGCGCGCGCGCGCTTCCGCGGCGCGGTCGCGCGCTCGGCCGGAGTCGCCGCCCTGCTGATCCTCCTCGTCGGCGGATTCGTCTTCTACAACACGAACGTGCTCAACGAGTACCGCTCGCCGCGCGAGGCGCAGGATCCGCAGGCCGAGTACGAGACGCGCTACAAGCGCTACCAGGATGCCCCGCAGCCCACGCTCACTGCTGCCGAGCTGCGCGTGGAGATCTATCCCGACGAGCCGGCCGTCGATCTCCGCGGCACGTACCGCCTGGTCAACCGGACGGACGCACGCCTCGAGGCGGTGCACGTGACCTTCCTCTCTCCCGACATCCAGGCCAACGCCATCGCGTTCGACCGCGCTTCCAGCCCTGCGCTCGTGGACGACGAGCGCCACTTCCGGATCTACACGCTCGAGCGCCCGCTCGCGCCGGGCGATTCGCTGGAGCTCGCCTTCGACCTGTCCTTCCGGCCGCGCGGCTTCACGAACGATCGCCCCCAGACGAAGGTGGTGGCGAACGGCACCCACTTCGACCGCAGCTGGCTGCCCGCCATCGGCTACCAGCCGCTGGTCGAGCTGACCGACGACGAGCCCCGGCGGCGCCGCGGCCTCGAGCCGCGCCGCGCGCCCGCACCCGACGATGCCGCGGCGCGCGCGATCCGCTGGGCCGTCCGGAACGAGGACCTCGTCGACCTCGACGCGGTCGTCGGCACCGCCGTCGACCAGACCGTGATCGTGTCACCCGGCGTGCAGCAGAAGGGCTGGACGGAGAACGGGCGGCGCTACGTCCACTTCCGGACCGAGGCGCCGAGCCCGTTCGGCGCCAACGTCTTCTCGGCCCGATGGGCCGTGCGCGAGGAGCGCTGGAACGACGTCGCGCTCCGGATCTTCCACCATCCGGCGCACGGCTCCGATCTGGACCGGACCCTGCGGAGCATGAAGGCCTCGCTCGAGTGCTACGGCCGTGAGTTCGGCCCGTATCCCTACGAGGAGCTGCGCATGGTCGAGATCCCGCGCTACGGCGGCTTCGGCCACGCGATGACGGCCACGATCAGCTTCACGGAAGACTACTTCCAGAGTCGGGTGGAAGAGGGCCAGGTCGACATGCCGTTCTACGGAACTGCGCACGAGGTCGCGCACACCTGGTGGGACGGACAGATCCGGGCGGCGCGCGTTCCGGGCCAGCAATTCCTGTCCGAGTCGCTCGCGAACTACTGTGCGATGGTCCTGACCGAGAAGACGTTCGGCCCGGAGGCGGCGCGCACGGTCTACGACTTCCAGGTGGAGCGCTATCTCCAGGGCCGCGCCGAGCAGTCGGGCGAGGTCCCGGTGCTCGACGTGGAGGAGCAACCGTACATCGCCTACCGCAAGGGCGCGATCGCGATGGTCACGCTGCGCGAACGCCTGGGGGAAGAGCGCCTCCACGGAGCGCTGCGGCGCTTCCAGGAGGCGTACCGCGGCGGAGGCCCGCCCTACGCGACGTCACGCGACCTGTACGCCGAGCTCTGCGCCGTGACGCCCGACTCCCTGCAGCCGCTTCTCGAAGACCTCTTCGAGACGATCACGCTCTGGGACCTGAAGACCGAGGAGGCCCACTTCGAGCCGACGGACGCCGGCGACTACCTCGTGAGCCTCGACGTGACCGGCCGGAAAGGCCGCTCCGACGGCATCGGCACGATGACCGAGGTGCCTATGGACGATCTCGTGGAGATCGGCGTCTTCGCCGCCGAGGGCGACGGGCTCGGCCAGCCGCTCTATCTCGAGCCGCATCGCATCCAGAGCGGCCGGCAGACGATCACCCTGCGCGTCCCGCGCCCGCCCTTCCGCGCGGGCGTCGATCCGTATGGCAAGCTGATCGAGCGCGAGCGCGGCGACAACGTGTCCGCCTTGCGCGCCGAGCACGAGTGAGCGCTCAGGGGCGCGTCGACGTCGGCGCGCCGCGCTCCGTCGTCTCTTGATCGAGCTTCACGGGATCGAAGCTTCACCGATCGAGCGGTGCTCGAAGCGCGGGCTCCGACCCTAGCTCGGCGCGAGCTCCTCGCCCGGGTTGACGAAGCGCTCGCTCTCGAAGCGGTACTGGCGGTCGTGCAGCTCGCGGTAGCGCCCGTTCAGGGCGAAGAGCTCGCGGTGCGTTCCCTGCTCCACGATGCGGCCGCCCTCGATCACCAGGATCTGGTCGGCCGAGCGGATGGTCGAGAGGCGGTGCGCGATCACGAAGGTCGTGCGGCTCCGGCGCAGCGTGGCCAGGCCGTCCTGGATCATGGCCTCGCTCTCGCTGTCGAGGCTGGAGGTGGCCTCGTCGAGGATCAGGATCTTCGGTCGCGCCAGCAGCGCGCGCGCGATGGCCACGCGCTGGCGCTGGCCGCCCGAGAGCTTGACGCCGCGCTCCCCCACCACGGTGTCGTAGCCCTTCTCGAACTTCTGCACGAACTCGTCGCAGTGCGCCGTGCGGCAGGCGGCCTCGATCTCGGCGCGCGCCGCGTCCGGGCGCGAGAAGCCGACGTTCTCGGCGATCGTGCCGTCGAACAGGAAGTTGTCCTGCAGCACGACGCCGAGGTGCGAGCGGTAGTCGCGCAGCTTCAGGCGCTCGAGCTCGCGCCCGTCGATCGTGATGCGCCCGGACTGCGGGTGCAGGAAGGCCATCACCAGGCCGACCAGCGTGCTCTTGCCCGATCCGCTCGAGCCCACCAGCGCCGTCGTCGTCCCGTGCGGCGCGCGGAACGAGATCCCGTGCAGCACGGGCTTGCCCGCCTCGTACTCGAAGGAGACGTCCTCGAAGGCGATGTCGCCGCGCACGGCCGGGCACGGCTCGCGCTCGGCATCGCCCTCCTGCTCGGAGGCCACCCCGCGGATCTCGCGGATGCGGTCGAGCCCGGCGAAGGCCTCCGTGATCTGCGTGCCGATCGAGG
>Ga0315910_10002122_pt1 | contig 17704 bp, 12 predicted proteins | sample EdamamesoilMG_FD_204470 | JGI IMG/M metagenome (GOLD analysis project Ga0315910, IMG submission 204470) | Garden soil microbial communities collected in Santa Monica, California, United States - Edamame soil | ecosystem: Environmental > Terrestrial > Soil > Garden | place: USA: California... | reverse complement strand
ACCACATCGCAACTGGTGCCCGGAGTGACTTCGTACTCACCACCCAAACGGCAGGCGCGTTCATCGCGCAGCAACTGGTCTATGCTGCGATCCTGCACGATGTTTTCCAGCTTGATGTCGTAGTAATCGACCGTCCAGGACAGGCCATCGAAGAGTTCCCAGACAAACCCGAAAGTGAACGACTCACCCTCCTCTTCTTCAAGGAAGGGATTGCCTGCGCGGGCGCCTTGTATGCTCGAAGAGCCGAGGTCGCCGCGCACCGGGTCGATACAGGCTGACAGGCCGCCGGGGCTGTCTTCGTCGATGCCAAGATCCTTGGCGCAGACATAGTAATCAGGCGCCACGACAAAGAAGCCACTGGGGTCCGCGAAGACATAATGCATGTCAGGAGCACGGAAACTGGTGGCAAAGCGGCCACGCACCAGCAGGTCATCCATGGGCCGGAATTCCAGGCCAAGTCCATAGGTCACGGCATCATCCACTTCGGTGATGTCATCGTACTTGTCGTAACGCACCGCAGCGGTGGCCGTCAGCATGTCGATGATGGGAACCAGGAACTCCGTGCCCACGGCATAGCGATCGCGTTCGCCACCACCGCCGGTTCCGGTATAGCCCCAGAATTCGCCGGCGATCAGCTGTGAGTCCAGTTGGATGTCGTATTCCTGCGTTCCCCATTCGGCAATGGCCGCCATGCTCACAGTGCCCGCGGGCAGGTCGAACAGGTCGCCATTCACCGTGAAGTTGATCGTGCTGTTGCTCGAATCGGCTGTGGTGGTATCGATGTCGGTGAAGGACGCGTACTCACCCGGGGTCACCGGCTTGAGGAACGGGTTGTTGGGATCACTGAGGTCACCAAGATTGGCGAAAAAGCCGCCAAACAGCGGGTCCGGCTCAAGGTTGGTGAGGAAGTCGCCGGCGAAGAATGCATCGGCCAGGTCGGCCACGATCAGGCGGCGCTCACGCGTGACATCGTACGCCGAGTACTGGAAGGCAGTTTCCCATTCCCAGGTTGCGGCAAAGTCGCCGCGCAAACCCGCCACGAAATCGTAGCTGTCTTCATCGTAGTTGTCGTTGTTGACTTCGCGCCCGCCCATTTCGGAGGCAGTAAAGATGCGCTGCAGCAAGGTTACCTGCGGCCATTCCACCAATCCGATTCCAAATGGCGACAGGTCATAGGTGACGATGTTGTCGAGGTTGGAATAGGTGGTCGCGCCATCGACATTGGGCCCGAACTGGTTGGACGACCAGAACGGCGTGGCGGTATTGAACTTGGAATCCTTGCGGATGTAGCTCAAATAGCCGAAGGCCTGCACGCGATCGGTGAGCTCATATTCGCCGTTGAAGAACCCCGACCAGTTCTCGGTGCCGTTGCGCACGGTGAACTGGGAAATATCATCATCACGGCCGCAGTAATAGCCTGCGCCGGGGCGGAAGGAGTACTCGAGTTCTGGCCAATCGTCACACACCTGCTGGGGAGGCGCGATGTAGCGCAGGCCCACATTGCCGACGCGGAAGGCGTCGAAGGCGTCCAGCGCCAGCACGTTGCGGCTGTTTACGAAGGGCGGGCCGTCGGGGTTGTCCTCGATGGAATCCATGAAATCGCGCTGGAAGCCCCAGATCGGGTCGCGCTGGAAATACTCCAGCGCGTAGGTGAAGTTGCCGCGATCGTTGTTCGTGCCGCCCACCACCTGCGCGCGGATGGACTTGCCGCCGCCATCCACCGTGTCGCCATAACGCAGCCGCACATCAGTGCTGTCGAGATCACTCTTCATGACCACGTTGATCACGCCGGCCACGGCGTCGGAACCGTACACGGCGCTGGCGCCGCCGGCCAGCACTTCCACGCGCTCCACAGCGGCGATGGGAATGGAGTTGAGGTTGACGATGTTGCTCTGGCCATTAAAGGGCAACGGGTAGTCGGTGGTACGGCGGCCATTGATCAGCACCAGTGTGCGTCCGGGCCCCAGGCCGCGCAGGTCGACCACGTTGGCATTCTGGGTAAAGCCGCCGGCGTACTGGTCGTCCTGCATGTTGCCGACGTTCTGGGTAAGGGTATTAAGGGCTTCGTATACGGTGGTGAATCCCTCTTTCTGCATCTCATCGGCCGTCAGGATGTAAACCGGCGAGGGCCCTTCAATCTGCGCGCGGCTGATGCGCGAGCCCGTGACCTTGACCCGATCAAGTTCCACCTCGTCATCGGTCTCGCTGGCGGCGTCCTGTTGCGCCATGGCGGAACCCGCCACGGCAATGAAGCCCGCACCCAATGTGCTGTAAAGGGCGAGCTTGATTAATTTCCTGAAAGGGTCCCTGGATCCAAAGTCTTGACTGCGCTGCATTGTTCTCTCCCTATTTCGCATGGTGTGTCGCAAGGTGGCCTTCCGGCCCATTATTTGCAGTTCGATACTCCAGCCCACGACCTGCTTGCAGGGCATGGGCTGGAGTGCCGGGTACAACGTACGAAAATACTAGTAGTAATAAGTGAGTTAATTAAACGTTATTTGCGACATACGGAGCATTTCGTACGATAAAGCGACAGAATTTGCACGACGAAACTCAGGAAAGGGCCACGAAATTCCGGGCCCGGCTTGGGTGGGGCTAGTTTTTGCGGCGGTGGGGTGAGCCGAAATCAGGGTCAGAACTGATGCGTGAAGCAACGGTGCCTTTGGGTGGCTGGTACCAGCCCGGGTCACGGTAATCGCCCGGCGCCAGATCATCGCGCACTTTGAGTACGGTGAACATGCCGCCCATTTCCAGGTTGCCGTGGGGGCCCTTGCCCATCATCATCGGCAGCGTGTTGGCCGGACCAGGGTGGTGACCCATTTCGGTATGCTCCTGATGCTCGGCCATGCCGTCCTTGCCCATGGCCTGGAACCCGGGCAGCAGCTTGCGGATTTCAGCGTCCACGCCGCTCTGGTCCACCCCCAGCGGGTTAGGGATGCCGTGACCCATGGCGTTCATGGTGTGGTGAGCCATGTGGCAGTGGAATGCCCAGTCGCCCGGCACAGCAATGAACTCAAAATCGCGGGTTTGTCCAACACCCACGATTTCCACGGATTCAGTGCGCCACTGCGCTTCCGGCCAGCGACCGCCATCCGAGCCGGTGACCCAGAATTGCACGCCGTGCAGGTGGATGGGGTGGTTCCACATGGAAAGATTCCCGATTCGGATGCGCACGCGTTCGCCGGTGGTGGCCACCATGGGATCGATGGCGGGAAAGACCTTGCTGTTGAACGTCCACAGGTCGAAGTCGACCATGATGGAAGGATCGGGCCGGTAAGTGCCGGGATGCATCGCCCAATTGTGCAGGATCAGGGCATAGTCACGATCAATCCGATGCGGCTCTCCCGTCTTCGGGTGAATGATGAACAGGCCCATCATCCCTGCGGCCAATTGCACCATCTCGTCCGCATGCGGGTGGTAGAGGTGCGTGCCGTGCTGCACCAGGTCGAACTCGTACAGATAGGTTTCGCCCGGCTGGATGGAGCGCTGGTTCAATCCCGATACTCCGTCCATGCCACTCGGCAGGATCAATCCGTGCCAATGCACGCTGGTGTGTTCCTTGAGGCGATTGGTGACGTAGATCCGCACCCGGTCGCCTTCCACTGCTTCAATGGTGGGACCGGGTGTGCTGCCGTTGTAGCCCCAGCACCTGGCCGTACTGCCCGGCGCAAACTCGTGCTCGACTTCTTCCGCAACCAGGTGGAATACCTTCACTCCGTCCTGCACGGTATAGGGTAGGGTCCAGCCGTTAAGGGTCTGCACCGGCGTGAAAGCAAAACCACCCGCAGCAGCCGGATTGCGGGGCACGGTTGCAGAGTCGGGTTGCAGCCTTGCCTGCACCGGGGCCGCGGCAACCAGCATGGCGCCGGCGCCGGTGTAGCCAAGGAAATCGCGGCGTGAGGTCATTTTGGTTCTCCATTGTCGTGTTGGCTGTGGTCAGCGTGGTTCATCTTGCTGTGATCCATGACTGGCTTGGTCGTGGAGTCTCCGCCGTGACCTGAGTGCAGTCCCTGGTCTGGATTAGCCTGCAACAATTCGGCGGTTTTGATCGGCAGGTAGGTGGACGCCTGGCTGCTGGGCAGGGTGCGGCCCACCGCCATTGCCAGATGGGAGCGTGCCTGCCAGTAGTCGCGCACGGCTTCGAGGTAGTTCTGGTAAGTGCTGTATTCCTGCTGCTTGATGGCCAGCAGTTCAAAGGCGCCAATCAGCATATAGTTCAATTCTTCCTGGGCGCGCGCCACGGTTTCCACGCGCTGCGGAATCAGGACTTCACGGTATTCTGCAACACGTTCACGGGCGTTCTGCACTTCGGCATGCGCCTGCCGTACGTTGTTGTCGACTGCATTCTGCAGTGCTTGCACTTCGGCTACCGCCATTTTCAATCCGGCTTCTGCGCGAAGCTGCTGGTCGCGGTTCTGCGTGAAGATGGGAATTTCCCAGGCAATGACGGGTCCGGTCAGGCGTGTGCCATCGGTTTCGCGCTCGCGCTCAACACCCACCTCCAGATCGCCCAACCAGCGCGTCCAGTTGACCACGCCCAGCTGATCGGCCAGGAGATCGGCTTTGGCGCGCGCGGCTGCCAGGTCCAGCCGCGAGGCCTCGGCCAGGTCCAGCAATTCCTGCAAAGGATCTTCCTGCGCCAATGGCAGGTTGAGCTGGCCGGGAACGGTCCAGACAGCGCCGCTGGATAGCCCCAGCAACAAGGCCAGGCGAGTGCGGGCGGCCTGCGTTTTTGTCGATGCATCCAGCGCAGCAATGCGCGCCTCCGAGGCAGCAGCGCGTTCCAGTGCCAGTTCGCGGGCGTTGATGTTGCCGGCTTCAAAGTAGCGCTCGGCCAGCCGCGCTGATAATTGCGCTGCCAGGGCCACTTGCCGTCGCAAGGCTTCAACCTGCTGCGCAGCGGCGTAGCCATACCAGGCCGATTCCGTTTCGGCCGCGGTTTGCATAACGTCGGCGCCGATATCAGCCTCCAAAGCTGCAAACGCCGCGGTCGAAAGGCGCTTGCGGGCGGGCAGGGTAAGCAGATCGGTGAAAGAGGCGGCCAGCCCAAGGGTGACCTGGTTCATGGCTCCGGCAACGTCCGGGTCCAGAACTGCAGCGGAGACCACCGGGTTGCGAATTCTGCCGGCTTCATACACATCGGCTGCGCCAAAGCCCAGCCGCGCATAGCTGGCCTGCAAGTCGCCATTATTCAGCAGGGTGATGCGTACTGCTTCGTCGGCGCCCAGGGGCTTGCTGGTGAGTTCAGCCAGCAGTTCTTTGCGCGCATCATCGGTATCCGGAGCAGCAGAAATGCGCCCGCGGTGCTCCGCCAGGGCATCCACATCGCCGCGCCCAAGGTCCTTGGGCACGGTGGTGCAGCCGGCAAGCGCAAAGACTGCCAGTGGAAAGAACTTCAGAATTCCATTCATTTTGTTTCTTCACAAATCCATCAGCTTCAAGCCCGGAAGCAACGGGTGCAGTTCCGCACGCGGAATTACTGCATGGACAGCAAGCCCGCGGGCGGGCCGGCCGGTTCAAACGGGAGTCAGGACTGTGAAATGGGAGGTCGGTAAAGCGAGGGATAGCTCGGGCCAGCCAGCAAATGCGTGGCGCGGTCGAGTTTGTAGTGCATGTCATGGACCACAGGCTCAAGCGCTGCCGCCTGCAGGTTCAGGGCCGACACACCGGTCGCAAGACACGCCGATGCGCAAGTGGTATCGCAGCATGGCTCATCCCTTGTCGGGGTTTGGTGATCCGGACCGTGGTCCATCGCCAGGCTACCGGACACGCCCATGTCATGGCCCACATGCGCCTTCGAGGCACTTGCCAGGCCTTCGGTGGCAACGGACATGCCGCAATCGCCCGGTGGGTGTTCGGGCACAACCACAGCAGCCCAAAGTGACACCGGGAGTGTCACCAATAACAGGCAAACAATGCATTTGCGCCAGGCATTCATGGACTGGATTTTAGACTCCGATGCGGTGCGGGACAAGGTAAGTCCCCGCAGTGCGGTTATCTGGACCACATGCCTTCGGAAAAATTCCGGTCGCAATGAAACAGGAGTTACTATTCAGCAAGCATTACCAATGGAGAAGTGATTTGAATTCAGCAGACGGAATGACCAGCCCCGCCAACTCTGCCCCCGGCCCTACCGTCGGTGTTGGCCTCAGCGCCATCCAGGTGCGCGTGCTGGGCTGTCTCATCGAAAAGGAAGTGACTACACCCGAACAGTATCCGTTGACCATCAACTCACTGCGCCTGGCCTGTAACCAGAAAACGGCGCGTTTCCCGCTGGCCAATTACTCCGAAGGGGAAGTGGGTCACACCGTACGCGAGCTGCAAGCGTTGGGCTATGTGAAGGAAGCCTGGGGAGCGCGGGTGGCCAAGTATGAACACCAGGCCGGCAAGGTTCTGGGTCTCCAAAGTAAAGGCCTCGCGGTGCTGAGCGTATTGATGCTGCGCGGTCCGCAAACCCTGAACGAAATCCGGGTCAATACGCAGCGGCAGCATGAATTCGATGACCTGGATGATGTGGCACATATGTTGGGACGGCTGGCCGAACACCAACCGCGCCTGGCCATGCAACTGCCGCGCATGTCCGGGCAGAAGGAAACACGTTACGTGCACCTCCTGAGCGGCGAGCCGGACATGGACAAGCTGGAGTTCCGATCGAGTCCGACGGCAGCTACCAGCCCCGGCCTTGAAGCGCGGGTTGAGGCGCTGGAGACCGAGGTTGCGGAGTTGCGCAAGCAATTGGATGGCCTGCTCAATGCCGGGAATTGACCCCGTTATCATTCAGCAGCATTGGTCCAATTGCTTGGCAGGTACAAGCAGTTCTCTTGACTAAGTCTGATCAATGTACTGAATCAGGCTTCCCTGGCGGCTTCCTTACACAGTAACTCCAGATCCTCCCTAAGGATTTCAGCCATGCGTACCGCGCTCTGGCTGGGGAAATCCGGGTCGGCGAATATCAGGTAAAGCTGGCCAAAGCGCTCGGCACCCTCGCGCATGGGCAAGGGCTTGAGCGAGCCTTCCTTCAATTCAGTGGCGATGGCATGTTCGGGAAACCAGGCAAAGCCCATGCCGCGGCAGGCGGCAGCAATCTGCGTGGCTTTTTGCGATACCGTCCAGCGCTGCTCGGCGCCCATCCAGGCGCCGGATTCACGGGTGTGTTTGATGGCGTTGTCGCGGATTACCAGGTGGCGGTGTTCGCGCAGGTCGTCCAGGGTGAGCGGCCGGTCGAGCTGGTGCAAAGGATGGTTCGGGTGGGCTGCGGCGATAAAACGCAGCCGGATCAGCGGGTCGCCGCTAAAACCCTGGGGAATCGCAGTGGAAACGGCCAGGTCGACCGCACGTTCGTACAGCGCTTCATCCGTTCCACCCAGGACGGTTTCGTAAAGCTGCACGCGCGTGAGTGGCCGCTCGGTGCTGAAACGGTTGAGCGAATGGAGCAGGGCCCAGGTGGGGAAAATGATGTCCACCGCCAACCGGAGCTCTGGATCCCAGTTCTCGCGCAGGCTGGCTGCGCCCTGCTCCAGTGCATCGGCGCGTTCCAGCAGGTTCTTGGCCCGGAGATAGAGCGCGTGCCCGGCAGGGGTGAGCACTGAGCGGCGACCCTGCTTCTCGAACAGCCGGAGGTCCAGCAACTGTTCAATTTTCTGCACTGCGTAACTCACAGACGACTGGGTCTTGAAAACCGTTTCCGCGGCCTGTGCATAGCCGCCCGATTCAATTACCGCAATGAAGGCGCGCCACTGTTCAAGGGTGATTTTAGGGTTGAGCATGGTGCTAAATTAATCAATCCATTCGATCTAAAAGTTCGAAACTATCCGTTATTAATCAGTGTATATGATACGTAGTATGTGCTCATCGCAATAAATACCGCAAGGAGCAACGAACATGAAGACACTGTTACAGATCAACACCAGCCTGTTTTCCGACCATGGCCAGTCTTCCAAACTGGCGCAACAGTTCGTGGAAAAATGGCAATCAGCCAACCCGGATGGGCAGGTGATCGTTCGCGATCTTTCCAAAAACCCAATTCCGCACCTGACTGCCGAACGCTTCCAGGCCTTTCTTGCTGCAGAAAAAGACCGCAGCCCGGAACAGGCATTCATCGCGGCTGAATCGGATGAATTGATCGACGAGTTGCGCCAGGCGGATGTGGTAGTGATTGGCTTGCCCATGTACAACTTCGGCATCCCCTCAACGCTGAAAGCCTGGATAGACCATGTTGCACGGGTAGGGCACACCTTCAAGTACACCGAAACCGGCCCGGTGGGGCTGTTGCAGGACAAGCCGGTGTACCTGTTTGCCGCGCGCGGCGGTTTGTACCACGGCACACCTCGCGACACGCAATCGGCCTACATGACCCATTTCCTGAATTTCATTGGCATACGCAACATCGAGTTTGTGTACGCTGAAGGTTTGGCCATGGGTGAACAGCCGCGGGATGCGGCGCTGGACCGGGCCAATGCCCTCATTCGGGAAATTGGCCAGAAATTGGCTGCTTGAGCCATGAACAATTTTTTTCAACACAACTTTGGAGAAGCCTCATGAATAACCTGTTTGTAAAAACTGCGCCCTGGACCGACTTGCTCGGCCGGTTCCTGATCGCCTTTATTTTTGTCACTGCCGGTTGGTCCAAGATCGGCGGATTCGCGGCTACGCAGGGCTACATGGAAGCCATGGGCGTGCCGGGCGTGCTGTTGCCGCTGGTGATCATCACCGAGCTGGGTGGTGGTGCGCTGGTGATTCTCGGCCTGTTTACGCGCTACGCAGCGCTGGCTTTGGCTGGGTTCAGCATCCTGTCTGGCATCCTGTTCCATGGCGGTGAAGACCAGATGCAGCAGATCCTGTTCATGAAGAACATAGCGCTGGCCGGCGGCTTCCTGTTCCTGGTAGCGAACGGCGCTGGCAGGATCAGCCTTGATCACCGGTTTGCCAGGAAATAAGCGGAGGTCACTGTGAATACGTCAGTTCAGTATCGAAAACTGGCCCGCATCATCCCTGGTGTGGCCACCTCAGATGGCGCTGGAGTGAAACTGCGCCGCAGCATAGGCGCCGGCAACGGCTTGCGCCTGGACCCCTTCCTGATGCTGGATGAATTCGGCACCGAAAACCCGGACGATTACATCGCCGGCTTTCCACCGCATCCGCACCGGGGTTTCGAAACCGTCACCTACATGATCGACGGCCACATGCGCCACGAAGATCACCTCGGCAACGTGGGTGAACTGAAAAGTGGCGGCGTGCAATGGATGACGGCCGGTCGCGGCGTGATCCACTCGGAAATGCCACAGCAGGAAAGCGGTCGCATGCGCGGTTTCCAGCTGTGGGTCAACCTGCCCGGCAAGGAGAAGATGAAACCGGCTTCCTATCGCGACATCCCGGCCGCTGAACTGCCTGCTGTGCCGCTGGCAAACGGTGGTGCGGTGAAACTGATTGCCGGCCGCATCCGGCTGGAAGGCCAGGAGCATGCGGGTCCGATCAACCCTTTGGCAGGCTCCATGGCCACCGATCCTTTGTACCTGGATCTCAGCCTGCCGGCGGGAGCAGCGCAGGTACTTGATGTGCCCGTTGGCCACAACGCCTTCGTCTACGCCTACGAAGGAGCCCCTGAAATCGCCGGCGAGCAGCTGCCGCAGCAGGCGGCCGGCATCCTCTCCGAAGGAGCCCAGGTCGAGATCAAGTCAGGCGCAAGCGATTTGCGACTGGTGTTGATTGCCGGCAAGCCACTGAATGAACCGGTGGTGCAGTACGGGCCGTTTGTAATGAACACGCGCGAGGAAATCGAGCAGGCTTTGGCCGATTACCGCCTGGGCCAGCTGACCGACGCGGCTTGACCAACGCGGCCTGACCAACGCGGCCTGAGCAACGCGGCTTGGGCAACGCGGCCTGGCCCGCAGCAGCCGGTTCAGGGTCTGGCAAACGGAATGCGCTTGAGCGCCACCTGGCCGTTACTGATCACAAGCAGCACGTCCTGCAGGGCCATGATGTCTTGCAGGGGGTTGGCGGGCAGCAGGATGAGGTCGGCTTCAAAGCCCTCCTCAATCCTGCCGGTGATGTCCTGGACCCGGAGCAGTTCGGCCGAGCTTACCGTTGCGGCCTGCAGTGCTTCGAAATTGCTCAAGCCAAACCGGTTGAGGTACATCACTTCCAGTGAGATGGTGTTGAGTGACATGGGGTCGTAATAGCTATCGGCCCCCGTGGCAAAGCGCACCCCGAGCCTGTGGGCCTCGCGGATGGTCTGTTCCAGCCGTGCCACCATGTGTGAGCCCCTCAGGCGCTGGACATGGTCGTATTCCTCTTCCTGCATTTCCAGCATGGTGATGTAGGTGGGCACAAACCAAGTGCCCTTCTCCTTCATCAGCTCCAGCGTAGATGCGGAAAGATAGGTGCCGTGTTCAATGCTGCGGGCGCCGGCCTGCACAGCAGCCAGCGCGCCTTCATCGCCATGCGCGTGTACCAGCACCGTGAGCTTGTGTTTGACAGCTTCATCGACAATCACTTCGAGCTGGTGCCGGTTGTACACCTGCTGCCGTGGATCGGTATCGGAACGGCCGGCGCGCTCGGTGCCGCGGGTCTTGATCACGTCCACACCACGGTCTGCATTCACCTGCACCAGCAGCCGCAATTCTTCATCGCTGTTCACGCCGTTGAAGAGCGAGGCAAGGCGGGGGTCGGCGAGGATGCTGTCTTCCAGCTGCGGCGTGACATACACACCCGCTGCCAGCACATCGGGGCCGGGCAGGGCGCCGGCGCGCACCAGTTCACGCAGCCCTACGTCTTCAAACGCCGGGACACCGGCGGAGCGGATGGTGGTAACGCCGGATTCCAGGGCGCGTTTGGCCTGCGCCTGGTTCTCGAGGTGAGTGTGCACGTCCATCAGGCCGGGCATCAGGTAGTTGCCCTGGCAATCAATGATGGTGTGGTCCTCAGGTATGGGCGTGGACGAATCACCCACCTGGTCGATCAAGCGGCCGGAGATCAGCACCGTGACTTTCTCACGAACTTCGGGCTGCACACCGTCGAACAGTCCACAATTCATCAATGCAACGGAATCGGCTCTGGCACCAACCGACAGGGCGCAAAGCGCAACTGCCAGCAGATGGGCGAAATACCTGCTTGTTGATCCCATCGAATCTACCCTGCGTTGCGGCTTATTCACCGCGTAGCATTATAGCCAACAAGGCTAGGGCGGGTTTTCAAAGCCGTCCTTGAACACGCCATCATCCGGAATCACTGCGCCATCGTCATTCAGGATCTGGCCCGCGCCATAGGTCTTGTAGGCAATCCAGTTTCCGCCACTCTCAGAACTGGTAATGCGCATCCACACAATTTCGTCAGGCTCACCTACCGTATCGCCTTTTATGGGTATGGAAACCTGCTGGGTTTGTTGTGATGCATTGATGCCGAAATTGATTTCACCGTCCACGTGCACGTAGTCCGAACCCTCTTGCGCCGAACCGGGCTCAGACAGGTAGGTTACCGTTACCGGATGGTCGGTGGCGGAAAGGTGCACATCAAAGGTCAACATCTTCTGGCCTGAGTTGCCTTCAGTGACCTCAGCATCGTCTATCACGATGCCAGGGCTGGTGACGTCCAGGTCGAAGATCAGCAGCTCCGACGCTGCCAAGCCGAGGGTGGCTCCACCCGTTGGATTCGAAAGCGCAAGAATGGCGCTTTCCGGATCCGGCGCGCCTGGAGCATCGACCAAAACAGGCACATTCACGATCTTGATGGTTTCGTTGGCCAGGAAGGTCACGACCTGGTCCGAGTCGGTATAGTCCGAACCGGCCAGTGCGGTGTCATTCGAAACCGTGAAATTCACCGATACGGAACCGGCCATGCCGTGGCTGCGCACCAGGATCACTTCACCGTTGTTGATTACACCCTTGTAGGCCAGATACACATCACGGAAGAACTGGATCTTGCCAGGGTTCGGCCCGCCGATCTGGGAACAGGGCGAAAATTCCGACGTGTTGCCGGCAGGGTCGGTGACGGTGGCCGAGGCAAAAGCATCGGCGACAGGGGTACCGATAACACTATTGATATTGGCCTGGCCATTGGCGTCAGTCAGGACGTTGGCGCTGCCGATATAAGTACGGCCTTCACCCATGCCGGTATCATCACAAACGGGACTGGAAAAGAATTCAACCCGGTAACTGGTATTGGGTTCATTCTGTACCAGCCCCTGGAAAGTGGTGCTGCCACCTCCCACGGTAACCGAAGTGAGCAATGGGAAGTTCTGCGCGCGGTTGCCCATGATATCCGGGTCGTTGGGGTCGTTGGCGTAGACATATTGCTGGCCCACGTCTATGCCCAGCAGGTCGTTGTTGTAAATGGAATTGCCGCTGATTTCGATTCCATCACCGCGTTCAACACGAACGCCCATGAAGCCGTTGTTGATGACGATATTGCCCTCACCGGCTCCTGTGCCGCCAATCGTGTTGTCCCAGGCATCGCCGGAGAATATTCCGGAATAGGTGTTACCTAGGTTTGCGGCCAGAACCTTGTTGGTTCCAATCCAGTTGCCCTGGATAACGTTTCCGGTAGCCTGGCTGCCGATCCCGATGCCGAAGAAGGCCATGCCACCAATCACGTTTCCGGCGCCAGGTGTGCCAATAATGTTGTTGTCTGAATCCACTTCAATACCCGTTCCATTGTCCGGCAGGTTGGTAGTTGCTGTGGCATCCAGGCCGATGATGTTGTTGCGGATGGTGACTCCGGTGGTATCAAACTCCAGCGAAAGGGAACGTTCGTTGCCGGCAATGACATTGCCGTCCGCCACTGCGGGCCCGCCGATTTCACCGCCGATGGCGTCATATCCGCGAATGCCATAGGAGCCATTGCCCACCGCGGCCGCACCGGCTGCGTTGGTGCCTATGTAATTGCCGCGGACAATGTTGTTGATGCCCCCAAAGAATACGCCGCCATTCTGGTTACCTGAGATGATGTTGCGGGCGCCAGCGGTGCCGCCACCCAGGGTATTGTTGGAGCCGCCCAGCCCAACGCCGCCCTGGTCATTGGCAATGGCTGCGGTGCCGGCGGCATTGGTGCCGATGCGGTTGCCCTGGATCACGATCCCGGTGGCATCTGCGTCCAGCGTGACGCCGGTTCCCGCATTGCCGGAAATCACATTGCCTTCGCCCGCGGCGCTGCCGCCGATGGTGCCATTGGTTGCCGTGAGGACCCGGATACCACTGCTGCCGTTACCGAAGTCGGCCGTACCGTTAACATCCACGCCAATATAGTTACCCTTGATGGAGTTCCCCGAGCCGAACAGGCCCACGCCCCCAAACACATTGCCGGAAATCAGGTTGCGTGCCCCCACCGAATTGCCACCCAGGGTGTTGTTGGTACCAGCGAGTGCTACGCCGCCACCGCCGTTGGCGATAACCGCCGTGCCGGCAGCGTTGGTCCCTATGCGGTTGCCCTGGATGGTGGTTCCGCTCACATCCCCGTCCAGCACAATGCCTGATGAATCATTGCCGGAAATCACGTTGCCCTCGCCCGCCGCGCTACCACCGATAATTCCGTTGGTTGAAGTAACGGCGCGTATGCCATTGCTGCCATTTCCAAGGTCAGCAGTGCCGTTAACATCCACACCGATGTAATTGCCTCGCACAATGTTGCCAGTGCCTTTCAGCCCAACGCCGCCCTGGGAATTGCCGGAAATGAGGTTGCGCGCCCCGGCGGTGTTGCCACCCAAGGTATTGCCAGTGCCGTTCAGGTCCACGCCTCCTCCTTCGTTGGCGAGGATTGCTGTCCCGGCAGCATTGGTGCCGATACGGTTACCCTGGATGAGTGTGTTGCTCACATCGCCATCCAGCACGATGCCTGAACCTGAGTTACCGGAAATCACATTGCCTTCGCCGGCTGCGCTGCCGCCGATGAAACTGTTGGTTGCGTCAATGGCCCGAATGCCAATACTGCCGTTACCCAGGTCGACGGCGCCTGTTGCATCTACGCCGATGTAGTTGCCCCTGATCGCATTACCGGAGCCATACAGGCCTATTCCGCCCTGCGCATTGCCGGAAATGATGTTCCTGGCGATTGCCGTCACACCACCCAGAAGGTGGTTGAGGCCATCGAGGCTGACGCCGCCTCCGCCGTTGGCGATGACAGCGGTTCCTGCTGGATTGGTTCCGATCAGGTTGCCTGCAATGGTCATTCCCACCGTTTCGGACAGCAACTCGATGCCGGAGAGGGTGTTCCCTGAAATCACGTTGCCTTCGCCGGCAACGGTGCCCCCTATAAAGCCTCCGACTGCAGTAAGGACACGGATGCCATTACTGCCATTGGCGATGGCGGCCGTGCCCGCAGCATTCAGGCCTATGTAATTGCCCTGGATGTAATTACTGCTGTCATACATGGCAACTCCTTCCCCTGTATTTCCGGAGATGACATTGCGCTCGCCGGCGGTATCGCCACCCAGGCGATTGCCGGTGCCTCCCAAGGCAACTCCCGTGCCATTGGGGATGGCCGCAGTACCCGCGGCGTTAAGGCCGATGAAGTTGCCGTAAGCGGTTACATTGGCGGTGGAGCTCTCAATCGACAGGCCCCAGCCGCTGTGGCCCGAAATCACATTACGGGCGGCCGCCGTACTGCCGCCGATAGTAAGCCCGTCAACTGACCCCGTGGCCCGGATTCCATATGACTGGGCGCCGATTGTCGCTGTACCTGCTGCATTTACGCCGATGTGGTTGTTGGTAATGGTGTTGGTGTTGGCGCCGTTGAACAAAATGATTCCATAGCCCGCGTTGCCCGTGATGACGTTGCGTCCATCCGGATCAGTTCCACCAATGAGGTGGCTGTCGCCGGTGATGTGCACGCCACTTCCCCCGTTGGGGACGGCTGCGGTGCCGGCGGCATTGAGGCCGATGACATTGCCGTGTACACCCCAGAACGAAGAAGTGCTGCTGAGCACAATCCCATTATCGCCATTGCCCGAAATCAGGTTGCCCTGGCCAGGATCATTTCCACCCACCAGGGTTCCTGCGCCGCCCGTGCCGATGATGCCGTACTCAGCATTCGGTAGGGCCGCAGTTCCGGCAGCATTGGTGCCGATGCGGTTTCCGCGGATTACGGAAAAGCCTCCACCGGTTACCGAAATGCCATCGCTGGCATTACCTGAAATCACATTGCCCGCGCTGGTTGAAGTGCCGATGGAGCAGGTCTGCCCGCTCAGCCTCACGCCATCCTGACCGTTGCCATCGGCAGTGGTCCCGTTGGGCAGCACGCCGATGTAATTCAGTGTGACGGTGGTGGTATCGCTGGCAATATCAATGCCGTAGACCGGAAAACCCGTGATCGAGAGATAAGAGACTGAAGATCCGTCTGCAGTGGCTGAAAAAACCAGGCCACTGCCACTGGCCACGGCGGTGCCGTCCAGGTGTACTCCCGGAGCGCCGGAGATGGCTTCGCCACTCGCGTCAATGTCGGTGTCCCGGGTTATGCTCGGTAAAGCAGTGAGCAAAGCGATGGTATGAGGCCCGGCACCCGCAATGTTGAACGTGATGGTGTGGGGCGGGGTGATATCCGCATTGGCGGCGATGATTGCCGCCCGCAAGGATCCCGCTGCGGCGTCAGTGGTGTTGGTAACTACGAAAGCATCGGCAAAAATCAAGGGCGAAATCAGGAAACTGGCAACAAGAAACAGCAGACTCACGCACCAACGGTGGGTGCGTTCACCCGATTTTGCACGCATAGGCATTCTTGGTAGTTTGGGGGAAGCCGATTATAGCGAGCACCCCAAGCGCTTCGGCAAGCGAAATTTACCAGCGGTGGGTTGGGCGCCACGGCCGGTCTTTGTTTCAAGTACGAAATTCAATTATGATGGCCCCAGGTAAACGGAATTACCGTAAGGGGGTAATCATGTCGTTCCAGCCTGAAAAAGTTCGCGCTTTTCGCGCGGGCCACATCCTACTTCTCGCTTCGCTTGCGTTGGCCACGGCGCCAAGTGCCGTTGCAGCATTCCCAGGGTCAGATAATTCTGAGGTTTCGCCCAAGTACAAAGCCCGGCAGGTCGGCAATTTGCACCTTGGGGCTTACAAGGACGAACTGGTTGAATGCAGCGCCTTCGCCGGCATCCATACCTGGCTTGACGATAACCTGGGCGACGCCTCGGGCGCCGAAGTGCGCAGGAAGCTCAGCGGCGATTACTGGGTGGACACCAGCAAGGCCTACCTGGACCTCGCGGAGCAAGCCTCTGGTACACCCGACCTGAGCAAAGAAATGGGCATGCAAATGCGGGTACTTGCTGCGCAATATCGCACGCTGACCGAAACTCCTGCGGGTACCGCCGACTGGAGCGGCTGGTATGACCTGATCGATCGCTGCGACGCCTGGCGCCCTGAGAAGCCGGCCCACGCTTTCTTCAACAATGGCCGCGATGCTGCGGTCCAGGCCAAGCAAACAGCCGCAGTCCCAAAGCCATCCCCTTGAACTTGCGGCCAGTCCGGTTGGAGAATTGGCCATGAGCTTCAACCAGGCAATCTTCCGCCAGAGCGTTTTCCCGCTGGCCCTGGTTCCCTTGTTTGCTGTTTGGGGATTCTGGGTGACTTATTTCACCCGGCCCCCCGAAACTTACTACTACTGGGAACATATCCACGGCTTCGCCATGTTTGGCTGGTGCGGCCTGCTGGTAGTGCAATCGCTACTCATCCGCCTGAACCGGCGTTCAATTCACCGGACTTTGGGCAAGCTTGGCTTTTTGCTGGCGCCACTGGTGGTCATCTCCACCCTGTTCCTGGCCAACTACAAACTCAATGAGCGGCAGTTGAGTGAAGAAGGCCTGTATATTTTCGGCCTGCAGATATTCACCGTCATGGCGTTCGCCTGGTTTTATGTTGCGGCCATGCTGGCTCGAAAGCGATCTGATGTACATGCCCGATGGATGATCTGCACCGCGCTCACCATGCTGGATCCGATCTTCGCAAGGATCATTGGCGTGAACTTCTACCCGGCTCCTCTGCACATGGAGACCATCGAACTCATGACTTTCGGGTTCGTGGACCTGATCCTGCTGGTGCTGGTGTACAGGGACTGGACATCTGGCCGGCGAAGGGACGTGTTCCTGCCGGCACTGGCCATATTCCTGCTGGCCCAGGCGGCCATGCTGACGGCTTGGGAAACAGCCCCATGGAAAGCCTTTGCGGGATGGGTTGCGGCGCTACCGTTGACTTGATGGATGGTGGCCAAGGGCGGAATCGAACCACCGACACGCGGATTTTCAATCCGCTGCTCTACCAACTGAGCTACTTGGCCATCTGGATCAGGGCGCAGTATTAAACCCGCTGAAGCTGGCGAAGTCAACCAGAGCTTTCTGCCGACTTTTTATTGGCCGGAATCAGCCAGAGTTACAGGGTTTCCCATGGGGCGTACAATCCGAAGCACTTCGTTGTGATTGACCTTGTAAGAGCTTGCCGTATTTACATGACTGATCATTGAGGAGAATCCAGAATGAATTCATCCAGTTCCCCGGCCCCACGGAGGTTTACGATCTTTGCCATTCTCGCCCTGCTTTGGAACCTGCTCGGGGTCGCCGCCTTTGTGATGCAGGCCACCATGTCGCCCGAAGCCATCGCCGCCATGCCCGAAGCCGAGCAGGCTTTGTACAACAACTATCCCGTGTGGGCCCTGATTGCCTTTGCGATCGGCGTTTTCGGCGGTTTGCTGGGTTCGCTGCTGCTGGTTCTGAAGAAGAATCTCGCTGGCC
>Ga0315910_10002121_pt1 | contig 17713 bp, 14 predicted proteins | sample EdamamesoilMG_FD_204470 | JGI IMG/M metagenome (GOLD analysis project Ga0315910, IMG submission 204470) | Garden soil microbial communities collected in Santa Monica, California, United States - Edamame soil | ecosystem: Environmental > Terrestrial > Soil > Garden | place: USA: California... | reverse complement strand
CCGAACCACGAGAACCCCTCCCCGGCACCGCTTCCATCCACGTCCATAACGCGCGTGAGCACAATCTGCGCAACATCGACGTGGCGATCCCGCGCGAAGCATTCACGGTGATCACCGGCGTCAGCGGATCGGGCAAGTCCACGCTGGCGTTCGACATCATCTTCAATGAGGGCCAGCGCCGTTACCTGGAGTCGCTGAACGCGTACGCACGGCAGTTCGTGCAGCCGGCGGCGCGGCCCGATGTCGACGCCATCTACGGCATCCCGCCCACCGTGGCCATCGAGCAGCGCACCAGCCGCGGCGGACGCAAATCGACCGTGGCCACGCTCACCGAGATCTACCACTTCTTCCGCCTGCTCTATCAGAAGCTCGGCACGCAGTTCTGCCCCACCTGCGACGTGCCCATCGAGCCGCAGACTTCGAAGTCCATCGCCGATCGCCTGCTGAAGCAGCACAAGGGCAGCCGAATCATGCTGCTCGCCCCGCTGGTGGTAGCGCGCAAGGGTTATTACACCGAGCTTGCCAAGTGGGCCAACGCGCGCGGCTACAAACACCTGCGTGTCGACGGCGAGATGCTGACCACCTACCAGTGGCCGCGCCTCAACCGCTTCAAGGAGCACACCATCGAACTGCCCGTGGCTACGATCACGCTGCAGAAGGACAACGCCCCTGAAAAGATGAAAGAGGGCCTGGAGCGCAACCTCATCAAGGCGCTGGATCTCGGCAAGGGCCTGGTTCACGTGCTGGACCTCGACGCGAAGAAGCAGAAGGTCCAGGTGTTCTCCATCAAGCGCGCCTGCCCCTCCTGCGGCACCAGCTTCGCCGAACTCGATCCGCGCCTGTTTTCTTTCAACTCCAAGCACGGCTGGTGCGAGGACTGCTTCGGCACCGGTCTCGAGCTCGAAGGCTTCGGCGAGGAGCAAAGCGGCGAAGAAGCCGCCTGGAACGAATGGCTGGAAGGTGACACGCACGCGTGCGACACCTGCCACGGCCAGCGGCTTAACCCCATCGCGCTGCACGTGCGCTTCCGCGACAGGAACATCGCCGAGCTCACGCGCCAGGCCATCGACGACACCGTCGACTTCGTGCACAAGCTGCGGCTCAACAAGCGCGAGGCCGAGATCGCGCGCGATCTCATGGCCGAGATCAAGTCGCGGCTGGCCTTCCTGCAGCGCGTCGGCCTGGGCTATCTACCGCTGGACCGCTCCGCGCCCACGCTCTCCGGCGGCGAAGCGCAGCGCATCCGCCTGGCCGCGCAGCTCGGCTCGAACCTGCAGGGCGTGTGCTACGTGCTCGACGAGCCCACCATCGGCCTGCATCCGCGCGACAACAAGGTGCTGCTGGATGCCCTCGCGGAACTCGCGAAACATCGCAACACGCTGGTGGTGGTCGAACACGACGAAGACACCATCCGCCGCGCCGATCACGTCATCGACCTCGGCCCCGGCGCCGGCGTGCGTGGCGGCGAGGTGGTCGGCTCCGGCACCGTCGCGGATCTCATCGACAACCCGGCCTCGGTCACCGGCCGGTTCCTCAGGACGCCCCTGACCCATTCCGCGGAGCCGCGCCGCGCCACCGGCCCGCGGGCCGCGCAGCTCAAGCTCGAGGACGTCACGCTCCACAACGTGCGCGGCGAGGACATCGGCGTGCCCGTGGGACGGCTGGTCGTGGTCACCGGCGTATCCGGCTCCGGCAAATCCACCGTGGCGCGCGACGTGCTCTACACCAACCTGCGCCGGCTCGTGGGCCAGCCTTATTCGAAGAGGCAGGGCGGCGCCAAACTACCCGAGCTCGTCGGCGTCGGCGCGGTGCGCGGTGTCGAACACATCGACCGCGTGCTGGAGGTCGACCAGACGCCCATCGGCAAGACGCCGCGCTCCTGCCCGGCCACCTACATCGGCTTCTGGGACGACATCCGCCGCATCTACGCCAACACCACGGAAGCCAAGATCGCGGGCTACAGCACCAGCCGCTTCAGCTTCAATACCGGCGAAGGACGCTGCCCGGCCTGCGAAGGCCAGGGCATGCAGACCATCGAGATGAACTTCCTGCCGGACGTGAAGGTGCTGTGCGACTCCTGCCGCGGCAGGCGCTTCAACAACGAGACGCTGTCCATCCTGTGGCGCGGCAAGTCGGTGGGCGACCTGCTGGAGATGAACATCGACGACGCGGTGGAGTTCTTCGCCGCGCATTCGGCGATCCACCACGCGCTGCGCCTGCTGCAGGACGTGGGCCTGGGTTACCTCACGCTCGGCCAGCCCTCGCCCACGCTCTCGGGCGGCGAGGCCCAGCGCATCAAACTAGTGACCGAGCTCGCCAAGGTGCGCGGCCCCGAGCGGCGCGCGCCGCGGCAGAAGCCGCAGCACACGCTCTACGTGCTCGACGAACCCACCGTCGGGCTGCACATGGCCGACGTGGAGAAGCTCATCCACGTGCTGCACCGGCTGGTGGACGCCGGCAATACCGTGGTCGTCGTCGAACACAATCTCGACGTCATGGCCGAGGCCGACTGGATCATCGACATGGGACCCGAGGCCGGTGGCGGCGGCGGCAAGGTGGTCGCGGCCGGTCCGCCGAAGGCCGTGATCGCGCGCGCCGCGCAATCCCACACGGGCCGCGTCCTCGAGGAGTTCCTGCGCGACCGGACGGCCTGAAGAGGCCTCGCCGCGCGGCGCGGGCGTCAAACTACCTGGAACGCACGACGCCAGCGTGTAGAACGCCAGCAACGTGCCGGCCGACGGCGCCACGGGCCTCGGGGTCATGCCGTGACTATCTTCGCGAGGTGCGCATACATCGCGCGTGTCTCGTCGTCGAAATCCGCGAATACCGCGATCCAGCGCACGTGCACGGACGGATCACCGAGGTCGTACTCGCGGCAGAAATCCGCATACTGCCTGGCGAGCGCGCGTGCCTCGGCCGATGTCACCGGCGCATCGCTGGCGCGCAGCCGGCTGGCCTCCACGGCCAATGGCCGGAATGCGCGCGCCGGCGGAGATTCGCGCCGCGCCGTGTGTATGTAGCGCTGCAGTCTTTCCGCCTCGTCGGCATCGTCGGGCACCACCGTTCGCGCCATCAGCTTGCCGCCGAGCTTGAACCAGGCGAGGGTCACTTCCCGATTCCACGCCAGCTGCTCGAGCTGGCGCTCGCGCATGCCGCTCTTCATCCAGTGCTGAGTGGTGCGCGCGAGCAGCTCCTGCACTTCGGCGGACTCCGGCGCCGCGCCGGCTCTCATCAGTCGCAGGAACCCCTCCATCATGGGACGCGCCGCCGTCGAGAACGCCTGGCCAATCGCCGCATCGTCAGGCCGCTGCGCCCAGTAGGTGAGCCAATCGCGCTCCTGCTCGGGCGTGATGTGCTGGTTGATCAGTTCGCGCGTAATGGCTTGAAGGTTGGTCATCTCGGTTTTCCTCAGGAGTTCGCACAGCTCGTCTATGGTCAGCGGCGTGGGCGACTGCAGCCGGGCGATCGCGGCGTGGATCTTTTCGATGACGCGGTCCGCCGCCATGCGCCGCGCGGCCCAGACCTTCAGTTGCATGTCCAGGATCTGGACCAACGCCGGCGGCGCGGCGCTGCAGACCTTGCGTATCTGCGCCAGCGACAGCCCGAAATTCTTGAGCGCGACGAGGGTGTTGAGCCGGATCAGCTCTTCGGGGCCATACAGTCTCCAGCCCTTGCCGGAACGCGCCGGCTTCAGCAACTTCAGGCGTTCGTAGACGCGCAGCGCACGCACCGTGAGCCCGGTACGACGCGCGCATTCGGCGGCCGTGAGCCCGGTGGCTGGCTTTCTGGATTTCACCATGGCGCGAAGCTTGGGCTATGACCCAAGGTCCGGGTCAAGCGGTGCGATGGATTTCGTACAGGCTGATGTTGACGGACGCGGCCACGTTCAAGGATTCAATGGCGCCGGTGCCCGGAATCGTGAACGCGCGCGCCAATGACTTCGCATCCGCCGGCAGGCCCCGCGCCTCGTTGCCGAACAGGTAGCAGTCGAAGTCGCGGAATCCGCCCGACGTCACCGGGTCGCCCGACAGATCGAGGCTGGCGATGCTCTTGAAACGGGCGGATAACGCGCTCAACGGCACATCGATCTCCACCGGCACATGGAAGATGGCGCCCATGCTCGCCCGCACCACCTTGCCGTTGTGCACGTCGACGCTGTCGGGACTCAGCAGGCAGCGGAAACCTCCGAACCACGCCAGCGTGCGCAGGATGGTGCCGAGATTGCCCGGGTCCTGCACCTCGTGCAGGTAGATAGCCCGCCGCGGCTCGGGCGCGGTGTTGGTCAGCAGCGGCACGACGGCCGCGATGCCCTGCGGCGAGCGCGTCTCGCTGATCTGCGCCATCTGCTTCGACTGCACCACGTGCATCGGCAGCGGACTCGACCAGTGCGCGAAATCGCGCGTCAGGTAGATCTCGCTGCCACGCAGCCGCGTGTCGTGTTTTGCCGCCTTCTGCAGCTCCTGCACCAGGTGCTCGCCTTCGACGATGAAACAGCCCAGTTCCTCGCGGAACTTCTTCTGGTGCAGCTTCTTGATGTCTTCGAATTTCATGCGAGGTTGCGCGCCACGGCTTCGGCCACCTTGATGCCATCGACGCCGGCGGACAGGATTCCACCCGCGTAACCGGCGCCTTCGCCGCAAGGATATAACCCGCGCACGTTGAGGCTCTGGAAAGTTTCCGCGTCGCGCGTGATGCGCACCGGCGACGACGTGCGGCTCTCGACGCCCGTGAGCACGGCGTCGTCGCGATCGAAGCCCGCGATCTGCCGCCCGAATACCGGCAGCGCCTCGCGGATCGCCTCGATGGCATAGGCAGGCAGGGACGGCGCCAGGTCACCGAGCTTCACTCCAGGTGTGTACGACGGCGTCACCGCGCCCAGGGTGGTGGAAGCCTCGCCGCGCAGGAAGTCGCCCACCAGTTGCCCGGGCGCGCTGTAGTCGCCGCCGCCGAGTTCGAAGGCCGTCGATTCGAGCGCCTCCTGCAATTCCACGCCGGCCAGCACGCCGCCCGGGTAGTCAGGCTGGGGATTGATGGCTACCACGATGCCCGCATTGGCATTGCGCTCATTGCGCGAGTACTGGCTCATGCCGTTGGTCACCACGCGGCCGGTCTCCGAGGTGGCCGCCACCACCGTGCCGCCCGGGCACATGCAGAAGCTGTACACCGCGCGGCCGTTGCTGGCGTGATGCACCAGCTTGTAATCCGCGGCGCCGAGCTCGCGATGCCCCGCAAACTTGCCGAACCGCGCGGTGTCGATCAGCGACTGCGGATGCTCGATGCGGAAACCCACGGCGAAGGGCTTCGCCTCCATGAATACCTTGCGGCGCTCGAGCATGCGCAACGTGTCGCGCGAGCTGTGGCCCAGCGCCAGCACCACGTGGCGACTGCGCAGAGTTTCACCGCTCTCCAGCACCACGCCTTCGAGCTGGCCGTTTTCCAGCAGCAGGTCCGTGACCTTGCTTTCGAAACGCACCTCACCCCCGAGCGCCGTGATCTCCGCGCGCATTTTTTCGACCACACCGGTGAGGCGGAACGTGCCGATGTGCGGCTTGCTGACGAACAGGATCTCCTCCGGCGCGCCGGCCTTCACGAACTCGTGCATGACCTTGCGGCCGTAGAACTTCGGGTCCTTGATCTGGCTGTAGAGCTTGCCGTCGGAGAAGAGGCCCGCCCCGCCCTCGCCGAACTGCACGTTGGATTCGGGCGTGAGGATGTTCTTGCGCCACAGCGCCCAGGTGTCCTGCGTGCGGCGCCGCACGTCGCGGCCGCGCTCCAGCACGACGGGTTTGAACCCCATCTGCGCCAGCAGCAAGGCGGCAAACAACCCGGCCGGACCGAAGCCAATTATCAATGGCGGATTGGCCAACGGCCGATCCGGAAGCTGCGCGGGCGCCTTGGCGACCGGGTGGTAAGACGTGTCGGGCGCGGCCTTCACCTGCGCGTCGCGCGCGAAGCGCTTCAGCACCGCGGTTTCGTCGCGCACCGACACATCGGCGATGCAGACGAACTTGATGGCGCTCTTCTTGCGCGCGTCGTAGCTGCGCTTGAAGAGTTGCACTTCGAGCAGGTCGGCGTCGCTGATTTTCAGGCGGTTGATGACCGCCTTGCGGAGCGCGTCGGGTGGGTAATCGAGTGGCAGCGCCAACTCGGTGATGCGGATCACTTCGAGACTTCCTGGCCCGTGTCCCGGGCAGAGGTAGAATGCGCGCCATTATGCCCCGGACCAAGAGCAGCAGCGAATGGCTGCGCCGCCACGTCAACGATCCGTTCGTGAAGCAGGCGCAGAAAGATGGCTACCGCTCGCGCTCCGCGTACAAGCTGATCGAGCTCAACGAGAAGGACCGGCTGATCAAGCCCAACATGCGCATCCTCGACCTGGGGAGCGCGCCCGGCGGGTGGTCGCAGGTCGCTTCACGGCTCGTGGGCCGCAAGGGCCGTGTGCTGGCCACCGACATCCTGCCCATGGATGCGATCGCGAACGTCGACTTCATCCAGGGCGACTTCACCGACGACAAGGTCGTGGAGCAGCTGCTGGGCTGGCTCGACGGCGGCCGCTTCGATCTGATCATCTCCGACATCGCGCCGAATCTTTCCGGCATCGACTCCGCGGACCAGGCGGGCTCGATGTACCTGCTCGAGCTGGCACTGGACATCGTGCGCAAAACGCTCAAGCCAGGCGCCAACTTCGCGGCGAAGATGTTCCAGGGCTCGGGCTCGGATGAGTACGTGAAAGAGCTGCGCAAGTATTTCGAGAAGGTGCTGATCCGCAAGCCCGAGGCTTCGCGCAAGGAGTCGCGCGAGGTGTACATCGTGGCGAAAGGCTTCAAGGGCTAATGGGGACATTCCTCGTTTCCCAGCAAAAGGGGACAGTCCTGATTAGCCGTGCCAAGATTCGACGCGATTGGTAAGGACTGTCCCCTTTTGCTGGGAAACGAGGAATGTCCCCACACGGACTCACCTGCTGGAAATGCGGTGCTTCGCTCGAAGCGTTGACACTGCCGCTGCGGCGGCTGGACGTCTGCAAGGCATGTAACAACGAGCTGCATGTCTGTCGCATGTGCGTCGAGTACGACACACGCGTCGCCAAGCATTGCCGTGAGCCCACGGCCGAGGAAGTGCGCGACAAGACCCACGCCAACTTCTGCGATCACTTCAAGCCCAAGGCGGGCGCGTACGTCGCTCCCAACACCGCCGAGGTCGACGCCTCGCGCGCGGCACTCGACGCGCTGTTCGGAAAGAAGTGATGACGGAAAGCCCCTCGCCGCTGCGTCCATTCGGCATGGCGGTGCTCGCCGGCGTGGTAGTTGGCGGCGGCGTGGCGCTGGTCGCCGCCGGCATCGGCGCGCTGCTGGTCAAGAACGACCCCGAACAGGTGGTGCGCAGCGTGGTGCTGATCCTGGGCTTTCTCAGCGGCACGGTGACCGCGGGATTTCGCGCGGCACGCCTGAGCCCGGCGCGACCCTTCGCCACGGCCGTGCTCGCGGCCATCGCCTTCGAAGCGGTATTGCTGATCGTCGCGCGGCCGGGACTGAGTGTCCGCGCCGTGGTCATCGCGCTGCTGGTCGCGTCGGCATTCGGCATCGGCGGCGCCTTGATTGGAAGAACGGCGCAGAAGCCATGAGAAAACGTTTCCTCCTGGCCACGTGCGCGCTCGCACTCCTCGGCAACCTCGCGCACGCCGGCGACAAGTCGCACCAACCCATTTCCCCCGCCAGGCAGGTCAAGCAGATGCAGCGCGGCGTGAACATCGTCGGCTACGACCCGATCTGGCGCGACCCGGCGCAGGCGCGCTTCAAGCCGCGCCATCTCGAGTTGCTCGCGCAGGCCGGCTTCGACTCGGTGCGCATCGTGCTGCAGGACTTCCGCCTGATGAACGAGCAGTACCAGCTGCCGGCGAGCTGGTTCGCGACGCTCGACGGGCTGGTGGAGAAATCGCTGGCGGAAGGCCTCACCGTCATCCTCGACGAACACGACTACGGCTTCTGCGGGCGCGACGCCGAAGGCTGCCGCGTGCGGCTCATGGCCTTCTGGACGCAGGTCGCCGAGCACTACAAGGACGCGCCCAACACGGTGGTCTTCGAGATCCTCAACGAGCCCAACCAGGCCATCGACAACACCTGGAACGCGCTGCACGCCGAGGCGCTGGCCATCATCCGCAAGACCAACCCGACGCGTAACGTGATCATCGGGCCCGCGTTCTGGAACAACGTCGGCTGGCTCGACAAGCTCGAGCTGCCGAAGAACGACAAGCACATCATCGTCACCGTGCACTACTACCTGCCCATGAAGTTCACGCACCAGGGCGCGTTCTGGACGCCGGAATACAAGGACCTGGGCGGCGTCACCTGGGGCACCCGGGCGGACCACGCGGAGCTCGACAAGGATTTCGACGCCGTGCAGAAGTGGGCGAAGAAGAACAAGCGCCCGATCTTGTTAGGTGAGTTCGGCGCCTACGACAAGGCGCCGATGGATTCGCGCGCGACGTATACCGCGGCCGTGGCGCGCGCGGCGGAGAAGCGCGGCTGGGCGTGGTCGTACTGGCAGTTCGACCGCGACTTCATCGTCTACGACATCGACAAGGATCAGTGGGTCGAACCGATCCTGAAGGCGCTGATTCCCTAGCCGAAGCCGGCTACTTCTTGCCCGACAACCGCTCGATCAGCGACGCGAACTTCGAGCCCTTCTTGTCGATCTGCACGCGCAGGTGTCGCACGCCGGTCTCGCTGGCCTTGTCGGAAGTGATCTCGAGCGTGTTGGCGCCCAGGATCTCGAGGGTCTGGTCCAGCGTCTCCGCATCCACCTGGGCATGCGCATCGCGCTTGGCGCCGCGTGAGGGTGCCTTGCGGGGGCGCGCCTTGGGAGCGTCCGGCGCGGCCGATGCGGCAGCCGGCTTGGCGGGGGTCTTGGCCGCCGGTGTCGAAGCCGCCGGCTTGCTGAAGCGCGGCGACATCTCGCCGTCCACGTCCTGCTCGATGTGCGCCGGCATGTCGTCGTCGAGCAGCTTGAAGATGCCCGAGTTCGACGCGCTGATGGACTGCGGCGTCGGCGCCGCCACGTCCTTGATGTTCGCGGCCTTGTAGATGCCGCTGCGCGCCGCGTTGATATCCGTGGCGCGCTCCTTCTCGATGGTGGTCACGGGCACGACGGACACGGACTTGAAGTCCGAGCGCACGTAGTAGGCCACCTGCTTGGCCGAAACCGCATCGCTGAAGAAACCGAGGCGCAGGCCGTACCAGGTACGACCTTCGCGGTTGGCTTCCGTGGTGTAGAGCGTGTAAGCGTTGAAAATGGCGAGCGGCGGGATCTTCGCCATGTCGAAGGCCGTGACCGACCAGTCGAGCTGCACGGCGAACAACACCGGCGCATTGCGCTTGACGTCGCTCTTGATGGCCAGCATCGACTGCGCGTCTTCGGGCTTGATGACGCGGATGGCTTCGTCGACGTCCGCCTCGCGCGAACCTTCGCGGTACGGCGAGTGGCGTTCGAGCAGCCGGATGGTCTGCGTATCGGAGAGGTCGTCGAGCTCGTCGATGGCCTGGCGCACGCTGTTGAGCGAGGGCGTCGCGGACATCGCCGGCATCTGCACGGTGGGCTCGGGCGCGCGCGGCGCCGGAGCAGGAACCTGCGCGGCGGGACGCGCGGCCTGCGCGGCAGGCTGCAGTGCGGGCGCCGATACCTGGGCGGCGATCTTCGGCGCAACGGCCGGCGGCCTGGCCGGCGCGGGACGCGCGGCGACCGCGGGCTGGGCCGGCGCGACAGGCGCGGCGGGCTTCGCGGCCGCGGGCCTGGCGGCCGCGGCGGGCCTGGCCTGCGGCGCGGGTTTGGCGGGTGCCTTGGCGGCGGGCTTGGGCGCGGCGGGTTTCGCCGGTGCCTTCGCCTGCACGGCCGGCGCGGCTTTCGGCGCCGGCGCGCTAACTACCTGGCGCGGCGGCGGCGGCTGCACCACCGGCACGTCGATCGGCTTGAACTCGGCGTCGCTCTCGGCGAGCACGAACGGTTCTTCGAACGCGGGCTTCGGCGCCGGCACCGGCGTCGATGCGAACGGATGCGGAGCCGGTGCGGGCTTGGGCGCGGCGGCGACCGGGGCCTGCGGAGCGGCGGCCGGCGCGGCGGGTTTTGAAGTTGCCTTGGCTTGCGGAGCGGGGGCAGCGGCGCGCGACTGGGCCGCGGGCGCGGAGTTGTTGGGCCGCAGCTTCTTGCCGGGCGCTTCGCCGGCCCAGGCGCTGGGATACACGTCCCGCACCACCACCAGCATTTCTTCAGCGGCCTGCTGGGTCTCGAAGTAGCCCATGTGCAGGCGGAATCGTTCGCGGCCGTCTTCGAGACGGCGACTCACGAAAAAGGTGAACTGCGCGAGCGTCGGATCCTTCGGCTGCGACAGCGCCATCGGCGTCGTCGAAGACGTCAGGTTGATCACATAACCACCCGAGGTGGTTGCAGCAGTCGGACGCGTCAATGTGTTCACGACGTAATCTGGCTTGGCACTCATTGGCAATACTTCCCCGGAAGCCCGACGGAGCCCGGATCCCTTCCCGGATCAAGGCCCTTCTCACTCGAGTCGAGTGTGCGAACCGAGGGATATACGGTCAACGGCGAAACTGAGCACGCTGTCGCAGAACGCAGACCGAAACTTGTCGCGCGGCAACGCGGATGCAACATAACCGGGCATCCGACTACGGGCGGGTATCAGTGCGGTTTCTGCTCCCAGAACCGGCCCGCAGACGCGAAGGAGACCTCGTAGAACTCATCGTCCAGAGAGTTGATCGTCACCGGCTTGCCGGCGCCCGGCGCGTGCACGAAACGCCGCTCGCCGATGTAGATGCCGACGTGATTCACGCGGCGACTGTCGATGCGGAAGAACACCAGGTCGCCGGGCTTGAGCCTGCGCGGCTTGATCTCCTCGGCATCCTCCGCCTGCTCGCGCGAGGTGCGGGGCACCTCGAGGCCGAGCTGGCGGTGCGCGTAGAACACCAGGCCGCTGCAATCGAAGCCGTCGCGCGTGGCGCCGCCGTAGCGGTAGCGCGTGCCGCGCAGCGACAGCGCGAATTTCGCCAGCGCCTCGCCGCGATTGCGCATCGACGACGCGCCGCCGCCGCCATCCCAGATTTCGGGCGCGGCCGTCGGAGTAGTTTGGCGGGGCGGGGGCGCGGTGTGGCAGGCGGAGAGGAACAGAACCAGGAAGATGGGGACATTCCTGATTATCACTGTCACATTTCTCATCGCACCGGGGACCCCGCGCCACGCGGAGAAATGTGACATCCAGAATGAGGAATGTCCCCGGTCAGCTCGCGGCGCGCTCATCGGCGGATTCCGCGCCTGGCCGGCGCGATTCGAGGATTTCGGTGAGGGCAGCCGCCGACATCGGGCGCGCCAGGTAGAAGCCCTGCGCCGCATCGCAGCCGCGCGCGCGCAGGAAATCGAGCTGCGCGCCCGATTCCACGCCTTCGGCGGTCACGCGTTTTCCGAGCGTGTGTGCCATGGTGATCATCGATTCGACCAGTGCACCGGCCGGATCGTTCTGTGGGACTTCATCCAGGAAGCTGCGATCCAGCTTTACGGTATGTACGGGGTAGCGGCGCAGATAGTTGAGCGACGAGTATCCCGTCCCGAAGTCGTCCAGCGCCAGCCGCACGCCCAGCTTGGTGACGGCCGCCAGCGACTGTTCCACTTCCGCGTCGGCCAGCACCGACTCGACCAGCTCGATCTCCAGGCTGGCGGGCTGGATGCCGTGCTGCTGCAGCGTCTTCTGCACCAGCCGCGTGAAATTCTGGTCCTTGAGCTGCTGCACCGACACGTTGACCGAGAAGCTGCGCGGCGCGACGCCGGCGCGCATCCACTCGGAGTACTGCGCGCAGGCGGAGTCGAGCACGAAGCTGCCGATGTCGGTGATCAGCCCGGAATGCTCCGCCGCGGGGATGAACTCGCCGGGTAGTTTGATGCCGTCGTAACGCGTCTGCCAGCGCAGCAGCGCCTCGACGCCGCACAGCCGGCCGTCGCCCAGCGAGAACTGCGGCTGGTAGTACAGGCCGAACTCGCGCCGGCGCAACGCACGGTGCAGTCCGCTGTCGGTGAAACTCGGGCGACGCTCCTTCATCTCGCGCTCGAAGAAGATGGCGCGGCCGCGGCCCTGGGCCTTGGCGCGATACATGGCGAGATCCGCCTGGCGGATCACGTCCTCGAGCTCCGTGCCATCGTCCGGGAACAGCGTGACGCCGACGCTGGCGCGCATCTGGTAGTCGCGGCCGCCGAGGCTGGCGGGCAGCGCGAGCGAACGCACCACGCGATCGGCGATGTTGCGCGCGGTCTCGGAGTCGCCGACGTTGCGCAGCAGCACGGTGAATTCGTCACCACCGAGGCGCGCGACGGTGTCGCCTTCCTTGGTGCAGGCCTTGAGCCGGTGCGCGACGATCGAGAGCAACTGGTCGCCGGCCGAGTGCCCGAGCGTGTCGTTGACGCGCTTGAAGTGATCGAGATCGACGTACATCAGCGCGCCGCGCGTCAGGCCCGAGGCGGCCGCGGCGAGTTCCTGCGCGAGGCGGTCGCGGAACAGCGCGCGATTGGGAAGCTGGGTCAGCGGATCGTAGTGGGCCTGGCGATACAGGCGTTCGTCGCGCGCGGAATTCGACAGCGCGGCGCGCAGCCGCTCGGCGAAGGCCGCGCCGTAGTCGGCCACCGCCGGATCGCGCGCCGGCTCGCCGTGATATCCGACCACCAGCATGGCGGCCAGGCGATCGTCGTCGACCACCGGCCAGATCCAGAAGAACTCCGCGCCCGCGTCGCGCATCGACAGCAGGAACCCGTGGCGCTGCTCTTCGACGCGCATCACCGTCAGGCCCCCGGGCGTCTCGCGCACCGTGGCCAGCATGGCGCTGTCGAAGGTCACGCGCTGCACCGGCAGCTCGTCCGAATTCAGGGCGGCCGTGAAGAGCCGTCCGTGCGCATGCGCGGTCGGGTCGAGCAGCACCACGCCGACGCTGTGGCTGTGCGTGAGCTCGCGGAACTTGGGCAGCACCACGTCGAGCGCGCGATCGATTTCGCTGGCGGCCAGCAGCGCGCGGTCCACTTCACCCAGCACTTCGAAGGCGCGCCAGTCGCGCTCGAGCGAGTGCACCACCGAGTTGAATTCCTGTTCGAGCGGCGCGAGCTCGCGCACCGTCAGGCGCGAGATGCTTTCGAAGCGCCGCTCGCGCAGCCGCGCGAGCCCGCGATGCAGCGCGCGCAGCGACGGCAGGTAGCGTTCACCGATCAGGACAGCGGCGGCGAAGGCCACCACCACCCCGATGCACAGGATCACGAGCAGGGTCGGCCACAGCTCGGTGAAGGTCGCATCCGATGCGGGCTCGGGCGCGAATACCACCACGGAGTTGCGGCGGAACGTGTCGGCGGGATCATCCGGCGGCAGAAAAGTCATCGCTCCGCGCCACTCGCGGCCGGACGCGAACCAGCCGAGCAGCAGCGTGTCGCCGGTCACCGCGGCCGAGATTCCGGCGCGTCGATGGAAGAGTTGCAGCAGCTCGTCGGGCACCGCCGTGTTGCTGTAGAGCGCGGCGCCGGAAGCGTCGAGCACCACCAGGTAGCTGCCGGCGAGGCCGTGCGCGAAGTCGCGCGGCACCGCGCCGCCGTTGAACAACAGGGTCGCGGCGCGTTCACGCGAAAGGCTGGTCAGGTCCTGGTTCTGGTGTGCCTCGCGGCGCTCTTCATCGGCGAGCCAGCGCGTGACGAACGCGATGCTCACCGGGATCAGCATGGCCATTGCAATGATGAGCCACAGCCGGCGCGTGAGGCCGCTGCGCAGGACCGAGTTGTAGGGATTGCCGCTCATCCTGCTCCCGGGCACGTTGCATCTCTGCAACGAAGACGAGGCACTCCATTGCCGAGCGGACTTTACGGAATCAGGGCTCCGGCAAATGCGTGGCGCGTCACGAATGCAACGCCAATGGAGTCAGGCGGGGGCCTTGTTCGCGGGATTGGGACTTATGGGCTGTACCGGCCGGTACTGGGAGAGCTGCTGGATGGAGGCGTGAGTGTGGCGGTAGATGCCTCGCGCACCGCGGCGGGCCGCGCCGAGCATGGCGCGCGCCACCACCTCGGCCGGGATGGCGCGGTAGGCCTCGCGCGCCCCGGTGAGCAATGGGTTTATGAGCGGCGCGACCAGCGCGCCCATGAATTCCGCCGGGCGCACGTGTTTGCGGGAACCTAACAAGAGGCTGGGCTGCATGATTTCGAGCGACGGAAAGCCGATGGCCGTCACGCCCTCCTCCATCTCGCCCTTGGTGCGCAGGTAGAACCGGGTCGAGCGCATGTCGGCGCCGACCGAAGACACCACGACGAAACGCGTGGCGCCCGCGGTGCGCGCCGCCTGCGCGAACAGCAACACCGCGTCGACGTCGGTGGCGCGAAAAGCCTCCTGCGAACCCGCGTCGCGGATCGTGGTACCGATGCAGCAGAAGGCGTCGTTCGCGGTGAGTCCCTTGAGCTGCGTGGCCATGCGCTCGAAGACCACGATGCGATTGGCGAGCTTGGGATGTTCACGGCCGAAGGGCCGGCGCGTCAGCGCGAATACGCGCGAATAGTCAGGCGCCTCGAGCAGTGCCTCGAGCAGGTGGCCGCCGATGAGGCCACTCGCCCCGGCGAGCAGCGCGATCCGTGGTGTCGAACTCACGCCGCGAAGCTTAACAATTCCTCAGGCGGTGAGTCGCTTCACCCACGCGACGTACTTGTCCATCCAGCCGTGCAGGAATTTCTTCGACTCCGGGTTGGCGATGTTGCCCGCCTCGTCGAAGAAGCCGTCCCGGACGTGGATATACGCCTCGGGCTGACCGAGCACCGGCATGTCGAGATACGCGAGAATGGTCCGCAGGTGCGACTGCGCCACCGCGGTGCTGAGCGCCCCGATCGATGCGCCGATGACACCGGCGGGCTTTCCGGCCCAGGCGTTCTGGCCGTAGGGGCGCGAGGCGTGGTCGATGGCATTCTTGAGCACGCCCGGAATGGACCGGTTGTACTCGGGTGTCACGAACATGACCGCGTCCACCCCGCGCAGCTCGCTCTTCAGCCGCTGCACTTCGGGGGCCTGGCTGCGGTCCTCGTCCTGGTCGTAGAGCGGGAGGTCCCCGATCCGCAGCTCCTTGAAGTTGAAATCCGGTGGACCGAGCCTGATGAGCGCGTTGGCGAGCTTGCGGTTGTGGGAATCCTTGCGAAGGCTGCCAATGACGAAACCGACTTGCCGGGGCATGCGTGACTCCTTGTGTGTCGCATGATCGCAAATCCAATGGCGCGTTCTGTAGGAAGGAAGGGCAATGCGCCGCACGCTGTTCGGCGTCAATCTGAAGGGGTAGGCTCGTGGCATGGCTACTTCCAGACCGGGCGGGTCGCTTGCCACCGCCACACCTTCCTCGTTGACGGCCTCGTTCCTCGCCTGTTGCCTGGCGTTGCTGGCGGCGCCCGCCTTCGCGGTCACCGACGCGGACCGGATGGCCGTCTACAGGGAATTCCGCACCCAGTTCGATTCCCGCCAGTACGCCGCGGCCAGGCCGCTCGCCGAGAAACTGGTGCAGCTCACCGAGGAGCAATACGGCGCCGAGGAATTGCCGGTCTCGACGCCGCTGACCAACCTGGCGACGGTCAACTACAAGCTCGGCGACTACCAGGCCGCGATCACCCACTACCAGCGCAGCCTGCGCATCCTGCAGCAGAAGTCGACGCTGGCTGACAAGCAGCAGATCCGTCCCCTGCACGGTCTCGGCGCGAGTTTCCTGAGCCTCAACGATCCGGAATCCGCGGTGGTGGCGCTGAAGCGCGCCGCGGACCTGTCGCGCAACACCGATGGCCTGTTCAACATCAACCAGGTCGAATTCATCGACGCGCTCATCGAAGCCTACGAATCCACCGGCCGGTACGCGGAGGCCGAGAAGGAAAGCATGTACGCGCTGCGCGTCGAGGAGGCGGCCCACGGCCGTTCCTCGGTCAAACTACTGGACCGGCTCGACAAGCTGGCGCGCTGGTACGAGGGCGACCGCCGCTACACCAGCGAACGCGGCGTCTACGAGCGTTCGCTCGCCATCCTGCAACGCAACGCGCCGGAGAACGACATCCGCCGCGTGGGGCCGCTGCGCGGCATCGCGCGTTCCTATCGCCTGGAGCTCTTCTACGGCGTCGAAGGCGCCGACACCGGCACCACCTTCAATGCCGGCACCAACGGCGCGCCGGTGTTCACCGAGGGTTCGCAGAACCGTCGCGGTGAAAGCAGCCTGCAGGCGGCGCTCACCGTGGTCGATTCCAACCCGGTGGTGGACCACCAGGTGCGCGGCGAGGTGCTCGTCGATCTCGGCGACTGGTACCTGGTGACGGGCGCGCTGCGCCGCGCGTACGACACCTACGCCGAGGGCTGGAAATCGCTCGCGCAGGTGAACAACACGAAGGGCCTCGATGCGCCGCGGCTGCTCGCCTACCGGCCGTCGATCAGTTCGATCGACCGCTCGCAGCTCAAACCGGAAGAGGCCGTGCTCAAGGAAGTGGAAATGCACTTCACGGTGGATCGCGATGGCCGCATCGACGATGTGACCTCGCCCACCACCGACGTGCCCGAATCGGTAGTCAAGAATTCGATTGCCTCGATGAAGCGCTCGCGCTACGCGCCGCGCATCGAAAACGGCGCCGCGGTCCCCACGACCGACGTCGTGTTCCGCGAGCGCGTGCTCGTCAAGGCTCAGTTGCCGGAAACTGCCCCTGCATCTGAGAAGGCGGAACCGGCGGCGGAGAAGCCGGCGGCGGAGGCGGAGAAGAAGCCGGAGTAGACGAAGGAATAGTCGACGCCACCGGCGGCGGATCGTTGATCGGCACTGCCTCGATGGTCATGTCCGCGGCGGCCGCGGTGGCCTCGGGTGAACCCGGCAACGGTTGAACCTTCGGCTGCAGCGCCTGCGAAACCAGCAGCGGCTTGGCCACGTCCAGCGTCGGGAACTGCGTGAGGAACTTGGCGGCCGCGTCGCGCATCGCCGCGAACGTCGCGATCCCCAGTTCTTCCGCGCCATTGCCGATCTTGGGCGCCGGGCCGCTGCCGTAACCGGTCAAGGTCAGCGTGTCCACCGGCGAGCCGTCGGGCGCATAGATGGAGATCTGGTAGCGGATGGTCACCGCGCAGTACTGCCCGCCGGTCTCCTTGGCGCTGGCGAAGGAGAACTGCTCGATGCGCGGTTCGAAGATCGCCAACAGCCCGGGCTCGAGCCGGGCCGCGTCGACCGTGTCGAAGACCTTCGCGTCCGCGAACTCCGCCTTGAAGATCTCCTCGATCAGGTGCTTGTGCGACGGGCCGAGCTGCGCCTCGTAGTCGATGCTGGCGCGCGATTCCTTGTGCGTGTAGTTGGACGCCTCGGACGTCACCACCACGCCGACCTTGGCGGGCGTCTGCACCACCAGCGGCTTGGGCAGGTCGCCCTCGGGCAGCACCGCCACCTTGGCGCAGCCGCCGAGCACGGCGCAGAGCGTCGCGAGACCGAGGCGGATATGCGCGGTGCGTTGCATTCGTCCTCTAACTAGTTCCGTTCGCTAACTGATGCAGCGCGGCGTGCCGAGCACGTCGACCTTGACCGCGCAGCTCGGACCGCCGATGGTCAGGCCCACGAACGTGCCTTCGTTGTCGTCACACATGGCACGCATTAGAGCAGCAAACCGCGAATTGATAAACGGCGGGGAATTGGGACCATCGGGCATG
>Ga0315910_10002120_pt1 | contig 17720 bp, 10 predicted proteins | sample EdamamesoilMG_FD_204470 | JGI IMG/M metagenome (GOLD analysis project Ga0315910, IMG submission 204470) | Garden soil microbial communities collected in Santa Monica, California, United States - Edamame soil | ecosystem: Environmental > Terrestrial > Soil > Garden | place: USA: California... | reverse complement strand
CTTGTCCCAATGGGTCCGCTCGCGACGTGACCTTGCGGAGACCATCGAGAGACCCGCTGGGGAGCTCACGGAGCTTCCTCCGGGTATCAATGACGCAGACCTGAACGATCACGTCGTGATCGTCGGCTCGGGTCGGGTGGGAGCCCCCATTGCCCGGGAGCTGAAGCGGCACAACATCCCCCACTTGATCGTCGATCAGAGCCGGGAACGGGTCGAAGTGTTGCGCAGCGAGGGGTGGCCCGTGCTGTACGGTGACGCAAGTCGTCCGGAAGTGCTGACCGCAACGCGCTTGGATCGCGCGCGTTTGGTGCTCGTGACGGCGCCCGATGCCTATCAGGCGCGTGCGACGCTGGCCCTGGCAAAACAACTCAACCCTTCCGTGAGCATCGCGGTCAGAACGCACAGCGACAGTGAGCGCGCGTGGCTGGAGAGTCACGGTGCTAGTTATGCATTGGTGAGTGAACGCGAGCTTGCGGTGAGCATGACCCGCTACGCCCTGCGTTGCTTGCAGGTAGAACACGACATGACCGCCGTGGCTGAGCGTGTGATTTCTCCGAGTGGAGGCTGATAAGGGCCGCTGGCGCCGCGGCAACGACAGCAATGTCGCGAGCTGTGTGCCAAGCTGAGCCGCAGAGCACACGGTCCTTGCCGCCAGAAGCAAAAAAAGCCTCGACGTTCGCGGCTGCTTTACGCTGGTGCGTCATTTGCTAACAATTGTACACTATGCGTGCGCTTGCTGGCTTAAAGTTGACGAATCATCGGCGTGGTCGCCCGTGCGCGGTGCTCGCGCTTGGTCTAGGTCTCGGGGCGCTGGGATGCGGAAGTTCGGCCGCGGATGGTCCCCAAGGCGACGGCGACCTGGACCCGCTGGATACGGCGGGGGAGACCGAGAAGACCACCACCATCGATGGTGACACAGTGGGGGATACGGATGGGCAAGACGACGACGAGAGCGAATGCGAACGCGAACTGAGGTTTGAGGCGGTGCCAGTTGGTGCGCCCGCGCCGTTTGACGTCATCATCATCGCCGATCACTCGGACAGCCTCAGTTGGTCACGTGACGATCTGGCGGAGGGCCTAGCTGGATTCTTGGACGAAGTGCGCGGACATGACGTGCGCTTCTTTGTGCTCACGCCGACGCAATACGGAGCCAGTAGCGAAGCGGCGGCCCTGACCATGGGCATCATTGATCCGGTGCAATGGCAGGATCCCGAGACCGGCCTGGCCTATGAAAACGCCATGACGGACTACACGCAGTCGTGTACCGATGGGTCCGGCATGAGCATAACGTGTCCCACGGCGGCTGAAATAAGCCCTTCGGACTACTCTCTCGTTGGCAATTGGACCTTTCGCATGCCTGAGCCGATTGCGAGCATTGATGCCGACACCAGTGCGGCCGAGCTGGAGGTACAGCGCCAAGCTATCTCGGATGCCATCTTGGGGCTGGGGACGGAGGGGTCGAGCGACGAACAGCCCTTGTGCACTCTGCACCGCTACTTGGATCAGGAGCGCACGGTGCTGCCAGAAAATGCGGTGTTTTTACTGCTCTCCGATGAAGACGACAACAGCGACCCCAAAGACTGCCTGTTGCGCCACAACGTGGAATGCCAAACACAAGAGAGTTCGGAGATATATCTACTTCGTGCCCAGGGGCGCGCAGAACATCGTTCGTTCGACTGTACGCCGATCAATGATCAGGGGGAGCCTGTGGGCGATCCAGTGCCTCAATACTGGTACACGACGGTCAAGTGTACCGCTCCCCGCGCCTGCAACGCTGACGATCTCGAGGAGTCGCGTGATGCCTGTCCGAGCAATCATAGGATGGAGAACTGCGCCATCCTGTGTGAGGAAGAAAACATCCAGGGCTGCCTCTTGGAGAGGAGCGATACGGTCGTCGACGCGTGCAATAGCCCGTTTGTCTATGGGGGAGTCTCGTATGACAACCTGCTCGATTATTGCCAGCAGGTGTCCCCGGAGGTCGACTCCTGGAGCGCGTGCGAGACCTCCGTGTCAGGGACATCACAGACGTGTTCTCACCCCAGGACCCCTGTATCCACGGCGACCACCGTGGCAGCGATGGCGCTCGAAGGCCGGGAAAAAGCGGAGAGCGTCTTTGGCCCGGGGGGCTTTTCGTTCAAGCTTGTGGGGTTTGAACCCACTTTCTCATGTGAGCCGCAAGCAGGGCAGAGCTACCTGAGCAACCTGCTGGGCTTGGTCGAAGATACGTCCCAGGTATTTCCCATCTGTGAGGACTACGCGGGGACGCTCAGCCAAGTGCTGGATTTTGCGACCGGGCTCGTGCAAAACGAGTATCAACTCAAGCTCGGGGTAGACGAGAGCTTGGACGCGGTGCACATCGTGTCTGACGACGGGACGACGCGTGACCTTGGCCCTGCGGAGTACACCTACGACCCAGCCACTGGGCTCCTGCACATCGAAAAGAGCTCTTTGCGTGCCACCGACCAAGAGGTGGCGCTCGACGTGGGCCGCGACTGCATCATCCGCTGAGTGACCATCCGCTGAGATGCTTCGCGCTCTCCCCCTCAGCGATACAGGGACGGGTCAGGCTGCAGGACCGCGTCCAAGAGCCCCCGGGTGTATTCGTGCTCGGGCGCCTCGAACAAGCGCTCCGTTTCAGCCAACTCAATCAATTTGCCGTGGCGCAGCACGGCCACGCGATCACAGATGTGCCGAACCACGGACAGATCGTGAGCGATGAACAGGTAGGTGAGGCCAAACTCCGCTTGCAGATCCGCGAGCAGGTTGATGACCTGCGCCTGGACCGAAACGTCGAGGGCGCTGACGGCTTCATCGGCCACCACCAGTCGCGGACGCAGGATGAGGGCGCGAGCGATGCCGATGCGTTGGCGCTGACCGCCGGAGAACGCGTGGGGGTAGCGGGTGCGGTATTCGGGGCGGAGACCAACGCGCTTCATCATGGCCACCACGCGATCTTCGCGCTCTTGGCCGCGGGCAAGCCCGTGAATGGCTAGCGGTTCGGCGATGATCTGTTGCACCGTCCAGCGTGGGTTGAGCGACGCAAACGGATCTTGAAAGATCATTTGGATCTCGCGGCGCAGCGGGAGCAACGCTGCATCATCCAGCTGGGCCAAGTCGACGCGTTCGGCGGCTGCCGGGGTCGTCACCCCTGCGTCTCGTTGTTCGGGGTAATACCAAACATGTCCCGAGCTGGGCCGGGTTGCCCGGAGCAGCGCGCGCCCCAGCGTAGTCTTGCCACTTCCACTCTCGCCCACGATGCCCAGCGTCTCACCACGCGCGACACTGAAGCTGATGTCGTCGCAGGCCTTGACGGTGTCGATCTGTCGACGAAAAAGGCCACGACTGAACACCGGATAATGTTTGCACAAGCGGTCGACGTCCAAGATCACGGGCTGTGCACCGTCCGCCAACTGGCATGCCTCGGTCATGGACCTTTGTCCTGGTGAATGACGTCGAGCCGCAGACACGCGGCCTGATGGGGAGGCGACTGCGCTGAGCGCGGAGCTGGGGCCGCCTGGCGTGTGCGTACAGGCACGAGCGGGGGCGATCCGCCGACGTCACACAAACCGGGCTGATGGTGGGGACAGCGGGGGTGAAATGGGCAACCCTTTGGAATCTGGCTGAGCGCAGGCACTGAGCCGGCGATGCTCGGCAAGCGCTCTTGCCCCCGCGCGCGGCTGGGCAAGGACTGCAAAAGACCTAGCGTGTAGGGGTGCTTGGGGCTCTTGAGGAGTTCAAAGACGCTGCCCTGTTCGACCACTTTCCCCAAATACATCACCAGGACATCGTCGGCGCTGTGCGCGACTACGCCAAGATCATGGGTGATCAACAGGACCGCCGTGTTGCGTTCCTTCTGCAAGCTCTTGATGAGTTCCAACACTTGACGCTGAATGGTCACATCCAGTGCCGTGGTCGGCTCGTCAGCAATGACCACTTCAGGATCGGCGATGAGCGCCATGGCGATCATCACGCGCTGACGCATGCCACCCGAGAGTTCATGGGGATATTGTCGCAACCGTAGCTCAGGGTGGGTGAGTCCCACCCGCTCGAGCAAAGCGAGCGCCTTGGCCTCCGCCTCACGGCGCTTGAGGGAGCTATGTGTGAGCAGACATTCGGTGAGCTGGTTACCAATGGTGTGGACGGGACTGAGTGCCGCCAGTGCATCCTGAAAGATCATGCTGATCCGCCCACCCCGGATGGTGTGGAGCTCCGTCGCTTCGTCCGGAAGCGACAACAGATCGAGCGCCCCGGCTCCCTCTGCGTTGCCCGGGTGGCGCAAGAGCACGCGTCCTCCGACGATGTGTCCCGGCTTCCTGATCAAGCGCAGCAAAGAGTACGAGGTGACGCTCTTGCCGCAGCCGGATTCCCCCACGATGGCCAGCGTGCGCCCGGGATAGAGCGAAAAGTGGACACCGTCCACCGCGCGGATTTCGCCCTCCTCGGTGTAGAAATAGGTCCGCAAGTCCTCCACTTGAAGCACCGGGGTGGCGACATCTTGCAGCGACGTGTCGCTGCTCACTTGGTGCCTCCGTAGGGGTCGGCGGCGTCGCGGAGGCCGTCGCCCAAGAAGTTGAAGGCGAGCACCAACAGTACGATGAAGTACATGGGCGTGAGCAGCCAGGGATAAAAACTGACGGCCTTGATGTCCAAACAGGACTGCAACATCACACCCCAGGAAACGAGGGGCGGGCGCAGACCTAGACCCAAAAAACTGAGCGCTGTTTCGCCCAAGATCATCCCCGGGACACTCAGCGTGAGCGCCACGATGATGTGACTGGTGAAGCCGGGCATGAGGTGCAAGAAGAGCACCCGCGCGTGGCTGGCGCCGAGCAGTCGCGCGGCGACCGCGTAGTCCTCCTGCCGAAGCGCCAAGATCTTTCCGCGCACCACCCGTGCTAGGCCGGTCCAGCCGAGCAAACTGAGCAACAGAGTGATGGCAAAATAGACCCTGAGCGACGACCAATCCCCGGGTAATATGGCCGCCAGAGCGATCCACAGCGGCAGCTGGGGAAGAGCTTGGAGGATTTCAATGAGGCGCTGGATGAGATTGTCCGTGCGACCGCCGACGTAGCCACTGATCCCGCCCAGGACCATGCCGAGAATGAACGTCCCCAGCAGCCCAATCAGCCCCACCGACAAGGAGACACGCGACCCGTAGATGGCCTGACTGAGCACGTCGCGTCCGTACTTGTCTGCGCCCAGCAAGAACACAGGCGGGGTGGGGTCGGCGGGATGCTGCGCGCGAAAAGCGTGCTCATCGACACCCAGCAAATGACGCGTCCCTGGGACCAACCCCCACAAACGGTACGGCTCTCCGGGCGTAAAGACGGACAACTCGACGATGGTGTCGTCCGCCTGATAGCTCTTGCGGAACGTGATGGGGTCGACGTGCTGGACCTGGGGCTGCGTGTAAAGACCGTGGGCGAGGGAAAAGTGCAAGGCACTGGGCGGCGCGTACAGGTGCCGAAGGTGTCGCGTATGAGGCGAATACATCGCAAGCGGCTCACAAAAGGCTGCAATGAGGTAAAGCACCAACAAAAGGTACAGTGAAGCCACCGCCAGGCGATGCCTCTTGAAGCGCAGCAGGATGAGCTGCGACTGCGACAGCGCGCCGAGGTCTTGGGTGGTCACGCTTCCCCCAATTGATCGTAACGAATACGCGGGTCGAGCCACAGAAGGAGCAAATCAGCCACCAAGGTGCCCACTACGGCGAGCACGCTGAGCAACATGAGCATGGAGCCGGCCAAATACATGTCCTCATTGAACAGCGCGCTTATCTGCAGTGGTCCCACGGTGGGCAGGCTGAGCACGATGGAGACGATGGCGCTGCCCGAGACCAGTTGCGGGAAGATCGTGCCCATGGTGGATACGAAGGGGTTGAGCGCAATGCGCACCGGATACTTGAACAGCAATTTCAGCGGCCGCACGCCGCGGGCGCGCGCCGTGGTCACGTAAGCTTTACTCAATTCATCCAGCAAATTAGCGCGCATCACCCGAATCATGCCCGCGGTGCCCGTGATCCCCATGACGATCAGCGGCACCCAGATGTGCTTCATCAGGTCCACCACCTTGGCAGCGCTCCAGGTCGATTGCGCGGCAAATTCGGGCGACAGCAGTCCTGAGACACCGGAGAGCACCATCAAGATCAACGCGAACAAAAAGGGTGGCACGCTCATGCCGAGGAAGCCAATGAACGTGAAGGCATAGTCGCCCCACGAATACTGGCGCACGGCTGAATACACGCCGATGGGGATGGCCAGGAGCCAGGTCAAAAGCAGACTGAGCGCGGAGATCAGCACCGTCAAAAGGACGCGGTCCCCGAGCATTTCACTCACCGGACGGTTCGTTTCCATCGAATTGCCCAGGTCGCCCTGCAAGAGCCCCGTGTCTTCCGCCTTGAAGGTGCCGAACCAATACAGTCCCATCCAGCGTACGTATTGTTTCCAGGCCGGATCCGTTGAGTGAAAACTCTCCCTCAAGCTCTCCACCTCGGCGATCGCGCCCGCGTCTCCCGTCTCTCTTAGTGCGGAAATGCGCGCTGAAAGAAAATCTCCGGGAGGGAGCTGGATGATGGTGAACACCACCACCGAGATGAGGAGCAGCGTAGGCACCAACACCGCGATGCGCCGCAGCACGAAGGGATGACGCAGCGCTACGAGTAGAGCCAAACCCAAGCCTGTGAGCGTAAACAGGGCGCAAAGGACCGTGCCGAGCAGGTGACTGCCTTGGCTGCCTCGGGTGTCCGCGCCTTGGCCGTAGCGCGGAAGCGTGTCGGGGTTGGCCAGCGCCGCTATCGTCTGTGCTTCTGCGTTGCGCAGGGGGTGACCAAAAAAGTAAGTCTCAGTTCCTGTATTGGCCGGAGTGCGCGTCACATCGGCATACATGGCCTTGATGGGCACGTTGTGCAGATCGTCGTCCACCACGACGAGGTAAGGAGGTGCGTCGGCAATGCCGATCGTCCACACGTTGTCTGCAGCGATGTCGAGCGCCTCCTTGAAACGCTGCACTTGCGCTGATTGAGTCGGCTGCTGGATGGCCTCCGTGTACGCCACATAGGCACGGTACATGGGATGATCGTGAGGGGGACCTGCGACCTTGAGCGGTCGATCCGGGGAATAGTACCCGCCCTGGGCAAACCAGCGACCCCAGCGCGTGGCGTACAGCGCCTCAGGATTGGGGGGGACGAACATGCGCGGCTCCAGCATGGGGAAGTAGTCGCTCTCACTCGGCCACACCAAAAAGTCGAAGTCCGATGAATCACGCTTGATGTAAAATAGGCTACGGGACTGCTCACGGGGCACCGCGCGCACTCCTACCTCGCGCCAATCGTCGACCACGAATTGGCCGGGTCCGAGCCCGGTGAACGATGTGAAGTTGAGGTTGAAGGTCATCACCGAGCCGTCCGAAAACGTGCGCATCCCGTCCACGTCGCGCCCGGTGAGACCCAGCTCGTCCAACAGCTGGTTGGCCCGAGCCGGATCGTACTCGGTGAATGCGCGCGCTAGGCGCTCATGATGAAACGGTGACTCTTTCCCGGGCTCCACCTGGGACGGGTGCAGTAGGCCGTTGTACTCGGCGTCGATGATCGCTCGGCGATCGATGGCCAGCGAAAGCGCCTGGCGGAAGCGCTTGTCGAATAAAAGTCTGGATTTTTGGCTGGTCTCGGCGTCGCCCGGCAACACCAAGCGATTGAGGTTGGGGTGAATGGTCCACGCTGAACGGGTGGCGGAGTACCAATGCCGCACCTGGTAACCCACCTGTGCTTGGCGCTCCATCAGCTCGGTATAGTTTTCGTACTTGAGGTGTCGGCCTTGCATGCTCACTTCGCCGCTGGCGATGGAGAGGGCGAGCATCTGGGAGGACTTGACGTCAAACTGCACGCGATCGATATACGGGAGTTGATTGCCCGCTGGATCGACCGCAAAATAGTAGGGATTGCGTACATACACGAAAGGGCTCGACGTGGAGTGCGTGCGCGGCACCCAGGGCCATAGCCGCGGACACTCGGGGTTAGAAAATTTCTTGATCGTCCCGTAGAGGGAACGTGGACTGGCGACGCCCAGAGCCTGCATCTCGGCCTTCAAAAATGCCCCATCTGCGGTCTTGGGATGATACTTGCGAAGGTAGTGTGCCGGCGCGGCGCTCATGGCCAGCGAGTAGCTGGCCAAAGCTTCGAGGAAACTTCCGTAGGGATGCTCGAAGCGAAACAGCACGCGATGTTCATCCAATTTGATGAGTTCGGTCTTGCCACCACCGACCACCAACCAACGATCAGGGACACCATCGCCCACTTCCTGATCCAGGTCCTCGTACTGCCACCAAAACAGTAGGTCATCGGCAGTGTAGGGATGTCCGTCCGACCACCTGACGCCTTTGCGCAGATGAACGATGTGCTCGCGCCTGTCCGCCGACGACTCGATGCGGGTCGCCAAATGCGCAACGATGGGATACCCCAGCGGCGACCAACGAAATAGCCCTGAGTAGCCGATGCGGAACTCGACCATGAATACGTCGAAATCGGACGAAGCGGCGCGCAGCCAGGTCCCGCCATATTGCCCGATCTTTCCGCCATCGAGAACCAACGGCTGTGGTCCCACCCGCTCAGCCACTGGTGGAAAGACGCCGCGCTGGACCAGTTGGGCCAGCACGGGCGCTTCACCGCGCGGCGCGTACGGCGCCTGCGCCAATTGATCATACGAGACGTCGCGCTGGATGCGCGGCAGTTGGGAGAGGTCGCGAGGGTCAAAGCTGAGGTCCCTGGCGCGTCGCGCTGCCTCAACGTCGACCGGGTCGTGTGCGCGCGAGTTGCCTTGGGAGTTTGGTCGGAGCACCGCCCCCAGCACAACCAGACTGACTGCAAACAATGCAGCGGCGCAGAGCACGCCCCACAGCGTGGGTCCAATGCTCCGCCCTAGCGACGCCGCGGCGGGGGTACGTACTGATTCGACGGCGGACGGGGTCAAGCAGTACGGATCCTATCAGGGGCGGGCGTCTTAGCGGGAGTTTGGCCCAAATTCCAGTCCGCAGTGACCAAGCGGCGCTCGGAGACCAAGGTGCTTACCCCGGCCCGCTCTGCCCAGCTGCGCGCTATGGACAGCCCTAGCAAAGCGAGCCATGAGTCGTGGGCCATGGAGCTCGTGCAGAGAGGGTTGTTAGAGGGCCAGGACGGTTACCAGTTGTGGCTCCGCCACGCGCCGTTGACGGATGAGGTGCGTCGTCAGGCCTACCGCCAAGCGTTCGGACAGGTGAACGTTGTTGGACATAGTGCCACGCTACTGGCCGCGGAGCGTGAGCTGAGTCGCGCACTTCCGTCGATGTTGGCCCAGCCGGTGAGCATCACTCGTGGCATTTCAGTTCAAGAAGAGAGTGGTCTACTCATCGCGAGCGTGCAGGGTCTGCCGGCGCTCAAGGACCTGGTGGGTGAATTGTCCGACCTGGGGACCGAGGGCTTTGCGCTCGTGCGCGTGCAGCGCCGGGGGCGAGCCTTGTTCGTTGTGGCGGCCCAAACTGATTTGGGGGTGTTGTACGGAGCGTATGAGCTGCTTCGTCGGCTTGCTCAAGGCGTCCCAGTCGAGCAACTGACCGGGCGCTTCATTCCAAAAGTCAAACTGCGCATGCTCAACCACTGGGACAACCTGGACGGGACGATCGAACGCGGTTACGCGGGGTTTTCATTGTGGAATTGGTATGCGTTGCCCGACATCGTCGACCCGCGTTACCTCGATTACGCGCGGGCGTGCGCGTCGGTGGGCATCAACGGGGTCACGCTGACCAACGTCAACGCCAATGCGCTCATTTTGAGTCACGACTATCTGCTCAAGGTCAAGGCTTTGGCCGACGTGCTGCGCCCTTATGGGGTGCGCGTGTATTTGACCGCTCGCTTTAGTGCGCCCATGGTGCTCGATGGGCTGGAGACAGCCGACCCAGAAGATGAGCGCGTGCAGCGCTGGTGGAGCGACAAGTGCACGGCCATCTACCGGTTGATCCCGGACTTTGGCGGCTTCGTCGTGAAAGCCAATTCTGAGGGCCAACCGGGGCCGCAGGACTATGGCCGATCGCATGCCCAGGGCGCCAACCTGCTGGCCCGCGCGCTGCGGCCCCATGGGGGGACCGTGATGTGGCGCGCCTTCGTCTACAGCGCGGAGGTCCCCACGGATCGCGCGAGCCAAGCCTATGCGGAGTTCGTGCCGCTCGATGGCCAGTTTGAGCCCAACTGTTTGGTGCAGGTCAAAAACGGCCCCATCGATTTTCAGCCGCGTGAACCGCAGCACCCGCTGTTTGGTGCCATGCCGCACACCCCAATGATGATGGAGTTTCAGCTGACCCAGGAGTATTTGGGCAACTCCACTCACCTCTGTTACCTGGCGCCGCTGTTTGCTGAAGTGCTCAATAGCCCAGGGCACGGCGGTACAGTGGCACAAGTGGTACAAGGTGCCGTGCGTCCGACGAGTGTGACCGGCATGACAGCGGTGAGCAACGTGGGGTCGGACCCCAATTGGTGTGGTCACCATTTTGCGGCGGCCAATTGGTATGCCTATGGACGGCTCGCCTGGGACCCTGAGAGCGACCCGCGAGACCTGGCGCTGGAGTGGATCAAACAGACGTGGGGGACGCACGAAGGGCTGGTGGACGTGCTGTTGTCCATCATGCTCCAGTCCCGTGAAGCAGTGGTGAACTACATGACGCCGCTCGGCCTGCATCACATCATGGCGTACAATCATCACCAAGGGCCCGCCCCGTGGATTGATCAAGGTCGACCCGATTGGACCTGTACCTATTACCATCGGGCGGACGCGGCTGGTTTAGGCTTCGACCGCACCAAACGTGGGTCGGGGAACATTGAACAGTATCCGCCGAGCTACCAGCGCTTGGTGGAGGACAGCACAACGTGTCCGCTCGATTTGTTGCTCTGGTTTCATCACGTCGCATGGTCGGCTCCGTTGTCGACGGGCAACACTCTCTGGCAAGAGCTTTGTTTGCGTTACCAGGCTGGTGTGGACGCCGTGGGTGATTTCATCGAGCGCTGGGCCAGTGTCGAGCAACACGTGGACGAGCTGCGGTACAGTGCGGTACGAGGTGCTTTGTTGCGTCAGCGAGCCGACGCGGTTCGCTGGAAGGACGCCTGTTTGAGCTATTTCCACGGCTTTTGTCGCCTGCCGTATCCCAGCCAGGTCACTCCCCCTGAGCATGCGCTTGATTGGTACAAACAGCAGGAACAATATTTTGTCCCTGGCATCCCTGAACGTCGCTTTGGTCACTAGATAGTTATGAAAATTGTAGACGCCCAAGTCATTGTCACCTCTCCCAGTCGTAACTTCGTCACGCTCAAGGTCGTCACCGAGGATGGAATTTATGGGTTGGGGGATGCTACCCTCAACGGTCGCGAGCAAGCCGTGGTGGCCTTCTTGCGTGAGCATTGTGTACCCGCGCTGATCGGCATGGACGCGCGCAATATCGAGGACATTTGGCACTATTTTTATCGCGGCGTGTACTGGCGACGGGGTGCCGTGGGGATGGCGGCGCTCTCCGCCATCGATGTGGCGCTGTGGGACATCAAGGGCAAAGCCCTGAACACACCCGTGTACAACCTGCTCGGCGGCAAGAGCCGCTCCAGTGTCGCCGTCTACGGTCACGCCTCGGGTCGGGACCTGCCCCACGCCCTCGACCGGGTGGCTGAGTATCTGGACATGGGGTACCGGTACATCCGCGTGCAAGCGGCCGTGCCGGGAGTGAAGGACTCCTACGGCGTACAAAAGGGCAGCGGGAGCTACGAGCCAGCCAAAAAGGGCTTAGCGCCTGTCGAGACCTGGGACAGTAGCCGCTACCTGCGCTTTGCTCCCCAACTGTTTGAGGCGGTGCGGGCCAAGTTTGGATTTGACGTGCATTTGCTGCACGACGTGCATCACCGCTGCACGCCCATTGAAGCAGCGCGCTTGGCGAAGAGCTTGGAGCCATACCAACTGTTCTGGATGGAGGACCCTTGCCCGGGTGAACTACAGGAGGCGTTGCGGCTCATTCGACAACACTCCACCACACCCATCGCGATTGGTGAGGTGTTCAACACCGTCTACGACTATACCACGCTCATCACAGAGCAATTGATCGACTTCGTGCGGTTACCGCCGGCTCACGGCGGCGGCATCACCCACGCCATGAAGACCGCGGCGCTGGCTGGGGTCTACCAGGTGCGCACTGGTTTCCACGGCGCGACGGACTTTTCACCGGTGGGCATGGCGGCATCGCTCCATGTCGACCTCACGATCAACAACTTTGGTCTCCAGGAGTACATGGGTCACGATCCCCTCGTGAGTGAGGTATTTCGTGCCCCGTACCACTATGAACACGGCGCGCTGCATCTGAGCGACGCTCCAGGCCTGGGGGTGGAGTTGGATGAGGTCGCGGCCGCCAAGTTTCCCTATGATCCAGCCTGTTTGCCGGTGGCCCGTTTGGAAGATGGCACGCTGTGGAATTGGTAGTCGGGGCCTGGTTTAGGCTCTCCTCCGTTCGTGCTAGGCTGATCACCGATGGCAGAGCCCGCCAAGAGACGAGCGACGTACCAGGACGTGCTGGACGCTCCGGCGCACATGGTGGCGGAGATCATCAATGGTGAGTTGCACGTGCAGCCGCGCCCGCATCGGCGCCACGTTCGCGCTGCTTCGGTTCTCGGAATGGATTTGGGGAGCGCTTTCGATCGAGGTAAACAGGGACCGGGCGGTTGGGTGCTTGTCTTCGAGCCTGAACTCCATTTGGAGCAAGATGTGCTCGTCCCCGATATCGCTGGCTGGAGGATTGAGCGCTACCCAGCGGGGGACGAGGCCTTCTACCTTGTTGCCCCGGACTGGGTGTGTGAGGTTCTCAGTCCGCGCACTGAGAAACACGACCGCGCCCAGAAGTTGCACATCTATGGTCATTCTGGGGTGAGTTTTGCCTGGTTGGTGAAACCCGAACTCCAACTGCTCGAGGTTTACCAACGGAAGGCCGACAGCTGGACACTGGTGGGAACCTTCCAGGATGACGCCAAGGTGCGTGCCGTGCCTTTCGACGCGGTGGAGCTCGAGTTGGGTGCGCTGTGGCAAGGCTGATGATGCGCGACTCGAGGTAGTGCGAATCGGCGCTGCGAGTTCATGGTAGAACCGCAGATTCAGGGCAGGGTGATGCTCACGCGCAGCTCTGTATGCAGCGGCTGTCGACCAGTCAGAGCTGCGCTGCGCGCATCCGGTTGCTGACCTCCCACATAGAGGTCGATGATGCCCGGCGCGAGGGTGCGCTGCCCCGCCTCATCAACCCAGGACAAAGCACGGGCATCGATAGAAAACTCTACGACCATGGCTTGTTTGGGTGCGAGGTGGATCCGCTCAAAGCCCCGCAGATCGAATACAGGTGTTGGGCACGCGGTGTCGCGTCTGTGGATGTAGAGCTGAACGACCTCATCGGAGGCCAGCTGACTTTCGTTGGTGACCGTACAACTGACGCGCACGGTGGCTTGAGGATCCGTGAGCTCACCCGGCGAGCACTGGAGGTTGTGGTAGGTGAACTGGGCGTAGGAAAGTCCGTACCCAAACGGGTAGAGGGGCGTGGCCGTCGCGTAGCGGTACGTACGACCTTGCATGGAATAGTCAGAAAAATCAGGTAAATCTGCTGTGGTTTTGGGGAAGGTGACGGGGAGTCGCCCGGCGGGGCTCACCTCACCAAACAGCACCTGCGCAAGCGCCGCGCCGCCGAGCGCACCGGGATACCAGGCGTAGATGATCGCACTCACATGGTCCTGGGCCCAAGTGAGATCGACAGGGCTCCCGGCCAGCACCACCAACACCACAGGTTTGCCCACAGCGACGACTTGGCGCAGCAGTTTCTCTTGGAGTCCGGTCAACTTCAAATCGGCTTTGTCGCCACTGGCTTCTGAGTTGCCTGCGTCACCCTGTTCCCCCTCGATGTCCGCATTGAGCCCCAAACACAGGATCGCAACATCGGCGCGCGCGGTGACGCTCACCGCCTCCGACAGGTTTCCGCTGCGGCCCAGGCCGTTTTCAATGAGCCCCGTGTGCTTGCAGCCCTGCGTGTAATACACGCGTGTCGTGGGGCCCACGGCATTCTGAATGCCTTGCAGCGGCGTCACGGTGCGCGAAGGGTCCCCAAAGTAGTTGGCGCGCAGGACGTGCGCGTCGTGCGCATTGGGGCCAATCACCGCAACAGCGCCGAGATCGCGGGGGAGCGGCAAGAGGCCGTGTTCGTTTTTGAGCAGCACCAGCGAGGCAGCCCCGGTCGCCTGAGACAAGGCTTGATGCTCAGCACAATCGTTCAGTTCGTAGGGAGTGTCCGCGTAGGGCACGCCCGCTTGCGCATCCAAGAGTCCAAGGCGCATGCGCGCGAGGAAGAGCCGCGTCAGACACACGTCGATCTCGGGTTCACTGACTAGACCTTGCGCCACCGCATTCGGCAGGTGTTCATAGGTGCAGCCACAGTTGAGGTCACAACCCATTTTCACGGCCAGCGCCGCTGACTCTTCCCAGGTGCGGGTCACGTGATGCTGCTCATGCAGGTCGCGCAGCGCCCAGCAGTCGCTCACCACGAAGCCGTCAAACTCCCATTGTCCGCGCAGGATGTCGACCAACAGCCGCTGGCTCGCGCAGCAGGCTTCACCATTGGTGCGATTGTAAGCGCCCATGATCGAGTAGGCGCGGGCCTCCGTGATGCAGGCTTCAAACGCAGGCAGGTAGGTTTCCCACAGATCCTTGGGCGACACCTCAGCGTTGAAACTGTGGCGCTGCCCCTCTGGTCCGCTGTGTACGGCGAAATGTTTGGGGGTGGCGATCACTTTGAAATAGACTGGGTCGTCACCTTGTAGGCCCTCACAAAACGCCACACCTAGGCGCGCCGTGAGGTAAGGACACTCACCGTACGTCTCGTGCCCCCGGCCCCATCTCGGATCGCGGAAGATGTTGATGTTGGGGCTCCAATAGGTCAGCCCCTTGTACTGTCCAAAATCGCCCTGCCGTTGAAACTCATGCACTTTGGCCCTGGCTTCGGTGGCGATCACTTCGGCCACGCGCTTGAGCAGCGGCGGGTCCCACATGGCTGCCAGGCCAATCGCTTGCGGAAAGACCGTAGCGGTCCCAGCGCGCGCGACGCCGTGCAAGCCCTCGTTCCACCAGCTGTAGGCCTGGAGGTTGAGCCGGGGCAGAGCGGGCGCGTTGTGCTGCATCTGCGCCGCCTTTTCTTCGACAGTCAATTGGGACACCAGGGCTTGGGCGCGGGCTTTGAGCGTATCGAGAGGATTCATGTAGGGGCGGCTCGGAGTGGAGAAACGGCGCGCCTCGAGCGCGCTGGGGGAGTTACGGAGCGGGGATGAGGTCGAGCATGAGCGAGGCGTAACGACGCCCCAATTCCCGCTGGCTCGATAGATCGAAATGGTATTGATCCATGATGGTCAAGTCGCGCGCGGAGACCACGTAGGCGCCGGGGATGACGTTCGGCAACTGCCGCACGAGCTCATTGTGCCCCCCGCAGCACGCGTCAAAGGGTAACTCACCGGCAAGGAAGGGCACATCGTCGCCCAAGTGCAGATCTTGTCGCAGATCAGCGACGATTTGTTTGACCTTATCCACCCACGCGCCGTCACCATTGTCGGACTCACCTTGATGAAAGATGATACCGCGGATGGTCCCGCGTTGCTGGGCTAGGCGCGCGCGCTCGACGAGCATGTCGTAAGCGCTCTGGTCGTGGTTGTCCGGTGGGATCTGAAATTCCTTCCGCCGTTTGGACACCACACCTTTGCGAAAGAAGTCGATGTCCACCCCCGAGATGGCTGCGGGGACAATACCGATCTTGGCGCTTGGCCAGGCGTCAGCCAAGGTGCGGGCAAACCAGTCACCTGGCCCGACCCCGGCCGAGCAGTGGTGCAACGGCGCGAAGGCTGGGGCCCACTCGTTGTAGGTGCGGTTGTGACACTTGGCGTCGTAGGCGAGCACGAACAGACGTGGATGGACGGCCTGATCTTGTGCTTGCGGCTTGGGGACACCCTCCATGTTGGATTGTCCGAACACCAAGAAGATCTGTAGGTCTTTGGGTTGGTTTGTAGTTTGGGCTTGCGTGGCTGGGTTCTGCGGCCGGCTGGAGCAGGACAGAGCGCTGCCTATGGCAAGGACACCCAGGATTACACAGGTCAACGTGAGAAGTCGGCGCCACATGCGGCTGGGGTACCATGTTGCTCCGAGCGGCAATACCCCGTGGTCAAAACCGGCGAGCAGCGGCTAGATCAGGTTATTTGCGGTGGGCGACCGAGGGCGGTTCTCGATTGTCTCACAACTCGGTCGCTGCCGCTTTACTCCACAGGGTTGGACGTATAAAGAAGCCGGCTGATGAACGTGTGGGCAGGCGCCACGGGGCGCGATATTCGCTCCTGGATGGCTCGTGGCGGCCTAGCGGCCTGTGGGTTGATCGCCCTCACCGCTCTGGCTAGCTGTGAGTCAGGTGGGGGTGGTTTTGTCGGCGAACAGGCACCCGAGGGCGCCGGCGAGACGTGCTGGCAATGCAAGCCCGACGTGGAGCCGACGCCGGTCGATTGCGCCAAGGCGGAGCAAGGCGTCGAGTTCTTGCCCGTGACGATTTACGACTTCGATGACGGCATGGGGTCGAACATGTACACGTACACCGACAATTCGTCGGAGTTCTTCGACATCTCAGCCACGTGGCAACCCGGTGCCACACCAACGACTCGCTGCATTGATAAACCAGATGATAGGGCGCTGCGCTTGCGCGGAGGTCCGTTTGTGAACTGGGGTGGGGGTGCTGGCCGGCATTTCAAGTGTCTGAATACGCGGCGGGATTACGGACCTGGACGGGTGAAAATCGGACCTGGACCAGACCATTTCACGGCCGACGACGGCGACAAAATTGGGCTTGGCTGCGATAACGAAGATCACGTTCGAGCGTGTGAATCTGTAAAGGAAAACCCGGAGGATGAAGCGACGGATCCAGTATCAGTCTTGGCTCGCAGCGTGTGTCCCCAGCGCGACATTGATTTCATTCGCAGCGGGAAGGATTACGACAGCTTAAAAGATCCTGAGGAAGAGTTCCTGCTCAACATGACCCTCGATCTTTCGGATTGGGAAGGGATCAGTTTCTGGGCGCGACGCGGACCAGATTCGATTGGTGGCTTCAAGGTCGGCATGGGGGACAAGCATACCGACGATGACTTGAGCTTCTTGCAGTATCACATCAACCCAGACTCCAAACGCTTTTGCGAGCGGAACTTTGAGTGTGGTTGTCCTGGTGGAAGCGCCTGCACCTTCAAGTCAACAGCTGAAGGCGGCGACGATCATTACCGCTGTTGGGACGCCCCTCGACGCCCCACCAAGTTAAAAGCCGAGCAATACCTCCTGTGTGGGCAAGAGAAATGCCAGCAAGATTTTCTGCCCGGTCCTGAAAGTGACGACACTGTCCCTAAACCTCCCACGCTGGAATTCGAGAGCGGAGTCTACGACGCGTTTGGCTTTGCCGGCATTTCCTATCCTGATTCACTCACTGAGAACACCACCTGCCAGACCTTCGCGTTTCGCGGCGGCAACCAAGACGCGTTCTGCATGAGCGACGACAAGGTCCCCTACGAGCGCCCGGTTCAATGCGGCGATCATTGGGTCAAGGCCGTGTACCTGAGCACCGAGTGGCAGTTCTACAAGGTGCCCTTCACAGAGCTCTTGCAAGAAGGTTGGGCGCAGGAG
>Ga0315910_10002118_pt1 | contig 17726 bp, 13 predicted proteins | sample EdamamesoilMG_FD_204470 | JGI IMG/M metagenome (GOLD analysis project Ga0315910, IMG submission 204470) | Garden soil microbial communities collected in Santa Monica, California, United States - Edamame soil | ecosystem: Environmental > Terrestrial > Soil > Garden | place: USA: California... | reverse complement strand
TCTTTTCCGTTTCTTCTCGTGCTTATGGAAATAAACTTATCGCCCTTATTTGACCACGCGGAAAGCCTGTTTTGCGAACGGCCACCATCGGATATCATTTCATATCTGCCTGTGGTAATATCAAACCAGAAGAGCTGAGAGAATTCATTGCCGCCTACGTCTTTGGAGAAAATAAATCCTTTATAAGCCGGATTAGGACAAAAGCTGCCGCCCCCTACCGGCTCTTTGAAAAACGTAATTTGTTTCCGGGCACCCCCCGGATGATCTACAACATGAAGCTGGGCAGTTTCGCCAAACCGTGTGCTGATCAGCATGCTTTTCCCATCCGGATTCCAGCTGCTGAAGTTTGCTGAACGTGTGTTTTGATATTGATTCATCCGCTCAACGATCGCAGATGGAATTTCAGGGATGCCTTCTGTTACCAGGTTGCCGATTTCTTTTTTCTCGACAGTCTGAGCAACGGCCTGCGTAACGGCAAAAGCTAAAGCAATGGCATAGTGAATTTTCATGATGCTGAGTTTTAGCCTGGCTTAGTTACTCTTTTTGAACTGATCGAATTTTGAATCCGAAGTTTTCTTAGGAAACACATTGTTCTGCGTATCAATGTCTGCCAGTTCGGCATTTGGATCAAGAACCATAGAAACAACTTCTTTTTCTTTCACAAAAACTTTGGTCACCTCCGATTCATTTATTCTCCAGATCTCTGCAGGAATGCGCTCAATTTCTTTAGAGCCGTCTTTAAAAGTCCATTCGATGATGACGGGCATGACCAATCCGCCATTGTTTTTCAACTTCACCTGATAGATATTTTTGCCTTCCAGTTTCTGCCGGATTGCGTTGTCATCGATCCGGTTTTGGAATTCACCATAAAATTGGTCTGGTGTATTGATCAGCGAGAATTCCTGCGGACCAGAACTAAAGTCAGTGGTGTTTTTTTCGCCCGCTTTGGCATTGAGATCGCTGCTTTTTGAATTGACGCCTTTTTTCTCAATGTCAGTTTTAGGAACCCGGAGTTTGAACCATTTGACTTCCTCTACAGATTGATCAACATTATCGGTAGAATAAAACCATCCGCGCCAGAACCAATCCAGGTCAACGGCCGATGCGTCTTCTAACGTCCGGAACAAATCTGCAGGACGTGGGTGCTTGTACATCCAGCGCGTACAGTATTCTTTAAACGCCTTGTCGAATGTCTCTACGCCAAGTACGCTTTCGCGAAGGATTGTTAATGCCACGGTAGGCTTCTCGTAGTAATTGGCGCCAAAAGCGTTTAGGCGCTCATTGTCGGAAGTATTCATCACAGGCCGCATCACGTTCTTATCACCTTTCATATAGGGAATGATATCAGCGGGTACGGTGTGGTGATAGGTATAGCGTTCTATTTCGGTGCGGGTTTGAAGGAAAGTGTTCAACCCTTCATCCATCCACATCCATTGGCGTTCGTCTGAGCTGACAATCATCGGGAACCAGTTGTGGCCAACTTCATGAACAATGGTACCGATCATACCCGCTTTGGCATTGTCGCTCATTTGCCCGTTACGCGGCCGTCCGCCATTAAAGCTAATCATCGGAAATTCCATGCCGATGTTTGACGTGTTCACGGAAATAGCAACCGGGTAAGGGTAATCGAATGTATATTTGGAATAAACCTCAACTGCATTCTTCACCGCTTTGGTAGATTCTTCAGACCATACCGGCAGCCCTTCCTTAGGATAGAATGACATAGCCAGTACCGTGTTTGTCGGAAGCTTTACTGCTTGCACGTCCCACATGAATTTACGGGAACTGGCAAAGGCAAAATCACGAATGTTGTCTGCCTGAAAGCGCCATGTTTTCTTGGTGGTTAATTTGGTTTTTTCTTTTGCCGTTGCTTCTTCTTGTGTGATAACGAATGCCGGCTTATCAAATGACGTTTTAGCTTTTTCAAAACGCTCGAGCTCTTTTGCCGTCAAAACTTCTTTCGCATTTAACAACGTTCCCGTAGATGCTACAACGTGATCAGCGGGCACGGTGATGTTTACTTTATAGGTACCAAACTCCAACGCAAACTCGCCCAGGCGTTGAAACTGTTTGTTCTGCCAGCCTTCATAATCATCAAACTGGCACATGCGGGGAAACCAGTGGGCTATCAGGTACACATTGTTGTTGTCCTCCGGGAAGTGCTCGTAACCTTCGCGCGAGAGCAGGAACAAACTCCGGTCAGTTATCGGGTAACTCCAGGCAATGGAAAAGCTGATGCTCTCTCCGGTCTTCAGCGCAACGGGAAGATCGATGCGCATCATGGTGTTGTTAATCGTGATAGGAAGATTCTTTCCGGCTTTGTCCGTAACGGATTGAATGGTATATCCCGCTTCAAACGTTATGGCGCGGGTGAGGTATTGCATATGAAGCGTAGCGATGGAATCGCGCATGGGCCCAAAGTAGTTCCCGAAATCTTCATTCTCTTTCTTGTTGACATTTTGATCCAGCTGTAACCAGAGAAATTTCAAAGGCTCGGGTGAATTGTTAAAGTAGGTGATGGTTTCTTTACCAATCAGCTTGTTATTCGGCTCATCGATTTCGGCATCGATAATGTAATCTGCGCGTTGCTGCCAGTACTTGGAACCGGGAGCTCCCGAGCCCGTGCGATACTCGTTGGGCGTGGGTAGCATTTGATCCAATTGTTCAAATTTTCCCTGCCATTTTTTTTGCTCTTGCGCCAGACTGCTTATTGCTGACAAGAGAAGTAAAGAATAGAGAATGAGACTTTTCATATTCAGATAGAGGTTAATAAGTTCTTTGTTAAATGAACGAGAACAGGGCGTCCATCCCCAATTGGATTATGATAAGGTATAGCACCTGAATGCATATACCTTTCAGGATAGTTTTGGTCCAGGATTGCTTATAATATTGCCGATAGGCTATAAAGCTGTAAGTCCAGATGATTACAAAATACAGCACCAATAGCCATCCCACCAAGGTGGGATCAATTAAAAAGGGTAGAATACAAATTAAGAGAAAGTAAAGGATGCCTTGTGCCTGGATGAAAATGTTGAACACCAGGCTTTCGGCATACGTATCTCCGGATTTGAAAAAGAAAACCCAGGTCAGCAACGCCAGGAATGGAATAAAAAGAAATGTAATAAGTCTGCTGTTCTCGCTTGCTTTTGAAACGTTAAACTTAGCGTCTTCGAGGGATTGATTAGCGGCATTCGGATTTTGTTCAGATTGCTTCACGAACTGTTCCATGGATGTCGCGAAATGTGAGTAGAATTTGGTCTTCTGCGAAGCGAAAATTTCGATGGCCATCACGATTAGCAGAAATGTAAAGGGGCTGAAGTATTTCTTTCGCTTACCCTCGTTGTATTCACGGGCTACTGTCCCGGGTTTATAAAACAGTTCTTTAATGAGAAATAGAATACCCTTGTCGGTGTGCGTGACGGCATGAAAAAACTCATGGGCAAAATGCCAAAGGGTGAAACGATGAGTTTCGGCCTTTTGCGAACAGGCCGGGCAGAATTTACCCTCAAACTGGGTATCACAATTTTTGCAGGTGGTCATTTTTTTTGTTGCCAGTAAAGTAAACAAAAAAGCCACCTCTGTCGGAAGAAGTGGCTTGTTTTTGTCTATCGTTCAAGTCTCAACCGATAGCCAAAGGATGTTCCGGTCAGTTGGTTTTCTTAAACTGATCGAATTTGGATTCGGTGGCCTTTTTCGGGAACACGTTGTTATTCATGTCGACATCAGCCAACTCAAAGTTAGGATCAAGGGCGATGTTCACCACTTCTTTTTCCTTCACAAAGATCTTAGTGACCTCGGTTTCATTGATGCGCCAGATTTCGGCAGGAATGCGTTCAATCTCTTTCGAACCGTCTTTGTAAGTCCACTCGATAACCAACGGTGTTACCAACCCGCCAATGTTCTTGAATTTCAGCTGATAGATATTTTTACCATCAAGTTTCGCACGGATCGCGTTGTCGTCAATACGATTTTTAAATTCGCCATAGAATTGGTCGGGCGTATTAGTTACTGAAAATTCCTGAGGACCGTTGCTGAAGTCAGTTGCTGAGCCATCTTTTTTGGAGGTGGTCAGGTCACCACTTTTTGAAGTGATGTTCTTCTTTTCAGGATCAACCGTTTGTGAGCGGAGTCTAAACCATTTTACTTCAGCAACCTCCACATCCACATTGTCAACGGAGTAGAACCAGCCTCTCCAGAACCAGTCGAGATCAACAGCCGATGCATCTTCCATGCTCCGGAAGAAATCGGCAGGTTTAGGATGTTTGAAAGCCCAGCGCTGTGCATATTCTTTGAAAGCTTTGTCGAACAGCTCCGGGCCCATCACGGTTTCGCGAAGGAGGGTGAGTGCAGCAGACGGTTTTGTATAAGCGTTTGGTCCGAATTCAGATTGACGGATGTTATCAGACATGGACATGATCGGGCGCATTTGTGCCTTATCTCCCTTCATGAAAGGAACAATTCCTTTGGGTGTTCCGCGCGTGCCACCCAGTTCAGGATAACGAACACGCATGGTTTCTTTTTCAAGGAAGGTATTCAACCCTTCATCCATCCACGACCATTGACGCTCATCACTGTTTACAATCATTGGAAAGAAATTGTGGCCCACTTCGTGGATAACAACACCCAACATGCCGATCAGGGTTTGTTGTGAATAGGTACCATCTTTGGCGGGACGACCATAATTGAAACAGATCATCGGATATTCCATTCCCTGATTAGCGGTGTGAACTGAATAAGCGGTTGGATAAGGGTAATCGATGGTACGCTCAGAATAAATTTCCAACGCGTTTTTGATCGCCTTGGTAGACTCTTTGCCCCAAAGTGGATTACCTTCTTTCGGATACAGTGACTGTGCAAGTGGAGTTTTATCACCGGCCTTCACGGCCATGGCGTCCCAGATAAATTTACGTGAGCTTGCAAACGCAAAGTCACGAACGTTCTCCGCGTAAAATTCCCAGGTGCTCTTCCGGGTTGATTTTGTTTTTTCTTTGGTGCGTGCTTCTTCTTCAGTAACGATGAGCGTGGGCGTGTCGAATGTTTTTCTCGCTTTTTCAAAACGATCAAGCTGGTCTTTACTTAACACTTCTTTCGGATTTTGAATCCATCCCGTTGCACCTACAATGTGATCGGAAGGAACGGTAATGCGAACACGATAATTTCCGAACGTCAAGGCAAATTCTCCCTGTCCCAGGAATTGCTTGTTTTGCCAGCCTTCATAATCGTCAAACACGCACATGCGTGGAAACCACTGGGCAAAGGTGTAGACGTAGTTTCCATCCTCCGGAAAGAACTCATACCCGCCACGGTCCTGCATCATTTCATTGCGGTCTTTTTCCTGAAAGCTCCACTCCACGGAGAAAACAAATTTCTCACCTGTCTTTAGAGCAGCGGGAAGATCGATCCGCATCATGGTATAGTTGATGGTATAGGGAAGCGCTTTTCCGGCTACATCTTTTACCGACTTAATGGTGTAGCCGCCTTTGTAATCGGTGGAGGTTACGCCTACGTTCATTGCAAAAAACTTTGCAGGAATTGAATCGCGAACGGAGCCCGTACGGCTTTGTGCGGTCAGGCTGTTCTTGGCAAAGAGATTTTGATCCAGCTGAAGCCATAAGAAGCTGAGTGCTTCCGGAGCATTGTTATAATAGGTGATCGTTTCAGAGCCAGTCAGCATTTGCGTGTTGTCGTCAACTTCAACATTGATAACATAATCCGCGCGCTGCTGCCAGTAATTAGGACCTGGAGCACCCGAACCGCTACGATAGCCATTCGGTGTCGGAAGGGTTTCGCCAAGTTGTTCAAATTTTCCTTTCCAGGCTGGGGTAGGAGTAGTAGTGGCGGGCGTTTGAGCGTGCACCGTGACAGCAAACATCGCCAGGCACGCCAGAATAATAATCCGTTTCATTTTTGTGGGTTAATGAGTTTTAAGAGAAGCAAAAGTGCCGGAAATTTCCGGCACCGTCAAGTTCATTTTATTAATTGGTTTTTTTCTTGAAGTCGTCAAACTTCGATGTCCCTTCTTTTGGTTTAGGGAACACATTATCCTGGTCGTTTATGTCAGTTGTTTCCTTCAACGGATCCAAAATCAACGATGCAACCTCCTTATCCTTGATAAATACTTTGCTGATTTTCGTTTCGTTGATTCGCCAGATTTCGGCAGGTAGACGTTCGATTTCTTTGGAGCCGTCTTTATAGGTCCATTCTAGGATAACCGGCATTACCAGACCGCCTTTGTTAGACAGCGTTACTTCGTAAATATTTTTATCCTGAAGTTTCTGTACGATGGCTTTGTCATTTACCTGACTGAGAAACTCACCGTTGAAACGTGGATCGGTTTCAATCACGCTGAACGGTTCGGGGCCGTTGTCAAAGTTGTCAAACTTTTTCGCGGTAGAGCTGCTGGCAGAAAGATCCCCTTTTTTGGCAGTAACCGGTTGCTTCTCAATCGTTGTTTGTTCTTTACGAAGCGTAAACCATTTCACCTGGTCGATGGATTGATCGACATTATCCGTTGTGTAGTACCAGCCTTTCCAAAACCAGTCGAGATCAACCGCAGACGCATCCTCCAGGGTTCTGAAAAAATCTGCCGGCTTAGGATGTTTGAATGCCCATCGTTGCGCGTATTCTTTAAATGCTTTATCAAAAAGTTCGGGACCCATTACGGTTTCGCGCAAGATGAACAGCGACACTGCCACTTTAGCGTATTGTTCGGGGCCAAGTTGAATTACCTGCTCCGGATTTGTCATCAATGTTCTTTTCTTACTTGGATCTCCCTTCATGTACGGAACCAATCCCGCTGGCTTATCGCTGCTCCAGTCAATATCCGGATAGCGTTCCAATTCGGTGAGTAACTCTACGAAGCTGTTGACCCCCTCGTCCATCCAGGCGGTTTGACGCTCGTCATTGTTCACGATCATCGGAAAGAAGTTGTGGCCTACTTCGTGGATGATTACACCGATCATGCCCTTTCTTTTCTGAGCGTTGTACGATCCGTCTTTCTCAGGTCTTCCATAGTTGAAACAGATCATCGGATACTCCATGCCGATACTTGCCGTGTGAACCGAGATAGCAACGGGATAAGGGTAGTCTATAGTATGGCGCGAATAAACTTCCAGGGTATTTTTTACTGCCTTCGTTGATTCCTTTTCCCAGAGTGGATTACCTTCCTTTGGATAGTACGACATTGCCAATGGAGTTTTGTTTCCAATCTTCACGGCTTGTGCGTCCCAGATAAATTTGCGTGAACTGGCGAAGGCGAAGTCACGAACATTTTCAGCGTGGAACTCCCACGTCTTTTTTGTGGTGGCTTTTGTTTTTTCTTTTGCCACGGCTTCACTCTGGTTAACGATAATCACCGGAGCATCGAAGGAGGTCTTCGCTTTTTCAAAGCGTTCGATTTCTGTTTTAGTGAGAACTTCCTGGGGATTTTTTAACGTACCGGTGGCGCCTACAATGTGATCGGCAGGAACTGTAATGCGAACTTTGTAGTCACCAAAAGGAAGGGTGAACTCACCGCGTCCCAGAAATTGTTTATTCTGCCATCCTTCATAATCATCGTACACACACATGCGCGGGAAAAACTGTGCGATCGTATAGAGGTAGTTGTTGTCTTCCGGAAAGTACTCCATACCGCTACGCTGTCCATACAGATTGCGGTCAATTATATTGAATGTCCAGTCAATAGCGATGGATACTTTTTCACCGCTCTTCAACGGTGTGGTCAGATCAACACGCATCATGGTGTTGTTAATGGTGTGAACCAGTGGCTTGCCCGTTGCATCTTTTACACCTTTAACCTGGAAGCCGGCCTTGAAGTCAGATACCTGTGCATAAAAAGTTTTTGCTGCTGAGGAGTCACGAAGAACCCCCGTACCCGTACTTTTTAAGCTGTTGTCGTCTGAGAGAATGTTCTGGTCAAGCTGGAGCCACAGGTACTTTAATACATCCGGAGAATTGTTTGTATAGGTGATTGTTTCAGAACCCGTGATCGATTGGTTAAGATCGTTGAGTTCTACACTGATTACATAGTCGGCTTTTTGCTGCCAGTATTTTGGTCCGGGAGCTCCTGAACCACTGCGGTATTCGTTGGGTGTCGGAAGAGTCTGGCCCAATTGCTCAAACTTTCCCTGCCACTTGGGCTGATCCTGTGCGTGGGCCATTTGCACGAAGGCTCCCAGCAAGAAAATTAACATGTACTTGTTCATATAGGTTGTTATTCAGAGTTTCAATCAATTAGTTATCCAATACATTTTATCTTTCATCAACATCAGCGCAATACCGGCAACGGCAGAAGAGATTACTATTTTCCAGTCTCTGCGATTGGTGCCAACAAGATCTACCAGGATGAAACTGGCAGAAAGAAACACAGCAACAATAATAATCTGGCCAAGCTCTAACCCGAGGTTGAAGGCAAGCAATTGTTTTATTATCCGTTCGTCTTTACCGAGGATACTGCGCAGGTAATTCGAAAAGCCCATGCCGTGAATCAATCCAAACCCCGCTGCGAAAAAATAGTTGGGTTGGATGAGCCGGTCTGAAATACTGTTTTCATTTTTAAAAAAATTGGAAACAGCAGTAATAAAAATCGTGAGGGGTATCAGGAACTCAACCAGGTCTGAATTGATCCGGATAATCTCCAGCGTAGCGAGGGCAAGCGTTATGGAATGGCCAATGGTAAATGCAGTCACGAGGATGAGAACCTGCTTCCAGTCACGCATCAGGTAAAGTGCGCTAAGGGCAACCACAAATAAGATGTGATCATAGCCGTTCATGTAATCCAGGATATGGTCTTTACCCAAGCCGAAGTAAAGTTGGAATTCACTCATGTGATGTTGCGAATGCGTATTTAAAAAGTGGCCACAAGTATAGAATATAATTTTAAAAAAAGGAGAATTATCGCGGGATTGGAAACGGGCAGGTTTGAGTGGTTGTTATCCTTTTGTCACTTTATTTTTCCGGTATTGTTTTTGAAAAGGCATCTTTACACCCATATTTGGTCAGCATGATATCTTCATTTGTATCCCTAATTACAACCTGGTCTTTCGCCCTGTCGGTTTTTCTTCACCCCATGCACGTGTCGGTAACGGAAATCGAATTCGATGAAAAAGATAAGGCATTGCAGATCATGACCCGGCTGTTTATTGATGATGCTGAGCTTACCATGAGCAATCATTTCAAGCGGCCTCAACTGGATATACTGAATATCCAAAGTGGCCTGACGGTTGATCAGATGATGACGGAATATTTGAAGACCCATCTGGGCATCACGCTTGACAACAAAAGCCAGGCAATCAACTACCTGGGGCACGAAAAAGAAGGTGATGTTTTTATACTTTATCTGGAAGTCACCAACGTCAAAAAATGGAAAACGATCCAGGTCTCGAACGATGTGTTTATGGAGACTCATGATGATCAGTCTAATCTCGTTCACGTTACCGTTCGCGGTCAGGTAAAAAGCATGCGGTTAACCAAGGGTTCTTCCGTTGATAAACTGACTTTTGATTCAAAGTAACGGTTCCGGTCTTCTTCATATCCTGAAAAATTCGATCTTCGCAGGCGAAATCGGTATGAGAAGAATTTTATTTGCGGCCTTGTGCTCGCTCGCACTTTGGAGCTGTTCCGAAAAAGAAACGGAAGAATGTGTTGTCGCCCCCGATACCAGGGGTAAGGAGGTCTCCGTTACCATCGAACAATTTCAGGACTCGTTGATCAACGTTAAATCAAAAGAGCAACTCATTGGCATTCTCACGCGGCAGCCGCTTATTCGTGACTATGTTTTCAGACGAACGGAATATCCGGACGATTCAGTCTTTATAAATGAATTGTATGCACGGTTTACGAATCCGCATTTGGATACATTGGGATCCGAAGTAAAAAGAGTGTTTGGTGATCTCGCTGAGCTTCGTTCGGAATTTCAACAGGCCTTTACCAATCTCAAATCATACTATCCGGATTTTTATCCTCCCAGAATTCAAACAATTGTCTCAGGCCTGGATACCGACATGTTAGTAACTGACTCGTTGATTATTGTCAGTCTTGATTTTTATCTCGGTCGGGGTGCTAAATACCGCCCGAAAATGTATGAGTATCTGCTCCGGAAGTATGATCCCGATGATATCGTACCCGCAGCACTTTTGATTTACGGTATAAGTGAGCGGTTCAACAAAACGGACTTACGTGATAAAACGGTTCTTGCCGACATGTTTGCTTATGGCAAATCATTTTACTTCGCCAAACACATGATGCCTTGTGTTCCGGATAGTGTGTTCATCTGGTATACTCCGGAAGAAATTTCTGGAGCGAGGAAACACCAGGATCTGATATGGGCCCGGTTCATTGAAAGCCAGGTGCTGTTTGCTACAGGTCAAATGGTTAAAAAGGATTACCTCGGAGAAAGACCCATCACCGTTCAGGTAGGTGAAAAGTGCCCCGGGCGAATTGGCCAATGGGTAGGATGGGAAATGGTTAAGTCATATATGAAAAGCCACCCCGATGTTTCGCTTCCCGAATTAATGCAGTTGGATAACGCGCAAACGTTTTTTAAAGAGTCGCATTACAATCCGAAAAAGTAGAAGTGTTCTGAAGTTCTTTTCGACTTTACACTTTCTGCTATCTTTGATTCCCTTTTCAAAAAAGGAATATTAAACACCTACTAAATCTAAGGAATACTATGCGCCAAAAAATCGTAGCCGGAAACTGGAAGATGAACAAAACCCTCGAAGAAGCTAACATCCTTGCTTCTGAAATTAAGGGGATGGTTGCCGATGAAGTAAAAGGAAATGTGAAAGTGATTCTGTGTACACCTTTCCCCTATCTCATAAACGTGAAGAACCTATTGGGCAGTGATCCGAAAATTTCAGTTGGAGCACAGAATTGCAGTGAACATGAATCGGGCGCCTATACCGGAGAGGTTGCCGCAGGAATGATAAAATCGATTGGTGTGCCGTATGTTATACTTGGGCACAGCGAGCGCAGACAATATTTTGGCGAAGACGGAAAACTGTTGGCAAAAAAAATTGACATCACATTAAAGCACGGATTGATTCCCATCTTCTGTTGTGGTGAGCCGCTTGAAGTGCGTGAGCGCAACGAGCATGAAGCACTGGTAAAAAAACAAGTTGAAGAAAGTCTCTTCCATCTGGATTCGGCTTCCCTTCAAAAAACGGTGATTGCCTATGAACCTGTTTGGGCAATCGGTACCGGCAAAACGGCTACTTCGCAGCAAGCGCAGGATATGCACGCGGTGATCCGTAAACACATAGCTTCCAAGTACGGACAGTCAGTAGCTGATGGTATTTCCATTCTTTACGGAGGAAGTGTGAACGCGGGCAACGCAAAAGAGCTCTTCGCCTGCCCGGATGTAGATGGCGGCCTTGTTGGAGGAGCTTCACTGAAGTCCCGCGAGTTTGCCGAGATCATTAAATCTGCGTAACCCTTCTACGACTGCCCCCATGTATTATACCCGTCTCCAGGTAATTTGTGATCCTGATTTCTCAGAAATTCTCATGGCGGAGATTGCCGAGGCGGGCTTTGATTCCTTTATGGAAACCGAAAAAGGTTTTGAAGCTTATGTTGAGTTAGAGAAGTACGATAAAGACCAGCTTCAGCATGTAAAGGAAAAGTACAGCGTGCAAACACCAGTCGTGTTTTATCAGGATCGGATTCAGAAACAAAACTGGAATGAGGAATGGGAGAAGAATTACCAGCCTATTATAGTTGAAGATCGCTGCCTTATTCGTGCCTCCTTCCATAAGATCAATAAGAGCTATCCGTATGAAATCATCATTACACCAAAGATGTCTTTTGGAACAGGTCATCATCAGACAACCTACCTGATGATTAAAAATCAAATGGATATTGATCACCAGGGTAAACGGGTGATGGATGCGGGGTGTGGCACAGCTATTCTTTCCATCATGGCTATAAAACGCGGAGCCTCTTCGGTAGAAGCTTTCGATATTGATGAGTGGAGCGTAATCAATGGTCAGGAGAATATTGACGTGAACCATTGTACGAACATCAATCTTCGTCAGGGCAAGTTATCCGAGCTAAGCCTGGATGGGCCGTTTGATATCATCCTGGCCAACATCAACAAAAACGTATTGCTGGAAGAGATAAAGCTATATCAGGCTCTGCTTGTTTCTGGCGGTCGGTTGCTGTTGAGTGGTTTTTATACTCATGATGCTTCCGATATCCTTCAAGAGGCCGATCGATATGGCCTCGAAGAAGTGCGTAGAGATGAGCGTGAAACATGGGCTTCACTCCTGCTCAGGAAGAAATGAGCCATGCTTGATTCATCGTGTTTCCCTTTTTATCTTTATTGAAGTTGGCGTAGTTTATTCAAGTCAAAATACAATACGATATTCATGCGCATTGCTGTTCACGGTAAGGAATTTAATCGCCAGTCCACTCCGCTCATCGCCCATATTTTTGAGATACTTACCCGCCATAAAGCGGACATCCGGGTTTCGGAAAAATTCAGCAAATACCTTCGGCCATCGGTGTTCAAAAAATTCAAGTATAGAACTTTTGGACTAGGTACGTCATTGAAGAACGTAGAAGTCTTTATTAGTATAGGTGGCGATGGAACTCTCCTTGAAGCAGTGACTTATGTGGGCAGATCCGAGATTCCCGTGTTGGGCATTAACACCGGAAGACTTGGTTTTCTGGCTACCATCGGTAAGGAAGATGTCGACCGGGCATTCGCTAAATTATTTGAAGGCGCTTATACAATTGACAAACGCGCTATATTAAAGCTGGAAACAAACAAAAGTGTTTTCGGAAAATTGAACTTTGCCCTGAATGATTTCTCATTGGTAAAAACGGATACATCATCGATGATTACGATACATACCTACATCGATGGTGAATTTCTAAATTCGTATTGGGCAGACGGCATTATCGTCTCCACACCCACAGGCTCTACCGGATATTCCCTGAGCTGTGGTGGCCCATTGATCTTTCCGCGGTCGGGCAACCTGGTGATCACACCGGTTAGTCCCCACAACCTCACCGTGCGCCCCATTGTTGTATCCGACAGTTCGGAGATAACTTTTCGCGTTGAAGGACGGAGTAAAAAGTTTTTGATATCACTCGATTCTCGCGTAGCCTCGGTAGATGCGTCCATTAAAGTGAAAGTGTCAAAAGCTGATTTCAAAGTGCACCTAGTGCAGTTAGAAGGACAACATTACTTCAAGACCCTGAGGCAAAAGCTGAATTGGGGTCTGGACGTCCGTAACTGATTTTTTATTACATTTGTAGTTCACTGATCTGTAGATACTTAATCTTGAATGCATGAGGAGTATAATCTATTTTTTGCTGGCAGTATTACTTATAGGCAGCGCTGAAGAAGCCTACAGTCAATTGAACCGAAAGGCTATCAAAAAGAATAACCGGAGAATGTCCTCCTATCGGGGCAGGAAACAAACCTTCAGCAAAGAAAAGGTTTATAGCATGGTGGGAATTTCGGTAAGCGCGCTGAATTACTACGGTGATCTGGCGCCTAAGCCAAGCAAGTTAAGTACTGACATTTCGTACACCCGGCCTGCCATTACAGTTTCTTTTGCACATCGGTTTGGCCCGCGTTATACGCTTACGGCAGCATTTATGTATGGAGGCTTGAAGGGTTCTGATTCGGAATCTGCCGATGACGGAGATACAAAAAATGGCATTTACCGATATCAGCGTAACCTCTCATTCCGAAATCGGATCAAAGAACTTTCAGTGGTTGCCAGTATCGATTTATTTGAAAATCAGGCGACCTATATAAGTCGTGTTGCATGGACGCCCTATCTTTTTGCCGGTTTGTCGGTGTTTCACCACAATCCTCAGGCGCAGGCTCCCGAAACTGACCTAAATGGAAACCCGCTTCCCAATGCTGGTGAGTGGGTTGATCTTCAGCCCCTGGGAACCGAAGGCCAGCACTCCAAACTTGACAAAGGGGATGTGAACCATGGCATTAAACCTTATAAAAGAATTCAGCCGGCAATACCATTTGGGATAGGTGCGCGTTTTAGGTTAAATGAAGTTCTTGACGTGTCCGGAGAATTTGGTTTCAGGTATCTCTTCACCGATTACATAGATGACGTGAGCCAGAACTATGTCGATTTGGATAAGCTGGATGGGGAATTAGCGCGTGCTATGTCTTATCGCACAAATGAAGTGTTAGGCACACCTCCACCCGTTGGTTCAGGTGGAGCAGATTCCGGTGGTTACACCGTATGGCCGGGGTACGGTCATGAACATAAGGATAACATGCGCGGGAATAAAGACGACAAGGATGTTTTCATGGTAACTACGATAAAAGTCACCTATATACTTGGTAAGACTTTCCATCGTGCAAAATTCAGGTAATGCGTTTTTTAAAATGGACAACCTCTTTCCTTGTTTTGCTTCTATGGAACGTTGACGCAAGAGCTCAGCGGTCAGAAATTGGTTTTGGTTTAGGAACGTTTAACTACACGGGCGACCTCGTTGGTTTTTATAATTTCAAATACTCCAAGCCTGCAGCAACCGTATTTTATCGATCTAATTTAAGTAAGGTTATCAGCTTCAGGACCGGAGTTACAGCTGGGATGATAGGTGCTTCTGATGATCGCTCCGATGCATTGGGTTCGCAGCGCAGGGCCTCGTTCGATCTGTTTCTTTTCGAGGCTTCCGCAGTTACCGAGTATCATTTCCTCAATTGGCGGGAAGGAAAACGTTTTGTCAGGTTCACCCCTTACATTTTTGCGGGGCTTGCCTTGTTTGGAATATCCGGAAACGATGATCCGAAACCAGCCGAATACAGCAATATCCAGGGAGCAATACCCTTCGGAGCGGGTGTGAAATATGTATATAATCCGAAATGGTATTTCTCACTAGAGTTTGGCGCCAGAAAAACCTTCTTCGATTACCTTGACAATGTCTCAGCCGGGGATCCTGATCTGAAGAATTATCAATACGGAAACCCCAATACCAATGATGCCTATTACTTTTTGGGGATCTCCATTACCCGAACTTTTTACGATATCCCCTGCCCCAAAAATCCCTATAAATAGCTGTATAGTAGGCTATACAACCAACATCCTTTTTGCCTAATTTTGGCCCCCCTATGTCTTCATTTAAAGACCAGATCGACTTTAATAACTTGCCTCGTCACGTTGCTGTGATCATGGATGGCAATGGACGCTGGGCTAAAAAGAAAGGGGCCATGCGCATTTTTGGCCACCGTAATGCTATTCAAGCCGTCAAAGACGTTACCGAAGGGTGCGGAGAACTGGGGATCAAATACCTTACACTTTATGCTTTTTCAACTGAGAATTGGAGCAGACCGAAAGCAGAAGTGGATGGCCTTATGGAACTCCTGGTGAGTACCCTGAAACAGGAGATCGGAACGTTGATGGAAAATCAGGTCAAGCTGATAACCATGGGTGATACTTCGCACCTCCCTAAGGATTGTCAGGAAAACCTGAGATGGGCAATGGATAAAACCCGTCAGAATAGCGGGATGACGCTCATTCTTGCGCTGAGCTACAGCGGCCGGTGGGAAATCATAGAGGCTGTAAAAGCCCTTGCGCAGGAAGTAAAGGAAGGTAAAGTATCCCCTGAGGCAATAAATGAGCGGACTTTTGAGAACTATTTGAAGACTTCGGGCATCCCAGATCCGGAGTTGCTGATCCGCACGAGCGGAGAGCTACGGATCAGCAATTTTTTACTGTGGCAAATAGCCTATACAGAACTATATATTACTCCTACGCTTTGGCCGGATTTTCGAAGAGAACACCTGTATGAAGCAATTTGGTCATACCAGCAACGCGAGCGGAGATTTGGAAAAACAAGCGAACAATTGAACCCGGTAAGTTGATGAAGAAAGTTTTATTCCTGGTTATTTTGATAGGGGTTGCTGCAGACACATGGGCTCAATTCAGACGAAACCGTGATCGGTCAGGTACTGCTACAGAGAACACACTTAACTATGCTAATCCAGTTGAATATACTATCGGTGGCATTGAAGTGTCCGGGTTAAATGTATTGGACAAGAATGCTATGGTGTCGCTTACCGGATTAAAGGTAGGTGATAAGATTAAAATTCCGGGTGATGCAATCACCAACGCCATACGCGGCCTTTGGAAGCACGGACTTGTCGGTGACGTCACCATCCGGGTAGATAAGATTGAAGGTGATAATGTTTTTCTGAATATCGTGCTGGCCGAACGGCCCCGGTTGACCGGATTTTACTTTACCGGAATTACAAAAAGTAAAGAAAGTGCACTCAAGGAAGACCTCAGTTTGATCCGTGGAAAAATCGTTACTGACGCCATGATTCGTAATACCGAATTAGGCGTTCGAAAACACTTTGTTAAGAAAGGATTTCTAAATACAGAAGTTAAAGTAACACAGGAGTCTGACACGCTTAACCGGGATGGTATTCGCTTAAAGATTGCTGTTAACCCCAAGTCAAAAGTAAAAATCAACCGGATTTCTTTTGCAGGTAACGATCATATTGATGACGCTTCCCTGAAAAAGAAAATGAAGGGCACTCACGAGCATCCTCGCTTCACTCTTCACCGTGCTATACTGTTGGAGATCTTTGCGAACAAGCCGCTGCAATATGCAGACTCCAGCTACAAAGTGAGTTGGAAAGAGGTGAAGGAATTCCTGGGCGATAACATTAAGCTGAATCTGTTCACGTCTTCGAAGTTTATTCAAAGTGATTACGAAGACGATAAGAAGGCCATCATTGCACATTTCAATTCGAAGGGCTATCGCGATGCGGAAATCGTCATCGATACGGTGTACGCATACAACGATCAGAAAATCAACATAGACTTTAAAATTTCGGAAGGCCCTAAGTATTACTTCAGAAATATTATCTGGACCGGAAACTACATCTATACTGATAAGCAGTTGGATGCGGTTTTAGGTATCAGCAAAGGAGACGTTTATAACAAGGAATTAATTGACAGAAAACTGCAGTTCAATCCAAAGGGTATGGATATAAGCGGACTGTATATGGATGATGGCTACTTGTTCTTCCGCATTAATCCCGTGGAGGTTGCTGTTGCCGGTGATTCGATAGACGTGGAAATGCGAATTTTTGAAGGAGAACAAGCCACCATAAATGAAGTTACCATCTCCGGAAATGACCGTACCAGCGATCACGTTATCCGAAGGGAACTGAGTACTGTACCCGGACAAAAATTCAGACGTTCGGATATAATCCGCACACAACAAAAACTGGGACAGCTTGGATACTTTGCTCCCGATAAGATCGGACAGAACCTGGTACCTAATCCGGCTAATGGAACGGTAGACATTGAATGGACTGTAGAAGAGCAGTCTAATGACCAGGTAGAATTGTCCGGAGGTTGGGGAGGTTATTATGGCTTTGTCGGAACCTTGGGATTGACGTTCAACAATTTTTCGCTCCGGAACATCCCGCATTTGAAAAACTGGAGGCCTTTGCCTGTTGGGGATGGACAACGCCTGTCGCTTCGTGCCCAGGCCAACGGACGCTCTTTCCAGAGTTATAGTTTTTCATTCACTGAACCCTGGCTTGGCGGACGTAAACCGCACTCACTCACGGTTAGTTTTAACAGTTCCTTTCAGCGCTCCCTGTCTGGTTCAAATTATTCAAGCGACCTGAGCCCTCAATTGCAGGTACATAGTATATCCGTTGGTTTGGGACGACTCCTGGAATGGCCAGATAACTACTTTACGCTGACTAATTCGGTTTCGTATATCAG
>Ga0315910_10002117_pt1 | contig 17726 bp, 13 predicted proteins | sample EdamamesoilMG_FD_204470 | JGI IMG/M metagenome (GOLD analysis project Ga0315910, IMG submission 204470) | Garden soil microbial communities collected in Santa Monica, California, United States - Edamame soil | ecosystem: Environmental > Terrestrial > Soil > Garden | place: USA: California... | reverse complement strand
GACCGCCCCTCCAAACGACTGCGGCGCCGCGCCGTCAGCACACAAGGCTGCCGAAGTCCATGAAGTCGGCGCGCAGGCCGCCCGGCACGCCCTTGCAGAGGACCGAGACGGCATCGTGCGCGTGCAGCGACTCGAGGTGCGCGCACGCGACCTGAAAGTCCACGATGCGCGGGTCCGCGGCCAGCCGCGCGTGGAGCAGGCGCGCCGCGTCCTCGACGAACTTCAGGTGCATGCCGTTCATCTCGGCGAAGGCCTGCTCATCCTCGCGGCGCACCAGCACCTGCGTCTCCGTGCGCAGCGCCGCGAGGCAGTGCGCGTGCAGGTCCTCGATCGCGAGCCGCCTGCCGCGCGCCACCTCGACGAGCACGCGGGCCTTGCTGCGCTGCGAATGCGGGATCGAATAGACGCCACGGGTGTCGCGCGCGTGCTCCGCCAGCTCGGCCGAGCACGGGCAGGCGGACGAGTAGACAAAGTCAACCTGCACGTACTGCCGGAAGCGGCCGGCGCGGTCCATCGTGCCCTCGAACGCCGCGCGGAGGTACTGCCAGCCCTCGAGCCCGCTGCGCAGGCTGCGTTGGAGAAGTGGATACGAGAAGGCCACGCGCAGCCGTGCCTCGTGCGCTCCGACGCGGCGGCGGTACTCGCCGAGGATGCGCTCGAGCGTCGCGGGCGTGAACGTGCGCGCCTGGTGCGCGTAGAACGAGCGCATGATGCGCGACATGTTGATGCCCTTGAGTCCGGCCTCGAGCGAGACCGTGCCGGTGACGGTGGCCTCGAGCTCGCGCGGCGCGCCCCGGCGCACGGCAAAGCGCAGCGGCAGCTTGAAGCCCGCCACGCCGACCTGCTGGATCGGGACATCCGCGCCCTCGATCGCGTCGACCGCGTCCATCATGTCGGGCAGCGTGGCGCGGTAGTCGTCCGACACGCGAAAGGTGTCGTCGTAGCGGCGCGCGATGGCGGGAGCCTCACCGCGACGCGTGCGGTGCAGGTAGAGACGGGCGGGTTTTTTCTTCATGGTCGTTTTTGTTCGGAGTCGGCGGGTGACGATAACCGCCGGTCGGGTGGGACGGGCCGGGCGCGTGCGGCGCCCGGCGACGTGGTTTCATGGATGCGGCTCAGGCGGGAGGCGGGCCTCCCGGGCCGAAGTATTCGCCGGAGTTGCGCTCGGTCTCACGCAGGCGCAGGCGGTAGAGGCGCGCGGGCGCTGCGATATGCGGCGCGAGGCGCTCCCAGAAGGCGATGAGAAGATTTTCCGTCGACGGCAGCACGCCGCGGAGGAACGGCACGTCGAGGTTGAGATTGCGGTGGTCGCACGGCGCGACGATCTCGCGGTGGCCGAGCTCGCTGAGGTGACCTAGGTCGATCACGTAGCCGGTCTCGGGATCGACCGGGCCGAGCACGGAGATCTCGAGGACATAGTTGTGACCGTGCCAGTTCGGGTGGTTGCACGGCCCGAAGACGCGGCGGTTCCACGCGGCACTGCGCGCGGGGTTGTGGAGGCGGTGCGCGGCGTTGAAATGCACGGCCCGCGTCACCACCACCGGCCCGGCGGCGACGGGCGCGCGGGAGCGGCCGCCGGGGCGGGTCGAGTGGGTCGTGGATCTGGCGGTGGCGCGCTTCACGTGGCAAAAGGTCGGTGAGTAAGCGCACGTCGGGTCCCGCGTCAAATGGTTGCACGCCTGCCTTCCGCCGTCCGGGCGCACGGCGCACCGCTTGGCCGACGCTGCGCCCGGCGGCATTTTCCGTTGCTCTGGCCCGGGCGGGAGTCGTTTGCTGCCCGCGACCATGGCCTTGCGTCTCACCATCCTCGGCAGCAGCAGTTCCGGCAACTGTGCCCTGCTCTGCACCGAGTCGTGCAAGGTGCTGGTCGACGCGGGGTTTTCCGCGCGGCGAATCGGCGAGATGCTGGCCGCGGCGGGGCACTCGCTCGACGAGATCGACGCGATCTTCCTCACGCATGAACACGGCGACCACTGCACCGGCATCTCCGGCCTCGCGCGCTGGCCCGGCGTGAAGCTGTTTGCCAATCGCGGCACCGCCGAGGCCGTGCAGCGCTCGCTGCGCCACCGGCCCGACTGGCAGGTCTTCGAGACGGGCACGCGCTTCCGCTTCCGCGACCTCGAGGTCGAGAGTTTCTCGATCCCGCACGACGCGATCGAACCCGTGGGCTTCGTCTTCGCGCAGGGCGCGGGCGACCTGCTCTCGCCGCGCCGTTCCGTGGCCTTCGTGACCGATCTCGGGTACGCGCCGGAGCTCGTGCGCCAGCGCATCCGCGATGTCGATGTGCTCGTGCTCGAAGCCAACCACGACCTGCGCCTGCTTCAGCAGGACACCCGCCGTCCGTGGTCGGTCAAGCAGCGCATCTCCGGCCGCCATGGCCATCTCTCCAACGAGGCCGCGCGCGACCTCATGGCCTCGGTCGACCGTCCGGCCTGGCGCCACGTCTGCCTCGCGCACCTCAGCCGGGACTGCAACAGTCCCTCCGCCGTCGAGGCCGCGTTTGCCTGCTTCAGGCAGCCCGGCCTCGCCTTCGCCCTGTCCATCGTACCGCCCGACGCCGGCGGACCCGTCTTCGACCTACCATGAAACCAAACGGCCTTCGCCGCACCAAGATCGTCTTCACCATCGGTCCCGCCACCGACTCGCCCGAGATGCTCGAGCAGGTCATCCGTGCCGGCGCCGACGTCTGCCGCATCAACATGGCGCACGCCAAGCACGACTATGTGCGCGAAGTCGTGGCCCGTGTGCGCGCCGCCGGCGAGAAGGTCGGCCGCGAGATCGCGACGATGATGGACGTGAAGGGCCCGGAGATCCGCACCGGCGACCTCGCCACACCCATCGAGCTCAAGCCCGGCGAGACGTTTGACTTCACCGTCAAACCCAGCGCCCAGGGCGGCGGCGAGGAGGTGCGCTCGGTCGACGTCAACTACCGCGACCTGGTCAACGACATCCAGGTCGGCGACACCGTGCTCGTCGACAACGGCCTCATCCGCTTCGAGGTGCTCGAGAAGAACGACGCCAAGATCCGCTGCAAGGTCCTCATCCCGGGCAAACTCGGCAGCCGCCGCCACATCAACCTCCCCGGCGTGCGCATCAACCTGCCCGCGCTCACGGAGAAGGACATCGGCGACGTGAAGGTCGCCGTGGAGTGCGGCATCGACTTCATCGCGCTCAGTTTCGTGCGCGAGCCGAACGACATCGAAAAACTCCGCCAGCTGCTCGACGACCTCCGCTCGCCCGCCCGCATCATCGCCAAGATCGAGGACCAGCAGGCGATCAACAATCTCCAGGACATCATCAAGTGCTGCGACGCCCTCATGGTGGCCCGCGGCGACCTCGGCATCGAGTGTCCGTTCGAGGACCTGCCGATCATCCAGCGCCGCGCCGTGAAGACCTGCCTCACCTACGGCAAGCCCGTGATCATCGCGACACACATGCTCGAGTCGATGATCAGCTCGCCCATGCCGACGCGCGCCGAGGTCTCCGACGTGTCCAACGCCGTGTTCGAGCAGGCCGACTGCGTGATGCTCTCGGGCGAGACGACGGTGGGAAAATTCCCGCTGCAGTGCGTGGAGGCGTTTGACCGCATCTCGCGCCGCATCGAGGCCTCGGGCGCGGGCGGGCTCGGCGTGCAGCCGCAGCTCGGCAGCGACCACGCCAAGCTGCTCCGCTCCGCCGTCGTCATGGCCAACGAGCTGCGCGCCGCCGGCATCGTGGTGTTCACGCGCCGCGGCTTCGTCGCGCAGGGCATCGCCGCGCTGCGGCCCGAGTGCTCGCCGGTGTTTGCCTTCACGAACATGCCGGTCGTGCTGCGCCAGATGCGGCTGCTGCGCGGCGTGGAGCCGATCTTCACCACCTTCGGCAGCGACCCGGAGAACACGGTGCAGAAGGCGATCCAGATGCTCGTGCGCGCTGGACATGTCGTCAGCGGCGACAAGGTCGTCGTCGTGAGCGACATCCTCGCGAGCGACCGCCTGATCAACAGCATCCAGCTGCGCAACGTAGAGTGATCCCCGGAGGCGGCATCGGGCCCGTGCCCATGTCGCCCTCGGGTGCATTTGACCCGCGGATACACGAGGCGGAGGTTGACGCGCCGCGTCCGGCGGCGTTGGATGGGGACACTCCCTCGGAGGCCGGGACTACCCGGCCCCCTGCTCCCATACATGTTTGCCTCCCACGTCCGGCCCGGTCGGCGCGGCTTCACGCTGCTCGAGCTCCTCGTCGTCATCGCAGTGCTCGGCATCCTGGCGCTGATCCTCATCCCCGTCGTCGCGAAGATCCGCGCCTCGGCGCAATCGACGCACTGCGTGTCGAACCTCACGCAGATCGGCCGCGCCTTCACGCTCTACGCGCAGGAGCACCGCAGCTGTCTCCCGCCGCCCGTCGATCCGGCCAACGGCAACCGGCCGTGGTACGTCGCGATCCATCCCTACACGGGCACGCCGTGGCGCGACGATGCCGACGTGTCGCAGATCTCCCCGATGTTTCGCTGCCCGACCTGGGAGCTCAACTCCGCGAACGCACCCGCGGCCGGCGACATCGGCTACGCGATGTCGGCCGGCATCGGACCCACCGTCGATCCGACCCGCATGGTCTCGCTGCCGAACGTGCCGCATCCCACGCGCACCGTCGTCGTGCTCGAGTTGACTGGAACCACCGTTCCATACTTCCCGGCCGCGGGCCAGGCGATGTCGGAATTCGCCACCGGCTACCTCGCGGACTTCGAGGAGGACGGCTGTGATCGGCACGCCGGCTCGGGAAACTACCTGTTCGCCGACGGTCACGTCGGCCACCACACGCCGTCGGACGCCGCGAGTTTCCTGAAATAGCCCGCCGCCCGGCCGGGCCGATCCCGCCCGCACGCGTCCGGACGGCCTCGGGCCGAAGACTTTTCGGTTCTCATCCGTTCGGCCCATTCATTGCATAAGTTGCTCTTTGCGCGTCGCTTGCGGTTATGGTGGGTCGGTCAATCACCTGTGAAACCCGACGTCGGAAAAACTTCCTGTTGCTTTTCCCCCGGTACTTTCCATGTTCCCGGCCGTCCCGCTTAGCGGGACTTGGGGTAACACAGAAAATAATGGCCCGGACGCTTAGGGGTAGGCGTCCGGGCCTTCCCATTTCCAGAGGTCGCGACCCGGGCGATCGAGGCCACGAACGAGGTAGTCCCGACGAGCACGACGCCATGCCGGCCGCCTCCCGACGTCGATCGCTCCGCCAGAAGGCCTGAACCGGATTCTTGCAGTCGGAGCCCGGATCCACGGTGAAACCATCGACACAGAACGGTGGACGCGCCTGTCCCCAGGCGCGTTGTCACGGTGCCGCGTCCCACGACGGACGCGCAGGACACCCGCCACAGAGCTGCTATGGGACACGGCCGACCACCTCGGCCTGCACGAGTCCGGAGGAGTCAGGCGCGGTGCAGCTGCGAAGGCGCAAAACTGTACATGCGATCACCCTGAGTCCGTGTCGGGTGGACGCTGGATTGCGGCCGTAACGCAAATTTCATACTCTCCATCTGCACGTTACGCAGGTCCGGCCGGGGCCGAGCGCCTTCAGTGCTCCCAGCGGCGCCGCCACTCAACCGACCGGACAGGCGCGACGTGCGACCGAAAGCAGCGCCAGTCCACTCCTCGCAAGTTGATACGGGCCCGGACCCAGTCTGGGCCCGTATTGCATTTTAGGACTGCGGATCGAGGACAACTCCGGTCCGGGCACTTGCGCCGCACCGGGTCGCGGGCTTCTGTGGGGACCACCCCACTCATGTCACGCTCCGCGCTCCTCATCCTTCCCTGGTTTCTGCTGCTCGCTTTCGCGTTCGCTCTGGGCCGCTGGTCGGTCCGGACATCGGACACCGGGCCGGAGCCCGCCTCGCTATCGACCTCCGCCGACCCCGCCGCCCACGGCAGCCTCGCCGGCGCGGGCGCGATCCCCGCGCCGGAGCCCGAACTGCCGCGCAGCGAGCGCCTCGCCCGCGAACTGGCCACGTTGCATGCCGCGGCGCGCACCATGCCGTCGCCCGACGCGCGCACCTACGCCTTCTTCGAAGGGCTCCAGCGTGAGGACGTCGCCGGCGTGTCCGCGCAGATCCGCGCCATGCCCGCCGGCAACGAGCAGGATCTCTTCTTCGCGATGGTGATCCGCCGCTGGGCCGAGCTCGACGGTCCGGCCGCGCTCGAGGAGGCCGCGAAATTTCCCGCGCTCGGCACACGCCAGGATGCGGAACTCGGCGCCTGGGAGGCGTGGGGCGCGCGCGATCCGGAGGCGGCCGTCGCCCGGGCCCGGCTCGGCGACCCGGGTGCGGCGCGCGATCGCGCGCTCGCGGCGGCGATCAGCGGTGCGGCCACGCGCGACCCGCGCCTCGCGCTCTCGCTGTGGCAGGGCGCGCCGGAGGACTTTCGCCTCGCGGCCCTCGGACCGCGCGTGCTCGACCAGATCGTCGCCGCGGCCTGCGGGACCGGTCAGCGCGAGGCCGTGCAGGCCCTGATCGCCGGGCAGCCGGCGGGTGAGTTGAAGGACAGCATGGTCGCGGCCCTCTGCGCCGAGTGGGGCGGGCACTATCCGGATGACGCCCTGCTCTGGCTCAACGAAGCCCTGCCCGAGGGCGAAGCCCGCACCGCCGCGATGGCGCGCATCTTCGAGTCGCTCGTGCGCAAGGATCCTGCGCTCGCCGCCACGTGGGGCGTGGAGTTTCCCGACGCGCGTCGTCGCTCGAGCATGATCGCCTCGGCCATCTCGTCGTGGGCCGAGGTCAATCCCGTCGACGCCGAGCTGTGGATCAACGAGCAGGCCGACTCGCCCGAACTCGATGGCGCGACCTTCGCGATGGCCGCGCATTTCATCGGCGCGAAGGACATGCCCCGGGCCTTTTCGTGGATCCGCCGATTGCGCCGCGACGAAGCCCGCAGCGAGATGCTGGGCAACCTCGGCCGCGCCTGGGCGCGCGAGCGGCCGGCGGAGTTTCGCGCGTTCATCGACGAGACCTCACTCAACCGCGCCGAACTCGACGCGCTGCTCTCGAAGGTCGACCCGAAGGGCTGAGCGGCGCGCCGCTCAGTCGTCGCCGCCCGGCCGGCACTGGCGCAGCCACAGCTGGGTGACGACGATCGCGGCCACGCCGCCGGCGAGGCCGACGAGCAACACGGGCTTGATGCGCGTGCGCATGCCCACGAGCAGCGCGATGATCGCCGCGACCCACAGCGCCACGGCCATGACGAGGATCTTGCGCGTGCGTTCGTGGCCGTCGCCTGAGGGCATGGCGACACGATGCGGGACGCGACCGCGCGGTCACGGCCAATCCCGCGGGGCGGGCGACCGCCCTAAACCGCGCGGAGCCCACCTTCGGCTGGCACTTGGCATCGCTTCTGCCTTCATCTCGACGCCTCGCCGCGCCCCGGCGCCCGCTCCATGAAACTCCGCATCGCCCACTCGATCACCTACCGCTACAGCGAACCCGTGGTGCTGGCGCCGCAGCGCGTGCTCATGCGCCCGCGCGAGCACCACCACGCCTCCGTGCTCGGGTTCCGCCTCGAGGTGAGCCCGCGCGCCAAGATCTTCTGGGCGCGCGACGCCTGCGAAAACAGCCTGGCCCACGTGCACGTGCACGAGCGTTGCGCCGAACTCACGGTCCGCGCCACGAGCGAGGTCGAGACGCTCGACGCCAACCCCTTCGATTTCCTCCTCGTCTCCGAGGCGGCACGACACCCGTTCCACTACCCGGCATCCGACACGCTCGCACTTACCCCCTTCCTCGAGCCGCCGCGCGGCCGCAGCCACCCGCTGCTCGCCTGGCTGCGCTCGATCATGCCGCAGTTTCCCGACGACACGCTGGCGCTGCTGACGCAACTGAATCGCACCCTGCGCGACCAGATCCACCTGCGCGAAAAACTCTCCCCGCAGGTGCAGACGCCCGAGGAGACGATCAAGACGCGCTCCGGGACGAGCCGCGACTTCGCCAGCCTGATGATGCATGCCTGCCGGGCGCTCGGCTTCGCCGCGCGCTTCGTGAGCGGTTACCGGCTCGACGATTCCGGCGGCGGCGCCTCGGGGCTGCACGCCTGGACGGAGGTCTTCCTGCCCGGCGCCGGCTGGAAGGGCTTCGACGCGAGCACCTCGCTGCTGAGCGACGACCACTACGTCGCCACGGCGTGCGCGCCCGCGCACGACCACCTCGCCCCGGTCGCCGGGACGTTCTGGGGGGCGCCGGGCGTGACCTCGACGATGGAAACGTCGGTCGTGGTGGCCCGCGCCTGAACGCTCCCACCCGTCCCCCGCCGCCGTCCTCGATGAACGGATACGTTTCGCCCGAGCCCGCCGTCCGCCGCTGCGCCGCCGCGGTCGAGGCCGCGCTGGCCGCGGCCGGCCTGCGCCTGACGATGGGCGGCGAGCCGACGTTCGTGCCGCTGCGCCCCGAGGGCGCCGAGTGGAGCGGCGCGGCACTCGGGCCGACGAAGCTCGGTTTCGCCCGGCGCTTCGCCGACGCCCTGCTGGCCGACGCCCTGCCCGGCGGCGTGGTCATCGAGACCCCCGGCAAGCTCTACCCCGGCGAGGATCTTCCGCGCTGGGCGCTCCAGGTGCACGCGCCCAGCGGCGACGCGCCGCTCTGGCGCGATCGCGCGCGGCTGCGCCACGATGATCCGGCGGACGGCGGCGCCGGGCTCGACACCGCAGGGGCGCTCGCGTGCGCGCTCGCCGCGGAACTCGGGCTCGACTGCGACCACGTGCTCCCGGTCGACGAGGTGATCTCGCCCGGGGCCGCGCCGGTCGCCTGCGGATTCGTGCTCCCGCTCGACGAGCGCGAGGGCTCGTGGGTCTCGGATACCTGGCCGTATCCATCCGGTCGAGTCACGGTCGAGGAGGAGGGCCGCTGGCTCGGCCTGCGCCTGCCCCTCGCCGGCCTCCCGGCCGACGCCCTGCACCGCGCGCTCACCGTCGAGACCCGCGACGGCCAGCTCGCGGTCTTCGTGCCTCCGCTGCTCTTCGACGCCTACGCGCGCCTGCTCGGCGCGATCGAGCGCGCGGTCGAAGGGCTGGACGGCGGACCGGTCGTGCTCGCCGGCTACGCGCCGCCGGCGGATCCGCGTTTCGTGTCGCTCGGCCTCACGCCCGACCCGGGCGTGATCGAGGCGAATCTCCCGCCCTGCACGACGTGGGAGGACTACCAGCGCTGGCTTGACGCGCTCTACCGCGCGGCGGCATCGGCCGGGTTGTGCGCGCGGAAGTTTCACTACAACGGCCGTGCCACCGGCACCGGCGGCGGCGCGCACATCTGCTTCGCCGGACCGACGCCGCTCGAGAGTCCGTTCTTCGCGCGGCCGGATCTCATCCCGTCGATCCTGCGCACCTGGCAGCGGCATCCGGTGCTCTCCTACGCCTTCACCGGCCAGTACATCGGGCCGACCTCGCAGGCGCCGCGTCCCGACGAGTCGCTGCCCGACCGGCTCGCCGAGCTCGCGCTCGCATGCGAGGGCGCGGCCGAGGTCTGCCGGCCCGACGCGCTCCTCCAGTTCGACCGCCTCTTTCGTCACCTCCTGGCCGACGGCGGCGGCAACACCCACCGCACCGAGATCAGCGTCGACAAGCTCTGGAACCCGCTCATGCCGAACGGCTGCCTCGGCCTGCTGGAGTGGCGCGCCTTCGAGACACTGCCGTCGGCGCGGGCGCTCGGCCACGTGGGCCTGCTCGTGCGCGCGATCCTCGCGCGGCTCGCGGTGCGGCCCTGCACGGATGCCTTCGTCGACTGGGGCGCGCGCCTGCGCGACCGGTTCCTGCTCCCGTCGTTTCTGCGCCTCGATCTCGTCGCGATCGTCGACGACCTGCGCGCCGCGGGCCTGCCCTTCGAGGCCGCGTGGCTCGACGAGGCGTGGGCCTTTCGCTTCCCGTGTCTCGGGATCCTCGATACGCCGCACGGGGCGGTGGAGATGCGCCAGGCCCTCGAGGTGTGGCCCGTGATCAGCGAGCAGGACAACGGCGCGATCACCTCGCGCGTGGTCGACTCGAGCCTCGACCGCGTCGAGTTCCGGCTGGCCGATCCGGCCGCGGCGGCGCGCGGACGCCTGCTCGTCAACGGCCGGCCCGTCGCGTTTCGCCGCGAGCGCGGCGTGTGCGCGGCGGGCGTGCGTTTCCGCGCCTTCACGCTGCCGACGTCGTTTCATCCGCACGTGCCGGCGCACGCGCCGCTGCGCATCGAGTGGGTCGAGGCCGCGAGCGGCACCGTCGCGGCCGCGGCGCAGTGGCACAGCTGGCACCCCGAGGGCGAGGCCTACCCGGCTCTGCCGGCGGACGAGCACGAGGCGGCGGCGCGCGTCGCCGCGCGCTGGGTGCCCGACGACGCCACGCGGGGCGAGACGCGGCGCATCGCCGCCGCGGATCCCGGCCAGACGGAACAGGAATACACGCTCGACCTCCGCCGCCGCGTGCCGCCAGCGTGGGAGCCGCCCGTGCACGACGCCGACCGCCCATGATCGAAGCCCACGACCTCTCGAAGGAGTTTCGCGACCGCAAGCGCGGGGTCGTGCGCGCCGTCGACGGCGTGACCTTCTCCTGCCGCCCCGGCCGCATCTTCGGGCTGCTCGGGGCCAACGGCGCAGGCAAGACCACGACCCTGCGCATGCTCGCCACCCTGCTCGCGCCGACCGGCGGTCGCGCGCTCGTGGCCGGCCACGACGTCGCGACCGAGCCGGAAAAAGTCCGCGCGAAGATCGGATTCATGAGCAACAGCATGGCCCTCTACGGCCGGCTGACCCCGCGCGAGATGATCGAGTACTTCGGCCGGCTGCACGGCCTCGACGGCGCGGCGCTGCGCGCGCGCGTCGACCGGTTGATCGAGGAGCTCGGCATCGGCGCGTTTGCGCGCGGCCGCTGCGATCGCCTCTCCACCGGCCAGAAACAGCGCGTGTCGATCGCGCGCGCCATCGTGCACGAGCCCGAGGTCGTGATCTTCGACGAGCCGACCAACGGACTCGACGTCATGACCTCACGCACGATCACGGGCTTCATCCACCGCTGCCGCGGCGAGGGCCGCACCGTGATCTTCTCCTCGCACATCATGAGCGAGGTCGAACGGCTCTGCGACGAGATCGCCGTCGTGCACGGAGGACGCATCGTCGCGCACGGCACGATGGACGCGCTGCGTGCGCAGACGGGACGCAGCCAGCTCGAGTCGGTGTTTCTCGCGCTCGTCGGCGAACCCGAGGAGGTCGCGCCGTGAGGGCCGCGCGCACCGTCTTCCTCAAGGAAATGCGCGAGATGCTGCGCGACCGCCGCTCCCTCCTCGTGGCGTTCATCGTGCCGCTGCTCGTCATGCCGGTGATCTTCGTCATCGTCACGCTCACGGCGAAAAGCCGCGAGCGCACCGATCGCGAGGAGGTGCTGCCGGTGGCGTTGATCAACACCGTCGCCATCCCGGGCCTGCCCGAGGCGATCGGGCAGAAGACCAATCTCGCGCCCCGCAGCTTCGCCGTGCGCGAGGACGCGGAGGAGGCGATGCGCGAGCAGCGCGTGCGCGCGATCCTCATCGTGCCCGTGGAGGCGGCCGGGGCGTTTGCCGAGGGCCGTTCCGCCGCGGCCGAGCTGGTCTACGACGGCGCGAGCGACAAGTCCCGCCTCGCGCGCGACCGCATCGAGGACGTCCTGCGCCAGGTCGAGAAGGCCGAGCAGCTGCGCCGCCTCGAGGCCCGCGGGCTCAACCGCACGCTGCTCGAGCCCTTCGACCTGAAGTCCACCAACCTCGCCACGCCGCGCCGCACCGGCGGCTTCGTGCTCGGCTCGATCCTGCCCTACTTCGTCATCCTCTGGACGGTGGTCGGCGGCATGAACGCGGCGTTCGACCTGTGCGCGGGCGAGAAGGAGCGCGGGACGATGGAGACCCTGCTCGTATCCTCGGCGTCACGACGCCAGATCATCGCCGGCAAGGTCGCCGCGGTCTGGTGCCTGAGCCTGGCCTCGGCGCTGTTCTCGCTCATCGGCCTGGTGGTGTCGCTCTCGGGCACGTTTCGCGCGATCGCGCGCGTCGGCGGCGACGAGATCGAGGTCTCCTACGGATCGATCGCGGCGGCGCTGGTCACGGTCGTGCCGCTCGGGCTGATGATGTCCTCGGTCCTGCTCGTGATCTCGGCCATCGCGCGCAACCTCAAGGAGGCGCAGACCTACGTGTTTCCCGTCTCGATGGCCGTGATCGTCGCCGCGATGCTCTCGACCATCCTCGGCCAGGAAAACTCGCTCGCCCTCGCCGCCGTGCCCGTGCTCAACACCGCGCTCGCCATGAAGCAGGTGCTCGCCGGCATCTTCAACCTCCCCTTCCTCGGCCTCGCCCTGGCCACGAGCGTGGTCTACGCCCTGCTTACGCTGCGCCTCGCCGTGTCGATGTTTGAACGCGAATCCGTGCTCTTCCGCGCCTGAACACCCGACCCGCATCCGTGGAATCCCTTCCCTCAACGACCGCCGCCGGCCCCGCCGTCCCGACGCCCCCGGCCCAGCCGCGTCAGGGCGCCCGCGACGCGCGCGTCTCGGCCGCGCGCCTGCGCCGCGCCATCGGCGAGGTCAACGCCGTGCACACGCTCGCGCAGCCGACGGCCGACTGGGCGGGCCGGCTGGCCTGGGCGCTCGATCCCGAGCCGGTCGTGCTGGACGCCGCGACCTGGTCGACGATCGAGGCCGCGGTGCAGCAGCGCGCGCGCACGATCAATGCGCTGCTCGCCGACCTCTACACGCACCAGGACGTGCTGCGCCGGCGCGTGATCCCGCCGGAGATGGTGCTGGGCGACCCGTTCTTCCGCCGCGCCTGCGTCGGGCTCGAGCCCGAGCGCGCCAGTCCGGCGACGTTCCTGCGCTTCGACCTCGTGAAGACCGCGGCCGGCGGCTGGATGTTCGCCGAGTCCTTCGCCAACACCACGGTCGGCGCCTCCTTCGCGGTGCAGAACCGCCGCTTCCTCACGCAGGAGCGCGGTGACTTCTTCGCGGCCCTGCCGGAATTTCGCACTGTCACCGATTTTCCCCTACGGCTGCTCGAGCACCTCAAGCGCCTCTCGCTGCGCGACACCGACAATCCCACGATCGTGCTGCTCACCAGCGGCCCCGAGGACCCGAACTACTTCGAGCACAGCTTCCTCGCGCGCAAGATGGGCCTGCCGCTCGCGCAGGGCGGCGACCTGCTCGTGCTCGAGGAGCGCGTGTTCTTCAAGACGATCGGCGGCCTCGTGCCCGTCGACGTGATCTACCGCCGCATGAACGACCGGCACGTCGATCCCGTGGTGTTCAACACCGACCGGCTCGTCGGCGTGCCCGGGCTCGTGAGCAGCATCCGCGCGCGCCGCGTCGCCGTGGCCAACGCCATCGGCTGCGGCGTGGCCGACAATCGCGCGCTCGAGGCCTACCTGCCGCGCCTCACGCGCTACTACTTCGGCGAACGCGCGCTGCTCCCGGGCGTGCCCACCTACTACTGCGGCGACGTCGACCAGCTCGCGGTCGTGCATGACGACACCGACGGCTCGCTCGCGCTCCTGCCCACGCAGCAGACCTTTCACCAGGTGCCCACCGCCCTGCCGGGTTGCGCGGCCGAGCACCGCCGCCAGGTGCTGCGCGAGCTCGCCCGGCAGCCGCACGCCTACGTGGCCCGCATCGCGCCGCAGATCGCGGTGACGCAGGCGCCGACGCTCGGGCGCGGGCCCCGCGAGGTTCGCCTGAGCTGCTTCGCGCTCTGCGACGGCCGCGACATCGAGGTGATGCCCGGCGGGCTCGTGCACCTGCTGCCGACCGACCGCGCGGAGGAGCCGATGGGCTGGCAGGTGGGCGACACGGCCGACGTCGTCGTCCTCGCCTCCGAGTCCGGCCCCGCGCCCGAGGCCGTGGCCCCGCCGCCGCCGCGCGTGCGCCCGCTCGCGCTCGGCTCGCGCGCCGCGGACAACCTCTTCTGGGCCGGCCGCTACGCCGAGCGCGCCGAGGCGACCGCGCGCATCCTCAGCCTCGTGCAGGACGTCGGCCTCGAGGAGATCACCCGCCGCGAGTACCGCGCCTGGCTGCCGGTCTGGCGCGGCGTGCTCGAGGCCACGGGCAACTCGGGCTTCCTCGGGCAGACCGACGCGCCGGGCCTCACGCCCGGGCTCGCCTGGGCCATGACACTCGATGCAGGCAACTCCAGCTCGCTGCTCACGAGCGTGCGTGCGGCGCGCGACAACAGCCTCGTCGCGCGCGACTTCTTCAGCCCGGAGACCTGGGGCGTGCTCAGCCGCCTCGGGGACAAGCTCGACGAGCTCGCCGGCCACAGCCGCCACACCCCGGAGGCGCGGCGCGACTGCGCCGACACCGCGGTGACGGCGACGCTCGACGGGCTGGCCGCGTTCTTCGGCACGGTCGACCGCACGATGGTGCACGACTCCGGCTGGAATTTCTTCCAGATCGGCATGCACCTCGAGCGCGCCGTCATGACCTGCTGCGCGCTGCGCCACGCGCTGGCCGAGGCCGAGACCGCCGCGCGCAAGAAACGCCGCGAGGAGGCCGATCTCACCGCACTCGTGCGCCTGCTCTCCTCGCAGGACGCCTACCGCCGCACCTACCAGGCGAGCACCGAGCCGCTCTTCGTCGCGGAGCTCTTCCTCCTCCACCGGCAGGCGCCCAAGAGCATCTACGCGTGCCTGCTCGGGGTGCGCGACGCGCTCGAGGCGATCTCGAGCAACACCGGCACGGCCGACGAGCCGCCGCTCGACGCCACCTGGGCGGTGCTCGAACGGCTCGACGCCCTGCGCCTCGACCAGTATTTCGCGCAGCGCACGGACAGCCCGCGCCTCGCCCCGCTGCCCGGAGCCAACGGCGGCGACGAGGGCGAGACGACGTCGCCGGCCGGGAACGAGCCCGCTGAAAACCGCCGGCTCGCCGAGCACGTCGACGACCTGCTCGCGCGCCTCTATTCGCTCGGCTCGTCCATGCACGACTTCTATTTCTCGCACCAGTCGCGCCTCGCGCCCGGGGCGACGCGCTGACCGCCGACCGATGCGCTTCCACATCACCCACACGACTCGCTACGCCTACGCCGCGGCCGCCTCGGAGTCGTTCATGGAAGCGCGCCTGTGCCCGCCGACCACGTCCGCGCAGACGGTCATTCACCGCTCGCTCACGATCGATCCCGCGTGTCGGGTGACCCACTACACCGACTACTTCGGCAACACCGTCGAGCAGTTCGCGCTCATCCACCGGCACAACCACCTCACGCTCGCCTCGACCGTCGAGGTGCAGACCCACCCGGTGGCCGTGCCGCAGGAGGCCTACGACATCTCGATCTCGGAGGCGCGGCAGATCTACCGCAGCCAGCCGCTGCGCCACTATGACTTTCTCCACGCCTCGCGCGGCATCCAGATGGGAAAACTCGTCTACGACGCGGCCAACCGTCTCTTCCGCCCCGGCGGCCACCTCGGTGAGTCGATCCACGCGCTCATGCACTGGGTGAAGGACCACTTCACCTACGCGCCCGGCGCCACGCAGGTGGGCACGACGGTCGAGGAGGCGCTCGAGGGCGGCAGGGGCGTGTGCCAGGATTTTGCGCAGGCGATGATCGCGATCCTGCGCTGCGCCGAGATCCCGGCGCGCTACGTCTGCGGCTACATCGAGACCGAGTCCCAGCGCCAGGCCGCGGAACGCGGCGAGCGCCACCTGATCGGCGCGGCCGAGAGCCACGCCTGGGTGGAGGTCGCGCTGCCCGGCGGCACCTGGTACGCACTCGACCCGACCAACGACATCGCCGCCGGCGAGCGGCACGTCGTCGTCGCGGCCGGACGTGACTATCTGGATACGGCGCCGTCGAAAGGCGTGTTCAAGGGCGCCGGACGCACCACGCTCACCGCGTCGGTGCACATGCGTCGCGTCGAACCAGCCGCGGTGCGGGCCTGAAGGCCGGACGTCTGCTCTGCCGTGTCCCGGTCGGGCGAGGCCTCAGCCGGACTGACGGGGTCGGGGCTTTGGCCCCGAGTGAAACAAGCGGCACTGACAGGTGGACGCGCCTGTCCCCAGGCGCGTGGTGAGGGCGCCACGCCGCACCTCGAACGCGCAGAAAGCCTGCTCCAGAACGGCCGTGGGACACGGCCGACCACCTCGGGCTCCTCGAGCCAGTCATGCATTTGGAGACCCGGCTCCGTGGGTAGGGCGCGCTCTCCGAGCGCGCCGTCCCGCCGGCGCGGGATCGATGCGTCCTCGCGGCGGGTTCGGAGAACCCGCCCGACCTGGGAAGCGTCGACGAAGGACGTACGGTTGCGGCTCGGCCGGAGGCCTCGCCCTACGTTTTCCTTCCGTCGCGCATTCAGCAAGCAGCGGGACGGCAGGAGGCGATCTCAGCCCCCGCGACCCTCGGCGGCGGCGGGCATGGGCACGCGCTTGAGCGTGATGTCCACGCCGCGCAGCGGACCGCGACCCTCGAGGAAGAGCTGGTCGTCGGCCACGCTCCAGTCCCACGCCTCCTTGCGTTCGTCGAAACGCAGGATGCCCGACCAAAGCGAGTAGATGCGCGTCTGGAGCGGGCGGCCCACCGAGTCGGCCTCCTCGTCGAGCCCGGGGAACACGATCATGCTGCCGCCCGGAAAAAAACAATACGTGTCGCCGACCCGGGCCTCGTCGGTCGACGACTCCGCGTACCATGCGCCCCAGAGCGCCTGCTGCGGGGCGCGGGACTTGACCTTCTTCGCATCGCCGCCGGCCGCGGCCGCGGCCTCGACCTCGTCCTGCGCGAGCGCGCGGCCCGACGACACGGTGAGAGCATTGAAGAACTGCTGCACGAGCGCCTGCTCGGGTGCGAGGGTCGGATCGGCCTCGGTGGCGAGGATGCCGCCCGCATCGGTCAGCAGCGCGCGCGTGCGCTCGGGATTGTTGTCGAGTAGCCAGGCACGCGCGGCGGCGCGCAGCGCGAGGTACTCGCCGAGCAGGGCGGCGCCGCGGCGCAGGCCCGGGCTGGAGAGCAGCGGCACAGAGGGCACGTCGAACTGCTGCTCCGCGCCGCCGGTGTCGCCCTCGAGCACGGGGCGGAACGCGTAGCGCGCCTTCAGCACCGGGCCCTCGCCGGGCGCGGCCGCGTCGGGCTCGAGGTCGCCGCGTTCCGAGGCGAGCGTGATGTAGAACACCTTCGAGCGGGGCGAACGAAAGAGCGCGCCCAGGCGCACGCGCATGCCGCGGCCGGTCCCGTCCCAGGAAAGCAGATACCGCGGCAGCCCGTAGACGCCCTCGATGCGCAGGCCGCGCCGCGGCGTGATCACCACCTCCACGTCCTGCGCCACGTCGGTGATCATCGCCTCGAGCGACTGCTCGAGCTCGAGCTTGAGATCCTCCGGGTTCGAGAACGAGCGGATCGTGCAGCCGCGCGTCCCGCCAACACGCGCGGTCATCTCGGTGGTGAATTTCACCCCGAGCCCGATCATCGTCAGGCCGATGCCGGCGGCCGCGCCCTCGTCGATCGCGACGCGGAACGAGCCAGAGCCCGTCGCGCGCATGTCGGGCTGGTGATCAGTCAGCACGAGTACGCGCGTGAAGCCCTTGAACGATCCCGCCGTGCTCTTCGCGAGGTCGTAGCCCGCGCGGATGGCGTCGTCGGCGCCGCCGGTGACGAGCTCGATCTTCTTGGCGGCCTTGTGCATGCCACCCTTGTTGAAGAGCGCGACCATCTGCGGCCGGAACCACACGCGCGCCTGCGTGCCGCGCACCACGATGGAGAACTGGTCGCCCTTGCGCAGGTTGCCGATGACCAGTCGCAGGGA